>JACCDR010731864.1_pt1 | contig 35710 bp, 43 predicted proteins | sample 7446431 | NCBI WGS metagenome assembly JACCDR01 (sample SAMN15323443, study PRJNA562643) | freshwater metagenome | isolation source: river surface water | place: USA:Blue River Watershed | collected 2017-08-17 | reverse complement strand
TTGGGCAATGGCGTGTGGAACCTTGTCATCCATCGAGAACCGGTGATGAACGCCATCCTCGTGTCGGTCGGGTACACGGACTTGCTGGCCCGGACGCTGCCGTACAACCGGCATCACTTCGACCGCGTCATGGTCGTCACGAGTCCGGCGGACGTCGCGGCCGTGTCGGTCGTCGCGGCGGTGAACCGGGCCGAGGTCTATTGCACGGATGCGTTCTACCGGGGCGGGGCCGACTTCAACAAGTGGGCCGCCCTGGAGGAAGGGCTGGACGCGCTCGGCCGGTCCGGGTGGTTGTGTGTTATGGACGCGGACGTGCTATGGCCGAAGGGCGTCGGAGTCAAAGACCACGACGGGGGCGGATCCGGCCTAATCGTCTCGGCACATGGGCGGGAAGTGTTTTGTACGCCCGGCGGGTTGTACGGCCCACTACGACACGTCGCCGACCCGGTTCCGCCGACGAACCCGGACGAGGACCTGTGGCGGTACTACCCGACGCACCGGAACGTCGCCGAGTGGGCCGGGTACACGCAGATCTTCCACGCCTCCGACCCGGTCCTGGGGCCGGCCCCGTGGCACGAGACGAACTGGCGGCACGCGGGCGGGGCGGACTCTTTCTTCCAGCAGAAGTGGCCGGCCGGGCGGAAGGTGCGGCTGCCGTTCAACGTACTCCATCTCGGGCCGTGCGGGGTGAACTGGTGCGGGACGTCGGACGACGCGCGGAAGAAGTTAGTGGGAGTGTTCGCGGACCGGCGGAAGGTGCGTGATCCGTCGTTCCGGCGGGAGAAGTTATAGTAGGGGCGTCGCGGTTGTCGGGAGTCGGCCGCGACAACGAACCGACCCCGGACTATCCGAAAGGACGGCCCGGGGTCGGTCGTTTTCCGGCTGGCCGTAGCCTACTCGCCGGACGACTTCAGAGCCAGCTTGACATGCGAACCGGCACCGGCCCGGGACGCGGCTTGCATACACGGGCGGCCGGCGGTCCGGTCGGACCCGCTGACGGCGGTCCCCCAGCAGTCTTCGCACACGGTCCCGTAGGCGGTCCGCTCGGCTAAGGTCATCTGGTGGTTACAACACCGGCAGACGTAGGCGGGGGCGGGCAACTTCATCGGACGCTCCTTCTTGGAACGGGGCGGGAAACGGAAGGACGGACGCGACGCCCGGACGGGGAACTATTCTACGACTTCCCGTACACCCGCCGGGTTTCCAGTTCGGCGGCTACCCCGGCGTCGATCAGGTCGGCGGACTTGACCAGGAACGCGGCCAGCTTCCGCAACCCGTCGGTACTGAACCCGAGGATCGTCATTTCGCACGGCCCGCCCGGACTGATCATCAGGTTCGCGGCCGGGTAGGCGACGCCGGCCGGGTGGACGTAGAAGTCGGCCGAGTCGTCGTAGGTGCCCGGCTCGCTGACAGTCGGCACTTCGCCTTCGACGTAGGGCAGTTCAATCTCGACGCTGAAAACTTCGGACGACATCGGAGCCTCGGGGAAGGAAGGGTAGGAACGGGCCGTCTAGTTGTCGAACCAGAATACGACGCGGGCACCCGGCAGGGTTTTCATCGCGGCCATCATTGCCTTCCACCCGACTTCCACCGGGTCTTTGCCGCCGCGAACGGCAGCCGTTCGGTCCAGACACTTCTCCAGTTCGTCGGCGGTTAGCCATGACGGGGTGTGCCAGTCCGGTCCCGTGATTCGGCGGGTGCTTCCGCCCGAAGGAACTTCGGAAGACGACCCCGACGCCACCCACTCGTCGGCCGTCGCGGCGTCTACCGCTCTGTCTCCGGCGGCGCTCCACTCGGCGGCTTCTTCCGGTGTGGGGAGGACGTAGATCATGTAGTCGGAACTCGCCCGGTATGACATGTCGTCGGGGACGCCGCGGGCCGAGTAGAGACACCCGCCGCCGCGGACCCCGGCCATCACCCCGAACACGCCGTAGTCTCGTCCGGGGTTGATCCGCCCACCCCACGACGTGTACTGGCCGTTGCTTTTGTATTCGACGTAGCAGTGGATATCACATCCCATTTCTCGTCTCCTAAGTCTGTCTTGCGGTAAGGGCCGGCCGAAAGTGACCGGCCCCGGGGAAGCCGCTACGACACGAACACCAGTTCCTCAATCGCCCGGGTCACGGCGACGTACCGCAGGTTCAGCTCCTGCTCGTACTCCCACTCGGACTTCGCCATCGGGTGCGGACACTCGGCCCCCTTCGGCGTGAGGAAGAACACACGCCGCGCCTCCAGCCCCTTCGCCTTGTGGATGCTGCTGAGCTTGATCCCGGGACCGTCGCGGTCGTCGGTGAAGACGGATTCAATCTTCTTCACCACTTCGATGACGAACGTGCAGCCGGCGGCGAAGCACGTCAGGCAGTCGGCCTTGTCCCGGAGGCCGATCAGCTTCGATTCTCGGGGGTTCCGCTTGGCCATCTCCTTCGTCGTCTCGTCGTGGAGCCAGTCGTCCAGGCGGGTCAGGAGTTCGACCGTCTGGCCGCCGCCCTGGTCTTCCTGCCGGTGCCGCATCAACTTCTTCACGGTGTTCACCAGCCCCTGCCCGACGTCCCGGCCGAGCACGTTCGCCTTCCGGCCGGCCCGGAGGAACCGGAAGCACTCGCCGACGAGCGGGGCGTTGACGCGGCAGACGATCATGTCGCCGTACTCCACGCGGTCGGAGTAGTGCGGACCGGGCCGGGGGCTGCCGTTCTCGTCCACCGGGAACGTCGCCCGGGACACGATTCCGACCGGATTCGACTCGTGCGCCGCGAAGTCTGGGACGAGTTTCTTAGCCTCGGCGACGATGGCCTTGCCACACCGGCGGGTCACGGTGAGGGGAAGTATGACACAACCCGGATTGACAGAGCAGCCGGCGCACGGCTTGAATCCCAACCCGGGGACGACGCCGGCCTCGTTGTATCCCTTCCCGTTGCACTGCTTACAGTCACCAAGCTCGCGGGCCATCCGCGTCATAGACTCACAATCCGCCCCGGCGAACCCGTAGATGGCTTGTTTCGGGTCGCCGCAGAGGACCAGCCGCTTCCCGGCCCGCTTCACCAGAGCCTGCTGGCACCGGTTCAGGTCCTGAGCCTCGTCGACCATGAGAAGGTCGTAACGGACGACGGGGAGGTTGAGCACGACCGGCAGCCAGATCATGTCGGCGTAGTCCAGACACCCGTCGGCGGCCGGGTCCGCGCAGAGTTCCAGGACGCGGGGGACGAGGTCAAAGACTTCGGTCTTGAACGACACGCCGCCGTCGTTCTCCAGGTCCACGCCGTAGTGGTCAGCCAACTCGGCCAAGGCGTCGTCCCACTTGTCCCCGCCTTCTGACCAGCCGTGCCCGACCAGGTTCATCTTGCAGAGGTCCACCAGCTGCTTGGCCGCCTTAAGGACCACTGGCTTGTCCTTCCTGAGCACGCGGACGTCCACCCCCAGGACCCGCTGGATCAGGTCGTCCACGCGGTACTCGTTGACCCGGAGGGACGGGAAGGCGTTCCGGACGGCCGCGAACCCCATCGAATGGTTTGTCATCGCCCGGACGCCGGGGGGCACCCGCGTTTGGAGTTCGGCTGCGACGGACTTGTTAAACGCGACGAACGCGACGGACTTGGCCCGGCCGCGGGAGAGGGCGACCGCGTCCCAGACCGCCTTCTGCTGCGGGGACGGGGTGATGGGCTTGCCGTCTGCCGCCTTCGGGACGCCGCCGAGCAGGACCTGGAGCGCCCCGACCAGCGTCGTCGTCTTCCCGGTCCCGGCCCGCGCCTCCACGACCAGGTGCGGCGGTTCGTCGGCGGACGGGACTGGGGTGGCCTTCGCCTCGGCGACCGCGGCGGCGAGCGGGGACGGTTTCGGGGCGGGAACCGGGGGGACCGCGGCCGGCACGTCAACCGGGTCCTCGGTGTCCGACGGCCGGGGGGTGTGGAACTGGCCGCCCTTCCCGTTCGTGACCGGCAGCGGACGGGAGTACACGGCGTCGTACTCGTCGCGGACGCCCTGTTCCGCGTCCTCCCGCGTGTCGAACACACCGATCTCGCCGCCCTCCAGCGTCGCCCACCACCCCTGGGCGTCCTGGTAGACTTCGTAGGGCACCGGGACGAGCGGTTCCGTGGTGACAGCCGCCTCGGCTTCCACGACGGCGTTGAGGGCGTCGGCCTTGGCCTTGCAGTCGCGGAGCGTCCTGGACGTGTAGCCAGTGACGGTGGTTTCCGTTTCGAGCAACTCGAACTTGCCGTTATCCAGGCGGTAGATGGAGAACCGGCCGGACTCGTACCCGACATCGGTTTTCTTCCAGATCAGGTTGGACATCGTCGTCTCCAGGGGTTCGGCTCTGGCTCGGGACTTCCGAGGCTCACGGCCGCCCTCCGCGCCCCGGCCGAAAGGCACCGGGGCAGGAAGGGGGGTCGGGAGGTCAGCGGGCGGACGAGACGAACCCGAACTCCAGATACCCGACCTTGTCCCGCATGTAGCGGTAGTGGTTCCGCCCTTTGGCGGCCGACATCTCGGTGGACCGGACGAGCTTCGCCCCCTCCCAGCGTTCGACCGTCACGCGGTCGCCGGCCGGGAGGTACTTGTAGACGGTCGGGCGGGTCGGGTGTTCGAGGTAGACGCCCATCTTAGGCTCCTGAAGGGTTGGAGGACGGACCGAACCGACGGCCGGGTTACGAGGCGTAGGCCTGGTAGGTGATGGCGACGTTGATCGGGCCGTTAACCAATTCGACGACGATCAAGCCGACGTCTTTGGTCCGGCCGCGGACGATCTTATACCCGGCTTCCAGCCATCCGTCCAGCTGGTACTCGGCCTTGAAGATTTCCTCGGTCGTGTAGGTGCCGTGCCGGTTGGAGACGACTTCGGTGGTGACCCCGCCGGAGAACGTCGGGAAGGACGTTTCGGACGTGACCTGCCAGTTGTGGTTCGGCGGGAACACGGCGAACAGGGACTTGACGGCTTCCAGACGGCGGGCGGTGATCTTCGTCATCTCGGACTCCTTCGGCCGCCTCTGGCCCCGGACTTCGGGGACTCACGGGATCGGCCTACAGAAGAAGTATACTCGGCGACCGGCGGAACGGCTAAGAAAATCCGCCCGGAATTTTTCTCCCGGGCGGACAAGGGGTTACGGCTACTCGGCGGCGTCCTCGGCCGGTTCCGGGGCTTCCCAGTCGGTCACGGTCCACGCCCCGTTCTCTCGGACGGCGACCCCGACCTGGTGCCCTGCCGCCTCCAGCTTCGCGGCGTTCTCGTCCAGCGCCCCGATCCCGAAGGCCATCCGGTGCAGCCCGGACTTCGTCGTGGCGTACTTCTTCCCGAGGACCTGGGCCGCGTTCTTGGCGTCGTCGCCGTACACCGTCACGCCCTGGGACGCCGGGTTCCGGAACAGCAGGAGCAGATCCGGGTGTTCGGCCTTCACGCGGTCGTATTCGGCCTTGATCTCGTCGTCCACGCCGTTCGTGGTGCCGCCGTTCGGGTTCGCGTTGCCCGGCTTCGGCGGGACCGGCTTGGGCTTCGGCTGCTTGGCGGCCTTCTCCGGTGCCGGGGCGGGTTCCGGTTCGGCGGCCGGTTCGTCACCGCCGTCGGCGTCCGCTTCGGCCTCGTCTTCGTCCTCCAGGTCCGGCTTGCCGCGGTCGATCCCGAGGACGGTGGCGTTCTCGATGAGCCGCAGGTACTGGTCCTCGTCCTTGACGTAGTCGAGCCGGAGCAGTTCGACCTTCAGCGGCTCACCGGCCGCGAACAGGTTCCAGGCCTTGGCGACGACGCCGATTCGCTCGTCCAGGGACGGGGTGTGGACGACGCCCTCGTCCAGTTCCTTCCCGGTCGGGGCCGTGTGCAACCCGGCCAACGCCTGGCGGAGCGGCCAGAACTCCGGGGCCTGCCCGGCGAACAGGGTCCAGAACTCCCCGGCCTTGTCGATCCGGGAGAAGTCCAACTTTTTCTCGGACGCGATCCCGTTCTTGTCCCGGTACTCGGCTTCGTCGCTGGCCGAGCACGCCATCAGGTACATCATCGCGGCGGCGTACCCGGTCGAAAGGCATCCGTGTTCGGACGCGGAAATCCGCCGCTTTTCCCCGTCTTCCTCCATGACGTGGGCGACGCACTTCAGGACCTTCTCGTGCCGGCCGACGAAGTCCAGGGCTTCCGCGTGCGTCCGCCGGGGGGCGAAGGCGTCGGCGTCGGCCCCGGTCCGGAACCAGAGCAGCTTCACGGCCGAGTCCAGGACGCGGGCCGCCTTGGTCCGGTCGGACGGCTTCAGCTTGGCGAAGTACGGGGACCGGTAAAAGACGTCTGCCAGTGACCTCGGTTTACACGTGTCCATCGTGTTGACGGTCGCGTCGTCCTCCTCCACGCCGTAGACGACGACGCACTCCATCGTCAACGGGGCCTTCCGCCCGAGCGCCTTCCAGTGGGCGGCGTTGTCCCCGACGCGGTCCTGCTCGGCGAGGATCAGGGACACGAGTCGGTGCTGGCAGTTGAGCGTCAGCCCCGTCTTCCCGATGATCAGCGGCTCCCCGTTGAGCCGCCACCGGCCCATCAGGTGCTCTTGGACGAGGTTCTCGACGTTGCTCATGTAGAGCGGGCGGTTGGCGACGTTGTTCAGGAGGCGGATCTTCTTCCCCTCGCGGTCCACGACGACGAAGTCCGGGCCGAACTTCTGATCGTCGGCTTCCTCCAACCAGCCGATCAGATCCTTGGCCTGTTGGACGGTCAGGGCGGACTCGCCGCGGCACACGGCCGAGACGACGTCGGGGTACAGGACGGGCCGGCCGGCCGACGGGTTGGTCTTCTTCGCGGCGGCCTTCTTCGGGGCGGTCGGGGGCATGGTCTTCGAGCCTCGGTAAAGACTGGACGGTGAAGGTAAGCGTGCCGGACGTCGGCCGCTCGCGGCTCCCCGGCCGAAAGGCACCGGGGAAGCACGAGGGGTCGGCTAGGCGGTCACAACAGGGCTAGGCCAGACGTAGGGCAGGTTGTCGGGTTCGGTCCATCCGAACCGGCTGTAGTGGACCGGGTCTTTCCGGAGCAGATTCGACCGGTGTGATGCGTGGAACGCCGGGTCGCCGAGCCACGGAGGAACCGCGTCGTTGCCAAAGAACCGGTTGGACACGCCGACTATCTTCTCGTGGAACTCGTCACTGTGGTTGTAGCCGCGTCGCGCCCACTCGGAAACGACGTTGTCCAAGTAGTCACACAGATAGCCTTCGTACACGCGCCACATCTTGACGGCCGGGTGGTTCGCCCACGCCTTCGTCTCGCCGGCCAGCACACGGAAGATCTGGTAGCACTCCACCCGCTGCTTGCCGAGTCGTCGCCAGTCGAGAACCTTGACCGTCTCCGCGAAACTGTCATAGGGGAGGAACGTTTGCACGGATCAGCCCCCCGTCTTCGTGTCGGTCTTCGCGGCCGGCCCGATCCAGACCAGCTCGTGCCCGTCCCGGCGGACGACCTTTGCTTTCACCAGCGTGTCCACGATCCGCTCGAAGCCCTCGTAACTGACCCCGGCGGTCATCAGGGCGGCGTACACCGGCCCGGCGGGGGCGCGGCCGACCTCGCGGATGACGTCCCCGACGGCAAGGACCGTTGCGAGCGCGGCAGTTAGTTCGGCTTTGGTCGCCATCTTCGGCTCCCTCGTAGGCGGTCTGGCCTCGTCAGCGTGCGCGTCACGCACGGACCGGGTCGCCCCGGTTTCGGCCTTACTCGGTGAACCCGTAGGCCGGCGCGTCGAAGTTCTCCGGCAGGCCGGCGGCGAACGCCACGGCGGCCTTCTGGGTCGGGAACTTCATGCTGAGCCGGAGGTACTGTTCCCCGTCGCCGAAGTAGACCTCCGCCCCGTCGGCGTCCATCACCAGCGTCCGCGTGCCGTCGGTGCCGATCAGCGGGGCGGACCCGTCTTTCCACTCCTCCGCGCCGGCGAAGCAGTTCCAATCAGACTCGGTGAACGGGAAGACTTGGACGGCCATCTTCGGCTCCTGGATAGGGTTCGGCCTCGTCAATACCCGCGTCACGGGTAGACCGCCCGGGGGCGGTTTCGGCCTAGTTACTCAGCCGGCGTCCCGTGTCGGATGCCGCACGTGTACCGCGGGTCCGTGTCAACCCCGTGGAATTCCGGGCGGACTGACCGGCAAGGGTTGGTGACGTTCCGAATAAACCGGTACGTCAGCTTCCCGTCCCGCTTCCGGGGGACGGCCCGGTACAACCCAGCCGCGTAGTACGGATACCCCTTCTTCGATCCGGTGTTACGGATACTGATGACTTCAAAGGCGGCCATCTTCGGCTCCTTCGGGGTTTCGCGTCGGCCGAGGTTCGGCTCGACAAGGGAAGTATACTTCCGGGTCCGGCCGGCGACTAGAGAATTCCGGAGAAAATTTCCCGGTCCCCGCCGGGAGGTATAACGAAGGCGGAACCGAACCGGAACCGGGAGGGAGCGATGGCAACGTCCAACGGAAAGCGCTACGAGTGGGACGTGTGGCTGCGGAAGGGGCTGAAGTCCCGGAAGCCGGTCCTGCTACGGCGGGGCGTCCACTACCAGTGCGCCCAGACGACCATGGTCCAGAACACGCGGAACGCGGCGGCGGTCCGCGGCTACCGGGTGTCAGTGTACGACCGCGAAGACCACCTGGAGGTCACGGTCAAGAGCGGGCCGCCGAAGGCCGCCGAAAAGGGGGGCGAGTGATGCCGCCCGTCTCCGGACCGCGGAAGGTATACTTGGGGGTAGACCCCGGGGCGAACGGGGGGCTGGCGGCGGTCACAACCAGCGGGTCGTTCGGCGTGGCCTCCATGCCCGACACCGAGCGGGACGTTTGGGAATGGTTTGCCGACGTCAAGCGGCAATTCCCCGGATGCGACCCGTTCGCCGTCATCGAGAAGGTGAGCGGGTACATCGGCGAAGCCCAGCCCGGGTCGGCGGCGTTCAAGTTCGGGGCGTCCTACGGCGGGCTGCGGATGGCCCTCGTCGCGGCCGGGATACCGTTCGAGGAAGTGACCCCGCAGAAGTGGCAGAAGTTCCTCGGGATCCCCCCCAGGAACAACAAGGGCGGCGAGACGAAGACGGCGTTCAAGAACCGGTTGAAGGCGAAAGCCCAGCAGCTGTTCCCCGGCGTCAAGGTGACGCTGGCGACGGCGGACGCGCTCCTCATCATGGAGTACTGCCGCCGGGTCCACGGGACGAAGTAACCACCAACTGGAGACTACGATGAGCCGACACAACCGCGAGCGGCGGCGGGTCCGGGCCGGATTGAAGGCGGCCGGGTTCGCGCCAGCGATGCGTGAGAAGAAGTTCGGGGGGCCGACGTACTTCCTCCACCATCTTGGTGTAAGCGGGTCGTTTATGTCGGAGACGCCGTCGCACCGCGATGAAACCGTCCAGTACGCGCAAAACGACGGCCCGCCAAAGGCAGCGTCTACGCTGGTGTTCGAGCACGAGTGTAGCAGGACCGTCCGGTAAACTACGTTCACCCTTCCGAGGTGCCAAGATGGCGAGTCAGTTCCAACTACACTGCGAGCGCTGGAAGGCCGGCTGCGGGTCGGACCGGTGCGGAAAGGCCGGCCGAGTCGTGCTCGCCCGCGGCCAGATCCCGTGTGACGTGCTGTTCGTCGGGGAAGCCCCGGGCGTCTCGGAGGACGTGCTGGGACGTCCGTTCTGCGGCCCGGCCGGCATCCTGCTGGACCGGATCGTGGCAGCGGCGTTCGGAGACGTGTTGAAGGTGGACGGGACGCGGCTTCGGGCCGCGTTCACGAATGTCGTCGGGTGTATCCCGCTGGACGAGCACGGCAACAAGACCGACACGGCGGACGAGGACCAAATCCAACAATGCAAGCCGCGGTTGGAGGAGTTCATCCATCTGGCGAACCCGCGGCTCATCGTCGCCGTCGGGGCCGAAGCCCGGGACGCGCTGAAGCAAGGGTTCAAGCGGTCCGTTACGCTCCCGAAGGGCGTCAAGGTCGTGGACGTGACGCACCCGGCGGCCGTCCTCCGAGCGAACGTCGCCCAACAGGGGTTGCTAATTCAGCGGTGCGAAGCCGTCCTGTCCACCGCCGCCGCAGACCTCGTCTAACGGAGCCGACATGTTGGTAATCACGCGGAAGGTTGACCAGGCCGTCCACCTGTACATGCCGTCGGGCGAGGTCGTCCGGGTGGAGGTCGTCCGCAACAACCGGGACAGTTTGCGTCTCGGGTTCACCGCACCGGCGTCGGTCCGGATCGTCCGGGCCGAGATCGACCCGTGCCGCCGCTCCCAAGAGGGGACCAACGATGCCGAAGGTGTCTAAGTCGGGACTGGCCGCGGCGGTGAAGGCCGCGAAGCCGGCCGGGCTGCTGTGGAAGGGGCCGGAGACGGACGGCATCACGTTCTCGATGTTGGCGAAGTTCCTGACGTGCCGGGAGCGGTTCCGCGTCGCCTACGTTGTAGGGTTGAAGCCGCCGGACGCCTTCAACCACCGCATCGAATACGGCCAGATGTGGCACGTCTGCGAGGAAGCGTTGGCTGAAGGCCGAGCGTGTTGGTCGGCTCCGCTGCACGAGTACGCCAAGGAATTAGTCCGCAAGTACCCGCTGGCCCAGGAACAGATTGTCCACTGGTACGAGGTCTGCAAGGTCCAGTTCGCGGAGTACGTCCGGTACTGGGCCGAGCAACCGGACGTGACGGCCCGGACACCGTTGCTCCAGGAGTACGTGTTCGACGTCCCGTACACGTTACTGTCGGGACGGACGGTCCGACTCCGGGGGAAGTTCGACACCGTGGACCTGATCGGAACCGGGAAGGCGGCCGGTACCTACCTACAGGAGAACAAGACGAAAGGTGACGTGGACGAGCAATCGCTGACGCGGCAGTTGACGTTCGACCTCCAGACGATGATGTACCTGACGGCCCTGGACCTGATGCGGCAGACCGACCCGGCCGCCAACGTGTCACACAAGATCAAAGGCGTCCGATACAACGTCGTCCGCCGGCCGCTGTCGGGCGGGGCCGGGAGTATCGTCCGGAAGAAGGGGTCGGACGGCGCGAAGTGCCCGAAATGCAAGGGTGCCCGTGAAGTCGGCGGGTCCAACGCGGTCCGCGCGGTCTGCCCGAAGTGCGGCGGGGACGGGCGGATCAACCGGGTGCCGCCGGAAACCGCCGCGGAGTTCTACGGCCGCCTGCGGGGCGTGATCGCGGAGCAGCCCGGCGAGTTCTTCATGCGGTGGAAGACCGAGGTGTCACCCTCCGACGTCGCCGCGTTCCGGCACCGGTGTCTGGACCCGCTGCTGATCCAGGTGTGCGACTGGTACGAGTGGGTGACGAAGAACGCCGCCGACCCGTTCGAGCCGGACGTGAACGGGAACGTCTACCACTGGCAGCACCCGTTCGGCGTCCCAAACACCATCGACGAGTACGGCCACGGCGACCTGGACGAGTTTATCGCAACCGGCTCGACGGTCGGGCTGGTGCGGCGCGAGAAGCTGTTCACTGAACTGGAGACGTGATGCCGCCGAAAGTCAGCAAGATAGTCATCCACATGGACGACGGAGGCCGGTTCTTACTCGACGTGACCAAATCTGCCGCTATGTACAAGAGTCTGGACGGAACTCCGGGAAGCCTGGCTCCGAAGGAAGAACGGTTCTGCGCCGAAGTAATCCAGTTGTGGATGAGTTACGCCGGGATACACGAACAGGAGTAACCATGAAGGTTGTGTCTCAAGAACCCAGAGAATGGTCAGACCCCGACCAGGAGCTGTTTCGGGCAGTGTCGGCCGCCGTCCTGATTATGGACGACTGCGGATGGGGCGTCACGACGCCTGACCTGATCGCGTTCGCCAAGTGGAACCCGGCCAAGGAAGCGGCGACGCTCAAGGACTGTCTGTCGCGGCAAGTTTACCGATGGGACACGCCCGGAGCGTCCATCGCGGTCGGGATGAAACTCCACCACCTGCGCGGCGTAGTGTTCGACGGGTTGATGTTGGAGAAGACCCAGTTCAAGGCCCACTCTACGTCTAGTCTGTGGCGGGTCGTGCGGGTCGTGAAATCGAAATCCGGAGGTAAGTAGTCATGCCACCGACGGTGAGTAAGCAGGCCCCGAAGCTTCCCCCCAGGAAGACCGGCGGGGGCGGGGTTCTGGACCGTATCAAGCCGGTCGGGTTCGACCCGGACGACGGGCTGAAGGTGTTGCTGTACGGCCAGTCCGGGAGCGGGAAGACGACGCTGTGGGCGACGTTCCCCGGGCCGATCCTGGCCGTGGTGTGCTCGGGCGGGGTGGCGTCCGGGGAACTCCGGTCGGTGGACACGCCGGAGTACCGGAAGAAGATCAGCAGCGTCAGCCTGAACTCGTCGGCCGAACTCCGGGAGATCCTGACCGCCGCCCCGTCGATGGGCCTCGGGACCATCGTACTCGACCACGTGTCCGGGTTCGCGGACCTGCTCCTCAAGGAAGTGCTCGGCCTGGACGAGATCCCGGCGCAGAAGGGGTGGGGGCTGGCGGCCCAGCAGCAGTACGGCCAGGCCACGATGCAGGCCAAGGAGTACTTACGGGCGATGTTGAACCTGGCGTGTAACGTCGTCATTATCGGCCAAGAACGGGTGTTCAACGCGAAGGACGAAGGGTCTTCGGACCTGCTCCAGCCGACGGTAGGGGTGGCCGTGTCCCCGTCCCTCGCGGGGTGGCTAAACCCGGCGTGCGACTACGTCCTCCAGGCGTTCAAGCGACCACGGATGGAGGAGAAGACGGTGAAGGTCGGCGGGAACACGATCAAGCGGATGGAGCGGGGGAAGGGCGTGGAGTACTGCGTCCGGTGCGAGCCGCACGAGGTCTACCACACCAAGTTCCGGTCGCCGAAGGGCACGCCGATCCCGGACGTCATCGTCGATCCGACTTACGATAAGCTCTTGGCCGTCATCCGCGGGGAAGGGTAGTACCCGCGGCGAGGTATACTAGGGGTGTCCCCGAACGAAGGAGAACGACCGTGTCGAAGGAGAAGAAGGCGGAACCGAAACTGTCGGTCGCCAGCGAAAAGGCTCTCAGTGAATCCCGGGCGGCCTTCAAGACCGGCAACCCGGACCTGATCGAGCCGCCGATCCGGAAGCGGCTCCTGACCCTGGAGAAGCAGGTCAGGGACCTGAAGGCCGCCGCGAAGTAGGACACCCGGGAAAAGGCGGGTTCGATTCCCGCTCGTTGGTCGAGGTCTGGCGAGAAGGGAGGCAGGTTTCGATCCCTGCTGATTGAGGTCCGGGGTAATAGCCCCGCGACTAACTCTGGGGAGCATTGACCCGGGCGGCCCGCCCGTCAAACGCGCCGGGGGAACCCGGCCGAGGGGCGTTTCTTCCTCTTACGAACAACGCGGAGCAGAGATCATGCCGGCGCAAAACGGGGCGGTGGCGGGCGGGCTGGCGAAAGCACTCGGGTCGCTCGGGGCGAAGGCGGTGAAGGAGCACGCCAACGACCCGACCAGTTACGGGAACGTCCAGCTCCCGCCCGGGATCACGAGCGGGGTGGCGCAACTGACCAAGTGCTACTTCGACAAGCACAAGGACGGGCCGAACCAGGGCAAGTACTTCTTCCGGGCGGCCGGGGTCGTGGTCGAGCCGAAGGAGGTCGAGCACAACGGCCAGGTCGTGCCGGTCGCCGGGCAGCAGACGTCGATCATCGTCGGGATCTACGACGTCCAGCGGAACGCCGGGACGGTGACGGTGGACATGCAGATCGCCAACGTCCTGAACGAGATGCGGAAGCTCGGCGGGCAGCAGTTCACGGAGGGGGCCGGCGTCGAAGACCTGGAGCAACTGGCCGCCACCCTCCAGGAGTCGCAACCGTACTTCCGGTTCAGCACGAGCCAGGGGAAACCGACGCCGCAGTACCCGAACCCGCGGACGTTCGAAAACTGGCACGGGAGCAAGGGGCTGGAGAACTACACGCCGCCGGACGACGGGGACGCGGTCCAGGACGACACGCCGGAACAGCCGACCTCGCCGCCCCCTCCCCAGCCGCCGGCCGCGAAGCAGCAGCCGAAGGCGACGACCGCCGCCCCGGCGAAGCAACAGCCGGCCGCGAAGGGCAAGGCCGCCCCGAAGTCGCCGCCCCCGCCGCCGGAACCCGAACCCGAGCCGGACGGCCCCGAGTACACGGACGGCGGGGACATCGACGCGCTGCTGGCGTCCGCGTCCGACGGCGACGACACAGCCCAGGCGTCGCTGAAAGAGATGGCCGTGGCCGCCGGGTACTCCGAAGACGAAGTGGACGCCGCCGCGTCGTGGGACGACGTGGTGGGGATGATCCGCGAGCCGAAGCAGGGCGACGCCGAACCGGCCGCCGAGGAGGAGTTCGCGCCGAAGGTGGACGAGGTCTACAACTACGCCCCGGTGGACCCGAAGACCAAGAAGGCCGGAAAGCCGGTCGAGTGCGAGGTGACGGCCGTCAACGCCAAGGCGAAGACGTGTGACTTGAAGAATCTGACGACGAAGGCGGCGTACAAGGCGGTCCCGTTCGACAAGCTCATCGGCGACTAAGGACCACCCCGCCGGGCCGTTCCGGGGGAGAACGGTCGCGGCCCGGCGGAAACAGCGGCGTGGCGTAGGGGGCCGTGTGGACTCCCCCGGCCCGGACGGAGCTTAGGCGTGAACCGACCGGGGTTCGCACCGTCCGGCGGAACCGGTGCCAGTTTCCGAAAGGGGTGCCCTATGGCGAAGTAACTCCGGAGGACGCTTCATCGTGCGGGCCGGTGTGGTCCCGTGCCGGCCCGGCGTTGGGGAACGCGGGCGAAACGGGGCGTTTAGGGTCCGGGGCGGGCATGGCGACCCGCGGGTAGGGCACTACTCAGGCTGTTCGATTCAGCAAAGTCTGGCGACGTACCGGGTTCGATTCCCGGCGGACCCTTTGGAGACAACCATGCCGAAGGTCGGGGACAAGCCGAAGCCGGCCTGTAATGCGTGCGGCGGGACTGGCAAGAACAGCAAGGGCGGCCAGTGCGTGCCCTGCGAATCCAAGAAGGAGACGCGCAAGTGATACCCATATTCTTAGAAGGCTACGCCCCGTTGGCCGAACTGGCCCGTTGGAAGGCCGAGTCTAGCCCCTACGCCACCGGACGGTCTTGGGAAATCCGCTCGTGGGGTGCCCGGTCGGGGGCCACTTGCCGCCTCTGTTGGAACCTAAAAGGGCAAGTAGCGGGCCTGGACAGAACGGCGACCTCCGTTGAAGAATCGGTGTACTTGGTCCTGGAGGAGTTCACGCGGTTGGAGAAGTTGTCATGATCGGCCTGGACACTGAGACGACCGGCGTCGATCTCCGGCACGGGGCCATGCCGTTCTTCGTCACGACATACGACCCGGCCGCCGCCGACGGGAAGCGAACGCTGTTCTGGCAGTGGGACGTGGACCCGCTGACCCGCCGCGTCGCCGTCCCGACCGGGGACGTGGAAGAGATCGGGGACGTGTTGTTCGCGTCCGGGGACCGCGGGCCGGTCGGGGACGACGCGGACCAGGACCGGTTCGGGCTGATCCTCCAGAACCCCAAGTTCGACTTCGCGGCGCTGCGGACGGTCGGGTTGTGGGACGTGTACGACGTCGGACAAGCGTGGGGGGCGGTCCGCGACACGCTCATGGCCGCGCACCTGCTCCACTCCAACCAGCCGAAGAACCTGACGGCGCTGGCGGTCCGGTGGTTGAACCTGGACATCGAACCCTACGAACTCCGGCTGAAGGAAGCCGTCACGAAGGCGCGGACCTGGTGCCGGCGGTTCCGGCCGGACTGGGCGACCGCGAAGGAAAGCCGGCCGGACATGCCGTCGTGCAAGGCGTCCGCGTGGCGATTCGACTACTGGCTGCCGCGGGCCGTGATACTGGACGCCGGACCGGACGCCGTGTCGGAGTGGGCCGGGGCGGACGTGTCGTGGTGGGAGACGGTGTTGGCCGAATACGCGAACGCCGACCCGGCGGTGACGGTCGAGGTTTGGCGGCGGATGCGGCCGGAGATCGTCCGCCGGGGACTCTGGGATATCTACCTGACCCGGTTGAAGGCGCTGCCGGTCGCGTACCGGATGGAGTCCCGCGGCGTCTCCCTCAGTGCGGCCCGGCTCCGGCAGCAAGTCACGGAATACGGGGCGGAAGCGGCCCGGCTCGGGGACGTGTGCGTCAACCTGGCCGCGACGTACCGGGACGATTCCGCCGACCCGCCGGGGCCGTACACGTTGACACTCCCGAAGGCCGGGAACAACGGGTCGTTGACGCGGTTCTGCTTCGACGTGCTCGGGTTGGAGCCGTTGCGGTCGAAGAAGGCGAAGACGGACGCGCCGACGCTGGACAAAACCGCCATCGGCCACTACCTGGAGACCCTTCCCCCCAGGAGCAAGGCGCTGGCGTTCGTCAAGGCGTTAGCGGCGAAGCGGCAGCGGGACACCGCCCTCCAGTACATGGCCGGATATCAGCAGTTCTGGAAGAAGTTGGGCGGCGACTTCAAGGTTCTCCACCCATCACTCAACCCGACTGGGACGGATACGCTGCGGTGGTCGTCGTCGTCGCCGAACGAACAAAACATATCAAAACGTGAGGGGTTCAACCTCCGGTACTCGTTCGGCCCCGGCCCCGGCCGCGAGTGGTGGAGCCTGGACGCGAAGAACATCGAGCTTCGCATCCCGTTTTACAAGTGTGGCCAGAAAGAACTGATCGAACTGTTCGAGCGGCCTGACGACCCGCCGTACTACGGTAGCAACCACCTGGCGAACTTCCACGCCGTCTACCCGGACGTGTGGGACGCGGCCGTCAAGGAAGTCGGGCCGGACAAGGCGGGGCCGCACTGCAAGAAGAAGTACGCGAGCACGTACTACCAGTGGTGTAAAAACGGCGGGTTCTGCAAGCAGTACGGCGGGCAAGAGGCGTTGACCGACGCGACGTTCCGCCGGCCGGGGGCGTACAAGCTGTTGGCCGAGAAGTTCGGGAAACTGGAGGACTTGAATCGGCAACAGATCGCGTTCGCCGAGCGACACGGGTACGTCGAAACGGTGCCGGACAAGACGGTGGACCCGGCCCGCGGCTACCCGCTGATGGTGACGCGGACGTCGTTCGGCGGCGTCCTCCCGACGGTCCCGATGTCCTATTTCGTCCAGGGGACCGCGATGTGGTGGACGATGAAGGCGATGTTGCGGCTGGAGGAGTTGTTCGCCGAGTGGAACCGCCGGGCCGGGGTCGGGCCGCACGACCTGACGCACCCGGCCGGGTACTACCTGACGATGCAGGTCCACGACGAGGTGGTGCTGGACTTTCCCCGCAGGGCCGACCCGCGAACGAACCCGAAGGCGTCGAACCTCGCCCGGGTCCGCGAGGTCCAACGGGTACTGGAACTCGGCGGTGACGACATCGGCGTCCCGACCCCAGCCGGGGTCGAGTACCACCCGGACAATTGGTCGGAAGGGATTACCTTCTAAAGTCCCCGGCCCGAACGGCCGATACAACTGGTACGACCACTATGAGTAACGACGCCGCTGATATGTGCTTGGCCGCCGCGAACGCGGAGTGGGATGGGCGGCTAAGGTTTCGATCGTTCCTCCACGTCTTCGGCATCCGGATGCTGTGGCAGTACCGAAAGACCGGATGGTGGAAGTGTTCGGCGTGGACGTCGTCGCCGGACGAGCGGAGCCGGATCAATGGATTGCCGGGCTGCCGCATAACGTGCGTCAGCGTCGGATGGCTCGGAATCATGTTCTAACATCGGAGGCCGAAGATGGCGACGTGGATCAAGGCGGACGACCGGGTGACGGTCAAGGTCACCTACGCGACCGCGGACGGACGACTGATGATGTCCCTGCTCCAACCGCGGGAACTCTACTGGGGGCTGCCGCACCCGGGCGGGGCCGAGCAGTGGGTTCTCCGGGCCGTGGACGTCGAAACGAACTCCGAGCGGTTGGTGGCGATGGCGGCCGTCCGGACGTGGCTGCCCGCGTAAACTAGTCCCCTTGACACCCCCGAGGACTTCCGTTGGCCCCGAACCGCCGGAGCGCATCCGTGACGCTGTCCGCAAGGTCCGAAGCGACCACCCGCCGCACCTACAACCGCCCGCTGGACGACGCGGGCACGCAGTTCGAGACGTGGGCGCAGACCGCCCGCCGGTCCCACTACGCCCACCACGAACGTCTCTGGGCGGACGCCGGAGGCGACGTGGACCACGACGAGTTGGAAGAACTGAACGCGCTCGGGGAGTCCCGGGCCGGGCTGGTGGCCGGCCGCACGCTCTGGCTCGGCGGGACGGAGTACGCCTACAAGCGGGCCGCGTCCCAGTTCAACTGCTCCGGCCTGGAGCTGACGACCGTCTACGACATGGTGGACGCCTTCTGGCTCCTGTTGAACGGGTGCGGCGTCGGCGGGAAGCCGGTCGCCGGGACGCTCCACGGGTACCAGCGGCCCATCGGCCGGCTGGACGTCGTCCCCTCCGACCGGGACAAGGATTACCGCGGCCCGCAGGAGAACCGCGAGGACCGCCCGACCGCCGACAACGGTTGGACGTGGACGATCAAGGTCGGGGACGCGGCGACGGCGTGGGCGCGGGTCCTGGGGAAGATGCTCGTCGGCGTCAAGGGCCGGTGCGACGTGCTCCGGCTCGACTTCTCCGACGTCCGCGGGAAGGGCGGCCGGTTGAAGGGGTACGGCTGGATCTGCAACGGGTACGAGCCGCTGGCGACCGCGCTGGCCGCCGTCCACGTGGTCCTCAACCGGAACGCGAACAACCTGCTGGAAGAGCAGGACATCGGGGACATCTTCAACTGGCTCGGGACCGTCCTGAGTTCCCGCCGGGCGGCCGAGGCGTTGCTGCTCGACGCCCACCACCCGCTCGCCCCGGAGTTCGCCCGGCGGAAGTGGGAGTATTGGGTGAACGGGAACGGGCACCGGCGGCAGTCGAACAACTCCCTGCTGTTCTGGTCCCGACCGTCCCGGGCCGAGCTGGCCGACCTGTTGGAGATGAACCTTGTCGGCGGCGAGCCGGGGTTCGTCAACGCCCTGGCCGCGCTCCTGAAGTGCCCCTGGTTCCGCGTCTTCAACCCGTGCGTGACCGGCGACACGGAACTGCTGGTGAGGGAAGACGGGAAGCCGACGACGCGGAAGATCGGCTGGCTGGTGGACCGCGGGGTCAAACATGTCGAAGTCTGGAACGGCGAAGAATGGTCGGTCGTGGAGCCGCGGGAGACGGGCCGGAACGAGCCGACGCTGAGGTTCACGCTGGAAGACGGTCGGTCACTCCGGTGTACGCTCGGGCACAAGTGGCCGTGGGACGTCAACACCGGCGACCCGGACGCGGAGGAGATGCTGGAAGCCAGGTTCTTCTCCCCAGGCGACTCCATCGTGGACTACCCGATGCCGGGGAGCGGCAAGCCGAAGGGGTTGGTAAAGATCAAGTCCATCGAGTGGGCCGGCGTCGCGTCCGCCGTGTACTGCTTCACCGAACCGAAGGCGAACCGGGGGACGTTCAACGGGATCGTCACGGGCCAGTGCTTCGAGATCATGCTGGCGTCGCACGGGTTCTGCAACCTGGCGAGCCTGTGCCTGCCGATGTTCGGCCGCGACTTCCGGCGGCTGGAGCGGGCGACGTGGGTGATGGCCCGCGCGAACTACCGGCAGACGTGCGTGAACCTCAAAGACGACGTCCTCCAGCCCCGCTGGCACCAGACGAACGAGGCGTTGCGGCTGTGCGGCGTCAGCTACACCGGGATCGTCAACGCCGACTGGCTGACCGACTACCACGTGCGGCGGCTCCGGAACGCGGCCGTGGCCGGGGCGTACTCGATGGCCGACGAGTTGGGGCTGCCGCGGCCGAAGGCGGTGACGACGATCAAGCCGGAGGGGACGCGGACGAAGATCAGCGGGACCGTCGGGCAGGAGTACGGGGAGGGGATGCACCGGCCGCTGGGGCGGTACGTCTTCAACTGGATCAACTTCAGCACGGCCGACCCGCTCGTGGACGCGCTGGAGGCGGCCGGGTACAAGACGCTCCCGAACCCGTCGGACCCGAACAACGTCCTGGTCCGGTTCCCGGTCAACTACAGCGGGTGTAAGTTCGACGTCGTCGGCGGGAAGGAAGTCAACAAGGAACCCGCCCTGACCCAGCTGCGCCGCTACCGGCGATGGAACAACCTCTGGGCGGACCACAACGTGTCGGCCACGATCAGCTTCGACCGGGACGAGATCCCGGCGATGGCCGAGTGGATCCACCGGCACTGGGATGACGGGTACGTGGCGACGGCGTTCCTGGCCCGCACGGACCCGACGAAGACGGCGGCGGACCTCGGCCACCCGTATCTCCCCCAGGAAGTCGTGACGGAGGACGCCTTCGCCGCCGCAACCGCCGCCCTCCGGGACGTGGACTGGAACCGGTTCCACACGGGCTGGCACGAGATCAGCGACGCCTCCGACTGTCCGGGCGGCGTCTGCCCGATCAAGTAGGCCGAACCCGCCCAGGGCGGAAGGTATACTAGACGTAGGAAACCGACCGCCCGGGGTGCTATATGAAAAACGATCCGCCGCCGATCTTGTACCGACTGGAGATCACTTCCGGTCCCGTGCCGGTAGTCGTAGAAGTTCAGGTAGCGTCTCTAGTGTCGGTGGGCAGAAGTAGTTGGTCGGTATGGGACGTAATAACGACAAAGGACAGACAGTCCGGGCGGAAGAACTTCGTCTACTCAAAAATGGTAGAGGCTGGTTACTGGCGGCCGACTGTAGTAGAAGCCGCCAGGGCGTTCCTGGCGAGAAAGTGTAGGCAAGTCAGCGGTAGGCCGGCCCAGTTCGGCCCTCCCAACGACTCTCCGGAAATGATAAGTCATCTGATCGCTTGCGTAGCGGCTGCCGAACCCTACGTTTCAGGAGCCGCGCGATGAAGACCGCCGACGTGAAGAAGTTGCCGCCGCTGGAGCGGTTCCTTTACTGGGTTCGGGAGCGGCACCAGATCTACCTGCGGCGGCGGGCCGGGAAGCCGAAGCCGTGGACGGACGATGAGGTGTTACAGTCGTACTTCTTCACCAACCCGTACCGGGAAAATGACAAGGTCACGCAAGTGTTCCGGAAGACGGTTCGTGACCCGCTCCGAAACGACCCGCGGGTATTGTTCGCCACGGTTGCGTGGCGGTGGTTCAACTACCCGCCGACGGGGGACCTGCTCCACCGGTCGGGGCTGCTGACGGAGTGGGACCCGGACCGGTGCCTGGCCGTCCTCCGGCCGGTCCGCGACGGCAGCGGCCAGTTGTTCACCGGGGCTTTCATGATCAACTCCCCGGGCGGCGAGCCGAAACTGGAGGCCATCGTCCGCCGGATCACGAACGTGTGGGACGCGAACGACGCTCTGACGGACGACTTCCGCCGCGGGGCCTACGAAGGCAAGCTGACGATGGAAGCCGCCCACGATGCGCTGACCGAATTCGACGGACTCGGCGGGTTCATGGCTTACGAAATCGTCTGCGACCTGCGGCACACGGCGTACCTGGAGGCCGCGCCGGACAAGCTGACGTGGTGTAACCCCGGGCCGGGCTGCTCGCGGGGGCTGAACCGGATACTCGGGATTGACTTCCCTAAGGGCAACAACGCTTCGTCCCCGCCTCTGCCGTCGGATTGGTTGAACGAAGTCCGGGGGCTGCTCGGGACGATGCAGAAGCGGCTCCAGAAGATGCCCCTGTTCGAGCTGCGGGAAGTGGAGCACTCACTCTGCGAGTGGGACAAGTACGAGCGGATGCTGTGGGGCGACGGCCGCGCCAAGCGGACTTACCCTGGGAGGGGATAATGAACGCGACTTCGTCGGGGCTGAGAGAGTGTTTGGTCACTCAGTTGAGGAACGTCTGCCGCGGCGTCCCGTACGACCTGGCGGATATGGGCTGCGGCTGCGTCGTACTGACCGTGGTCGGTATGAAGATCCTCGGCGTCTCGGAGCACAATATTAAGTCCAGGTTCTACCTGGGCGACACGTCGAACGCCACGTGGCGGTTCGCCGGGGACGCCGGGGCGTTCGACGGCGTGGCGGTCTTGTACGGGCCGTCGGCGGACCCGGGAGCTACCTGGAAGGACTCCAGGGGTAACAAGTACAAGGACGACTACCGGCGACTGGCGTACGGGCGTGACGTGTCGCGGCACGGTGTACTGCCGGACTGTTGGAATGAGATACCATGGCGGCTGACAGAGGCGAACTTGCGGCTCCTGATCGCCGGCCGGCCATTGAGGGACCGCCGATGATTGTCCAACTGCGGGGGACGTCGGGTAGCGGGAAGTCCACGGCGATGAAACGAATTGTCGAGACGATGGGAGACTGGCAGGCCGAGTTCCGGACGGGCCGGAAGAAGCCGCTGTTCTACCGGTCGTGCTCGGACTGGCCGGAAACCGTCGTCCTGGGTCACTACGAGTCGCCGTGCGGGGGGTGCGACACGGTCGGGTCGGCGGCGGCCGTGTACGAACTGGTCCGCGACGTCCGGGGGAAGTTCCCGGCCGCCCACGTCCTCTGCGAAGGCCTGCTGCTGTCGGAAGACGCGAAGTGGACGGGTATACTTAAAGGAGATGGAGAAGACATTCGGTGCGTCTTCCTCACGACGCCAGTGGACCGATGTCTGGCGCAGATCAGGAACCGGCGGGCGGCGGCCGGGAATGACAAGCCGCTGTCCGAGGATAATACAAGACACCGGGTCGCGGTGATAGATCGGGCGCGGGAGAAGCTGGCGGCCGCCGGGGTTCTTTGCCGCCGGGCGTCAGCGGACCAGGCGGCCGGGTTGGTACTCAATTGGTTGCGTCAGGCTGCACGCTGACGTAGGAGGGCGACGATGGATCAGGAACAGAGCTGGATCACGACCCAAACGGTAGGTGACGACGACAACGCCGCCGCCACCAACTACGAGTTCTTCATGCGGCCGGAGCCGCGGGACAACCTCGGCCCGATTCGGGTCGTGGACGACGAGTACCTGGGAAAGACGAAGGTCAGGACGCTCCGGATCGGCATGGTGCGGAACGCTAAGGACGAGGACAAGAAGGAAGTCACCGCCTACCTGGAGCCGTACCCGCATACACGGATCGACCGGGCGAAGCCGCTCCAGGGCTGGTACAAGGGGCTACACGAGCCAAAGGGTGTCCGGCCCCGGCCGTGCTTCACCGAGGCGGTGCTGACCGAACCCTACGGCGGCTGGTGCGCGGTCGGGTGCGCGTTCTGCTACGTCAACTCCGGGTTCCGCGGCTACCGGGGGACCGGGTTGATCACCGTTCCGATGGGCTACGGCGACCAGGTCCGCGACCAGCTGACGAAGGTCCGTCGCGCCGCCGCCGGGTATTTCAGCAGCTTCACCGATCCCTTCACCCCGCTGGAGAAGTACTACCACAACACGGAGCGGGCCGCCGAAGCGTTCGTGGACGCGGGGCTGCCGGTGTTCTTCCTGTCGCGGCTCCGATACCCGGACTGGGCCGTCGCCCTGTTGACGAAGAACCCACACAGCTACGCCCAGAAGTCGATCAACACGTCGGACCCGGAGGACTGGCGGCGGCTGTCGCCGGGGGCGCTCGGGTACGAGGACCACTTGCGGGACATCACCCGGCTCCGGCGGGCCGGGGTGTACGTGTCGATCCAGTGCAACCCGGTGGTCCCGGGCGTCACGTCCCACGGCCAGATCCGCCGGTTGTTCAAAGACCTCGCCGCCGCCGGGGCCAACCACGTCATCGTCAAGTTCGTAGAGGCCGGGTACAGCTGGGCCCCGGCCATGGCGGAGCGGATGGTGAAGCGGTTCGGGGACCGGGGCCGAGCGTTCGCCGACCTGTTCACCGAGAACATCGGCGGGCAGCGGACGATCCAGGAGGCGTACCGGATGAACGGCCACGACCTATACAGCAAGTGGGCGAAGGAGTTCGGCCTGACCTACGCGACGTGTTACGAGTACGAGTACCAGCGGGACGACGGCGGCAAGATCGTGGACAAGACCGGCGTCAGCGTCGGTCGGAAGTACACGACCGCCCCGCAGTGCCACGGCCAGGCGGTCCCCGTCTACTCAAGGGCGTCGGCCGCCGAACCGTTCAAGCCGCTGGAGGTCTGTCCGCCGTCCGGGTGCTTGTACTGTGCGACCGAAAATGGCGGGGAAGCGCGGTGCGGCGACGAACTGGCCGGCGAAGCCCACGCAGTCCGGTACGCTGACATGAAGCTGACCATCGGTGAGGGGAAGGGGCGGACGAACCGCGTGTCACTCAACGTACTGGGGTCGCCGCCGGCCGGGGGAGGGTGCGGTGATGACTGACCGGCCGCTGGGGGTGGTCGAATTCGGCCGGGCGCTCCTGGTCGCGAACGACCTGGACCCGGTCTACACGCTCCTATGGCACGCGGACTGGCGGGAGTCCGACCCGGTCCGATTCCGCCGCTGGCTGCTCGCCTACTGGTGTTTCTACCACGTCGGGACGGCCAGCTGGGCGGCGGACGGACAAGACGCGGGCTGTTACTGGGAACGGATGCGAACCGCCGCCGGATCGAAGGCGTACCCGCGGAGTTCCGAGCGGCGGCACTTCCGCGGGGAAAACGCGCGGAAGTCGGTGGAATACCTAGGATCACGCGGGTCCGGGGCGTTGTGGGACGACCTGCTACAAGCCGGCCCGGCCGCTGCAGACGTCGTTGCGGCGGTGCGAAGGTGGGTCGGGTTCGGGCCGTGGATAGCCTTCAAAGTCGCCGACATGCTGGAACGGTTAGCGGTCCGGCCGGTAACGTTCGACCTTGACACGGCCATGTACGACTCGCCGCGGAAGGCGGCCGAGGACGTGTGGGACGCCGAATTCCCGCCCCGCGAGTCTTCCCCCCAGGAACGACTGGCGGCGGTGCTCGGCCTACTGTCTACCGGTCTCGGGTCGGAACCGGCACCGCCGTCGTTCGACCGGCCGCTGGGGTTCCAGGAGTACGAGACGGTGTTGTGTAAATGGAAGTCGTACCGAAGCGGCCACTACCACGTCGGCGAAGACGTCGCCGCGTGTCGGGCCGGCTGGTCCGGTTCGCCCGGTCCAGGACAGCCCAATCACTGATCCACGCCGGAAAAAAGGGAGGGTTGTGGTAATGCCGCCAGTTACGACGACGGTGGCCGGCGGGATGCTCCGGACCGGCACCCCAATTCAAGACTTCCGACGAGAATGGGGGTTATGGGTGAAGCGGGAAGACCTAGCCTGCCCGCCGCCGGGGCCGCCGTTCAGCAAGACGCGGGGCGTGTACGCCCGAGTCCGCAGCCGGCCGGAAAAAATCATCGGGGTCCTGGACACGTTCCACTCACAGGCCGGCCACGCCGTCGCCCGCGCGTGTCAGGTGCTAGGGAAGGAATGTTGGAACTTTTACCCTCACTACAAGGCGGACGAAGGCCGGCCACTCCGGTCGCCGCAAGAAAAGTCCGGCGGTCTAGGGGCCGTGTTGAAGCCGCTTCCGGCCGGCCGGTCGTGCATCCTTTTTCACGCGGCTCGGAAGGCCACCGAAGCGGTGGGCGGGTACATGATGCCGAACGCCTTGAAGCTGGACGAGTCCGTCGCGGAGACTGCGAAGGAAGTCCCACCGGACGGCCCGACCCGGTTCCGTGTCGTGCTCGTGCCGTGTTCGTCCGGGACGATAGCGGCGGGCGTCGTCAAAGGGTTCTGCGCGGCCGCCCGGAAACTGGGCGGAGACGTGCGCCCGCCGAGGTTCGTTCTTCACATGGGGTATTCCCGGTCGGAAGACGAACTACTGCGGTACGTGGCCGCCGCGAGCGGGGAGACGGACGCCGACCTGGTCGTGGTCAACGATGGGTATGCGTACAAGGACGTGTCTAGGCCGGGACCGACCCCGTCGTGGGCGTGTAACCCGTACTACGACTTGAAGGCGGTAAGATGGTGGGCGGCGGTGGGTCGTCACAAATACGAGGAGGCTTTACTATGGAACGTGGGTTAGGCGGTACGCTGACGCTCGTCACGGACCCGAAAGAAGCCAGGGCGTGGGTCAAGGCCGCCGGGGAGCGGTCCCCCGTACTGGCCGAGGTGGAGCTACACGTGTTCCGCGGGGCCACGCTGTACGTCGTCTCGGACGGCGACAGGCCGATGACCTACAACGTCACCCGGTTCGGCAAGCGGCGGAAGAACGTCTGGGAGCCTTACGCCAACTGGTACACGGCGTACACCGTCACCGAGTTCCGCCGCCGCGGGCACGCCAAGCGGCTGGCCGAGATGGTGAAGGCGCAGGCCGCCGCGTTCGGCTGCCGCCGCCTCAAGGCGCTGGCCGGCACCCGGCTCGGGCTGCTCCTCCACGTCAGCCTCGGGGACGAACTCTGGGGTGTCACGCCCAACAACGAAGTAGCGGTAGACACGCCGTTGGTGGAGTGCGCCGATTGGGCCGGCCGGCCGCCGCCGAACGCCGTCCTCGGGAGCGGGACACGACCGTGGACCGTCGCGGAAGTAGACACGGCGCTGCGGGGGGCGGAAATGCGATACGACGCGATGTGTAAGAAGAAATGATCGGCGCACGAAAACGGGGGGCCGGTGTTGGCCCCCCGTTGCGTAGAACAACTGACGAACCTACTTGGACGCCTTCTCCAACGCCTTCCGCCCGGCGGCGGTGATCTCGTAGGCGGTGCCGGTCCCCGACTCCGGCGCGGCGAACCGCACGAACTTCAGCGTGACGAGCGAAGGGAACTCGGCCGTGTCGTTCTTCGCCCGCACCGCGTCGTCGTTGCTTCCGACCCAGGAGTTCAGCCAAGCGAGGTCGCAGGCGGCACCGGCGGCGATGTCTTTCCGGCCGGCGGCCTTTCCGATCTTCGCCAAGTAGGCGAGAATGCGGACCTGCGGCTTGCGAAGGCCGGTCGACTTCTGCTTCGGAGCAGCCTTCTCGGCGGCCGGCTTCGTGGTCTTCTGGGTCTTGTCGGCCTTCGGAGCCTTCGGAGCGGTCTTCGTGTCGGCCATGGTCAGGTTCCTCGGGGGTTCGGGCTGACGGTTCGTTCGTCCGACCTGTCTCCCGTATACTAACAGCCGGGCCGCGAAAAGTCAATACCAGCCGCTGAACTTTTCAGGCTGACGGCCGCTAACCCGTTGTCTTCCAAGGAGTTCCGCCGGTGAGAATTTTCCTCGACATGGACTGCGTCCTGGCCGACTTCGTCTCCGGGGCGGCCCGGATTCACGGCATCAACCCGGCCGACTACTACACCTTTGCCCGCCCCGGCGAGTACGGAATGGAACACGTCGTCGCCCGGCTGAAGGGTTGGCCGCCGTCGCGGACGGGGGCCGACGGGACCGTCTCGTTCACCGGCCGGTTCTGGGAGTCGATCAACGCGACCCCGGGGTTCTGGGCCGGGCTGGACCCGCTGCCGTGGGCGTCCGACCTGTTCCAGTTGTGCGCGGAGCGGGCCGGGGCGACGGAGGCGACTGCGGTCGGATGGGGAGGTCTGTACGTCGTCACGTCCCCGAGCCGGTGCCCGGAGTGCGTCCGCGAGAAGGAAGACTGGCTGGCCCGGCACTTCGGCCTACCGCCGGACCGGATGATTCCGACGCCGCACAAGGAACTCATGGCCGTCTACACCGAGGGCGGGGCGTACCCGCTGTTCCGGTCCGCCACGCTAATCGACGACTACGACCGGAACGTGGACCGGTTCACCGCGGCCGGCGGGGTCGGCGTCCTATTCCCCGCCCTCCACAACCGGCTTCACGCCTTAGCCGCCGACCCGATGCCGACGGTTCGGGCGGCACTCGGAGAGGTATACTAAGAAAGTCGCCCGACGAACGCCGAACCCGAGGAATCCATGCATTTCAAGTTTCGCAACGTCAACGACGCCTTCCGCGAACTGGTACAAGTCTTCGCCAACCCGTGCCGAGAACCGTCGTTGCCGGTCGTCCGCCGCCCGTCCCGGAACGGCGACGTGTTGATGATCGACGAGCCGGTGACCGTCACCTACGAGAAACCACTGGAGCGGGTCCTGTTCAACGCGGTCCGGGACGCCAACCCGTTCTTCCACCTGATGGAGTCGCTGTGGATGTTAGCCGGCCGGAACGACGTCGCCCCGGTCGCGTACTACGCCAAGCAGATGCGCGAGTACAGCGACGACGGGGTGTCGCTGAACGGAGCCTACGGCCACCGGTGGCGACGCGCAAAGGTAACGGGTAGCTCGCCGGAGGACTCTATTGTTAGAGACGGCGAGTACGACACTACCGACCAGCTCGACGTCATCGTCAACCACCTCAAAGCCGACCCTACCTCTCGGCGGGCCGTCCTTCAGATGTGGAACGTGGAAGACGACCTGCTGAAGATCGGCGGTAAGGTCGAGCACCGCCCGATCAACGAAGTCTGCGACCTTAACAACGGCGGCAAGCGTTGCACGTGCCCGCCGGAGTACCCGCCGTCCAAGGACGTGTGCTGCAACTTGTCGGTGATGTTCTCGTTGCGGGCTGACCCCGACAACTGGAGCCGTGAACTAGACATGGAACGCTTGGTTATGACCGAAGTACGGCCGTATCTGCTAGACATGACAGTGACAAACCGCTCAAACGACATGGTCTGGGGGATGCTCGGGGCGAACTACGTCCACTTCACCTTCCTCCAGGAGTACGTCGCGGCCCGGCTCGGCGTCGAAGCCGGGAAGTATCACCACTTCACGAACAACCTCCACGTGTATGGTTGGAACTGGAAGCCAGACGAATGGTTGTTATGGGAAACGAAAGCCGGCCATCCCGACTACCCGCAATGGCCGGAATATCACGGGTACGGACTCGGGATGCACAACCCCAACGGCCCAGACGTTCCGATGAAAACGGTTCCGCTCATCAAGGACCCGGCAGCGTTCGAGCGAGAACTGCCGGCGTTCGTTGACCATGCGTGGGGCGGCAAGGACATGCGGATCAACTGGTCCGAGCCGTTCCTGGACTCGGTCGCGTGCCCGGCGGCCATGGCGTTCGCGGCCCACAAGGCGGGCGAACCGACCCGGGCGATGGGATTTGCGGAAACGATCCAAGCCGACGACTGGCGGGTGGCGTGTACCAACTGGCTACAACGGAGGGCGAAGTGATGGCCGTCTTCAAGGTCGTGGCGTTCACGCCGGAGGACTACGAGCGGACGGTGTACGTGGCGTCGGAACGGCAGGTCCACCAGCAGGATGCCGGCATGAAGGAGCGGGTGTCGATGACGGCGGGCGGGGTCGGACTCGTTCTAGACCCGACGGACTACCCGGCCGGGACGCGGTTCTTACTGATCCAAAGGAGCGACTGATGTCAGCGAACGACCGGCAGGTGGGCGGCAACCACTACCGCCAGCAGGCGGCGGCCAGCGGCGAGCAGCACTGGGACCGGATGTGGCGGCTGTACGGCCGCGGGTACTTCATCGGCCAGATCACCAGGTACGCGGAACGCTACCACCTGAAGAACGGCGTCCAGGACCTGGACAAGATCGGGCACTACCTGGAGAAGTTGAAGGAGTTGGAGACGGCGTGGGCGAACGGGACGGGACCGGCCCCGGGCGACGCCGGGAACAAGCCGCTGCCGACCGGCCCGTGCCCGTACATGAGCGAGGCGTTGCTGAACCCGATCCACCCGACGGACGAGGCGGCCCGGCGGCTCGGATACCTTCCCGCGTGCGACCACGACTGGGAACACTTTAAGTCGGTCAAGGGCGACGCGAAGTTCTGTACGAAATGTTTCAAGCAAGATCCGGCGGACGCGGCAATCAACCCGGACGCCGACGCGGAGGCGGTCCGCCGGGGACTCGGGCACTGGAAATGTGTGGACCCGACGCCGACGCGGGGCAAGTGGGTCAGGAACGACGGCAAGACGTGTTTGCCGTTCATGGAGTTCACCGGCAATATGATCGGCAGCGGTTGGACGCTATGGGTCGCCCTCAACAAGTTCGACGAAACCCACCCGGTGTTGGCGGCAAAGTGACCACGGTTCCGACATCTTCCCCAGGAGGACATGATGACGGCGAACGAGTACCAGAAGTTGGCCCTGACGAAGCAGGCGGACCAGGCGGCGATTTCCGCCCGCGTCTTCGCCCTCGGCCCGAAGGCGGCCCAACTCGACAACGCCGCCCGGGGGCTGGCCGAGGAGGCCGGCGAGTGCCAGGCGGTCGTGAAGCGGTGGCTGGAGTACGGGAAGGAGTTGGACCGGGAGAAGGGGCTGGACGAGGTCGGGGACCTGTACTGGCGGGCCGCGCAGTACCTGGACGCCCTCGGGTACACGCCGGAGGACGCGATGGCCGCGAACCTTCGGAAGCTCGGCGTCCGGTACAAGGACGGGTTCACCGCATCGGAGGCGGCCGACGAGAACCGCGACCGGGCCGCGGAAGCCCAGGCGGTCGTCGCCGAACGCGCCCGCCGGGACACCGACCCCGACGTCCGGTCCGCGCAGGAACGCGAGGACGCCGTCGCCGGCATAGTGAAAGACATGGTCAAGCTGGCCAAATTCAAGGACTACGTCCACCGGCGGCTGGACGAGGCCGGGGTGCCGGCGGAAGTGCCCGGGAAGCACCTGGACGAAGGCTGCCGGATCGGGGGCCGCCTGGACTGGCTGATCGACCGCGCCCTCAACCCGCAATCGGTCGTCAACGTGACCGGCCCGCATGACGCCGGAGACCGCCGGCAGTGCGAGGCCACCAAGTTCCACACGCCCCCGCCGTACCACTACGAGAACGACGGCCGAGTGTTTCGGTGCGCTCTGGACGCCGGGCACGACGGACCGCACAAGAGCGGCTGCGGCGAATGGGTCGGCGATTCCCTCAAGGGATCGAAGCCGCCGACGATGTGGCACTCGGACCCCAAGGTGAAGGTCGTGGAGGACCCGCCCGGCGACGACGAGCCGCAAGACCACGCCGTTCACCCACAGTAGTCGGGCGGCGATAATAAGGGGTTCCCGCGTTCCCGCCAGGACGCCCGCGGTCCTGGCCTTTCCGAAGGGTCAACGATGCCGAGCGTCAAGACGGTGCCGGATGGGCTGAAGCCGTTCGTCAACCACGGGCTGGACCTGGAGTCGAACGGGTCCGGGCAGAGTTACGGGACGTGCCTCTGGTGCGGTCGTGAGAAGAAGTTCAGCGTCAACGAGAGCACGGGGTTGTGGGACTGTAAGGTGTGCGGCGAGCACGGGAACCCGCTTCAGTTCCTCCAGAAGCTGTGGGCGTTAGGCGACGAGACGACCCCGGCCGACGCCTACGGGAAGTTGGCGGCCGACCGCGGGCTGTTGCGGGCCGAGACGCCGATGGAGTGGGGGGCGGCGAAGTCCCCGGTGGACGGCGTCTGGCTGCTGCCCGGGTACGGGCCGAAGGCGGGGGGTTCACCGAAGCCGAGCACGCTGTACCGGTACGGGTCCGCCGGGGGCCGGAAGCCGGTGCTGCTCTGTACGGCCGGGTCCGACCACGGGATGTTTGGCGTTGCCGGGTTCGACCCGCGAAAGCCCGACGTGTACGTGTGTGAGGGGCCGTGGGACGGGATGGCCCTCTGGGAGGTCATGGGTCTGGCGAAGCGGAACGACGACGGGCGACTGGTCCTGACCGCGAACCGCGAGACGTCGCTGCTGGCGTCCGCCAACGTCGTCGCCGCCCCGGGGTGTACGGTCTTCCCGCCGAAGTGGGCCGAGATGTTCGCCGGCAAGCGGGTGTTCTTTATGTACGACAACGACCACCCGAAGGAAGTCCCGCCCGGGTCGGGGAAGCTGTCCCGGGCCGGGTTCGACGGCACCCGCCGGGCCGCCCTGACTCTCCTTCAGGGGGCCGGCGGGCCGCCCGCAGAACTCCACTACCTGTCATGGGGGAAGGACGGACACGATCCGGGGTTGCCGTCCGGGTTCGACGTCCGCGACTGCCTCCGGACCGACGGCGGTGACACGCCGGCCGGGCGGGTTCTCCGGTTGGAACGGCTGCTCGGGCTGCTCCGGCCGGTCCCGGGTGATTGGGTCCCCGGCCGGACCGCAACGGCCGTGAAGAGGGGGGATTCCCGCCTCCGGTCCGCCCCGTGCCGGGACTGGAAGACGCTCCAGACGGCGTGGCGGAAGGCGATGAAATGGAGTCCCGGCCTGGACTGCGCTTTGTCGGTGATGCTCGCGTCGGCGGCGTCGGTGGACGTGGCCGGCGACCAGCTGTGGGTGCGGATCGTGTCGCCGCCGTCCGGGGGGAAGACGAGCCTCTGCGACGGGCTGGCGACCGCGACCGACCACGTGGAGGCGTTGTCCGTCATCCGCGGGTTCCACAGCGGCTACCGGCCCGAACACTCGGACGGCGGCGGGGAGGGCGGGAAGAAGGCGAACATGAGTCTGATCCGCAAGCTCCACGGGAAGACGCTGGTGACGAAGGACGGGGACACGCTCCTCCAGTCCCCGAACCTCCCCCAGATCCTGGCCGAGGCCCGAGACCTGTACGACCGGAACACGCGGTCGGACTACCGGAACGGGATGGGGGACCGGTACGACAACGTCAACATGACGTGGGTCCTGTGCGGCACGTCGTCGCTGCGGGCGCTGGACACGTCGGAACTCGGGGAACGGTTCCTGTCGTGCTCCATCATGGACGGGATCGACGAAGCGGCGGAACGGGAGATCAACGGCCGGAAACTGTCCCAGCTCCGGGAACTGCTGGCGTCCCGGCCGATGGTGACCGACGGGGAGGCGGACGAGCCGGCGAAGACCAAGGCGAAACAGTTGACCGGCGGATACCTGGAACACCTCCGGGCGAACATGGGAGATCTGATCGCCCGCGTCGAGATGCCGGACGCCGCCGCCGACCGGGTCGAGGCGCTCGGGCGGTTCGTAGCCTATATGCGGTGCCGGGAGTCCACGAAGCAACAGGAGGAAGTCCAGCGTGAGTTGTCCACCCGCCTCGTCTCCCAGATCGCCCGGCTGGGGTACTGCCTGGCCGTCGTGCTGAACAAGGGCACGCTCGCGGACAAGGACGTGATGGACCGGGTCCGTAAGGTCGCGCTGGACACGGCCCGCGGGAAGACGTTGGAGTTGACGAAGCACGTCGCCGCCGCCGGCCCGACCGGGACCGAGGCCCGCGCCCTGTCCGTCCTCACCGGCGACACCGACGACAAGGTACGCGGACTACTCCGGTTCCTCGGCAAGATCAAGGTAGTCGAGTTCTTCGACGTAAAATCCGCTAACTCGATGGGGTCGAAGCGCCGCTACCGGCTCACGACCCCGATGGCCGAGCTGTGGCAGTCAGTCATGGGCGCGTAATAAGGGGCGACCGATGCCGAAGGTGGGAACGACGGGGACGGGTGCGGTTCCGGTTCGGGCGGCCCCGTCCACCAAGGCGGGCGAGCCGTTCTGGGCGACGACCGACCGGGAAACCGTCCGGCTGTACCTCGGGAACGTCACCGACGTCCTCGCGGCGCTCCCGGCGAAGTCCGTCCATTGCGTCGTCACGTCCCCGCCGTACTGGGGGCTGCGGGACTACGGGACGGGAACGTGGCAGGGAGGCGACCCGGCGTGCGACCATTCTCCGGAACGACGTGGCGGACGATTCGCCACGCCGGTGTCCGACAAACAAAGGTCGAACGCCGGCATCGGGACGATCAGTAGTAGAGATTGCCCGTGCGGCGCTCGGCGGATCGACCACCAACTCGGTTCCGAACCGTCCCCCGACTGCGGCACCCACGGCAAGGCCCAGTGCGGCCGGTGCTTCGTCTGCTCGATGGTCGCCGTGTTCCGGAGCGTGTACCGGGTGTTGCGGGACGACGGGACGTGCTGGTTGAACTTGGGGGACTCTTACTCGTCGGGCGGGAAAGTGTCGTTGGACTCTAGAGACGACTGGGATGCGCCGGTTGGAACCGATGGGTCCTACGTCGGGCGTAGGACCCAGAACTCGGGGTCTATTGTAGGCGCGTCCTCCGGCCTCCCGTCCGGCAACCTCGTCGGCGTCCCCTGGCGTGTCGCCCTCGCCCTCCAGGCCGACGGGTGGGTACTACGCCAGGACGTGATCTGGCACAAGCCGGCCCCGATGCCGGAGTCGGTCCGGAACCGTTGCACGAAGGCCCACGAGTACGTGTTCTTGCTGGCGAAGCGGGCCGGGTACTTCTACGACGCGGAGGCGATCAAGACGACGGCTACGCCCGCAGAGCGGACGATTTCCGGCAAGTCCGGCAGTTACGGACAAGCAATCGCGGCCGGCGTCAAACCGTCCGGTAACGGAGTTCCCGGTTCGGTCATGCGAACCGGGAACCTGTCCAACAAGCGGTCCGTCTGGTCCGTCTCGTCGCAAGGCTACAAGGGTGCCCACTTTGCGACGTTCCCGCCGAAGCTGATCGAGCCGATGATCAAGGCCGGGACGTCGGAGCACGGATGCTGCGGGGAGTGCGGGACGCCGTGGAAGCGGGTCGTGGAGGAAAGGAAGCTGACCCGGGACCGGCCGAACGAGTACGTGAAGCGGGTTCCGGGGATGGACGGGATCGGGAACACGTGCGCAAACGACGTGGCCGGGGTCGAGACGCGGACGGTCGGGTGGGAGCCGGGGTGCGGATGTAAGGACGGGGTCGAACTCGGAGAAGACGGCTGGACGGAACACTCCATACCCCATGCCCCGGTGCCATGTACCGTTCTGGACCCGTTCGTCGGATCAGGGACGACGTGCGCCGTCAGCATCGGCCTGGGGCGGCACTCGGTCGGGATCGACCTTTCGGAGAAGTACCTGCGGGACAACGCCATCGTCCGTATCGAAGGGGAACTGCTCGCCCGGCCCGACATGGCCCACCTCGTCCCCCGGGCCGCCCCGAAGAAGGTTGTGGTGGGGAAGGTTATTAGCTAATGCGGATTAGAACGATCCCCTATAATCTATATTAATATATTAATATATTTATATGGGGGTTCCTCTCCCGTTAGGGAGGTACTTCCGTAAATATAGCGTGGCGAAGGGGCTGACGGACGGGAGCGGCGAAAATTCCGGGACGGAGGGGACGCATGAACGCTACCGACCAACAGCGGATCGTCGTGGACTGCCCGGTCTGTAGGCGGACGGTGTGGGCGAACGCGACGTGCCTTCACGGGGCCGTCCCGCCGCCGAAGAAGGACGCTGTAAACACGAAGGCCAAGCCGCCGACGGGCGGGAACTCCGGGAAGGTGCCCAAGGTATGACTACCGATGTCAAGACGACGGACGAACTCGCCTTCCGGCAGGGCATCATCGACCACCCCGGCGACGACGTGCGTCGGCTGGCGTTCGCCGACTGGCTGGAGGAGCACGACCGCCCGGCCGAGGCGTTCGAGCAGCGGGAAGTCGTCCACCGGCGGCGGATCATCGCCACCCCGGCCGACGACGAACCGCGGCTGGACTTCGCCCGGGTGTTAGACGACTACGGCCACGGGGAGCGGGCCGAGTTCATCCGGGCGCAGTGTGAGTTGGCGGGTATGCACGCGGAGCCGGACGACGGTTGCGAGGACTGTCGGCGGCGTCACGAACTACGAAACCGTCAGGACGATTTGTTCACCTTCGCCAACGTGGAGCATTGGTTTCGTGTCCCGGGATACGGGATCGACCGGCACACCACCGATCCGGCTGATTACGAGTCGCTAGCCGGAGCGTGCCGGGTTATGGGCGTCACGGCCGCCCTCGTCCGCCGCGGCTTCGTCGCCTCCGTCCGCGGCCCCCTCGCCGCGTTCTGGGAGGAGCGGGAGTGCGACGAATGCTTGGGTGGCGACATCAGGCCCACCCGAGATGACGACTGGCTGCCGTGCCCCGCCTGTCACGGCACCGGCCGCGTGTCCGGCCCCGCCCCGGCGTTCCGGGGGTTGTGCCTGCGGGAGTCGGTGACGGAGGTGGTGGTCAGCGACCGGGAGCCGTACAAGGGCGACTACGGCACGGAGGACACGGCGGAATACTGCTGGTACTAC
>JACCDR010218907.1_pt1 | contig 35728 bp, 59 predicted proteins | sample 7446431 | NCBI WGS metagenome assembly JACCDR01 (sample SAMN15323443, study PRJNA562643) | freshwater metagenome | isolation source: river surface water | place: USA:Blue River Watershed | collected 2017-08-17 | reverse complement strand
GTCCTGTGGCCTTTGACCTGCAGCGATTTGACCACCCCCCCGTCTTGCGGGCCGTCGTCATCGTCTTAGTGCAGCGTCGCGGGCTGTCTTCGCCCTGTGGCAAGGATCGCATAGCGGTTGCAGGTTCGTCTCTTCGTCGCCGCCGCCTATGGCCTTGGGCTTGATGTGATCGACTGTCACCGCCAGCACTGCGCGCCCTGTATCAGCACATATCCTGCACAGCGGTTCGTTCGTCAGCACTCGAGCCCGAAGCTGTTCCCATGCCCATCCATAGCCGCGTGCATGCCTGCTGGTGCGCGTGGTGGCCCATGCCTTGGCAGGCGCTCTGGTGTTGCCATCGCGGCGCAGGGACGGCGGACGCTTTGCCACCCGATCACCTGCCCTGATATGCAAAGCGCCCAGATGCCGCTTGGCTTCCGGGCGCATTGATGAACTGTGCCTGATTTCTATCATGCGCATGGGGGTTGTCAAGCAGCATTCTCGAGCCTGATCCGGTTGCCGACACCGTCACACAGCATGGCCACTGCCGCCTTGAATTCGGCCGACACGCGGCGCTTGCCCCAGTCTTCAGACAGCGCCGGATAAAGCCGCCGCGCCACATCGGCAAATGTCTCTTCATCAGCCATCACGCCATCAAACACCGGCAACAGCGCCGGCCGCACAAAGGCCCGCGCCCAATCGATATCGGCGCGCGCATCAATGGCGCTGGGCGAATGCGCCACGCGGCTGCCGGTCATGTCCAGGCACGACTTAAACAGCCCGGCTTCACCCTTGCCCAGCCGGCGCCAGTACCAGCCCAGCACGATGAACGCGGCATCATCGATCACCTTGGCCCGCCACAGGCTTTCAAACTGTGCAACGCGGCGGCAAGCCTTGTGGCGGCGGATATCGCCAGCGATGGTGACTTCGCCTAGCGGGTTCGAAACATTGGCCACCACATGATCAAACCGCCGTGCCTGTTCCGGCGTCAGCGACGCCTGAGCAATCACATCGGGAACCCGAACAGGCGCCGCGCTTGCCAGCAATCGAGCTTTGCTGCTGATCTTCTTGCCCATAATGTACTACCCCTTTTATGTCGGGATTATGTGGGCGTCGCACACGCCCACAGTTTCAGTTGACGTTGGCTCGCACCCCGGCGTCCTTGGCTTCGAGCAGCTTCCGCAACGCCACAGTGCGCTCGGCATTGCGCGGCAAAGTCTCCACGATATGCCGGGCAAGATCACAGAAAGGCTTGCTTGCGGCCTGCAACACGGACGGCAGGTGGCTGTAGTGGAAATAGCGCAAGATGGGGTCAGCAGTCAGTTGCTCGCCTGTGAACTCGGCAGGCGCGGGGTGGATTGCGTCAGTCATGTTAGGTTCCTTTGATTGCCGGGAAGCCGTCCGGCGCGGTTCATGCGATCTGGTCGCCGAAGGTTTTGCCAAGCCGGTCGATGTAGCTGTGATGATCTGCAATGCAGACTTCCAGTCGCGCGCTCTCTGCGGCGGTAAGCTTGTCGAGCGGCTTCCACATAATGCCCTGTGGCGCGCAAGTTTCGTCGGCAATCCACACGTCGCCTGTAGGCCAGTCGCCAACATAGGTTCCCGCGAAAATGCCGGTGCTACCGTATTGCATGACGGCGAAATTGCTGCCGTCCTTCGGGCAATAGATGCCCTCTTTCCATCCTAGCCTTTGCAGGCGCTCGCGGGCGCGTTGAAGTGTGATCATCGCTGCCAGCGTATCAGGCATAGCGGCTTCGTCGGCTGCATTCTGGCACTCGATGGCTTTCCATATTGCGGTGGCTTCTTCGCCTGTGATTACACGGCTCACAACGCCGCCCCGTCAGTTTGAACAAGATCGCCAACCCCTTGCCCGGATTGCCTCTGTGCCGCGCGACAAGCGACGCCAGCTTCAGCATTGCAATGCAGGCACTCGCCCATGCCGCCGATTGCGCCAGTATCGCAGCGGCGCGGCTCGTCTGGATAATACCAGCGCATTGGCTGCAATCTGCTCTTTTTTCCGGGTCCGGCCGTCATTCCGTCTCTCCCCGCGTCGTCTTCCCGCGCCCCAGCCAGAATTGATCCAGCAGCGCCTTCGCCTGTTCCGGTGTCACATAGGTCTTTTCGATCTGCCGTTCTGGCGGCACCATCGCCGCCGCGGCTTCCAGCCGGGCCAGCGCCGCCTTGCGCGCCTGCAGCTCTGGCTTGATCAGGTTGCGCAGCACCGCCGGGCTGGGGCGCCACTCGCACTGTTCGGCGGCGCGCTTGCACGCCAGCGACAGCAGATCGTGCGGCACGTCCTTCAGCCCGACGCGGTACAGCTGCAATGCAATCCGCGCATCGCCATCGCCCATCGCCGCGCTGGGCAGCGCCGAAAGGAACGCCACCGACTTGTTGATGATCGCCGGGCCGGCGGGCTCGAGCATCACCCGCGCTGCATCGATCGCGGCCGGCAGCAGGTCGCGCTGGGCGGCCAGCCGGTCCAGATCGTGCGGCTGCCAGTAATCACTGGATGCCGTCGCGATCAGCTTCTGCAGCGGCGCGGGCAAGGGGGTTGCGATAGTCGCCGCCGCCGTGTCCGAGGCTGTGGCCAGTGCCTGATCCGTTCCTGCCATCGTCGTCACCCTTCAATTTGAAAACACCGTGCCATCCGTTCATGGTTGATTGGTCCAGCACATCGCCCGGCGGATGCCCGGCCAGCGACAGCGCCGACAGCTTGGCCCAGATCAGCGTGGCGGCATGCGGCGTCAGCGGGCGCTTCAGGCGCTTCCGGCTTTCGACAAAGCCAGCCCAGGCTGTCGGCGGCACCCAATCGGGCAGATCGGGCAGCGGCTCGGGGGCAGGCTTGCCAGCCGATGCACCAGCCGTTTGCGGGTTTGATGATTTGCGCGATGGTTTTTCGGCTTGGGGGGTAGGGGGGGAAGTTACGTTAGTAACTTCATTGATGGTTACTGATGTATTGGGTGCAACGGCTGCGGGGGTTTTCGTCGTTCCCTGCGGGGGTGCAACGGCTGCGGGGGTGCAATCGCTGCGGGGGTTCAGCGTGTATTTGGTGCCGCAACCGGGCTTCATCGTCCGCACCAGCGCGCCCTTGGCTTCCAGCGATTTCAGCGCGCCCTGCACGGTGCGTTCGCTCTTGCTCGAACGCTTCACGATCTGCGCGATCGAAGGCCAGCAGCGGCCATCGTCATCGGCCCAATCGGCCAGCGCCAGCATGATCAGCTTTTCACTGTCGGGCAGCGGCATATCCCATACCGCCGTCATCATCCGGATGCTCATGGCATCACCGCCGCATCACGGGCCGGTTCGGCGCGCTGGGCAGCCACCAGCCGGTTGACCAGCTTCTTTTCGCCGGGACGGCACTGGTCGATCTTCTCGAGGATCGCCGGCACGTGCATGGCCATGACCAGCCCGGACTTGCGCCATGCCGCCAAGCGCGCTGCACCGGTCGCGGTGCGCTCATAGGACGTGATCAGCCGCTGCAGGGTCCAGCTTTCGATATCGTCCAGCGCGCGGCACTTGGAAAGCTTGTCCAGCGCATCGATAGCGATCAGCGTCAGTTCGCCTCTCATAGCGCCACCTGCTTGGCTGCCACCGGCGCAGGCGCAACACCCCCGCGGCTTGGCCATAGGGCCCAGCCGTGCCGACGTGCGACGCGGGTGTAGTGTTCCACGAACTCGCGATCGCGGCGACGCTGGCCGGCATCGGTCATCATCACCGGCGGCGGGGGCACCAGCAGCGGCACCGGCTCGCGGATGGCGGCACCGGGCGGACGGCCACGGCCGTTCTGGCGCCAGCGTTCGGTAATGGCCTCGCGGCGCTTCGCCTGAATATCTTCGGGCATCGCGTCGCACCACCGGTTGATCGTGGCGGCACCCTTGCGATAGCGGACGCGCAGCTCGTCCACGGTTTCACATACGCACCAGGTCGCGAAATCGCGGGGGCGGGCGGATGGGTTCAGCGCTCATGCTACCTCTCGAAAATCAATGTCGGGGAACAGGTGCAGGAAGATCGCCCGGCGCAGCGCGTAATCGCCGCCGCGTGCCGCCTTGGCGGCGGGCTTGCTCTCTTCCACCACCAGCCGGCCGTTCTCGCGGTACGAGAAATCGGCCTTGTAACCGGCGCGGCGGCCGTTGCCGTGCATGACCTGGCGACCATCGATCACGAACCAGAACTGTGGCTGAACCGACAGATCGGTGATGACGCCGCCGCGCTGCATCAGGTGCAGGTCGTTGCAGCGCCGGGCTTCGGCCTTGCTCGGGTGCTCGTGGCCGGCACCGCATGCCATCGGCTTGGCGCCAAACTTGTTGGCACCGGTGCCAGCCGCCTTGCTGCCACCGTTCGGCGCATCAAACACCCGCGCAGGGATCCGCTGGCCAACGCACCGCGCCGCAAAGGGGGAACGAAAGGCCGTCATTACACCCGCATCGGCATCAAAACGCCGGTGAAGCTGGTGTCGGAAATCGACTTCCACAGCGACGGCGCAGCGCTGTCGTCAACGCCCATCGACACATCGTCACCGCCCAGCGATGCCAGCATGTCCAACAGATAATGCCCGTTGAACCCGACGATCAGGCCGCCGGTCGCATTGTGCTGAACATCGATGCAATAGCTGGCGGTCACTTCGTCGGCATGACAAACACCCAAGTTGCAGCCGTTGGCGCCAAAGGCGAAGCTGATCGCGGGCATGTGCCCAAAACCAGCAGAAAGCGCCTGCACCGCACGGCGCAATTCAGCGACCTTGAAGATTGCCTGATATTTGGTGGAGGCTGGAACGACGCGAGTATAGTCCGGAAACTTGCCGTCGATCACCTTGCCGGAAAAGGTCACATCGGCATTGCCGACCATGGCTTGCAGCGCCACGCGAGTTTGCATTGGCTTCGGCTTGTCCAGCGTCACATCAGGCGCATTCGACAGGCCACCAGTGCCAACCCGAAACCGGATGGGGCCTTCAACCTTGCGGAAATGCTTCAGCACGGCATTGACGAAATGGCGGGGGATGATCTGCGCCTGAAGCTCGCCAGCCGCATCAGGCAATTCGACGTCGGCTTGCATCAATCGATGGCCGTCCGTTGCCACCAGCCGATAGGTCCATCCGGCAACATGCTGCACATAGACGCCGTTCAGGTTATAGCGGGTTTCTTCGCTCGATACGGCACGCGCAACGCGCTCGAGCTGGGCTATAAAATTCGAGCCCAGCGTCGCCGTAAAGGCTTCCTCATCTACGGCGCAGCGATGATCCGGCCAATCGGCCACCTTGGAATGCAGCTTGGCAGTACGCTGCAGCTGACCGGCCTTGGCAGTGTAACCGCTTTCCGTCGCTTCGAAGGTAACGCTGGCACCGCCAGCCGCGCCGATCGCCGACACCAGCGCCCGCGGATCATCGATAAGGATTGCCGTGTCGGTTTTGGTTTCGCACGGGATTGCAACCGTGGCTGTCATGTCGAGGTTGCCGCCATCCAGCACCAGATGGCCGTTGGCAACGGCGCGCATGGTCCCCAGCACCGGGATGGTGTTGCGGCGTTCGATAGCCACCGCACAGATCGCGGCGGCCTTGGAAAAGTCTTTGATCGATACGTCAAACATCGTCGTTCCTTTCAAATGTTCAGATCAGACCGGGTGATGGCCCGGCGGCTTTGCAGCCGCGGCCTTGGCTTCCAGCCGGCGGGCGATGTCGGCCTGCAACGACGCGATGTGCGCTGCCACCCAGGCGGATCGTTCGGCGGCGCGCTGGCCCTTGCCACGGGCACTGGCCAGCACCTTGGCGGCGCGCCGCACTTCATCGCCGCTGGTGCCCAGCAACGGGGCATCGTCGGCAGTGCCGGGGCGACGGAATGCGCCCCGGTTGCGGGGCAGCTTCACCCGGCGGTCATCAGCTGCGCCGGCCATCAAATCAGCCCCAGCGCCGTCTTGTAGGTTTCCAGCAGGGCATCGGCTTCGGCGCGGGCGTTTGCCTCCATCCGGCGCAACCGGACGATCTGGCGCATGATCTTGGGGTCATAGCCGGTGCCCTTGGCTTCGGCGTACACGTCCTTGATATCGTCGCTGATGCCGCGCTTTTCCTCTTCCAGTGTTTCGATCCGTTCGATGAACAGGCGCAGCGCGTCGCCTGAAATGCTGCCGTCGCTCATGGTCTTCCCTTCCTTCGATGCGCGCAGAAATCCCGCTGCGCCGGGCACAGAAATTCGGCCCCGGAAATCGCCGGGCTTCGGTGGTGGTGATGTGTTCGGGGGCAGGCGCTATTGTTGCGTCGCGCCAACCCCCGCGATTGCTGCAATCATCGGCAGCATGGCCATCGCACGATCGCGCATGTCCGCCTGTTCCTTGGGTGTCAGCTCGCCGTCTTCCAGCGCCTCGTTGCCGTCGGCGACAAAGCGGGATGCCTGGGCCATCGCCCGGCGCATCGTCGCCTGTTCATCGGCAAGGCCGGGGGCGCTGTTGAAACCCATGAACCGCGCGACGCGGCCAAAGGCTTCCGGCGGCAACACGGTAAACACGCGCATGAAGACCGGGAACGGCATCGCCGGGTGCGGCTGTTCGACATAGCTGCGCAGCTTGCGTTCATCGTCGCCGGTGGCAACGGCCAGATCGGCCCATGAAAACCGCCGCCCCTGCCCGACGAACAGGCGCAACGTGTCGGAAATCAACACTTTGCCGTCGTCATCGGAAAAACCCGGCATCATTGCCGATGACCCGTTGCCAGCGCGATGGCATTGGGGCTGCATGTCGAAACCAGCATCACGCGCAACGCGCGCAGCGACAGTGACCGGCCAGCCGGGGCCGGCGGGGTCTTCGTGCCGATCGGGGGCATCTCATGCTTCATGCTGGGCGTCTTTCGCTGGGGAAAACCGGGGGTGCAGGGCGGGTAGAGGCGGCCCACCCGCCCTGCTATCGTGCGACGTCTCACCACCGCACGAAAAGGAACCATCATGGACGATGAATTCGATCTGGTGCCCGATCCGGGGCGCGAAGCCATCATCATGGTATCGATGCTCTTCGGCGCGCTGCGCACAGTGCCCGGTCTTGCCGAAGGCGTCCGAACCGCCGCGGTGCAGCTCGAGGCCGGCAACAGCGACGATGCCGACATGGTGCGCGCGGCCAGGCGTGTCATCCGCATCATGGACGCGCCGATCGACTGACGGCGGCGCCGGCGATCTGCGCCGCTGCAACCGCGTTCAATGTCGCCGTTTGAGTGATTTCGATCTGATGCCGCGTGCGCAGCGCCAGATCGATTTCGGGCATCAGCCATGCCACCAGCCGTTTGCGCAGCCAGATCATTCAGGCGGCCTCCCGATCGGCATTCGGGCAATCACTATCGGTGCAGGCGCGCAGCGCGTCGTCATCCAGCCGCCGATCACAAGCGATGCAAGTGACGGTGCGGGCTTCAGGTTTGGCGACGGGGGTTTGAACGCCTTCGATTTCGTTCATCTTGGCGCGAATGCGCCCTTCAGTCTCGGGCCACACGCGGCGGCCTTGGCGCAACTGGCGAACCAGATGGCGATCACTCACCATCGCGCCAAAGGTGCTGGGCGCGATCGAACAACGAAGCAGGAATGCTTCAATGTCGGAAAGTAGGGTCGCTGTCATATGTTCGATACTAAGTGTGATATGTCACACCGTCAAGCGGCTTTCGGTGTGAAATATCGGCGCTTTCCAAAGGCTGCCACGTGGTGTGATTTGGCGCGCATGGAAGTGCAGTCGGCAGACAGGCTTCGCCGCACCCTTCGCCAGTTGATGAAAGCTGAAGGGATCGGCGCAAAGCCATTGGCAAAGCGTGTCGGGCTGGGGGAAACTGCTGTCCGCGACATAATCGAGGGCAACAGCCTGAACCCCAGAATTGGCACGTTGTCCGCAATTGCGGATTACTTTAATGTAACTGTCACCTATCTTTTAGGCGGAGGTGACGTGGCTGTTGTCGGCAAGATTGGCGCGGGTGGAAGTGTAGCGTTTGAAGAGGTTGGAGATTTCGGGTTTGTGCCCCAACCGCCAGATACCGCCGGCGAGCTGGTAGGGCTTGAAGTTGAAGGGGACAGTATGCTCCCCAAGTTCGATCCGGGCGATGTCATCTATATCAACCGCGAACAGAATGGCGTGTCCGAAAACCTGATCGGTGCTTACTGTGCCTGCCGTCTGGTGACTGGTGAAACGTATTTGAAAATTCTTTCCCGCGGGTCGCGCCCTGGTGTATTCACACTCCGTTCGCTGAACGCTGCTGATATGGAAGATCGGGAACTGGAATGGGCAACACCGGTGCGCGCTATCTTGCCGCGATTTGCGCGGGGCTTTTAGTCGGTCCTGTTGCCGCACAGTCGCCGACTTATGACACCCGGCCGATCACCTTTGATCTGATCGCCATTCAACCAGCCGCTGAAATTGGCGAGTGTCTTTCAAGGCGCTTCGACAAGCTGGGCATGTATCCCGTGTCTTATCAAAACCCGGATGCCTTGATCATCGAAGGCGAGGCATTGAGCACCTTCGGGGGCCGCGGCAAGGCTTTGGTCGTCGCGCGGATCGTTCCCAAAGACAATGCGCAGCTTATCAACTTTCGATATCGCCACCCGGTGTCGAAAAAGTATGTCGAAGGTCTGGTGCGAGACATCGTGACGCGCTGCTTGCCCGGTGCCACCGAAGCGGAGATTGCACCAGCCGCGCCGTGATGTGTGAAAAATCACACTTTTGCGCTTGACTAGGTGTGACTAGTCACATATAACTTTCCCCAGCCGCATGAACGCGGCGGAGGGAATGACTGTGGAACTCTCGCTTTTCACGACATGGCAGGATGGCGCGGGCAACACCCGTCGCGAATTCCAACCCTATCTGCGCATCGGCGGCTTTGAAGTCTGCATCGATCGCTTCGGCATCTGCATTCATCTGCCCAGCCGGTCGTTCGGTTACATTCGCAGCTCGGGTTTCTGGGCACGGCGGGACGCGGCAAAGTGACCGCGCCCAAGGCCAGCCGCGGCATGCCGACAATCGCCGCCCGCACCCGCGCCAATGCCCTGCCCCGCACGGCCGCGCGCCACGATGAAGCCCCGACGGAAAACAGCTGCATCTTTGCCGCCGCCGCGCTGGTGGCGATCGCCGTCATCATCTTTGCAGGAATGCTCGCATGACCGCGCTGCGCCTTCTGGCCGTCGTGCTGGCCATGCTCGCCGGGCTCGCCGTGCTGTCGAGCTTTGCTCAGGGCGAAGAGCCCGCGCCAACCTATGTCTGGACCGAATGATGGGCGTTCTGTTCGCCATCGCCGGCTTCACCTTTGGCTTTCTGATCGGTTTTCTTTTCGGCGTCTGGGCCGCACAGGGCGCGAAATGAGCGGCGGCGTTCTGCGCTGCGCGGTACTTGTGCCGCTTATCGATGCCCAGCTTGTCGGCGAGCCCAGCTATCGCGTCCTCTGGGCCAATGGCGACGAAGCCGAAGCCCGCAAGATCGCCGCCGCCTGGGCCGCCGAACACCCCGGCTATGAAGCCCATATCTTTATTCGCGACGACACTGCCCGCGCCGTCACGAAGATCGAATGGACAAAGCCGTGACCGCGCCGCTTCGCGTTCTTGTCGCCTGCGAATTCAGCGGCACTGTGCGGCGGGCGTTCGCTGCTCGAGGCCATGATGCTTGGTCGTGTGATCTGTTGCCCGCCGATGATCGCAGCAACCGGCATATCGTCGGCGATGCGCGCGAGCTGCTGAACGATGGCTGGGATTTGCTCATGGTCGCGCACCCGCCTTGCACCCGGCTGTGCAATTCGGGCGTGCGCTGGCTGTCGGTGCCGCCGCCGGGCCGCACGGTCGAAAGCATGTGGCAGGAACTGGATGAAGGCGCGGCGCTGTTCAGCGCGTTCTGGAACGCCCCGATTGAACGCATCGCCATCGAAAACCCGGTGATGCACCGGCACGCCAAGGCGCGGATCACCGGCTATCGTGATTTCGCCCAAAGCATCCAGCCGTGGCAGTTCGGGCACCCGGAAACGAAGCGGACATGCTTCTGGCTGAAGAACCTGCCGCCGCTGGTGCCGACGAAGATCGTTGATGGCCGCGAACAGCGGGTGGCGCGCATGTCGCCCGGCCCCGATCGCTGGCGCGAACGCTCCCGCTTTTACCCCGGCATCGCCGACGCGATGGCCGATCAATGGGGCGGTTATGCCGCCGAAATGGAGGCCGCATGACTGACACCCGGATAATGCTTGTCGGCGGCACGCTGTTCGATCTAGCGCGGCCTGAAGCATCGGCGGTGACGCTGCATGATATCGCCTATGCCCTGGGCCGCATCTGTCGCTTTGCCGGCCATACCAGCCGCTTTTACAGTGTCGCCGAACATTGCGTGCATGTTGCCCGGCTTGTGCCGTTCGAACTCGGCCGCGCCGCCCTGATGCACGATGGCAGCGAAGCCCTGATCGGTGATGTGTCGCGGCCGTTGAAGGCGATGCTGCCTGAATACAAGGTCATTGAAGCGCGCATCGAAGATCAGCTTGCCAGCCGCTTTGCCGGCGAACGCCAGCCACCGCTCGAGCTGCATCATTCATCGGTCAAGGCTGCCGATCTGGCGATGTGCGCTGCCGAAGCCCGCGCGCTGATGCCCAATGCCCCCGGTTACTGGTCCGGCATCGGTGCCGATCCGGCATTGGTGGCACTGGCGCGCGGCGTGCGCATCGATTGCCGCCGCCCTGAAGCCGCCACCGCCTGGTGGCTGCTGGCGTGGAACTGGTTTGGCTATGACGAAAACCGCGAAGAGCATGAACGCTGGCGCAGCGCCGGCGGCATCGATGCCGATGGCGCCCGGTTGGAGGCTTCGATCGATGCTTGATCATCGCTCCCTGCTGGGCGGCTTTGTTGTCGCTGTCGTCATCGTTGTGGTGATCGTCGTGGCGCTGTTCTGGATCACCCCTGACGATTTCGAAGACAGTTGGCGCGACCATGATCATCGGGGGGATGGCCAATGACCGATCAATCCGAAATCGCCACTGTGATCACCGCCATTGCTGGCGAAGATGAAGCCGGCCTGATCGAAATGACATCGATTATCGTCGGCGACGAAGTGCATCGCATCCTGAAGGCGCATGCGATGAAGATGCCGACGGTCGCCGCGGCGATCGCGCTGGGCGTCAACGTCGCGGCCCAGATGCTGGTCGAAACTGTGCTGTTTGCCGATCTAAGCGCCGAAGGCGGCGACGATGGCGAAACGCTGAAGCGTGCCGCGACAGCCTATTTTTCCGATCTGGTGGCCCAGGCCCTGCCCGGCCATCTGCGCAGCGTAGGAAACGCCTGATGCATCGCCTTTATGCCCTGCTCGAGCTTGCCTGCATGCGCGGTGCCCATGTGATGCTGGCGATGGCCATTGTCTTCACCCGCAAGCGCCTTGCCGCTTCGCCGCCAGCACCGCCGATGGCCAGCCGGTCGCCGTGGCATGACACGAAAGGTGGCAACTGATGCGCAGCGCCCGCGAAGCCATGCCCGATCTGCTGAAGATCGGCATCAACCCGGATGTGGTGATCGTCAACGGTCGCGACGATAGCGCCGGTGCCGCCTTCAGCACCTGCGAACGCTATCGGTACGCCCTGTGGCGCATCTGGAACCCGGACGCACCGTTCTGGACCTTTGGCATGCTGAACCCCAGCACCGCCGATCATCTGAAGCTGGACCCGACGTTGACGCGCTGCGCCGGCCGGGCACAGGCGGGCGGCGCCGGCGGCATGATCATCTGGAACCTGTTCGCCTGGCGCGCCACCGATCCGCGGGACATGAAGCGCGCACCCGCGCCGATTGGCCAGTCAAACGACAATGTGATCCGCGTGCTGGTGCAGCTCGGCGCGATCAATGTCGCTGGCTGGGGCAGCCATGGCACCTATCGCGATCGCGAAGCCCGTGTCCGCTTCAACCTGAACAGCCAAAAGGCCCGGCTTCACGCCCTTGCCTTCACCGCCGATGGCCAGCCGCGCCACCCGCTTTACCTGGCATCGGAACTGGTGCCGCAACCTTGGGCCTATTGGGGGCAGGGATCATGAACGACATCGAACCCCGCGACGAATTCACCGACTATCGCCGCCTTCCTCTGTGGAAGAAACGCGACCTGCACCAGCAGGAACAGCGCCGCCGCTCCTTTGCAGCGCCGCGCGCCAACTCTCCCGAACGGCGCCCCTAAAGTGTCCGACGGCCGGCGGCGAACGCTGCAAATGAAAGCCCGATCTGCGGCGCCAGCCGTGAAACCCCCGTGCCGTTTCGGTGTGTGTATTGACGGGGCAAAGATCGGGAACGCCGGCACCCTATGACCGCGCCCGACCCCAAGCTGGTCGATTTCGTCAAGGCGCTTGCGCGTGCCAATGCGGCGCGTGATATTGCCAGGGCACAGGAAAGGAACGCCAGCCATGCGGACGGTGATCTACGCCCGCTTCAGCAGCGCGCTGCAAAATAGCCGGTCAATCGAAGATCAGGTTGCTGTCTGTCGCGAACGTGCCAGCCGCGAAGGCTGGGAAATTGTTGACGTCTTCACCGATTACGCGATCAGCGGTGCCGCCGGCATCGATGGCGATGCCCGGCCCGGCCTGAACGCACTTCTGGCGCGCGTCGAAGCCGGCGGCGTCGATCAGGTGCTGGCCGAAGCGACAGACCGCCTTGCCCGGCATCAGGGCGATGCCTTTGCCATCCGCGAACGCCTCACCTATGCCGGCGCCCGCCTCTTCACCTTGTCCGATGGCGTCGTGACCGAAATCACCGCCACCTTTCGCGGCCTGATGGATGCCCAGTTCAGGAAAGACTTGGGCGCGAAGATCAAGCGCGGGCAGCGGGGCTGCGTGGCACAGGGCCGCGCGCCGGCCGGGCTCGCCTATGGCTATCGCAAGGCACCGATGCTGGATGCCAAGGGCGAACTGGTGCGCGGGTTGCGTGCCATCGATGATGATCAGGCCGATGTGGTGCGGCGCATCTTTGCCGAATATGTCGCCGGACAAAGCCCGCGGGCGATTGCCGAAGGGTTGAACCGTGATGGCATCCCCGGCCCCAGCGGCGGCATCTGGCGCGCCACGACGATCAGCGGCGATCGGGTGCGCAAGAACGGCATGCTTCAGAACCAGCTTTATGCCGGCCGCCTTGTCCACAACCGCACCAGCAAGATCATCGAACCGCAAAGCCGCCGGGTGCGCATCCGCGCCAACCCGGAAAGCGAATGGCTGCATGAACCGGTGCCGGCGCTGCGCATCATCGATGATGCCTTGTTCGAAGCCGCCCAGGCTTATCGACAGCGCGCCGATGGCCAGCGGCCGGAACGCTCGCGGCGGCCGAAGCACATGCTGTCGGGGCTGGTGATGTGCGGTGTCTGTGGCAATGGCTGGACGGTGATCGGCCTCAACCGCTGGGGGTGCGGCACGCATCGTGAAGGCGGCGCTGGCGCCTGTTCGAATAACCGCACGATCGGCACCAGCCAGATGGAAAGCCGCGTCCTCGCCGGGCTTCAAGGCCAGATGCTGGATCCGGCCCTGATCGAAATCTATGTGCGCGAATATCATCTGGACTATGCCCGCCGATCGAAAGAACTGGCGCGCGAAGCGGACAAGCTGAAGCGCCGGCATGCTGAAGCCGTCGCCAAGGTGGAACGGCTTGTCGAGGCGGTGGCGAACGGCGGCGAAGAATTTGTCGAAATCCGGGCCGTGCTGTCAAAGGCGCGTGCCGATCGCGACGCGCTGGCGGTGGCGCTGGGCCAGATCGAACAGTTGCCGGTCGTGGCGCTGCATCCAGCCGTGATCGCCTACTATCGGGCACAGGTGGCAAAGCTGAACGCCGCGCTGGCCGAAAACCCCGCCGCCCGGCTCGAGGCCATCCCCCGGCTGCGCGCCCTGATCGACAGCGTGATCATCACCCCTGACGAAACCAAAGCCCGCGGCGTTGCCATCAACGTCACTGGCCGCCTGCAATCGATGCTCGCACTCGCCACCGGCGAACCGACACCGCCAAGCATGTATGTTAGCGGTGGAGCGGGTGAAGGGAATTGGTCGTTACCATCATTCCTGAAGGCGGCGGTTTGATGTTGGAACGCATCACGCCTTCAAAGATATCCGCGTGGCAGGGTACGCCGGTCGAAGGATCGCCATTTACAGTCCAGCAGCATCGCGTGATGGCCGCCGAACGGCCAGGCTGGAAAACCTTTTCCGATCTACCGGTGAAGTTGAGCAGCCAGCCGCACAGTCTTTATGAACCGGCGCCGCCGCCTGTCATCGCGCGATGCCCGATCATCGCCTGGACGAAAGACCGCACCCGCGTGCTGATCATCGCGCCAGCCGGTGACAAGAAATGGATGGATGCCGATCTTGCGTTCATCAACGGCAAGGGGCCGCGCTCGGCAACTATGCCCCAGACGTGAAAAGGGCGGGCCAGCCCGAAGACTGGCCCGCCCAACCTGTAACGACAGCTTACAAGATCACTCTGGTGGCGCCGCATCCTTTGGCCATGCCGCCGCCTGTTCCGTCACCCATGCCGCACAAGCTCGAGCCTGTGCAGCGTCCTTTTCGGCATCGGCGGCCATGCTCAGGGCACGTCCGAAAGGTAGCCACCCGCTGGCCGCGCAGTAGGCTTCGTGATCGCCGCCGGCGGTACCGGGAATGGCAGTTGCCGGATCGTTGCCGGTGCCACGGGCACGGGCTTCGCGTGCGGCTTGTTCGCGCAGCTTGGCAGCAACAGCGCGATCGATATCAGCGACAGCATTCGAATGATCATGATCAACCTTTCCGGTGATGGCGGTGGCCTTGGCCGTTTGCGCGGCGATCAGTTGGTCCTGAAGCTGGCGGGCCTGTTCGGCGACTTCGGCAAAGGCGGCCGTGTCGAGCATTGCCTGTTCGGTGCGCGCCGCATCGGCAACGCCTTCGATCTGGCGCGCGTGCCATGCTGTCACCTGCCACCATGCCAGCCACAGCGCCAGCACCGCGCCCAAGGCAATGCCGGCCTTGCGCAGCCAGCGAATGGCAAACAGGCTGTCGAGCCCGGCGGCGATGGCGGCGATCATGCGTCGGGCTCAGTTGGCCGCGCGACGCGCATCGCGGCGCCCAGCGCGGCAAGGATCAGGCCAGCGCCGGTGCCGTACTCTGTCGGGCTGAACTTGTCCCAGTTGGCACCCGCCAACCAGATGAACTGAACCGCCATGGCAAGCCCGGTGACGCGGATCAGATCGCTGGTATGGTTGTCGCGGGCGGTGGTGATTTCGCGAATGAAGGTCGCAAAGATATTCCAGGCGCGGCGGATCATGCTTCACCCGTCGTGGCAACGCCGGGGCCGTCAACCCATGGGGCAGGTTCGGCCATAGGCACGCCAGCCGGCCAGCGAATGGCGATCAGCGGCCCTTCTTTGCGATGACGGGCAAAGCGCCGGCGGTTGACAGCATCGGCCTGGTTGCCGCCCAGAATGTCCAGATCACCGTTGCGATAGACCCCGGCGATAAAACCAACATGGCCGCCGCCGACGCGGCCAAAGACGGCAATGGCACCCAGCGGCGGGCGGGTCGCGGTGGTGCCGGCGTCAATGCCCCAGCTTGCCCATGCCTTGGCGCGCAGCCCGACAAAGGCACGCGGCGGCTTGAACCCGGCGGCATGCACGCATTCGGCGATGAACAGGCCACACCACGGCACGCTGTCGCCGGTATAGGCCGCGCCCAGCCAGCCGCGCGCTCGAGCCGCCCAGCCCATGATCTGGCTGTTATTTGCTGGCCCCGGTGTCTCGCGGGTGCCTATCTTCGTTCTGGCATGTGCCAGCCATGTCGGTTCGGTCATTTCCGTTCCTTCAGGTTGATCGCGGCGCGTTCCAGCGCGCGGGCGGCCATCTGGCGCGCGGCGGCCGGTGACGTGCCGAAGGTGGTATTGCACCACCGCGCTTCACCGATCGCTTCAGCTTCGAACTGGGCGGCCATCCGCGACGTTTCCGCCTCGGGGTCCAGCTTCATTTCAATGCCCGCCTGATCCGGCTTTGTACCCCCAGGCGGCCAGCGCCAGCGCGGCGGCGATCGCCAGCGTTTTGAGTGCAGACCAGATGCCGCGGCCCAGATCATCATAGAATTGCCGCGCCAGCTCGGCGCGCAGCTCATCGACAATCGCGGTGACGTCGGCGTCAGAGATCCGGCGTTCCGGGTCATTCGGCATCCTGTTCACTCCTGTTCGCCCATGCCGCGCAGATGCGTCGCACCAGCCGCGCCAATATCGCTGCGACGATGGCCGCCAGCAGCAAGTCGTCCCCTCCGTCCATGGAGTGCTCCCCAGATCAAAAAGATGATTTGGAGCCACCCTCCGGCTGCCAGAAAAAACAGATACTGATCGACATCATTCCAAACGCTGACCAGGCGCAGGAAATGGGCGACAATTTGAACGCAATAAACAATGCCGATGATCGATTGCAGTCGCATTGCCGGGTCCCTCAGCAGCACCCGCGCCGCGACAGCATCGATGAACAGAAATGCAAGCGCCGGATCGCGGCTTTCAAGAGCGATGTTGGCGGCGATCACCGCCAGCCATGTCGCCACCAAAATCAGCGCGGTGCGCCGCATGTGCGGACGTTCTGAGACATCGGCAGCACCGCACGCCACCATAAGCCCCATCCCGAAATAGATGCTTTCGGGCGCCATAATCAGTTCTTTTGCCCGCCACCCGACAGCGGCGTGACATCGAAACCCAGTGCCGGACCATGTGCAGCGGCAATCTGTTCCAGCGCGCGATGTGCCGCCTTTGTTTTCGTCAACTCGCGGCCCAGCCCGGCGTTGGCCAGAAACTCTTCGCGCGCCCGGATCGCATCAGCCAGCCGCATGCCGGCCGCCATGATATCGGCCTTTGTGCTGGCGTCGCTTGGCCGTCGTTTCAACAGGGCTTGGATCGCGGCTATCATGGGCATCCTTTCGTGTGATTAAACGAGCGGGGGCAGGCCGGCGAGAATGCGCGCGGCGCGGGCTTCGGTAAGGATGTTCAGGGTCTGGGCTTGGGCGATGCCAGCCGTCACCCGTTCATCCGACAGCAGAAAGGTGCCATCCCATGCTAGCGTCCGCGCCCAGAAAAACGCCATGGTTGGATCGGTGGATTGCATCACCGCCACCGTTTCGGTTGGCGTCCACAGGTCCAGAAACTCGGGCTTTGTGAAGGCGCGTTCCGGTTCCGGCACCGGCGCCAGCGCGCCATCGATCGTGGTATAGGCGCGGGTGGCCAGATCATCCGGCACCGGCTCGTCGGTTTCCTCCCACACCGCCAGATCAATGCCATCCAGCGACGCCACGAACTGGCGTTCATCGGTTTCCAAATTGCGGATGGTGATCATGATGCCACCGCCGATGCCGTGCCGCTGAAATCGACCGTTCCGCTGCCCGATGCGCGGCGCAGTTGCAGGATGAACTCATAGGCCGAACCCGGCGAAAGGCCGGTCTGGCTTTGCGAGACTTCGATGTAACCGGTGTCGGGCTCGCCAGCGACGGCCGCCGACGTCGAGCTGATTTCGGTGGCGACGTCGGCATAGAAACCGCCGACGATCCGCCACCGCCACTTGCCGCGTGTCGAAACCGCCGCCGCGCTGCTGAACGATAGCGGCGCCGAAAGCGTCACCGTGCCGCCGCTGCCCGCCGTCACCGTCAAAGGCCCGGCCTGCTCGCCGCCATAGGTGTTGGCGGTGATCGATGCGATCGAGCTGTCGCTGGCGCTGGTGGCACCCGCCCCGCCTGTTGCCGGCGGCGCGCCAAGCTCCTTCACCACGGCAAACTCGTCAACTATCGTAAAACTGTCGCGCACGCTGGTGACAATGATCCGCCCGGTCGTGGAGCACGCGGTAATGGTGATTGTGCCGTTGCTGCTGATATTGGCCGTGCAACCGAAGGTTTGAATGCTCCATGTCGTCGTGCTGCTGACATCGGTGCCGCCGCGCGTGCGGGTGGCCTTCACCACGCGGTTCAACTGGCCAGCCAGAACCGCCCCTGTGAAATCGGCCCGGATTACGGGCGCGGCCGGCAAAAGCAGCGCGGGCAAAACGCTCGCGGTGACATCGGCGTTATCAGCGGGACGCCCTGTGCCGGTGACGTTCGGCCATGTGGCGGTTGTTGCGGCGGTGCTGATATTTGACGCAACCGTCGCCGCAGGTGTGCCGCCAAGAGCGTTAGAGTTTGCCGCCGTATTCGCCGCCGTCACGTCTGCGCCCGGTGCGATGCCCGCCAGCTTCGCACCTTCGGTCGCATTCAAGTCGGCCAGATCGCCCAGCAGGAACGGCTGCGACGATGGCAGGTAAGACACCGGGGCGACCGCCGCCGCCACCGCGCTGGCGTCGCCGCTGGACCAGGCATAGATCGCCGGGTCTTCTTCCACCAGCGTCATGGGGCAAACCGCTTGCGCGTCGCCATCGCTGTTGATGACCTTCAGTTCCTGCGACACGACGCGAAACAGCTTGGCCGAAGCGCCGATGGCGGGCAGCGTCAACCGCACCGGCTGCCCGACTTCGCACGCCCAGGCGCGCGGGCCGAAGATGGCGCTGAAGGTGCCCTTGTACTGCCCGCGCATCAGGATTTGTCGGGCGATCCGCTGCGCCCGCGTGGCATCCTGCACCATTGGTAGATCGATCTGCACCGGGCGGTTGATGCCGTCCGGTGCTGTCACCGATTGCGCCGGATAGGGCACCATCTGATAAAGCGAAGCGGTGCTGGGGTCTGTCCACTTGCCGCGCACGACGTTGTAGCTGTCCTGAAGCGCCGAACAGGGCTGCCAATCATAGCCACCCTGAAGATCGTCTTCGGTGAAGGTCACCAGATCGCCGGCGGTGTCGTTGATCGCCATGCGAATGCCGATCTTGCCGCCGGTGTCGCGCAGATTGGCGTTCATGTGGCGGCACTGCACTTCGAGCACCGTCGTCGGCGCATCGCCGTCACCGAAGACGCCGGCACCTTCATAGCGACGATGCGACCCGCCGGATGCCAGCGATACGGCTTCATCGCAGACATTCGCCGCGGCGATCCAGTCCGCCATCGCCAGCCGCGCCGGGGGCACGCCGGCGCCGACAGACAGCACCCCGCCAACCTTCCAGCCCAGCAGATACGTCAATGTCTGAAGCGCGTGATTGTTTCCCAACGGGGTAGCGCCATCGGCATATTGCCACGTTGCCTGATTGTTGGCGCGATGCGAGCCCGAACCGCCAACGGTGCTATCGCGGCGCGGATCATAGACCGGCATCCCCCGGCCCTTGATCGTCATCCGGCCCGGAATGCCGGCAGCAAAGGGCGATGATGCCTTCGATGTCGCGCCGGTGCGCTTCACCCGCAACTTGACATAGGCGCAGCCGGTCAAGGTGCAATCACTATTCCAGATGCTGCCACCGTTGATCGGAATGCCGTTGGTCCGGGTGCCTTCGGTGACAATATCGACAGTCAGATAGCCGGTGTAGCCCGAAGCCACCCCGCCAGCCGAAGACCACATCAGCTTGTCTTCGCTGTAAATCTCGGTGATCGCGTCAACCTTGTGCGCTGCCACCGCCACAATGATATCAATGAATTCCTGATCGGTGCCGCTGGCTTCCTGGTACAGCACATCGGTGGCCATGGCGGTTTCGCCAAAGACAATCTTGCGATCGGCTTCCGGGTTGAACGACAAGGTAAGGCGCGACAATGAAGCAGCAGACGCGGCGCGGGTTTTGAACGCGCCGCCAGCCGCGGCGAGGCCGGCACCCAAAGCGGCGGTAAGGCCAGCACCGACGGCCGTGGCAAGCCCCGCCGACACAAAGCCGGCGCCAAGCGCCGAAAAAGCCGCTGTAGATAGCGCCTGCCCGACACCGGGAATAACGTTGACCGCAACCGCCGCAATCAGCAGCAGGGGTTTCAGCACCTTCCCCATGCTACACCTTCCACGCGGTTTGACAGGCCGCGGTCGCGCGCTTTTCAAGGCCCGCTTCGCCGACGAACCATGACCAGATGCCGGCGCAGATACCGGCGTTGCCATCCATCATCACCACGTCACCGCGCCCGGCAAAGGCCGGATGCATCGGATCGCCCAGCGCGGCGGTGATCGTCGCGGCAAGGTCACCCGCCCCGATCGTGCGCAGCGCCTTTACCGATGCCGCCGCCGTCTTGTAGCGGCCCCGGAATGGCGCATAGAAATCGGCGCCGGTCTGGGCCTGCACCGCTTCGGCGACAAAGCGTGCGCAATCGGCTTCGCCATAGGCGAACGGGCGCGACGCCCAGGCGTTCAGTGTCGCGGCAAGCGCCGCTTCCCAGCCATCAACGCGCATCACTGAACCTGCTGGTTTTCGTTGCGGTTGAAGGTAACGCCCGACGATGGCGCAATGCCCGTCGCTGTCTGCATGCCGTTCGCCGCCGCCCGAATGCGTGCCGCCGACACGTCCAGCGCGTCGTGCTCGAGCTGGTCCTGATAGGTGCGGCCCCGCGCCGATGTCAGGCTGGCCAGATAGTTTTCGATCTGAAGTTCGATCGTCTGGGTGGTGGGATCGCCCGCCAGCCGCATCGAAACGACATAGCCGGTGTAATAGCCTTCCAGAATTGTCGGCGTGAAGTTGCTGTCCGCCAGCCCGCGCCACAGCCTGGCCGTCCGGCCGCGCCAGTTCGCCGGGGTGGCAATTGCCGTCAACAGCGCATCATCGCCGCCCGGAATGCCGGACAGGGTGGCGGTGACAGTATCAGTGCCGCCTTCCTGATGCGTCACCGGCGACACGCCGACGAAAGAGGCCGGCACACTTTCAAAGGTGAAACCATCCAGATCAGCATCGCCGGTGCCGGTAAAAGTCGTGTCGCGCGGCAAGGTGGTGACGCGCACCGGATCACCGTTGATATCGACCCAACCAACCCAAAATGGTTGAATGGTGCCGGTCAGATTGGCAGCGGGAAGCGTCATTTAAAGCGCCTCTTCGCATTCGAATTCGGCGGAACGGCCATAGCCGATCAGATCAGCCCATCCGATGGGGCTGGTCATCCGCATACGGGCGAATGGAGACCGCAGAAATGATACGTCGCCAGCTTGAGACAGCCGCCCCAATTGTGGCGAAACAATAGCTGTTGCCGTGCCAGCTGCGCCGGTCTGCAAATCTTGTGTCAGGGTGTAAAGCCGGTCATATGCCGACACCATCGCGCCCCGGCGAAGAACAGTCGAATTGACCGGCAAGCCCGACAATCGCACCCCGTTGAATGACGAAATTATAGCGCCAGCGTTTTGAATAAAGGGCGAGGGGCGGGTGCCAAACTCGACTTGTGGCTGGAATACGTAAACGCCATTACCGTTCACGCCAGTGTAGCTAACATTGTTGCTGTTATCAAGAATGACAATAGAAATGCCTGTGGTCGCGTTGGCAACATCGCCAGCGACCCAACAGCGATGCCATCCGAAATCGTCTACTTCGATACCGGCTGCAATTCCAGTGAAACCGCCGATAATTGTGCCGGTTGACAAATCGAAACTTGCCGCAAAATTGAATTGACTGTTAAGCCTAATCTTAAAACGATTGGACGGCAGCGCCAAGACTGAAAAGCAAAAAGGCTGCCCGGCAATAAGTGTCGGCACTTGTTGCAGCCGATGCTCGCCGGTTGTGGTGTTTTCCGACAGGAAAAACGAGGTGTCCTGCGCACCGTTCGGCCCGAATTGTGGAACAGCCGTAACACTGGCGAGGCCAGCGGTTGACCAGGGCGCGATTGCAAGATTGCCGCTTTGCAAAAGTTGGTTGGCTGTTACGCCCGTTCCAAAGGTGGCAACGGCTGTCGGCGCGGCGGCTTGCAGGTTTGCCGGCACAGCGGGAAGGCGAAAGAGGTTTGCCTTAGAACTGGTGAGTGCGGCGAATGCCTTCCATGCCTGCATGTCATCATTGCTGCACGGAACCACAGTGCACTTGGCGCGAAAGCCGCCAGTGACACCGCCACGATTGATGATTGTCGCTTTGCCTGAATAACTGGATTTCGAAACATATTCGGCAAGCGGCGGCGGCGTCCAATCGACAGTTGCGACGCCGGGCGGCAATGTGATCAGCGCCATTAACCCAACCCCCCCGCCAGCCGTGGCCGTGTGGCCTGGCGCTGCAATTCGTTTGTGCTGCCCTGCGCCGCCTGCGACGCGGCGGTGATGACCGTTGCCACCAGCAGTTCGGAACCTTCGATCTTCACGCGCACGTCGGTGGTATTGTTGCCACCACCACCCGCCGGCACCCGCGGCGCAATGCGCCCGCGTGTCGAAGGGATGAAGATTTCGGGCCGGTCTTCGCCAACCAGATAGGGCGTGCCAGCCTGCACCGGCCCGCCAGCGGCCCGGCCGCCACCGAACAGCGAGCCCAGCCCCTTCGACACTGCGCCCAACAGCCCGCCGGTGCCGCTTTCGCCGCCCAGCAGCTTCAGCAGTTGCGAAGAAATCAGTTCAGCCGCGGCGGCCTTGATGCTGTTCACCAGCGCGTCGCCAAGGTTCTGGCCAAAGATGATCGCTTGCCCCAGTCCGCGCGACAGATCGGCGCTAAACTTCTGGGCAATGGCAACCTGCTCGGGATCGATGATCTGCGCCTTGGACAGATCAACGGTAATGGCCCGAATTTCATCCAGCCGCACGGCATAGGCATCAAGCGACACCAGCCCGGCATCCGCGATCGTCATGCCCGGCGATGCCAGATCGCCGATCTTGTCGCCAAAGCCCGCGCGAAGCTGCGCCGGGCTGAAGCTGGCGCCGCCAGCGCGCGACCCTCTGTTCGATGCTCGAGAGGCGGCCGGGGCTGCACTGGTCTTCTTCGATGCCGTGACCGTGATCATCGCATCTTCGGCAACTGGCGGGTTCTCGCCGTACTTTTGGGCATAGGCCGTGGCCATGGCATTGTAGATCGCCGTGCCCTTCGGCAACTGCGCCAGCGTCGCGGCGTCGCGCGCCTTTGTGTCGGTTGGCGGTGCGGCCTTCGGTGCCGGAGCGTTGACGCCCAGCATGCGATCGATGCCGGAAAGAAAAGATGCTTCAGCGCGTTTATCCAACCTGTCGATTGCGCTGATCGCCTGATCGAAGAACCCGATGGTTTCGGCAGTCCAGATTGCCAGCCGCCCTTTCGAATTGGCGGCAAAGCGATCAATGGCTTCATTGGCATCAGCCAGCCGCTTCACATATTCGTCGGTGATGACCGCGCCGGTGTCGCGAAACTGGTCTTCCTGTTCCTTCAGCGCCGTGCCGCCATCCTTCAGCGCCGTGGCCAGATCAACACCCAGCTTGCGCCCAACAATATCGACCACCGACGCCACGAATTCGGCCTGGCTGCCAAACTTGCCGGCGCTGCCCGCAATGGCATCGAACAGCCCGGCGGTGTCGGTAATCTCGCCGTTCAGGATCCGCGACGTGATGCCCATCTTGTCGAGTGCGGCGGTAACGCCGGCTGCGGCCGTGCCACCCTGCACCGCGCCCAGCGTGTCCTGCAACCGCTGAAAAATGCTGTCGGCTTTCTCGCCGTCCACTTCCAGCGCGCGCAGCCCTTCCTTCAGGGTCTGGTAGCGTTCAGTCGCAATGCCTGCCTTTTCGGCGGCGGCGTCCAGACTGTCGGCAAAGTCGAGCACCGCGCGCCCGGCCTGCACCAGCGTGCCAATCGAAATGCTGGCGATGAAGCCGCCGATCGCACCCTTGGCAAAGCTGGCCGCACCACCGATGGCATCAAAGGAACCGCTGGCCCGGTTCACCGCGCTTTCGGTGCGCGTGGCCCATTGATCGGTTTCGGCGGCGGCCTTGGCCAGCTCGCGGCGCATCAGTTCGGTGGTGGCGTCAACTTGCAGCAATAGCTGCTGAACGTCCTGTCCGGCCATGGGCGGGCGCTCCTATTTCGGCGGTGCCGACATTTCTTCGTGAATTTCGATGGCGGCCCAGAACTCGTGCGGCGTCGCGGCCCAGAAATCGCGGGCCGTCCAGCCGAAGACGCGAATGGCGATGCCGATCAGGCGGCGGCGGGGGTCTGTGTCGCGGCCTTTGCCGCCGCCGCCTTGGCTTTTCCCGCGGCGGTATATCCCCCGGTCGCGGCGGCGATCAGCACAATGGCCAGCCGGGCATTGATGCCGGGCAAGCCCTGTTCATAGATTTGCTCGGCAACCCCCTTCACACCGAAGCTGGCGGCGGCGCGCTGATCGGCGGTGCTTCCCTCCCCCGCCTCGCGGCCCCAGGCCTTCAGCATTTCGGTGGCGATGATCGCGCTGTCCTTCAGCTTTAACGCGCCGTTCGCCGCCCGATTGGCCAGCACGATGATGCTTTCGCCCGTCGCCTCTTCGATTGCATTGATTGCGGCATAGCTCGGGCGCAGCATATATTCGGCATCAAGCGTGATGGTGATTTCGCCCGATGCGTTAACACCATCGCTCATGCTTCACCATCAATGGCAGCGGCGGCGCGCGCCGCCCATTCGCCGGCGCTGATGCCCGACACCGACAGCGCATGGGCCAGATCGGGCACGTCCGGCGCGTCATCGATCATCGGCCCGATGATCGTGGCAAGCATATCCCATGCCGGGCCGCCGGGCGAAACCAGCAGCTCGGCAACGGTGCAGCCGGTGGCGGCTTCCACGGCATCGCCCAGGCCCGCCGGTGGCGAGCCCAGAACGATGGCGGTGGCGTCAAAGGGGGCGGTCATGGCTTACGTCAGTGCGTTGACGGTTGGGGCGCCAGTCAGGGCAAAGCTGATCTGAACGCCAACCGCGTCGTTGAACGGAAAGTCGCGGTTGATGTTGGTGATCAACACCGGGGCATCGAAGACGACTGTCGTCGGGCCATTGCGCCACTGCACCCGCGTGACCGTCTTTGCGGCGGCAAGGGTTTCGCAGCGGGTATAGCCGGTGCTGTCGGGCAGATCGGGCACCAGTTCCACCGACATATCGGCCTGCAACAGCCCGGCGGCGTTGATGTCCCAGCCGCCGCTGTCCTTCGTCGCCACCGAATAGGTGTTAAGCGACGCGCCGACGCTGCTGCTGCGCTGGCCCTTGATCACATTGAAGGTGCCGGGGGTGCTGCTTTCGATGAAGCACTGGTACAGATTGGCGTCCAATTTGGGCATGGCGGTTTCTCCTGAAGGTTAGAGCATCACAATTCGAAACAGTTGGCGTCCGACATGCGTCAGGCCGTCGCCTTCACTTTCCATCCGCTGGCTTTGCAATCGCGGCCGGGTGGCGGAAACGCCCGACAGCGCAACGTCTTCCAGCCTTGTGAAGACGGCGGCCATATAGGCTTCGGCTTCAACCTTCGATCGCCCGCGCGAAACGGTGACGACTTCGAAAAACACCCCCCGCGCGCCGCCGTCCTTTGTCGTGGCATCGTTCAGATCGATGGTGTCGAGGATGACAGCCGGCGGCGGTTGATTGTCGGGCACCCGATCATAAACCGGGGCGCCGGGGCCGCCCGCGCTCTTCAACGCGGTGACGATGGCGACGCGAAGCAACTGGGTTGGATCAGTCGCCATCGGCACCCCCTCCCGCCCCGGCGGCGCGCAGCGCCTTGGCGAAGATATCCTTGGCCGGCACGCCGATCAGGTTGCGGACATAGGCCGCGACGCGGCCATAAACGATATCGAACCGCGCCGCGGGCAGGGCACTGACGCGCACCGTGTACGCTGTCACCGCGCCGCTGGCGTTGCGTCGCTTCGCCCTGGCCGTCTGTGCCTCGCGGCCCCGGTCCAGAATGCGGCCATAAAAGAACCTGCTGTTGTCCGCCTTGCCGAACAGGCCCAGCCGCATGCGCAGCGATTTCGAATAGGTCTTCACCCGCAAGGCCGCTGCCAGCGCGCCTGTGCGCTTTGGCGTGCTGGCGCGGGCATAGGCCAGCGCCGCCGGTGCCCGGTCTTCGAACAGCTTGGCAATTTCCAGCCGCACCGTGTCGGGCAGGCGCTGCAACAGCCGCTTCAGCTTGGCCCGGCCCTTCCACTTGGCCGCGGTGTTGGCGCGGGTGCGAACGGTGCGGCGCGTGCGATACGATGCGCCGACGCCGGTGGTGATGCGCCGCCCGCGGGCCGCCATCAGGTTGGCACCCCGGATTGACAGAACGCCAACAGCTCGCGCTTGCGGCCATCCGGGTCTTCGATGCTGGCGATCGCCAGTTCGCGGCCATCCCAGACGATCCGGTGCGTCACATCGATGCCGCTGCGCCAGCGCATGCGGACCTTCCAGCCCTGCACCCCCATCACAATCGTGCCTTCCAGCACCTTGTTCCCGCCCGTCGGCAGCACTTCGGCAGCAAAGGTGCCCAGCGACGTCCAGGCGCTGATCTGCCCGGCGTTGCTGTCATCGGTATGCGCCGGCGCCTGAAGGTCGATCAGGTGGCGCAGCGCGCCCGCTCTCACGCGATCCACTCCATTTTCAGGCCCGCGATCAGATTGTGATAGCCAAATTCAAGCGCTGCATTGGTTTGGCCAACCACCACCGCCTCGCGGTTTTCATTCCAGTGGCTTGCCAGCAGGCGCAGCGCCATGGTCAGGTTCTTCGGCACGGCAGCGGCGGTGGCATAGCCGGCGGCGAAGGTGATTTCGATAGCGCCGATCTGCGATGCCACGGGCGGCCAGCTTTGGCCCATCGCCAGCCCGATGCGCGCCGGATTGCGGACATTGGCCAGCGTATAGGTCGCGGCGTCCAGGACCTGCCAGGCGCCGGTGGTGTCACGATGGCGGATCTCTGAAACCGCTGTCACCGGATGCCGGGGCAAGCGGATCACTTGATCTTCCGGCCATTCGTCCAGCACAAGCTTGAATGTGGACGACAGCAGCACCTGCCCGGTGTCGCGCTCCACCATGGCCGTGGCCGCGGCCAGCAGCGCGGTGACGTCGGCATCCGATACCGTGCTGTCAACGCGCAACCAGCTGCGCATCTCGTCCAGCGTCAGCGCGTCCGAACCAGCAGCGGTGACCAGCGCCACGCCCCAGCTTGCGGTGTTGCTGGTCATGCGTATGCCCCCGCGCTATCGACGGTCGCAACTGGCGCGCCCGCGATATCAAAAGACCGCGCTTTATTCACCACGCGGTTGCGAGCAGGCGATGACGGTTGCAAATTGTAATTGCCCCCGCCCAAGCCCGCTGCTGGCGTGCCGCCGCTGCCTGTGGTGCCTTCGTAGTCAATGAAAATGTCGTTGTATGGCGCTTGCGGCGTATTCGGGTCGGTGCCAATGCTGCTGTTGATACCGGGGAACGTCTGGAACTCGCTCCACTGAGACGCGCTGTTCGTCTGGAATAGCGTGTAGGTTCCGACGCAGCCAACACCATGTGTGAACGCGAACTGCCCGATGCGGTTTGGCAGCGCCAGGATGGAGCCTGCGAAGATGTCGCCTTTGGTGTTAAGCTGCGATGACAGATCGCCGACGTAACGGATGAACTTGTGGAAGCGCGGGTCAGGGCTTTCGTCGTAGGCGTAGTTGTTGCGATTGACGCTGTTGTAGCCGGTGTTGGTGTTGTGCCCGATGACGGCATGAACGATGTTGCCGACTGCCGGGGTGTCATTGGCGAACCGAAAGCCCGCTGTTGCGGCGGTCGTGTGTGTCGCTTCGATCAGGTTCTGCCACCACACAATGCCGCCGATGGTGTCGCCCGTCGTCGTGCCAGTCCAAGCCGTGACGCCGGTTGTCGCGGACGGGTTGAGGAACTTGTTGCTGTAGCAGATGCGCGGCTTCGTGGTGTCCGAAACCGGCAGGTTGTTCGGGCGCGTGATGTTGCAGCCAACATTCACGAAAGCCTCAATGGCCGTAAAGTTGGTATCGACAACAAGACCGCGAAGGATGCGCTTCTGGCTTGCCGTGCCAGTCGTGGCAAGGTTGATGCTGGTGCCTGCAATCGTCAGGCCGAAGGCATAAAGCTGCGCGCTCGACAGCGGGTTGGTCGCCGCGTTGGTGTTGTTCCACACCACATTGCGCATCGAGACTTGAACCGGCTGTAGCGTTTCACCCAAGATAGTGAGCGCCGCGCCGCGCGTCAGCGTCATGTCGTCAAACCAGATCGCGCCTTCGGCAAGCCCAAGCTGCAAGCCCGACTGGCCGATGCGACCGCGAAAATTAACCGATCCGTAAGTCATGTTTGCAGCGGCGCGAGACGTGCCGGGCGCGCGAGTGACTTTCAAAGCCGCCACGCGCTGCGGTCGAGCCGTTGCAACAGCGGCTCCGGCATCGACGCCGCCCGTGATGCGGATTTCGCAGCCGTCGCAGATCGAGTTGGTGACTGCTGCGTTGCCGCCAACCGTCATGGCGGTCAGCGCGCCTGTCACAGTTAGGAACGGAAAATCGTCGGCTGCGTTGGGGTCGGTTGACCACACGCCTGTTGCGTCGTTGCCCGGAGGCGACGCGCCAGCCGGCGAGACATAAGCCAACGGCGGATTGGCGGCGCGAGACACATTGCGGCTAAAAAAGCGGCGCGAAAACTCACGCGCGCCAGTTTCCTGTTCGCTCTTAAGAACCGACGAGAGCGCGTAATTGGCGTTGTCTGCGCCTACCCACGGCATGACTTCCGCCTCAAGCCATCCAGCTGTTGGAGCCGCCACAGTGCCAGGCGCAAGCGTCGAAATGTCCAGCACGCCGCGATATACTTCGACCGCGTTGGCGTCCTCGCAATAGGTCGATACAACCGGCGTGCTGACGACCTGCCAAGGTGTTTGCGTCGTGCCGTCATTTGCGCGAACTCGGACGCACGCCACTTGCCGCCCATTGCGCGCGTAATATTGAAACGCGACGATTTCCCACTCGATCGTGTCGCCGACCATCTGGCGGTCGCGCATGACCCAAGCGGCAATTGGCTTGGGGCTGATTTCCGTACTGTTGTTTGTGACGCCCGCCGCGCTGTCGGTCGAGAGGATGTAATCGCCAAGCGCAACGTTGCTGGCGGTTTCACTTAAGTGGTTAGGCCAAACCTGCCGCACACGCCGCAAGATCGGGATTTGCTCGTCAAAAGTGATCGCCGTTCCGTTCGCGTCAAACCCTTGGCGCGTGAACGTCTGGAAGACTGGAGCGCCGTTCGGATCAAAAGTCGGAGGCGTGCCACCAACCCAAACGCCTTGCCAGCCATCAGCCTGAACTGAAGAAATAAGCGGGGCAGGGCCGGCGCCGGCGGTTGCTGGCGATCGCGTGATCATTTGACGCACAAAGGCGCGCCGCTGATCCATCGTGCGAGGGTTGATCATCAGTGCCCCCGATCATTCAGAAAAATGGCCGCCGCTGCTGTTGCCTTGGCAGCGGCGGCCACAGTGCACCCTGGGGAGGGAAGGTTAGACGGCTTCGGGCTCGGGGGCCGGTGCCGCTGCCGGAGCCGCCCTGGGCTTGCCCTTCGGCTTCGGTTCCAGCGCAGCTTCGGCGCCATCGGCGGGCACCGCGATCTTCTGTTCGATCAGCGATGCCGCCTTGTCTTCGGTGAACCCAGCGGTTTCGCCGGCATTCCAGATGCCGTGCGAAACCACAAAGGTCACCTGCACCAAACCGGCGGCCATTACTGCGGCAACCGGTTCGCGCCGCCGAACGCCAGCACGGCGGACAGCGCCGCGGTGTCAGTGTTCGCCGCCGACAGATCGGGGGTGAAGTTCAGGCGGACATAGCGCCCCGCGCCGCGAAGCGAAACATTCGCTTCGAACTGGCCGGTGAACGTGCCTGCGCCGGTGGCAACGGTGGCCAGCGCCGCCGTGGCGACGGTGGTGGCATCCGAAAGGTTTGCCGCCTCGCCGCTTTGCAGCGTGTAGCCGATCTGAAGGGTCGCGGCGGCGGCAAGCGTCGTGGTGAACGGGATGGCCACGACAACGCTTTCAGGGTTGCCGATGCTGAACCGATCGATGATCACGCCGGTAACCAGCGTGTTGTCGCCAGCACCGCCGGCGGTAACGGCAGTGTTGGCAGCGGCGCGGCGAACGCTGATTTCGTCGCCGATGCTGCGAAGTCCGGTCGTCATGGGGAATTCCTTTCAAGGAAATCGAGGGGGTTTGGCCGAACACGGCCGAAAACGGGGCGGCGATCACCGCCCCGTCAGGTCGGCGTCGCTTACGGCGCCCAGGTGACGCCGGTCAGCACGGCAATGGCGGCCAGATGGCGGGCGCCGATATCGTGCTGCTGGATGGCGCGCATCAGCGTTTCGTCCTGTGCAAAAGACGAAACCAGCGTGCCGCTGGCGTTCAGATAGGCGGCTTCGGTCGAAACCGCGATTTCGACGCCCATGTGTTCACCGACGACAATGTGCCCGAAGTCAACCAGGTACAGTTCGCTTTCGTTCGAACCCAGATTGATCGGGATCTGCGTGGTGACACGGAACGGCTTGCCGCGCAGCTCGCCCAGCGCGATTTCGGGGAAGGCAATGTTGCCATTTCCGTCGCGAAGGTTGGTGAGGTACATCAGCGTCCGCGGCGCCATCAGCCATGTCGGACGAATGGCCGGCACATCGGCATTCATCAGCGCCAGCTCGAGGCGGCCCAGATCGGCAGTCGTGTTGACCAGGTTCACCGTTGCGTTGGCCGCAAGGATGTTGGTGGTTTCAGACGCCGTGCCAGTCAGCTGGAAGCGCAGGCCGCGCGGGCTGAACGCCGTGCCGCTGCCGCGAATGAACGCCAGATCGGTGCGGGTCGAAAGCGACATCACCAGATCGTCACGAACCACGCGGTCAGCCGCGATCGAAGCCGAACGAAGCAGATCGTTGCTGATCGGCACCAGGGCCTGCAGCTTCTTCGCAGACAGCTTGACCTGGCCAAAGGTCACGCCGGTGGCGTTGGTTGCCTGCTGTTCGCCAACATAGGTGGCGGTCACGCCAGTGGCCTGGCGGTTCATCGTCATGTTGCCGTTTGCCATCGGCATCACGATTGGCGACGATGCCATCACCACCGATGCCGGGCGCAGCAATTCGATCATTTCTGCGGCAACAGCCTCGGGAACCAGAAACCCGCCAGCAGCGGCGCCGCTGACATTTTGGTTGGCGAACAGGCCGCTATCACCCCAGCTTTCGGCGACGCGAACAGCATCGAACGGATTGCCACGGGCAACGGCAAGGGCGCGGGTCATGCGCGCAAAGGCGATGCCCTTTTCAACTGCCGGCGCTGCCGGAACGGTGTTCGCAACCGGGGCAGCGGGGCCACCGGGCACGGTGCCAACCGGCTTGGCGGCAAGCGCCTTGCGGTCCAGCACATCCTGTTCACGGGCGATATCAGCCTGAACCTTGTCGGCTTCGGTTTTCAACGCATCGAACTGGCCGGCTTCTTCGGCCGTCAGATCGCGGTTTTCTTCAGCGGCAGCGGTGGCCAGCATTCCGTCCATGTTTTCCACGACGGTCGCCAGGCGCTGCTTCAGTGCGACGATACGCATTTTGGTAGCTCCTTGTGGTTAGAGCGACGCGCGCAACTGCGCGACCGCCTGTTGAGCCTCGGCGACAGTGCGCCGTGGCGGTGTCGGGGCAATCTGCTTGGCCAACCGGTCAAGGGCGGCAGCGCGGTATTCCACGCGATCGACCATGCCGGCAGCTTTTGCAGCCTGCCCAGATTTCATGCCGCCGTTGCCGAAATCGGCAATCACGGTGGCGGGGGTGACGCCGCGCCCGCGCGCAACATCGGCAATGAAGACGCTTTCGATTTCGTCACACATGGCGCGGATGCTCGCCTGCCCTTCGGCGGTGGTGACGTCGGCGCGCTTGTCTGGCGCATTCGAACTGACGATATCGACGGGCCGGCGGCCATCGGGGCCGGGCGCTTCCTGAACGCTGGTCTGGAAAACAACACCGATGCTACCGACGGCTGCCGTCGGATCAAGGCTGATTTCCCTCACCTGCGACGCCAGCCAATAGGCGGCGCTGGCGGCAACGCCTTCGACATGCGCCATTACCGGGGTTTTCATCGCGCCGATCTGCGCGGCAAGCCGGGCAATGCCGGTTACTGCGCCGCCGGGGCTGTCCACCACCAGCATGATGCGCCGAACGTCCTTCATGGCATCCAGCGCGGCCAGATCGGCACCCAGCATGTCGGCGCTGGTGGCGCCGCTGACTTCGGTCATCATGTTGGCGCGGGGAAAGATCGGCCCGAACACCGGGACCATGGCAATGCCATCTGCCGCAAACACCGCGCCGCGCGTCCCCTGCACCCGGCCGCCGGCGGCAGCGTGAAATGCGGCATAGCGTTCAGCGTGGCCATCGTCCGCCACCGTGGCCACCGCTTCGCCGCGCTCGAGGCGCGCGGCAATGGCTTCGATGGCCGCCAGATATTCGGGCATGATTGCCCAGGGCTGCGCCCGGACAGCGGCAAGAATTGACATTGGCAGGATCCTTTACGGCACCGTCTGGGGTGCGTTCTGGCCTTCGATCTGCGAACCCGAACCGACGCGATAATCCTCGCCGCCGGGCCGGTCGTTCATATTTTCCTTCCGGCGAACCTCGTTCGGGTTCATCGCGCCCATGTTGACCGCGGCGGCGTAGGCTTCGTACCGGCTCTTGATATCGCCCTTCAGCAAGGCATCGGGCATGAACTCGAAATAGTGGCCGGGTTCGGCGAACTGGTGCGTCATTGCGCTGGCGACGCGCTCATAGTGGCGCATCATGTGATAGGTGATGAACTCGAGCGACTGCTGTTCGATGTTGCTGAAGGTGGCGCGCGTCAGCTCGAACAGCAGGTGTGGCGGGATGCCGAAGGCGCGGGCCACGTCCACCACCTGAAAAGCGCGGGTTTCGATGAACTGTGCCGCGTCGTTCGTCGGCGTCACCGTTTCGATCTTCATCGCCTTGCTGATGACGGCGGTTTCGCCGGCGCTGCGCGCGCCACCGAACAGCCGGCGCCAGTCGCTCTTGATCGCTTCCTTCTGTTCGGCAGATGGGTTGCCATCAACGGTGATCACCGTGCCGGGGCTGGCGTTGTTTTCCCAATATCGGCGGGCAAATTCGCTGGTGATGATGGCGGCATCGATAGCACCGCCCATGAACGACAGCCGGTTTAACCCGACAATGCCATCCCGCGTGAAACCGGGAATGTGGAACATTTCGGCGCGGGTCAGACGGCGGGCCCGGCCGTTCGGCAGCTGGGCATCATAGAATAGTTCGGCGCCGTCCTCTTCGTCCCACGATTGGCTGATGGTCGTGCCGTTCGGGCGCAGCCGTGACAGCGACGCGGGCTTGAACAGCAGGTCGCGGTGAATGAAGTTGAAGCTGCCACCGGCCAGCAACAGATCGCCCATCATCAGTTCTTTGAACAGGAACGGGCTCTGCACGCCGTTTGGCGCGACGTTGAAAATCCGGTGCAGCGGGCTTTCGTCCATTCGCTCGCGGCCGTTCGGTCCGCGGCGATAATAGGGCACCGGCGTCATTGCGAAAACGCCGCACAGCACTTCGCAGGCGTTCATCACGGCGGGCAGGGTCAGCGCCGACTTTTCATCGATCGTGCGCTGGCCATAGGTATTGCCACCGCCAACCAGCGTCCGAAACGTCGGGTCGTTCATGCCCCAGGTGACGGCGCTTTGCGGGTCCGAATTGGCATTGGCGCGAAACCCGCCGAAGCCGGCAGCGATGCGAGACAAGAAACCTGCCATCACATGCCCCCATATTCAAAGCCCGACGACGTGTCGCCACCGATCACCAGTGGGGCAATCGCGTTCACCAGCGCGTCCACACCGTCGATCTTGTTGGCGCTGGTCGCGCTTTCCTTCTTCGGGATGATCGTGCCGTTGACATGGCGCGTCACCACCGCGTTCGAAACCATCCAGGTCATCACAGGGTTTGCATCATGGCCGATCTGGTGCGGCCCGGCCTTTACCCGCGCTTCCAGTTCCTTTGCCGGGTCCGTCACGTTCGGCGCGCTCTTGTGCAGCACCATCGCCAGATCGCCGTCGCCGCCGCCCAGATCGTCGTTCAGCCGGCTTGCCATCTGCTGGGCAGCGGCAAACTGATCGAACGTCACCTTGCGCACCGATTGGGTGGCCACCAGCCAGCGGATGAACTCTTCAACCCGGTTCTGATCAACGAAATCGCCCGGTGTCACCAGCAGATCGGCACGCCACGCGGCGGGCAGTTCCTGCACCGGCTTGCTCCAATCCAGCGCGCCGGCGGCATCGCGGGCGAACAGATCGGGCAGGCCTTCCAGCCCGTCATCGTTCAGCGCCTGCGCGCCACTATGGCCGGCCCAAACGCCATAGGTCGATTGCCCGGTGTCGTTCTGTGTCTCGCGAACCAGCGCAGCAGCCGGCAAAAAGAACACCGGCTTCACGATGATCTGCCCGGTGCTGCGCTCGCCGATCAACACCACGGCGGTGATATCGTCCTTGTCGGCAAGGTCGGCGCCGATCATGCAGTTCAGGCCGTGGAAATCGGACCAGCCCAGCCCCTCTATCGCGGCGGCCTTCCAGCTTTCCACTGACAACCAGGCGCTGGCGGCGTTTAGCCAGACGTTCAGGCGCTTCGTCTTGAACTCGCCCAGCGATGCCGGCGACGCCTTGGCTTCGATGGCATAGCCGCGCAGCTCGTCCAGATCGACCGCGCTTCCCAGCAGCGGATTGGCCTTTTGCCATACTCTTTCGTTGAAGACGTCGTCGCCTTCATCGATCGTGTAGATAATCCCAAAATAGTGATCGGCCGCGACCGCGCCCGACAGGATTTTGACCAGCAAGGTGCGCTGTTCATAGCAGACGCCGCGAACGTCATAGCCGGCGGTCGTGATCATCCACATCAGCGGTTGCTTGCGCGCGCCGAATGCTGATCTGATCACATCGAACAGCCCGCGGTCCTTGTGCGCGTGCAGCTCGTCAAGGATGCCGACGAACGGGTTCCAGCCATCCTGTGTTGACGACTTGGCGTTGATGGGCTGGATCGTGCCGCCGTTGTCGGAACAGGTGATCGAACGCGCCCAGCCCTTGACGTTGAAGGCATCCCGAAATGCCGATGTGCGATCGACCATCAGCTTCGCCGGCTTGAACACCTTGTCCGCCTGCGCGCCGGTCGTGGCACCGATGACGATTTCGGGGCCAAGCTCACCTTCGCATGTCAGACAGTAAAGCGCGATGCCGGCCGTCAGCGTCGATTTGGCGTTCTTGCGCGCCATTTCGATATAGGCGCGGGTGAACCGGCGGCGATCATCGGACCAGCGGCGAAAACCGAAAACATTGACCAGAATGAAGACCTGGGCAGGCTCGAGCACCAGCGTTGAACTGTCCCATGATCCGGCGACGTGCGGCAGCTTTTCAATGAAGTCGCAGACGTCGTTGCCGTGCCATGGACTGAAATACCAGGGCGAACCCTTGCGGCCTGCGCGCTTCAGATCGGCAAGGAACCGCGCCGCGGCTTGCCGAACATAAAGGCAGTAGCGCTCGCCTTTCTTGTCGCCGGCGGCGTCCTGGGCATAATCCAGCGCCACCGATACGAAATCACGGTCGTGGCCGGTTTCCGTTTCGAACGAATGGATTGCTGCTGACGATCTTCGGGCCATCGGCCTTCACTCCCGTCCGGGCGCGGGGGCCAGCGATGCCCAACAGTTCGGCCATGCGGCGCAGCTCGGTAAGGTAAGCCGCGGGCGGCGGCTCGCCAGCCTTGTACGCTTTGCGGGCAAGCGCCTCGGTGGAACAGTAGCGGGCGAACAGCGAACTGTCCCGCTCGCCGACACCGGCAACCATCACCCGGCCAATCTCTTCGATCCAGACTTCCTGTGCTTCCGGGGAAAGGTAATCCGGCGTCACCGGCGGTTCGCCAGGCACGACCATTTCCAGCGGCGTCACCTTGTCCCGGCAAGGCTGCAACGTCCCGCGCATCGCCTTGACTTGTGCCGTCACAGGCTTGGGGCCACGCTTCATGCCACCCCTCCCTGTCGCAAATTTAATTGCATCACGAATTTCCGACGACACCCGCGACTTTTATCCGCACGCGCAAAAAATCGAT
>JACCDR010832975.1_pt1 | contig 35747 bp, 52 predicted proteins | sample 7446431 | NCBI WGS metagenome assembly JACCDR01 (sample SAMN15323443, study PRJNA562643) | freshwater metagenome | isolation source: river surface water | place: USA:Blue River Watershed | collected 2017-08-17 | reverse complement strand
GGGTTCCTTGTGGGTCTTTCAGCCTAAACAGTGCGCCAACGTGCTGGGTAGTAAAAATGCCGGTGCTGGCGGTTAGGGTAATGGCTCCGGTGATCGCGCTGGCCGTGATGGTCGTGGCCGTGTTGTTGAGCTCAAGCCATGGGCCATTGATAAAATCAGCGGTTGTAATGCTGAAAGCGGTCAAGCTGGTGCGGGTAAGCTTCCTGGTGGCATATCTGGGGTGGAAAATATATAGAACGTCTGCAGATTGGCAGAATGTCAGTTCAGATAAATCAGCCTCAAGGTAGGGGGTGACAACCTCAACCGGCACGGTTGCAACCTCTAGCCTGGTGCGGTTGCGGTAAAATCTTATGTACTGGTCGCCAATTTCGAGCATGTAGGCCTGAAGCGTCGAGTATTCAAAGGGCCAAAGCTTTATGCTCTTGCTGCTGTCCTTGGCTTCGGCTGTCCAATAGGTGCCTGGTCGGCGGGTGATCCCTCCGTGCACCATGGTTAAAACATTTATTGAGCTCTCCAGGCCGTTTGCATATTTGGCAACATCAACGCGGCCAAGTAAGCGCGGAGATAGCACGCCAGCCGTGAAATTGGTCTGGTTGTAGTTCTGCTGGGGCATTAGTGGCGGGCTCCTGTCCAGGTTGCAACGCTAACCGTCTGGGCTGTACGCTGGCGGCTGTTGAGCGTGCGTGTGTTAACGGTGCGGTCTTTTAGGCCATCTTCCATTTGATCGCGCAATGTCTTGCTGTTGGTCAGTGGCACGGCCATTTCCATGGCCAGCTTGTAGGCCAAGGCTTCCACCATGCTGGCATCAAAATCGCCTGGGGCAGTAACATTGCGGTTACCGCTGATAAAGATTGGTGCTCCGTGGTTAGTGACGATCTTGCCGCTTTCCACCTTCCAATCGTATTCCTCTTGGCCTTCCATTTCAAACACCGCTACGCAATCGGCTGGCTTGGTGTAAGCATAGCTAAAGCCCCAAAGAGGTGCGGTTGCATCGGCTGCGATCGTCCAACGCTTCTGAGCACAGGCCCAAGGGTGAACGGTAAGGATATACTCGACACAAGTTTCCCATAGCTCTTTGCCCAGTTGAGCCGGTGTCGTATCTTCTTCAATGTCGTTGATTACAATCGTTTGCCCCAGGGCAATAAGGGCGCGGTTAATAATCTGCACTTTGCTGGCCATACTATCCCCCTAAGCAAAAAGGGCGGCAGTTACCCGCCGCCCCCATTATTGTCTGCTTTTGGTCGCTTAGTCCAGCGAGTAAAGCATTTGAACAATTACCGTTCCGCTGGAGGGAAGGGCTGCGGTTCCAACGGTGAGAAGCACTGTTTCCTCTGCCGTGTTTGCCACACCCATAGCGGATGCTACACCAAACAGGGTGGGGGCAGCGGCGGTAAATGTTGCTGCGGCGCGATATTTACCGGTTGTTCCTGTAATACCGATTGCGGCGGTTGCTGATGCGCCCATGGTGGCCGAAGCATTGATAATGCCAACGATCGGCACGGCCCCAACTGGCAGGCGTGCAACGCGAATATCGTCACCATCAGCTTGCGAGTTCATCGTAAACCGCTCGTTGAACACACGCACGCGCCCGCCAACGTGGCGAACATCGGGAAGGTTCTGCGGGCTGGCCAAGATCTGGGCCATACGGGTTCCATTGGTTGTAGCCATTTTTGGTTCTCCTTGGTCTGATACTGGTTAAACTCAGCCCCAGCACCTTTCGGCGCTGGGGTTATTCGTTGCCTATTACTCGGCGCACTTGACCTCAACCACCTTGGCTTCTTCAAGGCGGGCGGCGGCAATGCTCATTGAGAAGTAAGCATACATGCTGAAACGCTTATCAGCACGCTCACTGATCCGGCTGGTAATGTCCTGACCAATGGCCAGGCCCAGGCCGGACTTAACCCAGAACGGGCAGCGGCGATAGCTTGAGCCATCAACTGCCAGGCGTTCCGTGCGGATAAACTTAAAGCCGCCAAAGGTATCAACCTTGCCCTCAACAAGCGCCTTAACGCTGTTGTAGTCTTGGCTGGTTACTTCGGTCGTCGCCAGCAAGTTAGCGATCTGCTTGCTGGTTACCGCGGCATAGCGTTCCTCGTCCGGATCGGTGTCGCCTGCGTCAAGCTTCTGCTTGGCTTCGATGATCTTGGAAACGGTCAGGCCAGCGTTACCGCTGCCGCTGCCGTAGGCCCAAGAGTTCACCGCAACCTGGTTGCCTGCTGGGAAGCTGACGGTCGTGCTGCCATCTTCGCCGGTGTTTGCATCGGCAAACAGTGAAGCAATGATCTGGTCGTCCATGGCTCGGCCCATAGCTGCGGCGTGCGCCATAGCGTAGGAATTGGTGGGGTCGATCAGGGTCTTAACCTTGTCGAGCTTGTCGATCAGGTCGCCCGTTTCAATGTCCACCATGCTCAAGCGGCGGCGGCGGTGGGGTGTGCTGTTAAGCGGGCTATCACCGTGGCGGTTGGTAATAACCTGGGCGGTTACGCTGCCAACCTGGTCAATGTAGGCGGTCTTGCCAACAACACCAGGCTCGACGTAAACCGCGCTGCGAAGGCGGCTGGCTTTCTGTTGCGAAAGAAGCTGTACGTTATCGCCGTACTGCTGAACAAAGGCTGTGGTGATTTCAAAAGACATGGCTGTTTCCTCACAAGTTACGTTGCGTTTAAGGTCAACGGCTTAGAGGTTCCCCAGAATATCGCGCTTGTCCTTTCGGGGCGCTAGTTCTGGGCTTCATGCCTTGGCAATGATGGCTTGCCCAACCAATCCGCGTTTAGTGGCGGGCTGCTTTCGCAGTTCCCCGCCACGCGGATGGTTATTAAATTGCCATCGTTTTGCCGCATTGTCAACTTAGGCTTTTTTAGCCTGCGGGTAGGCCTGCTTGTAAAGATCTTCGAGCTCCTTAACCGCATGCGCATGGCCTGGATCGTCGCGGTCACCGTGTTGCTTTTGAAACACAGGATCAGCACGCTTGGCATTGATCGCTGAAATTGCTTGTTCTGGGGTCATGGCTCCGGTCAATCCGCTGCTGCCAGGGGCAAAGTGCAGATCGGCTTCTTTCATGCCCTGGCCAATATTAGCTAGAAAACGCAAAGTTGAGGCTTTGTTATGCAGGCCAACAGCCATAATGTCCTTTATAAACTCGTCGTCTGCGTGTTTATTAAGCATGGCCTCGGAAATGGCAAAGTTCTCGTCAAACTTTAAGCCCCATTCCTTTTGTAAGGTTGCCTGGCTATCAATGGCCATCTGCTTTTGAGCCTTGCCAGCCTGTTCAAACATGGCGCTAGTCTTTTCGGCATACCCTGCCAAAACCTTCTTAACCTGGGCTTCACTGGCTCCGGCAGAATGTAGGACTGCAACCATGTCCTTCTGAAACTCAGCATCCCATGGCAAGCCCTCTGGCGGCTTAAAGTCGTCCAGCTTGTACCCGTCCACCGTGTCCGGCCTGCCAAGGCGTTTGTAAATATCGGCCATGCCTTTTTCATCATTTGGATCTGTCGGCCATAACACAACGCGGTTAGGATCTTGGTTTCCGGTGAATTTCTGCGCGTGCTTGTAGCTGGTCGCCAGGGCTGCAACGTCCTTAAAGTCTTTTAGGCTGGGGTCTCCGCGTAGCTCGGCGGGCAGGCTTTCAAGCCAGCTTGCTTGGGCTGGCACTGCGGCTGGGGTGGATGGGGCGGCGGGGGCTGGTGCCGCTGCCGGTTCTTGTTCTGTGCTCATGTCTTGAATACCTCGCTTGTCTGGTTGGTCATCATTGCCCTGATTAGGGCATTCTCGTCAGGGCCAACAACGGCCATGTTGAGAATTTCTAACGCTAAACGCTCTTGGCCTAATTTGATATAGGTCATATGCGTGTCACCTGGCACAACTGGCGTTTGATCCACACCACCACGGCGCAAAATATCAGCCAGGACAAGCTGGCCTTTGTCGCTGCGAAATATCTCGTAATAGGCTTGGCGCAGATTGTATTCTTCTTTAACTCGATCTTCAGGCTTGCGGGCCATCATATCGCGGATCGTGCGGTAAATATTCGGCATTACTTCCCACCATTTTGCGCTTGCTGAATTGTGGCCATTGCCTGGGCTCCGTCCTTGGCGGCTCCGGCTGCCTGCTGCGCCATGGCAACTTGTGCTTGATCCTGCTCTGCCTGCTGGGCCTGCTCCATAATGCCCTTAGCTTCGTTGTCGCTGGCAATGACTGAAAGCGGTGCGCCTGATAGCTGGCCAACCTGGCGAATAGCCTCTCCGGTCTTGGCGTAGGCCTTAACGCTGGGATCAAACTGCGCCATTTGAGCAATAAAGCCATAGGTTGACATAATGCCTTCGAGCTCGCCGCTGCGCTGGGCCTGGCTGATCGGTGATTGGTAAATCACTTTGATCTGCCTTCCCTGCAAACTTTCTGGCGGCTCTGGGAATAAGCCTTCTTCCATGAAAATGTTAAAGGTGCGGTCGATCATCGGGCCAAGTAGCTCGGCCTGCATGCGGCCTAGCATGGGCGAAAGCAGGCGCATAATGTCATTGCGGCGCTGCAGTACTTCGGTTGCTGTCATGTCGGGGCGCTGGGGCATGCGCAGCCAATCGGCAAAGAAAGCGGTGCGCACGCGCTCCCTGACGCTCTGCATCATATCTTCGCCCAGGTCTGGGCGGGCTCCGGTGTTAATCGGTTGTATCCGGTCATCTGGGCCAAGCCTGCCAGTGCGGTAATAGTTGAGCCCGTTGGGTGTCCACTGGATCGGTCCAAGAAAGCCATCATCCGGCACTTGTAGCGGCGGGCGCACGGCAAGCTGCCCAGCCTCAATGGTTGTTTGCATCATGGCCTGCAGCATTTTAACGTCAGGCAATGCGGCATATCCCTGCCCCATGCCATAGATCTCGCCGCTTTGCTTTTTCCAGCGTGGCACATGATAGGGAAAATCTTTATATCCACTTTCCTCAAGAACGTGCTTGCTTTCGAGCTCTATGTAAAAGCTCGCAAAGGGCATATCTTTATTGTTCTCTTTGTTAGGATCGAAGCCAATGCGCGGGAATACGGCGTGCAATACCTTAACCGTGTTGTGCGGGTTCTTCGCAAAGTCGTCGCGTACCTTCTTGCTAACGCCATCATAGCCAAAGGTTTCGATTAGCTGCGAGTTGGTAACATCGTCACGGCAACGGTAAACGGTTGTAACTTTTCCGTCTGCGCCTTCCTCGATATAGATCTGGGAAAGCCCTACGGCCTGAAAGCGGGCCGGTGTTGCGCTGCCCCTGGCGCGGCGCTGAAATAGTGCGGTCGTGCCAAGCAAGGTGGTTTCAAGATAAACCTCATGGGCGGCGCTGCTGAAGTTGCTCAGTGGGTTATTATAGGCGCGGGCCAGTAGGGTGCGCCCAGCAATATCAAGCCAGCGGGTGGCCTCGTCGTCGGGGGTGTCATCATCCTCAAGCCCCAGGCCAAACCATTTGATTGCCTCGCCGGTCATCATGCCGTGCAGGGTGCCAGATAGTTCCTCATGCGCCTGGCCGCCTGTGTTGTCCAGGATCAAGCTATTGCGCTTTTCGCCTGGGCTGTGCGTGCGCGTGAAGGCGCGGCTGGGCATAAGATAGTCACAAATATCTTGCCATAATGTTTCGTATGGCTGGCGCTTAGTCTTTGCCTGCTCGTAGCGTGTGATGATTTGTTCGACGTTCATCATGCACCTATTAAATGGTTGTCCATGTGTGGCCCCATTTGGCGGCCAAATAGGCACCAACCTGGTTCAACTCAGCAGTTGTCAACGCTCTGCTATAGATAATCTTCTCACAGAATTTACCATCGAAACGCACTCCGCTCGTATTGTTTCCACTGATGGTATACGATGTTAATGTCGAGTTCGTCGCGTTAGTATTTGTTGCAACAGTACCGCCATCTTGATAGATAGATTGACTTGTTCCGCTGCGAACACCAACAACGCAATGCACATTAGTATCCCGCGCAACTGTCTTTGACACAATACCAGAAGTCGAAGTTCCGCTGTGCAGGTATCCGACACTTGTCGTCAATAACTGCATCTGGAAACGGCCAGTTCCATTAGAGCCTACCCAAATACGCTGCGTAGCATCGCCAGCATTGTCGCTTTTGTATACAGTGAAGGTCGTATTAGCCCCAGCCGTCAAAGAATAAAGCGCTGCCGCCATATTCAAGTGATCTTCTGAGCCATCAAAATCCAGCGCGTTCTTGCCATTGACCGTAACAGTATTCGTAATCGGCCTATAGTTTGCCGTTCCCTGCGTGGCGTGGTTCAGATTACCGCTTTTATCATTCCATTGGCTCACACCATTGCTGACATGAGCAATACTCGTCGTATCACTCGCATCAAACCAAGCGGCGATATTTGGAATATTTAAGGGCGTGAAGCCAACTAGCATAGGCCTACACGGGGTTAGGGCTATGCCGTTAAACATTAGTAGCCGCCAACTACGCCTGAAGCTGATGCGGCTCCAGTTGAGTTAATGCGTTTGCAACGGATTGGGTGGAAAATACCCGCTGCCAGGTTCACCGCGACTGCATCACCGGCTGGGGTTACAATCGTGTAATTGCCTGCGGTAGTAACGCAAATTCCACGCATAACATCGGTGAAGTCCGTGCTATCATGCAAGGTCAGGGCGACAAGGCGCGAAAGCGGGCCAGTCGGCCCCATGTTGGTATTTTGAAACGGATCAGCCATTGTTAACCTCCAAGTAAAGTTTTGCCGCGTGTCACAATGGGCTGCTGCCCACCTGATAACTGCCCGTCACCAATGCCAGAAAGCAAGGTGGCGGCTCGGCCTTTGCGCATGCGCAGCTTGTCTTGAGCATTAGCCGCCTCTTGAATTGCCGCGTCCTCTTTCATTGGGGCAGGCGTAACCGGCGCAACGGTCGGGGTTTTCGGGCTTTTCATTAAGCCGCTCATTAGTTAACCCTCCGCACATAAGCAATGTTGTTAGTGCTTTCGGTTTGCACTATGGCGGGCAACACCGTCAAATCCGTGGTTGTTACTGCGGTCAGCGTGTAGGTGCGGCTGTTTAGCGGGCTGCCCACAACTTCGACAACATCACCAACGGCAAAGCCACGATTTACAAAGCCGCTTGCGCTATCGCTGATGGTGCCGCCTGCGGTAAAACTCAGGGTTCCCACCACGCTGCCCATGAGCTCGCTGTTATTAAAGCGGCTGCTGCCTGTGTCTTGATTTGCAGACGCGCTTTGATTGAGGCGCTGACTGTCGCGGGTTCCGATTGAGCTTGACATGGCTATCTCCTGCCGAAAATATCCCAATCGCTTGCGGCTTTATTTTGCAGCACAACCGGCCTACCCGTCAAGGTAGATCCGCTTTGCCTATCCCCTGAGGGTTCAAACTTCAAAAAGCCCATAACCAGGGTGCGAAAGCCATCTGCATAGTGGCTGCTCTCGTCGTGCTTGGGGGTGGGGGCAAGTACCTTATCCTTTTCTTTCCACTCGCTGCGGTAAAGCCTAAGCATTTCCAGGGCGGTGCCTAAGTTAGTGGCATCAAACCAACACCTTGCCATGTACTGGCGCACTTTGTTTATGTCCGTCATCACGTTCTTAGTGCGCGGCACAATGGAAACGCGGCCAATATGGTTTTTTTGCAGGGCATCAGCCACGGTACCATCGACAATTAAATACTCGTTTTCACCGTCATGGGGTAAATAGTGCTCGGCATACGAATAACCTTGCCCTTTTAACCAACCAATGTAATGCTGAATACTTTGCCCCCTATTGGCGTAGCAGTTTATGATGCGCGGCTGTCCGGCTACAATCTGGGCGCACCAGATAGTTGTGTGATCGTTCCGGCCAAGATCCCAACCGGTATAAACCAAGTAGCCTGGATCGTATGGCATCGGCTTAATTCTGCCGGTTATGTCTGCGTCCTGCAGCATTTTGCCATAGTAGGCACCAATAACTGCGGCATTAAAATCACACTCAAACTCCTGGGCGTAGTCCTCCGGCGTAACTTCTGGGTCGGCCTTGATCTCGGCAATTTCCTGGGGCGATAAAATCCCGCTTTCGCTGGCGCGCAGGATCTTCCTAAACCAAGCCGGATTGGTGCGGGTTCCTTCCCACATTTTGTAAAAGCTGTTCTTGCCCATTGGCGTGCCGCTCAATAAGCCCCAGCCTCGCCGGTCGGCAAGCATTGGCCGGATTACCCTTGACCATACGCCTGGAGCCCATAGCTGATATTCGTCGCCAAAGGCGCCGTCTAGGTATTTGCCTCGGATGCTGTCGGCATTGTCGGCACCAAACAAACCAACCTTTGCGTCATTCTTGAGCTTAACCCATAGCTCGCTCTCGTTCTTATCAACGATCAGGTCTTTCCCGTAAAATTTGAAATAATCCCAGGCAACTTCCTTGGCCTGTTTTAGATAGGCGTTTACATAGGCAAAGCGGGGCTCAGGAAGGGTGCAACATATTGCCCTGGCCAACATGTCATTAACTCCGCTCACCGTCTTGCCGCTGCGCCTGTGGGCTACAATGATAGCCCAGCGGGCGGTGCGCGTGTGCAAGTCCAGCCATTGCTGGCGCGGGCTGTATGGTATTATTATTTCGCCAAGCTCTGGGGTGCGTAGTTTCATGGTGCAATGGTAGCATAAAAAGAAAAGCCCGCCACAATTAAGGGCGGGCTAGTTGTATGCGCAGCTTGTTATTTATTCCTGGAGTGCTGCAAACATTGTCTGATAAACACCACGCGGATGCGGTGTTAGGCCTTCGCTAATGCAGCGGCCAATAAACTCCTGGCCTGCCATGATTTGGGCGGCGGTGGGCTCCCAGGGTAGGGTCTTTGGTTCATGCTGTTGCTGGTCATTGGCAGGGGTTGGCTGCTCAACTGCTGCCTCGGTGGCCTGCGTGTTCACTTCGGCGGCGGGTTGCTCTAGGGTTAGGGTTTCGTCCATGGTTTACCTCTCAACTTGTTTAATGCACCACACGCGCAAACCAAATGCCGTGCTGCGAAATGAGAACATAGCACCACTGGCATTTTTGCAATAGCCGTTAATGCTGTTTATGATGCGGTTAACTGGAATATAACCCCATGGGATCAGCACGCTTTCATCGGCACGCATAAGCTTCCAAGGCCATTCGTTGTGCGTGAATGAGCTCGCTTGCCCTTCCTTTGCATGGGGTGGCCTGGCCATCCTGGGCGGCATCGGCACGCCCTTCTTTGCCACTAGGGTCAGGTCGCACAGCGCAAGCTGGCATTTGATCTTGCGGCTCATGCAACACCTCCAGGCAACACCATGGGGGCATCTGCTGAAAGATCCTTCCACACTTCGGACAACATTTGCCCGTAAGCGTTCAAGAATACCCACACCGCAACATCGTCAGGAAAGCCCTTAATGCTGACCTGAGCAACGTGGCCGCCATCAGGGGCAACAAAGTGCTCAAACTTGACGCGGTGCTTAATGCCTGCCTTGGTGTCTGCATATTCGCGGATAGCCGATTGGCTCATTGCGTTGTGTGTGGTCATGCTCCGGTGCTCCCCATGCCGCCAGTTCCGCGCTCGGTCTGGCCAAGGTCGGCGGCCTCAACCATTTCCACATAATTGACCGGCACAAGCATGCCCTGGGCAACTCGATCACCGGCCTTAACCTGGTAGCTGCTCCCGTCACGGTCGCACACCAGGCCAATCTGTACCTCGCCGCGATAGTCGCTATCGATCACGCCAACACAGTTAACCAGGCGCACGCCCTTCTTAAAGCCGTGGCCGCTGCGGCTAAAGATTAGCATTGCCCAGCCTTCGGGTATGGCAAAGGCTAGGCCGGTTGGCACATGCGCCCCATGGCCATCAACGCCCATGTCTGTGGTGGCAAAGAAGTCAAAGCAGGCTGATCCGTCTGTTGCATACTCTGGAAAGCGTGCATCTTCGCGCAGCTTTTGCACAAGCAACTGCGGGATTGCAATGGCTGGTAAGTTCTGGTCGATATAGGCAACCAGGCTCTCCAGGTCGGCAACGCGCTGGTCTATTGTTTTTTCTTCCTGCATTTTTTCACTTCCTTCTGAAGTTCGAGTTTAACAGTCTCACGCAAATCTAACCACATTTCCCTGCGCCTGCCATGGTCTGCATAGCGATAACGGCGTTTTGCTTTCTCAATGGCTGGGTTGGTGGGGAATAGATCGGTCTGCAAAGCGTAGCCCCCTCCTTTTTGATACGTCACAAAAATCAGCCCACTCTTTTTCAACATCAATATTGGCTATAATTATAAAGCCAGTATCGTCTAGTTCTTGCTCGATCCTACTTTTCGGCATTTTGAATAGCCTGTTCTATTGGGGTCATGCCTAGCGCGTTCATGTAGGTGTCAAGCAAGGCCTCCTGCTCGGCGCGCTCGGCTGGGTTCAGCTTTCTAAGCCGGATGATCTGCCGCAAGATCTTGGGCGAAAAGCCCGATCCCTTTGCTTGGGCGTAAATCTCACGCACGTCTGCGGCAAGTTCCTTGCGCTCATCCTCAAGCCGCTCGATGCGCTCAACGATCGACTTGATAGAATTGCCGCCAACTGTGTTGCGGCCAACTGTAACTGCCTCCGTCATTGCCGCACCGCCTGCTTAGTTTTCAGGTCATAGATCCTGAAGTCATCACCCATGGCAAGCCGCGCCTTGTTGCTGGCTGCAAACTTGCGCTTTTTCCAGCCCTTTGTGGGGTGAAGATAAGCGGCAATCTCAGGCTTCGGTGATGGCTTACGGTTAAAAACCGTTTTCATGCGCTCCCAAAAGTTAGGCATTTTCTGCCTCGCCTTCTGCTGGCTCATCTGCCTTGACCGGATCGCCGCCAAGCATGGTGGAAATTCCCTTCATGGTAGCGTCAAGCACTTCGAGTTCCGCGCGCAGCCTTACCGCCTTGGTCTGCTTTGCAAACCATTCGCTACGCAATGACTTGCGGGCGCGCTCAGATAGATCAAGCTTTTCCATTGTTTTTGTACTCCTTGGTTATGTTGCCAGATAGCACAAGCAAAGGCTTATGCTTTGGGTTAATGGCGATCGACTTGCCGTAATTAAGCACAACTCGCCACGGTGTTGCGCTTTTGGGTAGCTTCAGATCTGAGCGGAAAGCTTGCATCATTGTGGCTTACTTTCCTGAATTTTCTTTATTAGCTGCTTGTTTGACGCAAGAGTTTTTCTAAACTGATCAATGATATATTCGTCAGTTTCAACAGATTGAAGGCAAGCCCTGGCTGCGGTTGTCATAAGTGCAGCGGTTATAATATTAGGGTCATCTGATCCCTGCACGGCCTCTGCAATTTTCATACAAAGTTGCTCAATTTCCATGCAGTCTTTAAGTGTGTAACTCATTACGCACCAACCTTTCCGCGCTGCTTGGCAACGGCGTTTGCCCACTGAGTTGCCCAGGCCTTACCATGCTTGGCTAGTGCGGCAATGCTCGGCAAGTTCTCCTGCAAGTACGCCTCAACTGCGGCAACATCTTCACAGGTGGTTAGCCCAGCTTCGAGCTCATCAAAAAGCTTTTGCCCTTTGTCTGGGTCTGGCTGCTCACCATCAGACTTTGCACCGGCTTCTGCCTCGATCTCAAAGTTCTCTGCGGCTGTGCTGTAACCGTCTTTGATCGACGTGCCAATTTTTACTAGGTTAAGGTAAATTGCAACTGGCATGGTTTCATCAACATTGCGGCCAATCTTTTTCTTGAGTGCTTCTTTGCTAACTCCCATGGCTTCAAAGCGGCTAATGAGTTCGGCAACCTTGACCTTCATTTTTTCAGGCGTTGCCGCTGCTTCGTTCTCAATCGTCTTTTCTGCCTGGTTAATTGCTGCCTCAATAACGTCACCAGGGATAAGGCCAAGAATGCAGTTACGCATGCGGCGCGCGCCTTGATTGGCAACCATTTCATAAATCTCACGCGGGTCAGTAATCATATAGTCGCCCTTCTTTGTGTGTCGTTTGTGGGCAACCTGAAAAACTTTTGTTTGACGGGTGTTGTTTTCAACATCCCAGGCAAAGGCTTCGACTGTGCTAACGCCTTCACGCTGGTCAAGTTCACGAATACCAAACTGCATATTACCCCAGGCCTGGGCAATGGCTTCAGCCAATCGGATGCTTGCGCCTGTTATCTCCTGGCCGCCTTTGGGATAAATATAAACCGCTTTTTCTGCCAAGGTGGGGCGGCAACATGCCATAAGGATCCGATCGGTTGCTGCTGCTTGGTCGCGTGGGAATTGCTTGGCCAGCATAATCGCCGCCTTAGTTTCTGCAATTGCCCGCTCCTGCTCTTGGCGCTGCACGGCATTAACCGCGCCCGCCTCTGCTGCTGCCACTTCCTGGCTGCTGAACGGATTGTTTGTTAGTGCTACTGCGTTTGTGTTTGTCATGTCGTCGCCTCCTTAGCGAACAATGGTTGTTTCTTCTTGCCAGATCTCGGCACCGGCTAACTCACGGCCTCCGCTGCTAACGTATGCGCGCAATGCTGCCATGATTGCATCGTCAGTGATAAAGCGGCCAAGCGTTGTCCAATCCAGTTTGGCACGGTCGGCAATGCCAACCTTCCAAACCTTGCGGGTGCTGGTGCTACCAAGATCGCTGCGTACCTTGCCAAGCTGCTTATCGTCGGCTGCCTTGGCTTCTAGGCGCGTGGCTGTTGCCTCAACTTTCTGAGCATCGGCAATGGTCTGGTTGGCCATGTCGGTCATGCCTGCCTGCTCAAGCTGGGCGGCTTCGGCTGCCATTTTGTCGGCTTCTTCCTTGGCCTTGGCTGCTTCGGCTAGTGCTTTCTTGCGCTCGGCTTCACGCTGGGCCTGTGTCCAAGCATTTAACCGCTTTTCAATATCCTTGGCGGTGTTTGTGCTGGGCTCACTAATCTTCTGAAAGAAAGCGTCAACGGCGCGGCCTGCGTTTAAATGCGGTTCCTTTTCCTGCACGCGGGCATTTTCTGCGGCCTTGGCCAGTTCCTTCAACATCTTAGTCAGGCTGGTGCATTTCTCGGCCTGCTCGATCGTTTCAATGGTTAGTGGTGCGCTGCTGGCGCTGGCCAATAACTCCTGTAAACGTGATTGCAAACCGCTGTAATCACCGGCCACGGCTGGCGGGTTATTGTGTCCTATTGTCGTCATGTTTTCCTCGCTTGCTTGCGTTGTTACTATGCTACCTTTTTAGACTGTATTTGCTACCTCGTCAACTGGCAATTTTCCCCATTGCTCTGCCATAGCTTCAGCTATTCCTAAAAATGTTCTGCTGCGCTCTTTCCAACGATCTGGGCTTGGCGGCATTTTGTGGATGCGCGCCTCTCGCCCTTCCACAATGTTTGTTGGTTTAAGCAGCGGCAAGTTTTTAAGCCATAGGCAAGTGGCCTTAGTCTCGCCATGCCCAAATTGCCAAGGCTGGATGATCTGGTCGGGCTTGCGGATGCGGCTGCTAATGATGCTGATAGGGTTCTCTAGCGCAATGCGTTTTATGGGTGCGCCCATCAGATCGCGCACAAATTGCAAGGCTTGGGCCTGCTCTGTTTGTTTCTCCTTAAACCAACGTGCACCGCTTACAGCTAAATGCGTGCATGGCGGGTGCGCAATCATTAAATCCCAATCATGGTCAGTGTCATAAGCCAACGCTATAGCGTCACCTTGAAAATGATACGTTGCGTTTCCTTCTGTTGGCAAAAGATCACAGCTATAAGCATCATGGCCGCGCCGCCTAAAGGCATCACGCACTGTAGCGCTGTACTCGCATGCAACTAAAACTCTCATGTTAAAACCTCGGCGCTGGGTGTTTCATAGGATTAACTGGCACAATGCCGCCATCCCGCTCGTCGTTAATGCGTTCTTGCAATAGCCGGTCGTATTGGTCTGCGGTGATCTGCCTGCCAGCAATACCTTGCGGGTAACGCTGGCAAAGCTCCTGCCAGGTGGTGCAGCCCCAGATCTTGCGGCCATTGATATAGATGCGCCAAAGCTCGCTATCAGCCAGCATTAGGCCTTGATCGCTGGCGATCTTAATAGCGTTTTCTGGCATGTCCTTGCGCGGCCTGCTGGCGTAGTAGCCAGGGATGGGCGGTGTTTGCCAATTCGGCTCGATGATCCAAAGGGTTTCAGTTCTCACTTGCTACCTCGCCAACAATATAAGCCAAACCGGAAAAGTTAGCACCAGTAAAAAAGCCAAGCTGATTATTAAATGAATGGCGTTCATGGTTCCCTCACTTTACTTAACAGCGCGATAAGCTTTGCTTTAACACCAGCGCCAAACTCAGCCCCAGTTGAAGTTTCCCACCAGCCTTTAGGGTTATCAACTTCTGTTTGGTCTATGCCCTCAATAATTGAAAGCATATCGCGGATGGCTTGGCAGATAAGGGCTTGGGCAAGGCGTTTAGCTGGCTCAGTCATGGCTTCTTCCCCGTGCCGTTGCAATCGGGGCAGCTTATAACTAAGGCTTTATCATCCTCCTTAAATCCTAAGCCTTCGCACGTCTTGCACGGCTCCTGCTCTGTCTTGACCATATCGAGGACATCCTCGGAATGGTCGGGCGACACAGCCGCACCCTCTGCATCCTTTCGGGTAGCTATGGCGTCAAGTGCTTCGTCGGCTTGGTCTTGAAACTTATGGGGCGCGGATGTGTCTGTCTCTGGCGGTTTTGCCCATGTTGCAACAGCACCGCATTTTGCACAGGTAATTTTTCCGAAATCAAAGCTTATATGGCGGTGGTTGCAGTTCATCCCTTCACCCCTTCCTGCTCTGGCGCGAGGGCTTGTTCTGCGACCTCCCGCATCGTAATAACTCGTCGCACGCTTCCGGTTGTTGTAACGTCAATGCCGATGTTTTTAATCTCACGAAGCGCCCGCTCGTACCGCTCGGCCTTCTCGGCTGCGGTGAGGAGTTGGGGGAGGGCGTTAAGAGCGGCGGCAACCAAGTCACAGTTGGAAGCGCAATTCTCGTCGGCATCGCTGCTCATCATTATTGTAGTGTTTCCTAGCGTGCTGCATTCAGGAATGCGGACGTATGCAGGCTCATTGGGAAACTTACTAACTTTTCGGCCTGACCACTCCCATTTTTCATGCGGCGTTGCCTTAGCCAGCAACTCCCGCAACTCTTTAATCACATCAGCCAGCGGTGTGGTGGTGTTAGTCATTCTGTAACTCCGCAAATGTGTTTCCAACCCTCAGTAGAAAAGTAGTCGTCTTGGTCGAGCTTATCTAAGTAGCGTACTAAAGCGCCTAATACTTTTTCTCGCTGCTCGTCGTCGCAAATGGTTAAAAGCATATCATATATGTTTGCCAATAACTCTTTCTGTGCTTCTGGTTTTAGTTTAGTTACGTCGGTCATTTCGTTTCTCCTGCTCTGGTGTTGAAATTGGTATCTCTAAACTTCACGATTAACTCAGCAAGGCAATGCCAAGCTAATGGGTCTTGCTCGGCGTTGTGTTTAACCTTTGCCTTTGGGTATGGCCTCCAACTACCCATTGCAGAATGAGCAATTCTATAAGCTGCGTCCCACATTAGAGCATCGGCACACGGCTTCAGCGCTGGCTCGGTCATGGCGGCACTCCATATGCACTGTTGATAGCTCGTAGGCTGTCTGCTCTTAGCTTTTTCAGGAAAGCAAAATCGTCCACGTTTTTTGGTGTTACATTCCCGTATTCCATAGCCACTAGGCGAGGATGGATAACAAGAAACGTCACGTCCTCAACTTTACCGCGCTCGCAATCCTCTATTGTGCAGTAAGAGCCGTGTATCCCGCTGGTAGAGAACAGAACAAAGTTTAGGCTATCCGGCCCGTCTTTGAACATAACGCGCAAATGTGCCATTGCATCAATGCCAGCTTTATCCCAACCCTCTATCTCGTAATGACTTGGCATCACACACCCTCCCCACCCTGCGCGAGAGCGGCTTCAAATAGTTTCATATCTTCAGCCATTCTTTGCTTAGTGAATGTCAAGCCATGCTGTGCGGCAGCAACGTATGCAACACCAACCTCAGACAAATCCTTCACCTGCTGCTCTAGCTGGGCGATGTAGGTGCGGGCAATTTCTACATTGCTAATAGCCTTAACTTCGCATGGTGTAATATACTCAACCAATGCAGTCAGCGCGTTAAAAGCCTGCTCTCTCGTCACTTCACTCATGGCTTGTCTCCTTCGCTGGTGGGGGTGGTAGCGGCATCCAGTGGGTCAGTTTCCATTGTATTGGCCTTTGAGCCATACAAGAAAACCAGCACTGAAAAGCAGGGTTCCAATAAGCAACACCACCGTGGACTATAATCACAGTACCATCCCTCGGCGCGCTCTCAATCGGCCTCCACTGGCTCGCCTTACGCAGCTCGGACAGCTCGGCAAGGGCGGCTTCAAACTCAAGCAAATAATCTATAACCGCGTCTATAGCGTTGCCTAGCTCTGTAGGATTTGGGCCGTTATATCCATCTTCTGAACGGTATCCTATTTCATCACGCCGCCAGTTGTTAAAGTCTGATAACACGGCAACAGCCTCACGCAACCGCTCGTCAGTCAGTGGCTCTCTCGCCTTGCTGCAATTAGGCATATGCAGCAAATCGCCAACCTCAACAACAGTGCCGCGCAGCATGGTATCAGGCACCCTGTCAAAGCAGTGTTTTATAACTTCCTTCGCGTTTTCCTTACGCAGCTTGACGATAGCGTAGTGCGTGTATTCTTGTTCGCTCATTTCTTCCTCGCTTCCATCATCGCATCGGCAATGTCATAAGCCCACTCGGCATGCTGGTCAATGCGTCCTCGTCAAATCGCTGATGGTAGCTGGCCGCATCATCGGGATATCGCTCTGGCCAATTCGCTCGACCATCACGGTGTATCCTTTGGACATAAGGCGCTCGATACCCTCGACGGTCATGGTAGCAAGGTCAGCGCCACAGCGCATCGGAGCCTCTCTGACCCACCTGCTGATGTAAGTTGTTTTCCCGCAGCCTCGCTTGCCTTCCACGATATAGAGCTGGCTCATACCACACCGCCTTTCTGGCGCGCGGCCATCATCGCGTCGGCCATGCGATAGCTGCACTCAGCTATCTCCTCATGCATAAAATCACCGTTAAACTCAGGCATTCTGGCTACAAAATACGGCAGAGCCGCCATAGCCATCTCATCGCGCAATGTCTCCGTCTCTGGCAAAGCATCAATCGCTGCCTGAATTTCACTGGTCATAATACCCCCAAAATCAGCAGAGCAAGGCTGCCATAAAAAACTAAGCCAAACCAAAACAAGAAGCTTAACGCCATTGATCCGTTGCCTTCATCGTGTTCCATCATAGCGCAATTACTCCAGCTAAAAAGATTGCTTCGATCACAAGAATGTAGCAGATCTTTTGCCACAATGGCATGCCCATAAAGAAGCTTTGCGCATTGATCTGCACGCTGTCAAAGCTCCATAATGATTTGCGCACTGGCGGGCGGTATGGCTGCAACAAGGCTCGGCGCTCTGGGATGGTTAGGCCATCGTCCTGGCGCGGCATCAGCTTGATCGGCCAAGCGGTAGGATGGCTGCGGCCTTCTGCTAGGCGCTGCTCACGCTCTGCCCATGTTTCAACCGGCTGCTCCATCTTGTAGGCCTCGATCGCTTGGCCTAGCACTGTGCTTAGGTTGCGGGCGGCTGGTAGTGTTAGCTGTTTAACTGTGCTCATCTTAGTCCTCCTGGTCTTTCAAATCTTGGATTGCTTCGGCTTCGGTGGATCCGGTGCCAATGTTGTCACCTGGCTCATACCCGTCAAAGGTCGCCTGCCAATCCATGCAGCGCACAGGAATTGGCGGGTTCACAAACTCTGTGATGATCTTGCGGCTCATGCTAAACCTCCTTCTTTAGTTGAGTTGCATAGGCTGCGCACGTTGCTGCTTTTTCGTCATACGCTGCTGCTTCTAGCAGTAACCGCGCAACTTTCGGCCTGCTGCGTCCGTCACCTTTCCGGTTAGCAAATACCGCGTCATTCCGCCGTGCTTCTGCACTGCGCGAATAGCTGATTTCGAGCAGTTCAAAATTCTTGATTAACTGCGCTTTGATTTGTTGGGTTGTTTGTTCTTCCATGTCGATCCTCCGTTGCTTGCATAATCACCTAACCATAAGTTTCATGGCTTGTAAAGGTAGCAGTTTTGCCGTATAGCAAAATTATGCAAGGGGGATACATGCCAACTTATACCAGGACTAACAACCGATTTCATTTAACCGCAAAGCATAGCACTTTGCGAAAGTTCCTATTGGATGAGCTTCAAAAGTTTGCCCTGGCTACTGGCTGGGCCAGATCCACGATTGGGCAATACCTGATTGGCAACCCCAGGGTTTACACAAAGATCATTACGGGCGGGCTCCAGGTCGGCACGGCTGATGATCTTCTGGGCCGCATGCGTGAGGCCATAGCGTACCACAAGAAAAACGGGCGTTGGCCTGATCCTCCGGCAAAGTGAATTGACCATGACAAACTTTTCCAGCACAATGCAAGCCATCCGGTCGCGCGCGTGCTATGTCCAGGGCGAAAGCCTAAAGGCCGCGGGCGATCCTCGCTTGCAGGGCCGGATATTAACCCCACCTCTTGCAAGCGAGGCTTTAACCAATGGCTGAATTTCCGGCGCTGCCGCTTTTTACTGACGCTTTCATCAGCGATACAACCCACCTCAACGCAACCCAAACCGGCGCTTACCTCCTGCTGCTCATGCACGCATGGCGGGCCAGGGATTGCGCCTTACCGGCTGACGATCGTGTCCTGGCCAGAATGGCCAGAATGGACGGGCGGGCCTGGGCATCCCATAAAGCGGTGGTCCTGGCTTTTTGGGACAAGGTTAATATCGACGGTGTGGATAAGTACGTTCAGCGTAGGCTACTTGACGAATACAGTTTTGTTGCACTCCGTTCACGCAAAAATGCAGAAGCAGGCAAAGCTAGTGCATTGAAAAGATTAAATAGAGCTTCAACGAATGTTCAACGAAACGTCAACCAAAATTCAACCCCCACACCCACACCCATACCAGATAATAAAATATCTTCTTATCCTACTGCCGCGCGCGAGCCTGTTCCTGTGGATAACATCGAAGAGTTGCCCGACTGCCCTGGCAGCTATTCGGTCGTTGGCCGGATCACTTCGCAAGGCTGGGATCGGGCGGCTGAACATGCCCCAGGCTGGGATCTCAACCGGCTGGCTGAAAAGTTTAGCTCTGGCGTTAACTCCGGTGCCATCAAAGCGCCAAAATTCACTGACGCTGCTTTCGCCGCCTGGTGCCTAAAGGTTACTGGTGGGAAACCGCCCCCATAAAATAAAGGCCGCCAAGAGGCTTTTGACCTCGGCGGCTAGTTGGGCTCAAGATTGACCTTTACACCCCTGCCTTGCCCTTCCCTGATGGTCTGGCGGGCGTTCCAACCGGATAGACTGCCACGCCTTCCACGTTGGCCAACTCATACCTCCTCAAAAGCTCTAGGCTCCAGCCTTCTCGGGCCGCCCAGGTAGGCAATTTTTTGGGAAGGTAAACGATCGGGGATTTTAACTTTTTGCCAATCGTGCAAGCCAGTATCTTTTTGTTACTCAAGTATTTACCCCAGCCTGCAACTTTCAATGGCAAGTCGCACACGCGGGCCGGTTGTTCCACATGAAACACACGCGCTTGCTTGGTCACTTGGTAATTAGCCGGCCAGCAAGTTCCATTTGGCGCGCACTCCTGTCCTGAATTGGGGGACATAACCGGCATTGTGATTGATAGGGTTTTGTCCCCTGCGCACCCTGCCAGCGCAAAGCATAGCAGGGTAAATGCGGCCGTTTTGTAAATCAAAGGCTTAACCCCAATCCTTCCGGTCGTCCTGCTCGTCGTAGCCAAGCTTGTACTCGGCCAATTGCTCCTTGGTCATGTCCTGCTCTTTGATCTCAAGGCTTGAGTACGTTGCGCCAACAAAATAATGGGGCCGGAAATTTCGCCCGTAGTAGCGATCTGCGCTGCCGCGATCGTAGGGGCCGCCGTGTCTGTGGTCTGCCATGCTGTTCCTCCTAGTGTGGGCTTGATTGCCCGCTTGCATAATCATCTTGCTACCTTTTCGCGGCTTGGTCAATAGCTCTTTCATGCCGTTTTGGCTTGGTGTATGCTAAAGCAGCATGGCGGGGGATCTATGGCCGATAACACTGAAATAGATGGCAAGGAATTAGAGGCTGCTTTGTCGCGCCTAAGCCCGTTCGATGATCCAACCTTATGGCGCAAAAGCTTCACCGTCCTAGCCGCCGAAAAGGCACCAATGGCCTTGGGCGTACTGACCAATCTGTTAAACTCAGATAACCCCATGGCGCAAATCATGGCTTGCAAGCTGATCTTGCAATACGGCCTGGGCAGTCCTGTGGCCGCTGATAAGCATGACGCGGTAAACCATAGGATCCTTGACGGGCAAAAATCAACTCAATCGGTGCGCTGGAGTACCGTTAACGAGGTCAAGGATGCGGCCATGGAGCGGGCAAAAGATGATCAGCCCATAACCCTCCAGCCATTGCTTAACCCTCCTGCTGGGCCTGCAAATGAGCCTGAAGCCACAAAGGCACCGCAAGAGGATCCTGAAGCCGTGCCGGATGATTATGGCGCTGCCGCCAATGAGCAACCTGGCGTTATGGCTCCGCTGCCAATCGTCGATGTTGCCAAGCTGTTTGGTGAGGAAAGAGGCATTGCTACTGATGGCGCGGGCGAAAGCCCTACTTCTGGCAAGCAGGCTTAGGCAATTCCTGCCCAGCACACACGCGGGCCTGATCGCGGATCACTTTGTAATCCTGCATGAATGTCATTAGTGTTGGCGTTTGGCCTGCTTCGAGCTCTGCGGCGGCCTTGGCCTGAGTTTCGCAGCTATACGCCACAACGTCAGGGCAAGTGATGGCCTCAAAATTGGCCGTTCCGCAAGCTGTGAGTAAGCTCATTAGGCTCAGGCCGATGATTGCGAATTTCATTCTTGCGCCTCACGATCTCCACCACTTTGGTGACGGTTTCAACTTTAACCTGTGCGGCCTTGTCCACGCTGCCCTTGTAATAGCCAGCGGCGAAAATGCCGATCATGCCAAGCACACCGGCCAAGAATAGCAGGGCTTTAACGCGCCACATTACTTGGCCTTGGCGGCTTTCTTCTTCTGCCAGATTGACCAGGCTACGGTGGCCAGTGAGGTAACGGCACCAACAATGATATTGATAGTTTCACCGTCAAGCACACCGTCAGCGATCGCGCTACCGGCTGCAACCTGAAGGGCTGCACGAACAACCGCACCAATTAATGCTGAAACTTCCATGTTTAGCCTCCGTTGTTGTTAACCAATGATAGTAGGATATTGCTCATGCGGCAACTCGAAATGCGGCCCGTCCTTGAACGTGCGCCAATCGCCTCCCCAGGTAATAGGCACCTTGAGCCCTGCCGCTGCCAGCTTCATGGCCGCCGCGATCTTGGCATACAAGGGCCAATCCCAACGCACTTCACCGCCAACCTTGGCCGCCACGTCGATTGCATGGCCAGTTAAATGCCTGCTCCGCATTGTCTTGCTCGCCCCTGCCTTGACTAGCTGGGCCTGCCTCTCGCTGCTGCGTAGGCCTTCAGTGATGATAAATTCAACGCTTGAAAGCTCTGCCGCCTTCTCCACCACGCGCACCAGGTCAGGGTGTACGCCAATTAACCTAGACTTGCTGCGGCTGTCGAGCTTCATCTGTAATCCTTTAAATAGCCTTCGATGCGTTTCAGGGTATCAAACTGGGCCTTGCCCTGTTCCTCAAGCCTGGCTAGGCGATCGTTAAGCCCATAGAGCTCACGTTCACGGCGCTGGTCAACCATTTCATTTGCGACAATGCGGCGCTCGTGATCCTCAACCTTAAACTCCAGCTTGCTTACCGCCCAAACAAAAGATGCGGCTTGTACTAGGATCGCTATTATCAGGCTGATCGGCACGCGCTTATCCAGGTGCCAGCTATCTTTATCCGCTTCTAAAGCTTTCATATCGGCCTCACGTCAGGTTGGCATCAAGGATAATAGTTTGAAGGGCTGCCGATGTCTGGTTGCATAGCAATGATCTGGCGCTGGTGCCTGTGCTCGCAAAGCCTGCCCCGCCGCCGCTGGGTGTTGGGGTTGCTCGCATGATGATAGGCACAGTTGTAAAGCTTGGCGCAGCCTGCACCCAAACCGGCAACTTCTGCCAATGGCGTGAACAGATCAATTCGTCAAGTTCATGCGGCCTGCGCTCAAAATCGAGCAATTGCGTGCCTTGGGCCAGTACCGAAAGGGTAAAATCGTAGGCATTAAACTGCGCTTGATTTATGAGCTCAATTGTGCTGGCCGTGCGCGTTACGTCTGCAGCCTGCCAGGTACTTGGGCTTGCGGTCTGGTAGTTGCTTCCGCTTCCAAGGTCGATGATAAACCGCATTGCCGCCGTGTTATCAGTCGGCCAAGTGCCGCTAGTGTCTCCAGGAATAACCGCGTAAAGTGTTGTCCAAGCACCAGCATTACCCACCGCCAAAGGCACAACATGAGAGCGATCTTTAGCGCCGTTCTGAACAGTAAGTGCAATGCTTCCTCCGCTGAAAACGTTTGCTCTCACACGCACAGAAACAACAATGGGTTTAGCGTTTGCCGTTCCCCATTTTAGATGGGCAATTTCGTTTCCTTCTAGGATCTGCTCAAGCATGTAGCGTTCTGCCGCACCAGGTGCCGCTGGTGTTAGGACAGTCTGCACTGAAAAAGAGTGAGTGGCTTCATCTGGCGGGCTTGAGGTGTTAACCCGTGCTCGGCTGTTAATCGTCTGAGTTCCCGCGTGTACGCGCCAGCGGTCGCAGATATAGTTGGCTGCGCTCGTTGTGCCTAAAACTGCAAAGGCGTTAATGTTGTCGATCCTGAAACCAGCGTTATCCAGCAAGTTGCGGTTGACCGGCGCACTTTCTCCAGTTGTGCCAAACTCAATGCAAAGGCTTTTATTCTCGTAGCTGGTAGCCGCTGCCATGGCGAACATGCTGGCTCGCGTCTCTAGCCGGTCGCTGCTCTGGCGGGCCATATGCACGCGCTTGGCTGTGCCGGTCGTTAGCGCATCGTGCTTAATCAATGCTCCGCCGATGTTGATAAAGGTATTAACCCCAACGTCAATGTCATCGTCTTGGGTCACTGAAGCAAATTCATTTCTAAACCATATGCCGTTTTGGGTGCTGGTAAGGGCACCACCGCCTCGGATGGTGTTGCCATGGACTTTAGTCTTTTTGCGGGTCTGCCCTGCGAAGTGCAGCACTCCGTAAATAGTTGCGGGGGCCGAAACCATCCGGTTGCCAATAACCTCGGCGCTTTCGTGCGAATTGTGAACGCGAATAGCTGTAAAGCTATTTGTCTCAATGTCGTTATCTACAATTCTGGTGGTTCCAACATTGGCTGAAACTGTCGTGGATGATGTATAAAAAGCACCAACACCAATGCCCGTTCCAGTTAATGATCTTCCAACGTTATCGTGGATATAACTATCTTTGGCGCGAGTATTAACCACCGTGTCGCAGTCGCGGCCTCGGCATGAGTGGACTTCTATAAACTGGGCGTGATGCGATCCCGCAACTGATCCCTCAATATCGGTTCCCAAAAGGCCGGATTGCTCAATGTAGCGGCTGATTGCATTTGTTCCGCTTCCCGTATCTGCAATTTTGCGCATTTGCGAGCCGGTCACGTCTTTGATTTTTCCGTGGTATGTTCTTTGACTATACCAACCATAGTAATTGGCGGATGGGGTCGATAGCTTTTTGCCCTTAATCTCACCGCCGCTAACATTGTAGTTAATGCCCCAAAGATCGGCAAAGGCATTTTGCCAGCCATAACCGCCAAGATTTTTGGCCGTAAACCGGTCGAAATAATAAACCTTCAGGCCAATTGACCCTGATCCGTTTGCAAGAACGGCTTGATCTTCAGGGCCAATAAATCTCAGGCCATCAATCTGAATGTCTGTGATCGTGTTGTAGGGCGTTACGGTCACAGTTGGGCCGGTGATGCTAAAGCTTTCAAGCACTGGCCAGGCTAGGGTTAGCACATTGCCTACAACATTATTAACATAATTCATTTCGCCTTTATTCACGATCTCAAAGCCATCAACGCCTGCAATTCCGTTCCAATATTCGCTGTTGCTATCGATGGTTATAAGGTCGCCTGCCGTAAACTTTGATCCGTCTGCAACGGTTATGCTGGTGGCCGCTGCTGTAATGGCAATCGTGGCCGTGCTGCTTGCCTTCGGTGCGCCGAAAAGTTCGAGTAAGCCTCGATCGTTAGCATAATCCACGTTAGGGCCGTATAGCTCTACACCCTTGGTCGCCGTAAGCTTTAGGTTATCAATGCCAGTTTTTAGCACGGTGTTCATTGTAAACTGACCGGCCTGGTCAAATATGATTTCGCCGCCGCCGTTGCCGCGCACTTCTTCCAGGGCAATGCCAAGGGCTGCTGCGTTACTGGCCGCGCTCGATGATGTTCCCCAACCTGGCACCTGTGACATGATTACAGTCTGGCCAAGGCTAATTATGGGGGTATCAACTGGATAATATTTAAGAGCTCCATCAGTGCCAAAGCCCAGGATGGTTGAGGCACGTTCTGCTGAAGTTTTAAGCACGGTGTCGGTTGGCGTGTCACCTTCAGGCACAACCAGGGCGCGATCAGTCGCGGCCAGTGCCTCCTGGGCCATCATGGTTAGCCGGTCAAGCCCGCGCTCCGTGTCCTCGGCTGGGAAGGCTCCCAGGTCGTTGAAGTCGGTCGGCTGTGTGCGCACTAACTTGCGGGTAACTGTAATGGTGTTGCCGGTTTCGCTGGCCAGGGGCGTTACCACGCCGCCGCCTGGATCTCCTGCGCCGGTAACTGTGTAGTCACTATTTAATACCAAAGTGGTTAATGTTCCGCTGGTATTGTTAAGGCGCACAACCACAAGGTCGGTATTGGCCAAGAATTTGAAGTTGACGTTAAAGGGGCTGGTGCCGCTGCCGCTGAAGCTCTGGCTATTGGTGGTGGTTTCTACGGTCATAATGCCCCCCTATAGTGTGCGAGAATAAGTTAAATTCACTTTGGCGGCAAGCCCATGGCGCTGCCAGCGCCGTTCTCGATTTGGTCAAACATCCATGCCAGGTAAGGTACGTTCTGAAAAGGCACCATCCGGCGCAGCTTTTCCAGTTCGTTACGGCCTAGCTCGCCGCTTGCCGCGGCTCCGGTAACTGCAACTAGATCCTCGGCCAAGCCAAAGCTCGGCCCCATAAAGCTGCCAACTACGCCACGGCTTGAAAAGCGGTTATTGCCCTTGCTGGTTCCGAGCAATGGGTTAACGCCAATATTTCCGCCCGTGGCCTTCTCAACCATGTTATTAGCCTCAAATAGCCAGCCCATAACGCCGCTGCGATCAAGCCCCGCCACGATCCAATCCTGTGGCTTCTCCGGCATTGGCCTGCCGCTTTGTGTCTGCTTAATGCCATGTACCATCATGCCAAGGGCAACTGCCACAACCAGGCCTTGCATAACATTCTTGTCGCCACGCTGCAGGCTGCTCACGGCAACCTTGCTCAAGCTGGTAAAGGCAAAGCTCTTAAATTGTCCGATCACCTTGCCCATTTCATTGCTCATCCAAAGCGGGCGATCCTGTCCAGGTGTTACAATGGTCATGTCCACTTCCTTGACGATCGCATTGCGGAAAGCCTCAACGGCATCACGGTCTGCCCAGGCTGACGTGTTCGCCCAGATTATGCCGCTGTCCTCTTTCCAATTATCGGCCTGCTCGGCAATGCGCTGGGCCATCTGTGCATCAATACCAAGGAAAGCCAGGCGCTCGCGCTCACCCTTGCCGATCTTACCCTTGGCAAGCTTGCGGGCTTCTTGCAACAGTCTTGTCTGGCTCATAATGCCCGCAAACTGCTTCATGGCTGCGTTCCAGGGGGCCATCAGGCTAACCACTCCAAATCTATCTTGCGCGGCCTGTAAGCCCCGCTCAAAGGTGCTATTGCGGCCATAGTCATCCCAAATATCTGCCATCTGCATGGCGCGACTATCAAGCACCATGTCCAGGGCCGTGCCTGCTGCTTTCACTTCATCGGCGGCCAGGTTAAATAGTTTCTTGTTCTTGAGCGATCCAAGCGTGCCAAACACTCGACCGAAGCCGTGCCGGTTGATCGGGTTTGCAATGTCTGGCACTGCTGAAAGGGTCATTCCGCCAAGCAGGCGCACATAGTTGAGGGTGCGGGCTGCCCTTCCGGTTCTAACGATCATGCTGTTCGGATCTGAGGGAATAGCGTAGGTGCCTCGGATGCGGTCGCGCATGCCCTCAAGGTCGGCCAAGTCGTTCCTGCGGGCTTTCTCAAGCTGCTGCATTCTGGCTTCAAGCTTCTTGCCTTTAAGCGTTCTTTCGGCATCAGCGCGCAAAATGGCGTAACTATCGTTAACCTGTGTTAACTGGTCGGCCATATCAGCGCGGCCAAACTTGGTGGCAAGCTCAACGTCTGTTGACATGGTGCGGGTATAGATGCGGGCCACGCGCTCAATGTCGTTCTCTAAGAAGTCCTCAATCTGCTCGTCGGGAATTGATAGCGTGCGCTCCCGCAAGGGGCCGCGGGTCAGTGGGATGGGCTCGTAATTGCTCCGGCCTGGTGCGCCGCCAACGATCTTGTCGGTGATCTCTTGGGCAATGGCCTTTAAGTCGCCTTCCTCAAGCTGCGAAAATGTAACATATTCAGGCCTAATTGCCTGGGCGGTCGGCTTGACATTCGGGCCGCCTTGTGCTACCTTTTCATTAGGAGGTGATATAATGTCTAAGTTCTTTAATTTAGATGGCGTACCGGTCAAGTTAGATACGTCTGTTGAGCCCATGACTTTGTTAGGGTTCAGGCCTGACGGGTCAACGTTTCCGGTTTTGCCATCGTCGATCGCTTTAGTTGATAAGGCTCCGCGCATATCTGAGGCTGAGTTTGAAGCCATGCGCGCTGATCTTTCGGCCAAAACTTCTGACCAAACTTTATCAAAAGCCTGAATTTGGCTATTTTCTAGCTGGTTCAAAAGGTCAAGCTCTTCTTTGGTAACTACACCGGCTGTTTCCTTTGCCCGTAGCTGCCTAATTGGCTGATAGTATTTTGCGTGCGTGCTCTCTTTAAGGTCGGCAATCTTACGCACATTTACTTGCATTTCTGCAATATGGCCATTGACGTTGACGTTAGTGAAAGCGTCACGGTATCCCTCAAGGCTAGGCGCGTTTTCATCAAGCAAAAATCGTTCTTTTCCAGCCAGTGCATAACGCTGCTTAACTAGGTCAAAGGCTGGGCCTGCATCTTCTAGGTTGTCAACAATGATGGTGCCGCGCACTAGGTCTTTAACCCCTGCAACGTTTCCGTCTTTTTCGGTTAGGATCTTTTCAACGGCACGGTTTGCCCCTTTTAATGGGGCTAGTTTAACCTCTGCCTTAATTCCCATGGCCTCAAGGTCTTTAACAATGCCTGTGGCTATTTCATCAAATACCGGCTTGGCTTCCTCTGCCTGCTTGTAAAGCGCAGCAAGTGCGCCTTGCTGGTCTGGTGCAAGCTGCTTAATTTCTGGCCGTGCTGTGATCGCGCTGGCTAGGGCATCGCCTTCAAGGGCGGCGGGGATTGCTCTTGGTTGCTGTTCTCTGGGCTGTCCATCTGATCCAACGCCTGCTGTAGCAAGGCCAGGGCTCGTTTGCGGCCTGGTGAATAGATCGCTGCGTCCTGCGGCGGCTGGGTTAATGTCTGTTCCTTGGGCTTTTGCACGTCCTGCCTCCAATATCTGAGCCGGTCTTAGCTGCTCTGATGCACCAAACAGGCCTGGGCCTGCCTCAACCTTGCTGGCCTCTGTAGCATAGTAGCGCAACGCCTGGGCAATCTTATCCTGCCCAACACGCTGCTCCAGCTTGTCGCCCTTAAGGAAGATCCGCAAAAGCAATTCAGCTTCAGGGCTTACCGTATCGCCTTTGAAAATGTCCGTCTGGTCAATAAACTCGGCAACCGTCTTGCCTTCCGATCGTGCGCGGTCGATCAGTGCCACTGCTTCGTTAAGGTATTGGGTTATATCAAAGTCAGGGATAACTTGACCGGCGCGCACATTCGAGCGCAGCTTATTCCAAACTGGCGCGGCATTAAGCAGGCCATTGCCGATGGCTTTAATGTTGCTGTCTGTGCTCTCAAGAATGTTTTGCACAACTGCCGGATCATCATAGGCCTTGGCAATGATGGCACCCTGTACGCGGCGCAAGCCTTCCTGCGATAGCTCGCCCTGCGGCGTGATTAGCTGGCCAAGCTCGTTCTGTGTGGCAATGCTTTGCAGGGTCTTACGCACAAAGTCGCGGTTAGCCGCGCTGGTTAAATCTGCATCCGCTGCCAGGTCAAGCACACTGTCAGGCAAGGCTTTTGCGTCTGCGGCTGCCTTCTCGGTCGCGCTCATGCCCAAAATGCTGCTAGTGTTAGCTTCGCGGGTGAAGGCCTGCAACTGCTCTGGTGTCATATTGCTGCGGTTAATGCGTACCAAAACAGGCTGATCTATGCCGGTTAGGTCGAAGCCCTGGGCGGTCAAATAGTCACGGTATGCTTGGGCGGTGGCTCCGTTCTCACCATAGGCGCGGCGCAAGGCAATGCTGCGGGCATTACCGCTTTGCACAACCATATCTGGGCCAACGATCGGCGCGCCGGTCGCTGCGTCTGGGGTCTTGCCCAGCAATTCCGGCCGGAAACGGTCAGGGTTAATGATGTTCTTGATTTGCAGTTCGGTCGTGCCTCGGCTGCGGTCACGCGGCTGCAATTCCTGCGGGTAATTGGGGTTCGGCGTAAGCTGGTCGGTGTTTGACGTGATAAGCGTCTTGGCATCAACCAAGGCATAATCAACCGGCACCCTGCGGCCTGTGGGCGTTACCGCTGTGTCTTGGCTAACGATCCGCACGGCATTGGTAGGTTGTGCCTCACCCTGCACGCGGGATAGGGCTGGCTCATTGGCTGCCGCTGGCACAAAGTCCTTAATGATGTTGTTCTGTTCTGAAATAGGCGCACCCATTTCAATCTGGCGCTTAATATCTTCTTGCAAATTTCGCAGCCAATTGGTGATGCGGTTTTCAAACTCTGGCCGCTGCTTGATAATCTTGCCAGTGTCATAAACGCGGGTCAGGTAAGATATAGCGGTTTCAACGCTAACGTCTGCTGGCAATAGTCCGGCATCAATGGCGCGCTGTTTCAGTGGGTCAAATACCTTTTCACGCATCGAGCGCGCTGCTGCTGCAACGTTAGGGTTATCGCTCTGATCGCCACGGCGCATTGACCGTGCAACCTCGTCCTTAAATTGGGCATAGGTTAGCTTCTCGGGCGTGCGGCGGGTGGCCTGGGTGTAGGTATCAAGTGCGCCAACTTTAGCCAAGTCGCCAAACTTCTTTTGGCGGCCTAGCCGGTAAAGCGCAAACTGATTATCAAGATCCTGCAAGGCCTCGGCAAGCGGTGCCTGCCAGCGTTTAATCTGGGTTTCAACGGCCTGCGGGCTGGCAATGCCAACTGTGTTGCCTTCGGTGATATAGGGCGTTTCTGAAAGCTCGCCGCTCAACTGGCGCACTAGCAAGTTTTCACTGGCGCGCGTGCGGGCGATCGGGTTTCCAACAATAAACTCGCTCTCATTAAGCTTGTTCAGATAGTTGGCGCCAAAGCCTTTCTTTATGGCCTCCTGCTCGATCGTAGTGTTTCGCGTGGCCATTGCGCCGGTGCTGCCGCTTGGTGCGCTATTCTCGCCAATCAAGGCGCGTTCTGTCATGCTCTTAAAGGCTTCAAACTCTGCGCCTGCTTTGCCTGCTCGTCCTGCTAGGAAGGTCGCCACGCCTGCGCCTGCCGTACCAATGGCCGTGCCAAGTGTCGCGCCAAGGGCAACGTTAACCGCTGATTGCTCTGCCGTGCGGGTCGGATCCGTGGCCTGCAATGCGCCTTCCACAAGTCCAGCACCAACTGCGCCGGTTGCCGCGCCGGTCGCTGCATAGCGGCCAAGCCTGCTGCCAATCCTGCCGGTGATTGAGGCAACGGGGCCAAGCGGCACAAAGTTAAGCGGCTCTGTAGCCAGTGTGGTGGCAAGCCCAGAAAGCCCACCGCGCGCCACTGTTTCCTGGCTCTCTAGGCGTTTATCAATGCTGCGCTTAATCAGGTCGCTTTCATAGCGGCTTTGGCTGCTGGCAAAGGCATCTGCAAACTGTTCATAACCCTGTATGTCGTCAAATGGGTCATAGTTAGGATCTGCCTGCTGCTGTGTGCTTGGCAAGCTGCGCTGCCATCCCAGCGTGCTTTGTTCGGCAAGGCTGCCAACGCTGCTGGTTTCAAGGCTGGCGTTAAAAAGTTCCTTCCACAATGGCTCTGGTGCTTGGGCCTCTGGTGCCTGCTGTGGTAATAAACCGCCGCGCTGTTCTTCGTCAGTTAAGAAAGTCATCGGGGTGCGCCTCCAATCAGGCCAAAGCCTCCAGGCACAGGCTTGCTAGGGTTATCCCTGCGCTCCCTTGCATCATCAACCATCTTTTGGCGTTCTTCTTCCTGGCGCTTAGCTTCGGCGCTGGTTGACCAATTCGGCTGGTAAAGCAAGGGGCGGCCATTGCTGCCGGTCAATATGCGCACAACTCCGCTCTCGTCGGTGCTGGTGATGCTGTATTGCGGCAATCCATTTGCTGCGGCAATGCCATAGGGCATCATGCGCAAACCTTTTGCATATCCCTCTGAATAAAGCGCGTTCTCAGTTAGCTTGGCTTCTAACTGCTCGCGTATCCATTTTGCATTTGCGGCAACGCTCATGCCGCGCTGGCCAAAGAATTTTTCAGGTGCAAGCTTGGTGACTTCAGCAACACCATTAACGCGGCTCTCGCTATAAACGCGGTTAAGCTGGTCAAGTGCTGTTTGTCGGGCGCTGTCAAGGTTGCCGGTTAGCATATAGGCCTGCTTGGTGGCTTCTTCAAAATCGCTCAACATCATCTGGCTGGCGGCTGGGTTTGCCTCAAACCATGGCTTAGGCAAGTTAGCTGAAAGCCAATTCTTATTGGCGTTCCTGCGCTCAACCGGTGTCGCAGCTGAAGCTTCGATTTCTGCCGCGTAGCCATCAGCAAGCGCAACCTTTTCCTGTGGGCTCAACTGCTCAACTTGCAAGGCCTTGCTGGTGGCATCTGCTGGCGGCATGCCCAGGCTGGTATAAAGCGCAATGCTATTGGCAAGCGCAAGATCCTTATCGGCAAAGTCATTCAGCAAGAGCGGGTTAGCTTGGCGTAGGCGCTGCACCGTGTCGGCGGCAAGCACACGCTGCGAAACATCACCGCCGCGCAACATGCCGCGCACCATGCCCTGCATCGGCTCCGGCACCATGTTCTTATCATTTGCATAGTTGATTGCCTGGGTAACAACTTCGTCAGGGGCCAGGTTAGCCCATTGCCGTGCTGTCTGCTCGTAATGGTAGTTTAAGGCCTTCTTGTCGTCGGTGTTTGACGGATCTAGCAACGGGGCGCTGTTTCCGGCATTGTTCACGCGGTCGATCATAGCCTGCTTGGCATCACCTTCAGCCAGCTTTTTATCGAGTGCCAACGTGTAGCGCGTGCGCTCGGCTGGCGAAAGCTTGCCAGCTTGATAGGCCTGCTCAATATCGGTGTAGGTCTTTTCGCCACGGTTTAAGCCAATCTCAAACTCAGATTGGAAGCGGGCAAGCTCTGCTGTGCGTACTTCTTCCGCTGCCTGCTGCTGCTGTTTCATGGTCTGCGCTGCGGTGCGGTAAATCGTATAGGCTTCGCTGGGGTCTAGGTTGGCAAGCAATTCGTCGTTGTTCTGCCTGCCGCCAGGGGAAAACTCTTTTAGCCGGTTCATCCATCCGTCAAGATACTTGGCCTTGCTGGGGTCGGCTTTGGCTGTTTGCTGATAGCGGGCCGCTCGATCGGCAAGCATTTTCTGCGGGTCTCCGCCTGTTCTGGCAATCATGTCCTTGGCATATCCGACACCCTGGTTAACCGCTGCATCAAAGGCAATTGCCTGGGCGGTGGGCGGTAGCAGATCCGCGCCAATGGTATCCCAATAGCGTGTTTTATAAAGGTCGCTTGCCTGCTGCGGGGTAAGGTTCTTAACATCAACATCAGGATTGGCTGCGCTGTTAATGCCTAAGTTAGTCGGGCCTGCTCCGGCATCGTCTGCCACAAAGCCCCCCTCGCGCTTAAAGACTGCCTCAACATTGGCGTTAAATCCAACTGGAGTAATGGCCTTACCAAAGTGCTTTTCGATGCGCTGGGCGACTTCGTCTGGGTTGGCCATGGCCAGCATAACCAGATTTTCGCGGCTTGCGTCCTTGATCCAGCTTTGTGTGAGGTCAACGGCCTTGGTGCGGTCGATCAATCCGCTGTCGGCGTACTGCATCACTGATTTGCGCACACCCTCAGCAATGGCCTGCCTCTGCAAGTCGTTGCTGGCTCCACCATACTGCTTGGCACTGTCTGTCATCATGGTTGAAAGATTAGAAATTGCAACGTCCTGCTCGCCGCGCCGCGCCTGCTTGGCAACGTCGAGCTCGTGGCTTAGGCTCATTTGGTCAAAGTCTGGCGTGAAAGCTGCCCTAACTTCTGGGTCAAGGCCTGCGCCTATTTCGCCCCAAGCCTTTTGTGCCTCGGCCTGAAAGCGTTGCCGCTGGGTGGCAAAGTCCGTATCCTGGTCGAAGCTCATGCGCAGATCTGCTAACCGGCGCATAGCTGCAGTTTGAGCACTGGCCAACTGTGAAGCCTTGCGGGCCTTTTTTTCTTGCTGAACATAATCAGCACTCAATTGGTTAACCTTCTCGCCAAGCTGGGCTATGGCCTGCCCGCTGCTGGCGGCAACTCCCACGTCCATTAAGGCCTGGCGCGGTGCGCGGCCAACGTCTGTTCTGGCATTAAAAGTCGGGATCTGCGGCATTAGTATCCCCCAATTCGGCTTGGTGAGTGTGAAACTGATCGGCTTGGGCCAACCTTTGTCACATTGTTAAGCACTGATGGCTTGCCAAAGGTGCCATATGCCTGACTAGCTCCACCCAGCAAAGTGCCAAATGCTCCGGTCATGGCGTTACGCTTGGCAATCTTACCCTCGCGGCGCTGCATGGCTGCTTCGCTATTGAGCCCCTTAGCTTCCTGCTCTCCGGCATAGCGTGTTAGTGCTGCGTCAAGCTCGGCCTCGGTGGCCAGATCCGAAAGCACGGCCATAGGGCTGCCGCTGTTAATCTGCACGCCACTGGCACCATAAGAGGCAATCGCCCCGCTGCGCTCTTTCATAAGCTGGCGCTTGCGCATTGTGGCTTCTGTGTTTGAATTTAGCACGGTCTGCTTGGCGTTCTGCTCAAGCACCTGGGCGTTATACTTCGCCGCTTTGTTGGCATCCGCTCCGGCCTGTAGCTGGCCAACTGCGCTCATGGCGGTGCCTGCTAGTGACATGACTGCCATGATTTCCATACCGCTCATGTCTAGCCCCCCTTAAACAGTTAAAGCATATAAGAAAAAGTCGCTTCCGTCAGGGCCATATTTAACCATTTTGCCCTCTCTCGTAAAGCCAAGCCGTTCTGCCCAGTGTATTGCGGCATCGTGATCTGCCGCCACACTAATCTCTAGTCGGTTCAATCGCAGGCCTTTCATAAGCTGCTGCATGCTAACCAATAACCGCTGCGTTATCTCCGGCCAGGCGCGGCGTGGCGTGTTGTGTCCTATGAAAGCCCAGCCTTGGCCGCGTCCTTCCCATGGTATTAACAAGCCAAATATTGCGCAAATTACCCCATTGCAAAGCACTGTAAAACTTATTTCGTCCTCAACTGCCTTGGCGCTTTCTGGCGACAAGATTGGCTGGTGGTCGGCTTGCTCCTTGCGTAGCTGAAGCTCGGCCATATCCTCGGCTAAAAAAGGCCTAACAACCATGTCGATCATCCGCTTGTCGTTACTCCCTGAACAAGTGACAAAAGGGTAAATGGGGTGGGATCGTCTCCTAAAAGCTCAATCTGCCCGTCAGTTGTCCAGCCTGCAGGCGGGTTGATCTTCTTCCAACCTGTAAAAATTGGCACATAAACTCCGGTCAGATCTGATTGCTTTCTAAACGATACAGTGTTGGCGTTAGCCGATCCGCTGCCTCTAACCTTCACGCCAAGGGTTTCGAGCAAGAGCATGCTGATTTCATGGGTTCGCTTCTGCTGCCCCTGGGCGGTGCCAAGGGCTGCTCCTGCCTCTGGGCGTAGGGTCTGCATCTGCCATGGACAAGCTAGGCCAATGGCTGCAATGCTGGCCGCTGGGGCTCCAATGGTAACGCTGCCGCCTGTAACAACCTGCGGCGTTCTAACGCAACCATCTGCCCAGATCTGCACGGTTTCCCCTTCCAGGTGGTCAAGCCCGTTAAAGGTAAGGGTTTCTGTGCCCAGGCTCCATTCGTTTTGAGATGCTCTTTTTGTGCTGGTTAAAGGGATTTCAATATCGGCAGCAACTTGATTGGCAGCCCATACCGCCACAATTCTAGCCCTTCCGCCGTTAATTCTAATAATCTTACCAACATCTGCTCCGGTAAATATAAGAGCACTAGCATTAAATTGAATTGTATCTCCAGTTGTTGCCGCTGGGGTTAAGTCTGCCGCCGGAAAAGCTGGAAGATATTGCAATGCACTATCAACAAAAATTCCATCTTCCTGGCCGTGCGTCATACGCTCGGGCGTGAAAGTGTCTGTCATGTATTCAATATAGACTTTTGTCGATCCGTTTATGGTACGGCGCACGGCAAACCAAAGATCGTTTTGCTTACCATTTGGGCTGGGTATGCAGCCAATGCTTTCAACTTTGGAATTGTTGCCACGGTATTGCCCGCCTAGCTTGTGCGGGTTAAAGGCAATGACATCCTGCGGCTTGTCGTAAGTCATGCTGACAAACAAGCCATCATTGCGGCGCAGCCAGTTAATGCTGTCTGGTTCTTCCTGCAAAGCCTGATCGGTGATACCTGTGCCGGTAATGTTCTCGGATAAAACGGTCATGTCTGGCGATTGGTAGCCATCAATATTGAGGTCATAGCCCATTTCTCTGATCTTGCGCCCGCTGCGCTGCACAAATAGCACACTATGCCCTGCCCGAATTGCTGGCACGTTAACCGCGCTTCCGTGCGTAGTCTGGCGCTTTACAGCTATATTTGTTGGGGTTAGAGCACCATTGTTATTGGCTGCCCCAATAGAAAACTCTGCGGAAGTCGTTCCGATTAGCAAGGTATTTCCAGCGGTCATCCAGCAAATTGTGTTCACGCGGTCGTCCGAAATGGTCAGGGTTATGGCATCATCATCCGCAATTGTGCCGTTGCCTTCGCCTGGCGTGTGATCCTCATAGCCGCCAACCACGCTGCCCCAAAGGGTCTGGGGTTGGTAATTGGTGCCGCCAAGCCATAGCCGCTCCTGGAAAAACGCGCCAACCTTTGGCCAACCTCGATAATCACTAAAGGCGCTCTCCTGCCAGTAGGTGCTGGCGCTGGTGCAGCCATTGGGTAGCCGGCTAACCACGGTGGCGCTGACCTGGGTGGTGCTGGTGTAGCCGGTAACTCTTGCCCAGCCTGCCCCGTCGTGCAGAAATTCCCAGCTTATCCCGCCATCACTCACAGTTCCACTGGTATGGGTGGGGGCGGTGTTGCCGGTCGTGCCTGTGGTCGTATTGCTGTAAACGCGCCCGTTCCAGCGGCGCAAGTTGCCGGTGGTGCCAATGGCCACACTGTTCTGCCATGGTGCTTCTGGCGGGGTTCCTTGTGGGTCTTTCAGCCTAAACAGTGCGCCAACGTGCTGGGTAGTAAAAATGCCGGTGCTGGCGGTTAGGGTAATGGCTCCGGTGATCGCGCTGGCCGTGATGGTCGTGGCCGTGTTGTT
>JACCDR010750607.1_pt1 | contig 35767 bp, 35 predicted proteins | sample 7446431 | NCBI WGS metagenome assembly JACCDR01 (sample SAMN15323443, study PRJNA562643) | freshwater metagenome | isolation source: river surface water | place: USA:Blue River Watershed | collected 2017-08-17 | reverse complement strand
TTATTACATTATTTTATGCTTTACGAGACGGCAATATGTTTCGTCGTTTTGTTACACTATTTAGTCCACTTGATGATGAAATGGATCGTAAGGTTGTGTCATCTATGCAAAATATTATTCATTCAGTGGTTGGGGGTACTCTCACGATCGCTATTATTCAGGGATGTGTTACTACTCTTGGTTTGTATATATTTGGTATTCCCAACACCGTCTTATGGGGTCTGATTGCTACTATCTCTGCTATTATTCCAGGCTTTGGTACGGCGATAGTTATCGTACCAGCATCCTTGTATCTTTTTGGTATTGGTAATACATATTTTGCTATCGGATTACTTTGTTGGGGCGCATTATTTGTTGGACTCATCGATAACTTACTTGGACCACGTTTGATTGGACGAAAAGCAAATATACACCCACTCGTTGTACTCTTTTCTGTACTCGGCGGTTTATCTTTTTTTGGACCACTTGGTTTTATACTAGGACCACTTTCGGTCAGTTTTTTGCTGGTGTTTCTTAATATCTACATATTAAAGAGGTAGCGCGGTTTGCTTCTGAAATATTGTGTTATACTAAACATATTATTACTTTTTGTATATATTTATGATGCGTTCTTATGTTTTTATATTTGTGTTATGTTCGTTTGTTTTTACACCTCTTTCTCTTAGTCAGGCAGCCACGTCTGAAGACATCGCTTCTTTATGGACAGTAATTCAGTCGTTACAAAGAGATGTAGCTCAAAAAAAGAATACATTAACAGCTACGGTAGCCCAGACTACATTGCCTGCCGATGTTGATCCTCAAGCAAGTACAGCTTCAAATTGTATTACTCTGACCAGAGATATTCGTTATCGTTCCACTGATAGTACCACTGGAGGCGAAGTCTCTTTATTGCAAGATTTCTTAAATACCGAGGGTTTGTTTAATCAAGAATCTACTGGATATGCTGGTTTAGTTACTATTAAAGCGGTAAGAGATTTTCAGACAAAATACGCTATTCGCCCGACCGGTTTTGTAGGACCTTTGTCACGAGCTAAAATAAGAGAAGTAAGTTGTGGTACGGTTACGTCATCGACAGTTGTACCAGCTATGGATACGGGGGCTGTACGCGAGTCCTTGAGACCTAGTCTGCCAAACACAAATACCAATACCTCCACCAATACCCCAACAACCCCAGTCTCTACTCCAAATGTAACAGGAGAAATGACTCTTTCCATGATTTATCCATCTACAGCTAACCCTGGCGTCTCATTATTTTTGTATGGAGAAAATTTTCCTACTGAAGGTATGACTGTGTACCTAGATGACAAACCGTTTACTCCAAAAATTATTACATCAACTGTTGCCATGATTCGTATTCCAGACAATCTGGTAAATGGCAATTTTAACTTCACTGTGACCGCTGCTCGTAATGGTATTAAAACTAAAGGATATCCACTCACCGTCATCGCCTCAGAAGCTACTCAGACAATAATTACTCCCGTGATTAGTTCCATTAGTCCAAGTGTGGGTGCTTTGGGTAGTAGTTTAACACTATTTGGAAGAGGTTTGTTAAACACTTCAGTTGTTGAAATATACAATAAGGGTGTGTTGGTTGGAAAAACTGAACGGTTTTTTACCGCTTCAAATGGTGGAGCTGTCACTTTTACTTTAGCTGACTTTTTATTTACCACCATACCAACACCTGGTTCAAGTTTAGAAATTGGTGTAATGAGTGACGCTATTCGTAGTAATAGAATTAATTTTACTCTTGCTACTGCTACATCCACCACTACACCTCCTGTATCTGTTGTTAGAGACCCTATTATTTCTTCAGTTACTCCAAACCCAGCTACAGCTGGAGTAACAATGTATATCTATGGAGAAAATTTTGAAAAAAATAGTGTAGTCGAAGTCAACGCTTCACCTGCCGGAGGTAGTATCCTGTCTTCTACTGTAGCTTCGCTTACTCTACCCGCGACTATGACTTCTGGTACATACACAGTAACTATTCGTAACGGTAGTATAAAAAGTAATGGCATGCAGTTTGTGGTCAATACACCTACACAAAACACTCCTGTTATAACTACTACGTCAACAAATACCAGTGTAACACCTGCTGTTACTACGAGTGTTACTAATACCCAAACAACAGCACAAACCACACCAAAAACACCAAGTATTTCTGTAGTTACACCAAATCCGGCTAATCCGGGAGTAGCCCTCTATGTGTACGGCGATAATTTTGATAGTGGATCTGTCATTGAACTCAATGGTGTAACTTATCCGACAACAGTACTTTCTCAATACGTAGCTTTTATACGCATACCAGATACTACTACTGTGGGTTCATATATAGTCACTATACGCAACGGATCAATTAAGAGTAATACGATCCCTCTAACAATTAGTCGTTGATTCGTATGAATCACTTAGACATAGAAGTTATTGTCTTTGGTGGAGGGTGCTTTTGGTGTACCGAAGCGGTATTCAAAAAAATAGATGGTGTACATGCTGTGTTGCCCGGCTACAGTGGTGGGGAGACCAAAAACCCAACATACCACACTGTTTCTACTGGAGAAACCGGACATGCTGAGTGTGTCAAAGTAGCATACGATCCAAAAAAAGTACCACTGCGAGTTCTTCTCCTTATCTTTTTTAACTCTCACAATCCGACAACCAAAAACAGACAAGGTAATGACGTTGGTACTCAATATCGTTCAGTTATCTTTTACACCACTCCAGAACAAAAAAAGGAGATAGAAGCGATGATACGAGAGGTGAATGCTTCCAACAAAGACGGGGCTCCTGTGGTAACCCAGGTAGAAGAGCTCGATGTGTTTTATGAAGCAGAAGACTACCACAAAGACTACTACGCTCGTAATGTACACAATCCGTATTGCGAGATCGTCATCAATCCAAAACTAGAAAAAATACAAAAAGAATTTAGTAATTATATCAAACACACACCATGAACGAAGAGGATATACAAAGAAAATTGACACCCGAAGAATATGCTGTATTGCGTCAGGGTGGAACCGAAGCCACCTTTTCGGGCAAGTACGTGCACGAGAAAAAAGTAGGTGTGTATACATGTAAAGTATGTGGTACAGCACTGTTTGACTCTACTGCAAAGTTTGATTCTGGTACTGGTTGGCCTTCATTTGACCAGGCTCTCCCTGGTGCAGTCGAATACAAAGAAGACTATGGTTACGGTATGCATCGTACCGAGATCGTCTGTGCTACGTGCAAGTCTCATTTAGGCCACGTTTTTACTGATGGTCCGACCAGTACAGGACAGCGGTATTGTTTGAACTCGGTTTGCCTGGATTTACAACAGAAAGACGGTGTATAATGGTGGTATGAAAAAGTTAGTCCTGTTTACACTCTTACTCGTCGTGATTGGTATCATCGTCTTTTTGGCTCGTACTCCGCAAGAAGAAAAGCCAGCTGTTACTTCGGAAAAACAGATTACATCAACAGTGTTTCAGACCATAGTAGAAGAGGAAAAAACAGATTTCGCTGAACTAAAGTTGTCTTATCCTAAACTACCAAACGGACAGTACAAAGAGGTGGCTAACTATGTAGCTGCCGCAAAGAGTGATCATCAAAAAAGTGTCAAAGATGCCGAGGAATTTGCTCGGGAGTTTGGTGGTGGAGCTGTGTACCAGACCATACTGAACTACACCATAGCCACCAGTAGCAACACTACCAGTTTTATTTTTAAACTGTATTCGTATACCGGTGGTGCACATGGTAATACGGGAGTAGCGACCTTTACCTACAAAAACACGGATAAAAAGCTAGTATCACTCAAAGATGTTTTTACCGATCCACAATATCTAGAGACTATTTCGACTGAAGCTAGAAAATACCTCGCTAGTTCTCTGGGTGAATACAGTAACAAAGAAGACATTGCTATGGGTACTGCGCCGACTGCTGACAACTTTGCTGCGTGGTATCTGACTGATACAGCAATCACCTTTATTTTTGGTCAGTACCAAGTCGGTCCGTACGTCATCGGTATGCCTCGTTTTGCAATGCCAAAGACTACTGTGGCCAATATATTGAACCCTGCGTTTAAATAAAAAATCCGACAGTATGGGATCTGTCAGACGAGGGGCGGGGAGGAGTTTCTCTTTGACGTTTGATGAAGCCACTCGCAGAGAACAGTAGGCATCCTCCCCTTAAAAAGTATGCTAGCACAGTCTATAAAAAATAAAAACTAGTAACCGGGGTGCTGGAAAGGTGGAAGCGAGCCAGTTCCCCAGAGTAGACACGATTTATTTTCTTGGACATAAAGTCGACTTACTTCCCTGATGACCGGTATACACTGTCTGTTTCGATATATCCAGGGTATGTTACAATACTACCCATGGATACTGTACTGACAGTGAGCAGATATTTGGACGTGGTAAACTCTACGTTAAAAGAGAAAAAAGCACGTATTGCTGGGGAGATCTCTGGTGTGCAAATGTATGAAGGTCGTAGCTATTTGTATTTTTCGATCAAGGACAGCAAGGATCAAAGTACGATCAAGTGCTTTATGTGGAAACAGGACTTTCGTCTCTCCGGGGTTACCATCTCCGAAGGTCTCGAAGTAATATTGACCGCTTACCCGAGTGTGTACAAACCAAACGGCGGTTTGTCTCTGCAGGTCGAGCATATCGAACTGGTCGGCGCGGGTGCATTACAAAAAGCTTATGAAGAGCTCAAGAAAAAACTAGAGGCAGAAGGGTTGTTTGCTCTCGATCGAAAACGTTCGATCCCTACATATCCACAAAAAATAGGGGTGATTACCTCAAAAAGTGGGGCTGTTATTTCTGATTTTCTTTCCAACTTGGGCAAATACGGTTTTGATATTACTTTTGTTGACTCAAAGGTAGAAGGAGTAGATGCGTTAAAAGAACTGTCAGCCGCGGTTGATACGTTAGCTAAACAAGACATCGATGTGTTGGTTTTGATGCGTGGAGGCGGCTCACTCGAGTCTTTTTTGGCTTTTAATAATGAAGTATTAGTACGAAAAATCGCTACATTTCCGGTACCGGTGTTGACTGGTATTGGGCACGACAAAGACGTACCCCTCGTTTCTCTGGTTTCTGACTACAACGTCTCGACTCCTACCGCGGTCACCGCAGTCCTCAACAACTCTTGGAAAGAGGCTAGCGCCACCTACAGACTCTTGTCCCAGAGACTCTCTACTACTTTTGAAGATATACTCAATCAAAAAAAGTTTTTTGTTGAACAGTCTGCTTTGACGATCGAGCATCGTGCTGACCGGCTGTTTCAGCAGGTACGACAACTAGAAGAGCGTTTCATCTCGGCTGCGGGACGTACTCAACAAGTGATACAGTTTACATACCAGCACATAGGTATTCTAGAAAGCTCGATCGAGCGATACCTGCAGACACATATAGCTCTCGTAACCAAAAAACTAGACCAAACTGAACAGTTGTTGACCTTTTCAGATCCTCGTCGTCAGTTGTCTTTGGGTTATAGTTTGGTTCGAAAAGGTGGTACAATTATCAAAACAAAAGAAGAAGTTTCCTCTGGTGAAGAGGTGGCAATCGAACTCTCTTCTGGGGTTATACAAGCTACAATCATATGAAAAAAACAAGTGAAAAAATAAACATCAACGAACATTTAGAGAAATTACAAAAAATTGTTGCATGGTTTGAGAGTGAAAAAGAGCTCGACTTGGAAAAAGCTTTACACTACGTCAAAGAGGGTGGGGAACTGATTAAAACGTCTCGAGAGCGTCTACGCGAGATAGAAAACGAATTCAAAGAGATTAAAAAAGAAATTCAAAAATCAGAATAGATCGAACGTTTTGTCTTCTGGTGGGTTAAAACGCACCTCGCCTTTGACCGGGGTGCGTCGGATAGTGTCGATGATTTCGTCGGCATTGTCGGTGATGCAGTATAGTTCCAAGTCTTTTTGCTCCACCACGCCACGAGTGAGCATTTCTCTTTGAATAAAAGTCACTAGGTCTTGCCAGTATGTACTACCATACAATATGACGGGTACTCGTTCTATTTTACCTGTCTGGATTAAAGTAATGATTTCAAAAAATTCATCCAACGTACCAAAGCCTCCTGGGAAAAAGATGTATGCTTCTGCTGAAAAAGATAAACAGACTTTGCGAGAAAAGAAATAATAAAAGTCGATTTGTTCGGTCAAAAATGGGTTTGATAGTTGTACGTTTGGTAACTCGATAGTGAGGCCGACAGAGACACCACCTGCTTCAAACGCCCCTTTGTTTGCCGCTTCCATTATTCCGGGACCACCACCGGTAAAGATCGCGTACCCTAGTTCTTTAGCGATACGATAGGATAGGGTGTAAGCTGCTTGGTACTCTGGCGTTTCTGGACTAATACGAGTGCCTCCAAAAAAAGTAACTGATTTTGGATATTTCTTTAAGAAGGTAAAACCATTACTGAACTCTTTTTGGATGAGGGCGAGACGCCCCTTACTGACGTCGTGTATTTCAGCTTTGGTAATGCATCGATGGTGTTGTTTTGACATGTGTATATTGTAAAGGCAGAGGCGACCAAAGGCAATATTGGTTTACAGAAAAATATGGTAGAGCTATACTTACTAGTATGAGAACATTACATACACATGAGTGGATAGCAGTATCGATCGCTATCTTTGTCGTCGGTTTCTTTTTTATATTTGGTCAGTTTGTGGTGGATCTGTTTACTCCAAAAAAAAGTGATCAGGGAGTGAGTCTTACCTTGCAAGATACCGTACCAGGTACCGGCTTAGAAGCTCAAAAAGGTGACAGAATAACGGTACATTATATAGGACGTTTTGTAGACGGTCGCGTGTTCGACAGTTCATACGAACGTCGTGAACCGATCCAGGTCAAACTAGGGCGAGGTGAAGTGATCGCTGGCTGGGACAACGGTATTCCTGGCATGAAAGAGGGAGGCACACGAATACTGACTATTCCTCCAGAGCTCGGTTATGGCTATGTAGACCACGGTCCTATCCCACAAGGTTCTACTCTTATTTTTGAAATTGAGCTTATTAAAGTAGAGAAGGTTCAATACTAAAAAGAAAACGCCTATCGGCGTCCATGTGTCATTGTGTACATCTCACATATATATTTTCTACTTATTTAATTACCCATCGCTTTTCGAGGGGTGGTATCATAGCATTCATATAGTAATTATGGCGTCTGACCCGTCGTACCCCTTCGGGGTTTAATTCACAAAAAAACAGTTTACATAGAACTAAAAATGGTCTACTGATAATGAACAAGAAATATAGACAGTCGATTAGGCAAGCTACGGGTAGTATTAGGATACATATAATATATAAGGCAATATGTTCCATTCCCCTGACAATTCTCCTGAATAGCCTGATCATTCTACGCTTGATTTAACCACATTGTATCTTTGTTTGCAATTGTGCTAGGGTTCATGTATGAAGAAGTTTTCTTTTAGGATCGAAAAAGAACTACCAGGTACGTTGGCTCGAGCTGGGGTTATCGGTACGCCTCATGGCGACATACAGACCCCGGCTTTTGTCACTGTCGGTACCAAGGGTACGGTCAAATCTCTGACTCCAGAGCAAGTCAAAAGCACTGGAGCACAAGTTGTGCTCGCAAACACCTACCATTTGTACCTCGAGCCGGGGGAGGAGAGGGTCAAAGACATGGGGGGACTCGGCAATATGATGCGTTGGGACGGACCGACCATGACCGACTCGGGTGGTTTTCAGGTATTCTCCCTCGGTGCTGCCTACGGCCGTAGACTGGGAAAAATATCTGGCTTACCCCAAGAAAAAGAACTACCTGCTGCTCTAGAAGAGGGTGTTGCGCGAAAAGCAGTAGTAGATCCAGACGGGGTTATGTTTCGTTCCCATATCGACGGATCGGCCCACTATTTTACCCCAGAAAAGTCGATCGACATCCAGCATGCCCTCGGTGCGGACATCATCTTTGCTTTTGATGAATGTACCTCTCCTCACGAAACTCTGCATTATCAAAAAGAAGCGCTCGAACGGACCCATCGCTGGGCCAAGAGGTCGCTCCAACATCATAAACAAAACACCGACGGCAGTCAGGCACTTTTCGGTATCGTCCAGGGTGGTCGTGAAGAAGCCTTGCGAACCGAAAGTGCTACGACAATAGGTGGTATGGACTTTGACGGTTTTGGTATCGGTGGCTCTTTTGAAAAAGAAGACATGTCTCAGGCGGTGTTGTGGTGCAATCGTATCTTACCTAGGGAAAAACCGCGACATCTTCTGGGTATAGGCGAGCCAGAAGACCTGTTCATGGCGGTTGAAAACGGCTGTGACCTTTTTGACTGTGTTATGCCGACCCGGATCGCCCGTACGGGTACGGTCTATACTAACCGAGGAAAAGTCCATCTGCATAACGCACAGTACCGAGACGACCAAGGGCCGATCCAAAAGGGCTGCCTCTGTTACACTTGTCAAAACTACAGTGCTGCCTATGTAGCCCATCTCTTTCGTACCAAAGAGATGCTGGCTGCTACTCTGGCTTCGATCCACAATCTCACCTTTATTATTTCCCTGGTTGACCGTATGCGCAGGGAAATCCTCTCCGGCGACTTCCTAGCGTTCAAAAAAGATTTTTTGAGTAAGTATAAATAGTTTTTATAAAAATACCTGATGTTTTTCGTATTGTTTTGCGCTATACTTATTGTTGATGATGGAGGTTCTTGTGACTCCATTCATCGGGTGAACTTCATGTAGGCGACCGGACCCCGTACCAGTCGCCTTCTTTTTATGTTATAATCCTTCGTATGTCTTTTTCTATTCACCGAGAGTTTGAACCAGCAGGGGACCAGGTCGAGGCTATTAAAGCCCTCACTTTGGGCGCGCAAAAAGGGGTGACACACCAGACTCTCCTTGGGGTTACTGGCTCGGGCAAGACCTACACCATCGCAAACGTCATCCAAAACATCGGCAAGCCGACCCTCGTCATCGCTCACAACAAAACCCTGGCTGCTCAGCTGGCCCAGGAGTACCGCGAGTTTTTTCCAAACAATGCTGTGCATTACTTTGTTTCCTACTACGACTACTACCAGCCAGAGGCCTATATGCCGACCTCTGATACATACATCGAAAAAGAAGCGATGATCAACGAGGAGATCGAACGCCTCCGTCACGCCTCGACTCAAGCCCTCCTTTCGAGGCGTGACGTGATCATCGTTGCTTCGGTATCGTGCATCTACGGCTTGGGTTCTCCAGTTGAATACGAAAAAGTAAACTTGAAAATAGCTCTGGGTCAAAAAGTCTCTCGTAACGACCTGGTACGTCGCCTGGTCGACATACACTTTGAACGTACCACAGCCGACCTGTCCCCAGGCCAGTTTCGAGCACTCGGCAACACCCTGGAGGTGATGCCTGTGTCCAGTAAAGACGTCTACCGTATCGAGATCGAGAACGGTGAGGTCTCACAAATCTTAGTCTTGGACCCGATCACTCGCGGTATTGTTCGGGAAGAAAAAGTTTTTTTCCTCTTTCCAGCAAAACATTTTATATCGAGCAAGGAGCAAAGCGAGCAAGCGTTCAAAACGATCAAAAAAGAATTGGCCGACCGGCTCAAGGTCCTCGAAAAAGAGGGAAAGATCCTCGAGGCAGAGAGGCTCAAGCGTCGCACGACCTATGACCTGGCTCTCATAAAGGAGATGGGGTATTGCAATGGTATCGAAAACTACTCGAGGCACTTTTCTGGAAAGAAACCGGGGGAGGCGCCAGATACCTTGCTTTCATATTTTCCACACAAAAAAGACGGAACTCCGGACTTTTTGACCGTGATCGACGAATCCCACGTGACTGTGCCACAGCTCGGCGCTATGTATGAGGGGGATGCCTCCAGAAAGCAGACTTTGGTAGACTTCGGTTTTCGTTTACCGTCTGCCAAGGATAACCGACCACTCAAGTTTCCTGAGTTCGAAGAACGCATAGGTCAGGTGATTTATACCTCTGCTACACCAGGTGACTATGAAGTCGAAAAAAGTAAAGCAGAAGAGCAAAAAAAGAAATTGCCTGGTATTGTCGAGCAGGTGATCCGTCCGACAGGCCTGATCGACCCAGAGATTTTCGTGCGCCCTGTGACCGAAAAGGGAAAGTACAAGGGACAAATTGCAGATGCCATAGTCGAAGCAGAAAAGCACATCAAAAAAGGTGGGCGAGTTATTTTGACCACCCTGACCAAGAAAATGGCAGAGGACCTGAGCGTATTCCTCAAGGAAAAAGGTATCAAAGCGGAATACCTACACAGCGATATCAAAACTATAGAGCGTATCGAGATTTTGACCAACCTGCGCAAAGGCGAGTTTGACGTGCTGGTGGGGGTAAACCTGCTACGTGAGGGACTCGACTTGCCCGAGGTGACCCTGATCGGTATTTTGGATGCCGACAAAGAAGGCTTTTTGAGGAGCGAGCGCTCCCTGATACAGATTATTGGTCGTGCCGCCCGAAACAGTGAGGGTAAGGTGATCCTGTATGCGGACAGTGTGACCAAGTCGATGCAAAAAGCGATGGACGAGACCAATCGCAGGCGAGACTTGCAAATGGCCTACAACAAAAAACACGGCATCACTCCAAAGACCATCATCAAGAAAATCAAAGATATCACAGAAGAGCTGAAGAGTGAACACAAAAAGACCCTCGAGACCCTCCTTATGCTTGACCAAAAACTGTTTGAAAAAGATCCACAAAAGTTGATCCGTCAAAAAGAAAAACAAATGGAGGGTGCGGTCAAGATACTCGACTTTGAAACAGCGGCTATCTTGCGTGACGAGATAAAAGCTCTACAAGAAAAACTAAAAGGGTAGAAGTGTTGCAAAGCACAGTGTGGGTGTATAATGCACTGCGGAATGACACCTTTTCTCTTTAACCAGGGGACACAAACTTTTTCTGGTCTAGTCGCGATAATTCTTCAAATAATCATTTTTGCTGATATAGCAATAAAAATTGATGGTATTTTTTATAAAATCGTCAAAACTTCTGAATATCATTATTCTCTTGTTCCAACAGATGGCAAACAGAATACAAGAAGAATTCATATCTGTGATTTGATTATTTCTTTTTGTCTTAAAAAGGAATCACCCGCAACAGTTGGTGATCCTGCTGACCTATCTTTTGACTCAGCCTCCTTGTGAGGTTTTTTCTTTTGTCGTACGATATGGCCAGAATGCCACTTACGATCACATCTCCAAAGGTTATTATCGGTATTTTGTCCGAGGAGGCGCCTGCTGAATATAGAGATACTAGTTTCTCTATTCTCTCTACTGCCCGAGGAGCGTCTCTTACGGTCGAATATTCTGGTACAGAGTATACTTTAGGTTTTGTTGATTCAACATATGTCTGTTTGGTAAAAATACCACCAAATGGGGAAACTTGGGTTAATCAAAAAAGGATACCTTCGGTATGGATCAATACAGCTTTTGTCTCTACAAACTGGCACGAACTCTGACTGCTCTATAGGCAGTTTTTTCTTTTATCTTTTTGTGGTATAATGACCGATTCTACCAAAATATGAAAAGAAAAATTAACAATCCAGACGAAAAGATCATCGTCAAAGGGGCCAGGACACATAACCTGAAAAACATCACCGTCGAGATGCCACGCAACACCATGGTGGTTTTTACGGGTCTGTCTGGCTCGGGCAAGTCCTCCCTGGCGTTCGATACGATCTTTGCCGAGGGTCAGCGCCGCTATGTCGAGCCGCTGTCTTCTTATGCGCGGCAGTTTTTGCGCCAAATGCAAAAGCCAGACGTCGACGAGATCGTCGGTCTTTCTCCAGCTATTTCTATCGACCAAAAGTCCCGATCAAACAACCCCCGCTCGACTGTGGCGACCATCACCGAGATATACGACTATCTGCGTATCCTGTATGCTCGCATCGGTCATCCACACTGCCTGGTCTGTGGGGACGAGATCACCAAACTCAGTAACGAAGAGATCAAGAACTTTATCCTGGACAAAATCCATGATAAGCAAAAAGAACAAAAGAAAAGCACTAAGGCTATACCCCTACCTATGTATGTCGAGCTGTTTGCGCCAGTGGTGAAGGGTCGCAAAGGTGAGTACTACCAGCTACTCTACGACCTGCTCGGTAAAGGTTTTTCTACGGTACGGATCGATGGTGAACGCAAGTCCTTGCGCGAGCAAATAGTCCTCTCGAAAACGACCAGGCACACGATCGATGTCTTGGTCGACAGTATTTCTCTCTTGGACTTTGCTACTGAAAAGAAAAATGCCGAAGAGCGACTATCAGAGGCTCTCGAGCGTGCTTTGACCGAGTCTGACGGTCAGGTCAAAGTACTCTTTCGAGACACAGGAGCAGAAAGTAAGGCAGACTATGTCCCAGAAGAATTTTTCATGTCTTCAAAACTGTCGTGTCCAAAAGACGGCTATTCATACCCAGAGGTAGAGCCTCGGCTCTTTTCTTTCAACTCTCCGTATGGAGCCTGTCCAGAGTGTAACGGCCTTGGTACTCGGCACTTTTTTGGCAACGAAACCTGTCCTGTCTGTAAGGGGGCTAGGCTGCGACCAGAAGCCCTCCATGTCCTCATCGGTGGCAAAAATATCGTGGACCTGACCGCACTGTCTATCAAAGATGCGTATGATTTTTTTGAAAAAACAAAACTTTCAGAGCGTGAGAAAAATATTTCCAAAGTAGTCTTGCGAGAGATAGAGTCACGGCTTTTGTTTATGTTGAACGTCGGTATCGAGTACTTGACCCTCGATAGGCGTGCCCACACCCTCTCGGGTGGCGAGGCTCAGCGTATTAGACTAGCCAGCCAGCTCGGCTCGGGCCTGGTCGGTGCACTCTATGTCCTCGACGAGCCAACCATCGGCTTGCACTCTCGTGACAATGACCGTCTCATCCAGACCCTGCTCGACTTGCGAAACTTGGGTAACACCATCATCGTCGTGGAGCACGATGAAGACACTATCTTTGCTTCTGACTACATAGTAGATATTGGTCCGGGTGCTGGAGTGCACGGGGGAGAAGTAGTCGTTTCTGGCTATTTGGAGGATCTCCTCACGGCAAAGAAAAATACATCTGGTTCAGTGACTCTCGACTATTTACGTGGTGACAGGGAAGTAGAAGTGCCAGAAAAAAGACGTGACCACCCAAAAGGAGAGATCCAGATTCGTGGTGGCAAGGTCTTTAATATCAAAAACTTGAACGTCGACATACCACTCGGCAGGTTTGTGGCAGTGACTGGTGTCTCTGGCTCGGGCAAATCCTCTTTTGTCTACGAAATACTGCACAAAAACCTGCAAGCTCGTTTTGACCGACGGTACCGCTCGGCTGCTATACACAATTGTTCGTCTTTTTCTGGAACCGCATACTTGCGCCGCGCATTATTCATTTACCAGAGCCCGATCGGCCGCCCCCCACGCCCGAACCCAGCTACCTATACTGGAGCCTGGTCTTTTATACGTGACCTGTTTGCCGAAACAGCCGAGGCTCGTGCTCGTGGTTGGAAAGCCAACAGATTTTCGTTCAACGTCAAAGGCGGTCGCTGTGAGACCTGCCAAGGTAATGGCGAGATAGAAGTAGAAATGCACTTTTTGCCGACCGTGTATGTACCATGTGACGTCTGTCGAGGTAAACGTTTTATGAAGGAAACCCTGGAGGTCACCTACAAAAAGAAAAGTATATATGACGTCTTGCGTATGACTGTGGAGGAGGCCCTCACTTTTTTCGAGGATATTCCCGCTATATATGACAGGCTAAAAACTCTGGACGAAGTGGGATTGGGCTATCTAGAACTCGGCCAGTCAGCTACGACTCTCTCTGGTGGGGAAGCTCAGCGCGTCAAAATATCAAGCGAGCTGTACCGACCACACCTCCAAAAAACAATATACCTTTTGGACGAGCCGACCATCGGTTTGCACTACGAGGATGTCAGAAAGCTCATCGAGATCTTGCAAAAACTGGTAGACAAGGGGAATACGGTAGTGGTGATCGAACACAACATGGATCTCATCAAATCCGCAGACTATATTCTGGACATCGGTCCCGAAGGTGGTGAAGGTGGGGGAAACCTGGTAGCAAAGGGTACACCAGAAGAGGTGGCAAACAATACAAAAAGTCATACAGGCAAATATCTAGCAAAAGCCTTGAAGGGTATACAGAGAAAAAAATAGCCTCACGTCAGGTGCGTGGGCCAGGTTGTTTCTTTACTCTCGTTCATCTTTAATCTTTTTTCCAATTTTCCGGGATAAACGGTACAGCTACCATGAGGCAGCCGACCAAAAAAATCATAATATAGAAAATCAAATTTCTTTTTTCGCTAGTCTTCATTTTTTTTCTCTCAGTTAGTCTCTGCGTGACGGTGTCACAAAAGCTAGTATGACTATCGCTATTAACAGTAGCGCTATTGATTTTGGGTCAAGCATATTCTGTTTGCTATGATATCATACATACATGCACGGTGCAAAAATACCAGATAGTATAAAAAAAATACCCCAAGGTCCAGGCGTCTACCTCTTTAAACGTGGTAAAACTATTTTATACATTGGCAAGGCTACTTCTCTGCGTAGTCGGGTTCGTAGCTATTTTTCGGCTCAAGTTTTAGAAACCAGGAGTCCTCTCGTCAGCGCCATGCTCGAGCGTTTTGACACGATCGACTACATGGAGACTTCATCGGTCCTCGAGGCTTTGGTCCTCGAGGCGCATCTCATCAAAAAATACCAACCAGAAGCAAATATCAAAGAAAAAGATAATAAAAGTTTCAACTTTGTGGTCATTACCAAAGAGGATTTCCCCAGGGTACTGATCGCTCGAGGTAGAGAATTGCTACATAACACCCTTTCTGGGGAGGGTACAAGGTACCTCATCGATACCACCTTTGGACCGTTTCCAAGCAGTCGCGAGCTGAAAGAGGCTTTGCGTCTAGTACGCAAACTGTTTCCGTTTCGCGACACCTGTGTGCCGCCCGAGGCCGGTGGGTCAGGTAGACCTTGCTTTAACTATCAGATCGGCCTCTGCCCAGGGGTCTGTGTGGGCAAGGTGAGTAAAGCAGAATATAAGAAACATATCGACCATATCAAACTATTTTTCCAGAGTGACAAAAGCAAACTGATCACGTCACTTCAAAAAGAAATGACAATGTATGTCAAAAAGCAAGAGTTTGAAAAAGCAGCTGAGCTCAAGAAACGACTGTTTAACATTGAACATATCCAAGACGTCAGTCTCGTGAGCGAAGAGCGTGACATAGACGACAGTTTCCGTATCGAGAGCTATGACATCGCCCATCTTTTTGGCAAAGACGTGGTGGGGGTCATGACGGTGGTTTCTGGTGGGGCAGCGCAAAAAAAGGAATATCGAAAGTTTTTGATCAAAGATCCTGGTATCAATGACACCAAGGCTTTGGCAGAAATATTGACTCGCAGACTAGCTCATATCGAGTGGCCGTTGCCAAACCTTGTGGTGGTAGATGGCGGTGTGGCTCAGAAAAATGCTATGGAAAAAGTATTGACCGCACACAAACTGTCTATCCCCGTGGTGTCGGTGGTCAAAGACGAACGTCACAAAGCCAGAGAGATCCTCGGCATCCGACCTTTTATGCAATACGAAAAAGATATTTTGTTATCAAATATCGAAGCTCATCGGTTTGCTATTTCTTTCCACAAACATATTCGTCGAAGACATTTTGGTGTATAATATATCTATGTTTTTAACGTCAAAAACTCATGTGGGTGTTTTGCGTGGAGGTTCTACTCCTGTATACGATATATCTATGCTTTCGGGCGCTCATGTATTAGGTACATTGACTCATACAGAACCGATTGATATTTTTATTTCTAAAGATGGTTTATGGCACATGCATGGCAAGGTGAAATCTCCAGAGCGGATTTTGAAACATATGGACGTGGTGTTCAACACTCTCTATGGTGCCTACGGCCAAAACGGCAAAGTCCAAGACCTGCTCGCTCGCCACGGAGCACGTTTTACCGGCTCGACCGCCTTTGCTTCTGCTTTGGCTAACAATATTTACTTGACTAAACGTATGGCAGAGACAGAAGGGGTCAAAACTCCACTGTCGGTCTATGTTAAAGACAGCGACCCGCTTGATGCATATGTATTATCCATCGTACAAACAATCCCTTTTCCACTCTTGGTTAAACCTGCCCTAGGTGGCACTTCTCTTGGTGTATACCACGTTCGTACTAGAGACGAGCTCTATATCGCCCTCGAAAGTCTTCTCACTGTGCACGAAGCAGTGCTGGTCGAGGAGTATGTCTCTGGTCGTGAGTTTTCGTGTGTAGTGTTGGATGATTTTAGGGATACACCTGTATACAGTTGTTCTCCAGTCGAGTCTCTGTACAGTCATAGCGAGGAAAAATGGAACCAAGGTAGGCGAGAGGGTAGTACTCGGTTCGTAACTCACCCGGTCTTGAGTGACCGAGAGCGAAACGAGATGCAACAAGCAGCTACTCGTTTACATAGTCGTCTAGGACTATCTCACTATTCCCAGAGTGACTTTATCCTCCATCCAAAGCGGGGGGTATACCTGATAAACGTCAAAAGTCAGCCAAATATGAGTGAGGGGTCGGTCCTGCATCATTCTCTCCAAAACCTCGGCATTTCTCTGCGTCATTTTGTCAACCACACATTGTCTCTTGCGTTGCGGCGAAAATAGCGTACTCAGGCTGTTGTAAAATTGACCAAATGCAAAGGTCCTGATAGAATCAGACTTTCGGGCCTATAGCTCAGTTGGTAGAGCAGTCGCTTTGCAAGCGAAAGGTCAGCGGTTCGAATCCGCTTAGGTCCACCTAAAGAAAAGCCATGTTATGGCTTTTCGAGCGGATTCGAACGACGGAGCCAAAAATTTTCAGTAGAAAATTTTGCGAGTCGGTGCCTAGACTAATCCTGAGCGACGGCGAAGGATTAAGTCGAGGGAGAAATTCCGCTTAGGTCCACCTGTTGCAGTTTGTGCTTATATTTTTCTATAGATATTTTTTCCTACATGTTCTATAATATCTTCCGTATGGAACACATAAAAACAACATTATTGCTAGGTTTGTTGACAGCCCTAGTACTTGTTTTAGGATATAGTTTTGCTGGGCAAAATGGTTTATTTACAGCTCTTATTTTTTCTTTTGTCATGAACATTGGAGCTTATTGGTTTTCGGATAAGATAGCATTGGCTATGTATCATGCAAAACCAGTCTCTGTCCAAAGTCACCCTGAACTGTTTGCTATGGTCAAAGACCTGAGTATGCGTGCCGACTTGCCTATGCCCAGAGTCTATATGATTGATCTGCCAGTACCAAATGCTTTTGCCACAGGAAGAAACGCACAACATAGTGCGGTAGCCGTATCGGGTTCACTTCTATCAATGCTTTCAAAAAATGAGTTAGAGGCTGTCATCGCTCACGAACTTGGGCATATTAAAAACAAAGATATTCTTATTTCTTCTATAGCAGCAATGCTTGCTGGTGTAGTTTCTTATATTGTACAATTTGCTTTTGTATTTGGAGGTGGTAATTCTGAAGAAAAAGGACAATCTATGCTTCAAACTTTAGCATTATTAATTATTACTCCTGTTGTTGCCACACTCATTCATCTTGCCATTTCTCGTTCTCGTGAATATTTAGCGGATGCTCGGTCAAAGGAGTGGTTAGGCACTCCAGAGCCACTCATTTCTGCTTTACAAAAAATAGAAGCAGTGAACAGACGAACAAATCTGTTTCCAGAACCAAAATATGAAGCTACTGCGCATCTCTTCATTGCAAATCCTTTTACCGGTTCTCGTCTCGCTACACTCTTTTCTACACACCCGAGCCTGGCAGATCGCATTGCTCGGTTACGTGCCTAAGATCGTCTCATAGATGGACGTGGTTAGTCTATTTTGCTAGGCTGTAGGCAGAATGCCGCGTAAAAGACACAACAAAGCGATCCGGGTCAAACTTCCGGTGATATTTGAAGCAAAAGGTATTCGGTTTAAAACTACACAAGTTTTTGGGCCCGAGGCGCTAGAATATATGCGTCGCAAGCTCCTCGAAGAAGCCAAGGAACTAGCTCGGGCTATCGCAGAACACCATACTGGAACCGACAAAAGACTAATTGTCGACGAAATGGTAGACCTCGAAGAGGTTTTGGTCACCTTGCGTCAGATGTTTGGGATCAAGAAAAGAGAGGTGGCACAAAGACAGACTGTCAAAAAATTGGAGAGAGGTGGTTTTCGGAAGAATGGAATGGTGATAGTCTTGCATTGGACTGAAGAGTCAAATACGACAACCAAATAGACTTTGACTTTTGCCAGTCAAGTGTGATATAATATACCGTCCTAAAATAGGACGGGTTCTTTTTTAAAAGAATACATTCCGGAACCTCGTTTCTTTTCTCCATACGCGCTCTCCCCAGCCTGCCTGGAGGAAAGAGAGGGGTAGTATGAGTACATATCGTGTGTTTGGTCCACACACGTAAAAGGCCTCTCTCGTCATTACCATGCCAATCAACCGAGCCCTTGGTCTTGTATTTTTCATTATCATGCTAAAGTTCCTATCTCCACCGGTCTACCTAGGCCTCGAGAGTACCCTCGTCTCTCTGTTCTCTGCCTCACAAGACCTTTTGTCGATGCCACACGATATGCAGAGTTTTTCACTACCCAGTATAGAAGTTCGCTAACAGTTCCACACCCACTATCTCGCTGGTTTATCAATCTGTATCATGACCTGTCCGAGGATACCTTAAACTAGATTTTTGACTTTGCCTTTTTTTGTGTATAATAAACTTTCATTATTAATATAAACATTCATTATATGAAGTCATTTTTTATTGTCCTTGCCGTTATTCTTTTAATACTACTTGCTGTATACATGATGAAGGGTAAAAAAACAGACATGCCAGTTCCTCCAGATACCTCTACTGTAGCTACTACCACTACCGTTGCGACATTGCCAAAAGATGGCTACATGGTCGACACAGAGAAAAGTACGATTTCTTGGAAAGGTACAATGGTTACCGGTAAAACGCATACAGGGACTGTCAAACTAAAGAGTGGTCAGGGTACTTTTGGAGGGGAGACTCCTACTACCGCAGAGTTCGTTATCGATATGAATACCATTACCGACTCTGATGGTAATGCAACATTGGAAAAACACCTCAAGTCAGAAGATTTCTTTGGGGTAGAGACAAATCCAGAAGCCATCTTTACTTTAACCACTCTAGCTACCACTACCACTAAAGACCTGTACACAGCAAAAGGTAGTTTTACATTGCGCGGTATTACAAAGGAGATTTCTTTCCCAGTGACCATCTCGGTTGCCGAGGGTGTGGCTCGTGTCTCGGGCAAACTGACCTTTAACCGTGCTGACTACAACGTCAAATATGGCTCAAAATCATTCTTTAAAAACCTAGGTGATAAAGTGATCAGGGATGAAGTAGAGATCACCTTAAATCTCATCTCTGTTATACCAACCGCAGCTCAATAATCCACACAACAAGCACCCTACGGGGTGTTTTTTGTTATACTGTCTATAATGAACAAAAAAGTGATATTGGTTGTGGGTATGCTTGTTTTGGTTGCTCTGACTTTCTTTTTCATACGCGACACGGGTAAATTGCCTACACGCCAGGTGACTGTGGTAGCTTTTGGAGACAGTTTAACCGAAGGGTATGGTGTGGGAGATACCGAAAATTATCCCTATTTGTTGGATCGAGCACTCTCGGCTACACCACCTTTACGTGTGACTGTGCAAAACAAAGGGGTAAGCGGTAACACTACCAGAAATGCTCTCGATAGAGTAGGTGAGGTGATACAAGCTAAACCAGATGTAGTGATCATAGGTATCGGAGGTAATGATATACTACGAAAAATACCACCTACTGAGACCAAAGCAAATCTCACGGCCATCATTGAACAGATCTCGAGTAAAACACAAGCCAGGATCATCCTCCTCGAGGTGGATGTACCTTTGCGTAGTCAATACAAAGATATATATCATGAATTGGCGAAAACTTATAACCTAACCTTAACCCCTTTTTTCTATCCATCTTTGGCTCTCAGTAATACATACACTCAAGATGACCGTATTCACCTAACCAAAGCGGGATACCAAAAAGTAGTCGATGACTACATATACCCAGCGGTGATCAAAGAACTTAAAAAAATATAAATACGTGTACTCTGTATGACCGATACAATAACATCTTTTATACGACCAACAGCGTTAAGCGACATGACCCGTCTCTCTGTGCCGTATGTTATTTTCAAACATTCACGCGACTGTGGACAGAGCCTCGATGTGGTAGAGGACTGTGCTCGGCTTTTGGGTATGGTGCCTGTATACCAGGTGACTGTGCAGGATAGTCCTGCTTTATCCCAAAAGATCGCTGCGTATTTCGACATACAACACGAAACGCCTCAGGTGTTACTCATACAAAAAGACCGTGTACTGTATGTAGCTTCTCATCGAGACATTTCCATCGATGCAGTCTGTGCTATCATAGATAGATGAAAGCACACACGACATATATTCTCTTTGGGATGACTGGCGACCTGGTCAAAGAAAAAATATTACCAGCTTTGTATACGTCATACAGACAAGGATTGTTTGGTCCAGAAGACCGGATCGTCGGTTTTTCGAGACGTCCTTTTTCGGACCTAGACATACGAGCATACGCTAAAAGTATTCTCGAGCCACTCTTTGGCGCAGAGTTCGATCCTACTTTTTTGGAAAGGATTACCTATGTTTCTGGTGACTTTGCCGACCTAGCATCCTACAAACGACTGGGTATTCAGCTTGTCTTTTTGGACAACTTGTACGGGGCCTGTAGCAACAAGTTGTTTTACATGGCTGTACCACCGCAATACTATGTTGATATCGTCAAAAACCTTTCTGGCTCCGGACTCTCTATACCGTGTGGTGGGGAAGCGGGCTGGTCTCGTATTTTACTCGAAAAACCGTTTGGTCATGATTTGCGTAGCGCACAGGAGTTACAGAGACTCCTCCTCACTATTTTTAAAGAAGAACAGATATATCGCATTGACCACTACCTTACCAAAGAAAAGCTAGCTCAGTTTTTGGCAAACAAAGCAGACGAATACACAAAACGTGGTTGGAACAATACGCAAGTCGAGCGCTTGCACATAAAGCTGTACGAACAAAAAACAATAAACGGTCGTGGAGCTCTCTACGACTCCCTTGGGGCCCTCCTCGATGTGGGACAAAACCATATGCTAGAAGTATTGGCTTGTCTCATTGCTTTGGATATATCACCACAAAAAAGGGCAGAGGTCATATCGGCCATTGTCGGTCCGACTGCTGCAGACATAGGAGGTATGCTGTTTGGTCAGTACGGAGGATATCTCTTTGAGCCAAATGTGGAGGAGAACTCTCATACAGAGACTTTCTTTTCTCTGTCGCTGTACCTAGATTTGCCGCAGTGGCGCGGAGTACCGGTTACTCTTTCTGCTGGTAAAGGTCTCGGAGAGGATAACAGCAGTATCGAGGTGACGTGGAAAGACAGTACAACAGAAGTGTTCTCTCTACGAGACAGTGACCCGTTGTATGCCTATAGTCAAGTGTTGGCTCATGCAGCAAACGGAGAACAAGAGTTTTTTGTCTCTCCTTTGGAAATCATCGGACAGTGGTCATATATTTCCCCTATTCTACAAGTAAAACAAAAACGAAATCCGTTTGTATACAAAAAAGGACAAACGGGGGAGGAGGTCATACAAACCTATAGCTAGGCGTTAGTAGTATCTATCAATGTTTTTCTTGTGTTCGTTGTATGTTTTAGCGCAGTGAATACGGCGGTATTTGTCGTGAATGTAGTACATACAACTCGTTTTCTGTGGGTTATAGGCGGCTTCGATGGCTGCTAGACTAGGGGAAGCGATCGGTGTCGGTGGTAAAGCTTTATATTTATAGGTATTATAGGCGGAATCTATTTTTTTGTCTTCCGGTTCTACTATTTGCCACCATCCTTCGTCTTCGTTACCTTTGGCATATTGCAGCGTGGCGTCTATTTGTAGCTTCATACCTGCAAAGATGCGATTCCAGATAATACCGGAGATGAGCTTCATGTCGTGTTTACCAGCCGCTTCGCGCTCGATGAGGGATGCTATCTTCAGAGCGGTTTCCTCATTGACGATACTAGTTGTTTTTGATTTTTTGATATTTTTGGTCTGTTTTTGAAACTCGTTGAGGATGGTCTGGGTCACTTGGATCGGATCCTCGTCTTTGTGGATGATGTAACTTTTTGGAAAGTAGTATCCTTCGAGACTTTCTTTACCGAAAGCAATGTGGGCGTTTTGAAATTCTACTTTTTCTTCTTCTGTCCAACCTAGTTTTTTGCTTACTACTTCTACCACTTCCTCTTGGCGCATACCAGGTTTGATTTGTACTATCCGCATAGAAGGGTTAGCCATGTCCAGGTAAAAGGAGAGATCCGCCAGGACTGACCAGTCCAGCTGGTAGTATAATACTCGACCGAGTATGGTGAGGAGGAGGAAAGCGGGGAGGAGGAATAGGTAATGTTTCGGTTTCTTCTTCATATTCAGGTAGAGTATAGCATATCTCGTTTTTTTTCGCATCGAATCCATGCTTGCATATACATATAAAAAGATTATGATACTTGTATGTCTATCAAAACTTTTTTAATGAAAAAAATGTTAGCCAGCCAAATGAAGGGTGTGCCACAAGCCGAACAGGACAAGATCTTTGCTATGATCGAGAAAAATCCAGACCTGTTTACCAAAATCGCCAAAGAAGTTGAAACAGAAATGAAAAACGGCAAAGACCAAATGGCTGCTACCATGGAAGTGGTCAAACGCTACGAAAAAGACCTGAAGGGTCTCATGTAAAAAAGAAAACTCGACTATAAGTCGAGCTCGAGAAACTTTTGCCACGGTTGTACGTCTTCTGTCGGTTGCTGTTGGAAGATTGCTGAGATGAGACCGGATCCACCGGTTTCTTTGACATATATACCGAGTTCGGGATCATTTTCCAGACCCTTGTCTCTGACCATTTGGTCCAGTGCTTCATCTGCCAATTCTATTGATCCGTAGGATACTTGAAACGGTCCTGTTTCTGTTTGCCTCATACATCTTTGTGGTGCTGGTGGAAAAGTAACGACGAGGTACATATTCTGTCGTAGATTATATATGTAAGGTATCTTTTTGCAAAGACCAAACATATAGGCAAAAATGCACTTTTCGGGTATAGTACAGCCATGAATCTATCCATCGGCATTGTCGGTTTACCAAACGTGGGAAAGTCTACGCTCTTTAATGCTTTGACCAAAAAGTCAGTGCCAGCCGAAAACTACCCGTTTTGTACGATCGACCCTTCGGTGGGTATTGTCCCTGTGCCGGACGAACGCCTCGGCCTCCTCTCTACACTGTCCGCTTCAAAAAAAACTATTCCAGCTGTGGTCGAGTTTGTGGACATCGCTGGACTGGTCCAGGGTGCTTCGGCAGGTGAGGGGCTAGGAAATACTTTCTTGCAACACATCCGCGAGGTAGACGCTATCCTACAAGTCGTGCGTATTTTTGAGGACAACAACATTATCCACGTCGCAAACCGGGTGGATCCACTCTCTGACATACAGGTGATCAACCTCGAGCTTATCTTGGCTGACAAGCAAACGGTGGAAAAGAGGCTCGGTAACCTGGCTCGGGATGTCAAACGAGGAGATAAAGGGGCGATTGTCGAAGAGGCGCTCCTACAAAAGGTGTTGACTGCGCTCAATCTCGGTCACCTGGCTTCAACCCTTTCTCTCACTCCCGAGGAATCCGTTCTCCTCAAAGGACTACACCTCCTAACTGCAAAAAAGATGCTGTTTGCTCTAAACAAAAAAGCTGGGAGTAAAAACCTCGACGAGACCAAGGATCCGCGTTTTACTGCTTTGATAGACTTTTTTGCAAAAATAGGAGCGCGGTATGTAGTGGTAGATGCTGGTATCGAAAACGAGCTGAAAGACCTGGAGGGGGAGGAAAAAGAACTGTTTCGAAGTGAGCTGGGTGGCAAGGACGACGGATTGGACCTCCTCATCAAAGAGAGCTATACCCTGTTGGGTCTCATGACGTACTTTACAACAGGCGAGGACGAGACCAGGGCTTGGACGGTAGAGACTCGTTCTACTGCACCGGTCGCCGGCATGGCTATACACACTGACTTTAAGGACAAGTTTATCAGAGCCGAGGTGGTAGCAAGCAGTGACCTACTCGCTTGTGGCTCGTATGCTGCAGCTCGCGAAAAGGGTCTGGTCCGTACCGAAGGTAAAGAGTATGTTGTTCAAGATGGTGATGTGATCGAGTTTAGGATATAACCGTTTGTGGACAGCTCTCTTTATGGGGAGTAAGCAGGGGTGTATGATATAAACATCATGAACGGTTTTGACGCATTGGACCTAGTGGGAATGCTTTTTGGTAGGTTTTTCAGTTGGGTTATCGTATTCGTTGCATTATTTATTATTTTAAAAAGTAACAAAAAAAATATGAATCCAAACAGTCAGACTCCTGGTGTGGTGGCACCGAGTGGTAACTCTTCGAGCAAAGACGTACTACTCAACTTTGGTTTTTTTATCCTCTTGGTTCGAGTCGTCTATGACCTCGGCACCATCGTGTTTGCCGCTATCGACAAGCTGTTTCCTAGTACCACCGCATACCAGTATTACGGTTCGTATGGCTCGTATGGGTACTCGTCTATCAGTTGGCCAGTCTCTGTGACCATTGTTATCTTTCCTATTCTCTTGATCCTCGGTTGGTTTATAGAAAAACACTACACAGCTGTACCAGAAGAGAGAAACTCAAAAGCTCGTAAGTTTTTTACCTATCTACCTTTGGTGATTACCAGTCTGGTTCTTATTGGTAATTTTATTACCGTATTGTATCGCTTTATCGACGGTCAAGATCTCTCTATTGCCTTTTTGCTCAAATCATTGACCGTGGTACTCATCTCAATTGTGCTCTTTTTGTACTATTTCTTTGAACTAAAAGGGATGTTGCAAAATAAAGGCAAGTGGGTGGTCATACTCTCTAGTTTGATGGTTACATTGGTTGTTATCCTTGGTTTTATGGCTCTCGGTTCTCCTCGCACTCAGAGACAAATACGAGCTGATGATACTCGAGTGTCACACTTGGCATCGATCGACTCTCAGGTGGGCTCGTATGTAGAACAAACAGGACAGTTACCTCAAACTTTGGCTGATATGAAGCAAATATCCGGTAATTTCCCAAATGATCCGGAAACAAACGCTCCGTATGAGTACATCGCCGGTAGTCGTATGAACGACGGTACCTATACGTACCAGCTCTGCGCTACCTTTGCACGCTCTAGTTCGGCTACCAACGACATGTGGGGTCATCCAGCAGGTCGCCACTGTTTCTCTCGCACCTACAAATCATACACATCCCCTGCTCCTGTGGTACCAGTAAATAACAATTACTATTACTATCCAAATACCAACTAAATAACCAGTTACTCTCGGGTAACATACAAAACCCCTCTCGAGGGGTTTTTAGTATAAAACAGCTGTCGCTGTGTAGGTATTCAACGAGAGCCGAGTAGGGTGTTTGATCAACTGTTCAAATGGACTTGTGTATAAATTGATATCATTTATTCCCTCTGTCAACTAGAGTATCCACTGCAGTCACGTTACAATGGTATACATGAATCAAGTCGCTCGCATAAAGAAAATGCTATCCAACGACGTCGGGATCGACCTGGGTACGGCAAATACCCTGGTCTATGTCCGTGGGCGAGGTATTGTCATCAACGAGCCCTCTGTCGTGGCTGTAAACCAAAAAACAGGCCGGGTGGTGGCTGTGGGTAGTGATGCAAAAATGATGCTTGGCCGTACCCCGACGCACATCGTGGCTGTACGTCCATTGGTCGACGGGGTTATTTCTGACTTTGAAGTGACCGAAGAGATGATCACCTACCTTTTGAACAAAGCTCAAAAAGATAATAAAAAGTTGTTGGGACCACGAGTGGTAGTGGGAGTACCATCTGGTATTACCAACGTCGAGATCCGGGCTGTACGTGACGCTACGCGCAACGCCGGGGCGAGCGAAGTCTACATTGTCGAGGAACCCATGGCTGCTGCTATCGGTATTCGACTACCCGTACTCGATCCAGTAGGCTCTATGATCATCGACATCGGTGGAGGAACCTCTGACATCGCAGTCATCTCTTTGGGTGGTGTAGTCCGTTCAAAAAACTTGCGTATCGCGGGGGATAAGCTGAACAACGACATTATTTCTTATGTACGCAACGAGTTCAAGATCTTGATCGGTGAAAAAACAGCAGAGCAAGTCAAAGTGTCGATCGGCGCTATTATCTCACGAGAAGAGGGGGTCGAGGCCCCGATCCGTGGCAGAGACCTGATCTCTGGTTTACCTCGAGAAGTGGTGTTGACCGATGCGGACGTACGCGAAGCCATCTCTAGTTCGATCAATACCCTGGTTGAAGCAACTAAAGAAGTGTTAGAAACGACACCCCCTGAAGTCCTCTCGGATGTTATGCATCGGGGTATATATCTGACTGGTGGCGGAGCTCTCATTACTGGCCTTGACGCTTTGCTCTCTGAATACACCAAAATGCCTGTCTTTGTAGCCCCGGACCCTCTGACCGCAGTCTGTCGTGGTACGGGCATTATTTTGGAGAACATAGAACTATACAAAGATGTACTCATCGGTAATCAAGATGACTTACCTCCTAAAAAATAATCAAAAAAAGAAAACCGCATGGTGGCCTTGGGTCGTGTTTTGTACCCTGGCTCTCCTCTTATATTTTTTTGCTACCCCTCTGCGTGTAGCGTTCTACACGGTGTTGCGTCCAGTCTTTTTTGCACACACAGCAGTTGGTAATCGGTTTACCAGCTTCTTTGCTTACATGACTTCAAAAAAATCCCTAGTGGCAGAAAATGAAAATCTCAAGTCACAACTGGCCGTCTTTGAGCTACAAAAAACAGAATACGATCTATTACGAAAGGAAAACCAAACACTTAAAGAAAGTTTCGGTCGTCGTACGAACCAAGACATGGTTTTGGGTATAGTTTTGTCTAAACCACCCATCTCGCCGTATGACACCTTTGCCTTGGATGTGGGTCTGCGGGATGGGGTAGCTCTGGGTGCGGTGGTCTACACCCCTCTGGGTGGGGCCATAGGAACAATCAGCGAGGTGGCTTCGACTAAATCTTTTGTTAGTTTGTTTTCAAACTCAGAAACAGAAACAGAATTGTCTAGTGTTCGTACGGGTATCAACGTGCGTGTGCGTGGCCAAGGGGGTGGCACTATGCGAGTTGATGTACCAAAAGACGCAGATTTAGTGTGGGGAGATGTTTTTGTTTTGCCACACATAGAGTCGAGTATCGTTGGTAGTGTCTTTTATGTGGACACCGAGAGTCAAAATTCGTTCAAGTCACTCTATATTCGTTTTCCAAACAACATCTGGAGCACCCAGTATGTTTTGGTAGAAAAGATACTGTAAACCTGTGATACAATGGGCCATATGAACGTACAACAGAGGGTTATGCTGTCTTTGGTTGTGTTGCTCGGCATCATCTCAACACCGTGGTGGGTGTATACTTCTGTGATCCTGGCATTACTTATCACCGTACCCGACTACTTTGAATCCCTCTTTTTTGCTTTTATCATCATCTTGTTGTACCGGCTTGGCCGACACGGTGTTTATGTGTTTGCAGCTACGTTTGCCCTGTATCTTTTTATCAACTATGTTCGTCGTCGTATTCGTCATTGATCCATATGTTTAGTCGTATTCGTGTATACGTTCGTCGTATGTTTCGCCACAGAAGTACGGAAATATATCCGGAGGAGATTTTTATTGACTCTCAAAACCTACCAGAGTTCAACCAAGACCAGTTTGAGGGGCGTCTGGAAAAACCGATTGGGAGTCAGGTATATACCTCTGTTTCTTTTTTTCTCATATTTTTGTTTGTCGTGTTTACTTACCGCTTGTGGGACTTGCAGATACGCCGAGGAGAAGTTTTTCGTCAAAGGAGTAACAACAACAGCGTAGAAAAAACTATTATTTTTGCCGACCGGGGACTAGTGGTGGACCGTTTTGACGTACCACTCATTTGGAACGAACCGAACACGCTTTCAGACCAGTTTTCTCTACGACGTTATGCCACTTCGTCTGGATTGTCTACATTTCTAGGATACGTCAAATACCCGACCAAGGATAGCTCCGGTTTTTATTACCGAAAAGACTATGTGGCCAAAGATGGTTTAGAGCAGGTGTTGAACACTGAACTTTCTGGTAAACAAGGGGCAAAAGTGATTGAGCGAGACGTCAAAGCAGAAGTTGTCTCCGAAAGTCTCGTCTTGCCTCCAAAAGCTGGTCAAAAAATTACTTTATCTCTAGACAGTCGTTTGCAAAAAGAATTACACACCTCTATGCTCGAGATCGCCGACAGAGCTGGGTACAAGGGTGGTTCAGGTATTATTGTCGATGTGCATACAGGGGAGATTTTAGCGTTATCGAACTTTCCAGAGTACGACTCGCAAGTGATGACCGACGGTAGTGACAATACACTCATATCCGAGTGGCTCCAGAGTAGTAGAAAACCGTTCCTCAACCGAGCCATCGACGGTTTGTATACACCTGGGTCGGTGGTAAAGCTTTTTGTGGCTATAGGAGTCTTGGAAGAGGGAGTGATCGACCCACGTAAAAATATTCTTTCGACGGGTTCTATATCTATACCAAACCCCTTTTTTCCAGACAAGCCATCTGTCTTTATGGACTGGAAAGCACATGGATATGTCGATATGCGTGAAGCGATCGCTGTTTCCTCGAACGTCTATTTTTATGCTGTCGGTGGTGGTTTTGGAGACCAAAAAGGGATCGGGATCGATAATATAGAAAAATATACCAGAGCTTTCGGTTTGGGTACTACGACCGGTATTCATTTTCCGGGGGAAAAGCCAGGAACCATCCCAAACCCTGCCTGGAAAAAACAAGTCTTTGCTGGTGAACCGTGGCGCGTAGGGGACACCTACAACACCGCTATCGGTCAGTATGGTTTTCAAACATCACCCATACAGGTTGCTATGGCTGTAGCCGCCTTAGCCAACAACGGTACTTTGTTGCAACCTCAGTATATCAAAGGTGCACCACCTGTTGTACGATCAAAGATACCATTATCAGCCGATAGTTTTCGTATTGTCAAAGAGGGTATGCGAGAGGGTGTGACGAGCGGCACCTCACAAGCCATTAACTTTCCATTTGTCGAAGTGGCCTCGAAAACAGGTACGGCCCAGATCGGTATAAGTAAAGAAGAGGTCAACTCGTGGGTAGTCGGCTTTTGGCCGTACCAAAATCCAAAGTACGCCTACACGGTGGTGATGGAGCGGGGAAGCAAGAACAACCAGTTCGGCTCGGTCCTGGTCATGCACGAGTTTTTCAAGTGGATGGAGCTGTACGCTCCGGAGTATTTGAAATAATAAGAACCACTCATTTGCTCAATTTAAGTATTTGCTTTTTTATATAATATGTGATACAATCCTCCGTTAGTTTGCTTGTTCAGTTTCGGCTTTCGCAGTTTCTGTCACACAAGGTGGTCGAGTAGGTCTTGTTTTCGGGACCCTGGCGATGACGATCGCCGGAATCCCGCTTATCATCAAGATGTGGCAAGAACCTATCCGGAGCTCGTTCCCAGTCTGGTTTTCCACGGTCGTGGCCTGCGTCATTACCATCGCCACCTCAGATTTCTCTTTCGAAGCGTTGTTCCTCCCGACGGGGAGCTTCATCTACAATGCTCTGGTGTCGCTCTTGTGCCTGCGCAAGCCGGCATTGGCAACCACCCCTCGTCCCCACATGCTCAGCTGAGCGGTGGGGACTTTCCTTTTTATGTGGGGAAACCGTAGCTTGATTTTTTTTTGATTTTTGAGTATAATAAACCACATTATCTTTTAAACATCCGCCTTTTGTATGAACGAACACGAATATTTAACTAAAGAAAAGTACGAAGAATTTAAAAAAGAACTCGAACACCTAAAGGGTACCCGCCGCAAGGAAGTAGCAGAAAGCCTAGAGTACGCAAAGTCTCTCGGTGACCTCTCTGAAAACGCCGAATACCACGAAGCTCGTGACGTGCAGGCTACCATCGAAGACCGCATTCAAAAACTGGAAAACCTCCTCAAAACAGCAAAGATCGTCGACGGTCACGCTACTAACTCGGTCAACATCGGCTCTGTAGTCACCGTAGAAAAAGACAACAAAAAAACTACATACACCATCGTCGGTTCCGAGGAAGCAGACGTCGTCTCTGGCAAGATTTCTATCCGTTCACCTTTTGGACAAGCTATCTTGGGCAAGAAAAAAGGAGAAACTTTTTCTTTTGCGGCTCCAAACGGTAATGTCTCATACACTATTGTAGAGATAAACTAAGTAAAACCTACGCACTTATATAATTAAGTACTAAACTCTAAGCACAGTTATACCTTACCCTCTGGGTTTGCCCAATTTCTGTGCATCTTGCAAAGCGTGATTCTCAAAGTATATTCATACATCTCGAATCCCTCTTTGCAACCTGCTTTGAAATTGAACAAATGCGTAGGTTTTACTATGCCCCCCTCGAGTTCTGTGTTAAAATAAATTTTATGGCTACAGAAAAAGAAATTCGAGAAGCTCGACTGAAAAAATTAGAAATAGTACAAGCTCATGGTATGTCCGCCTACCCGAGCAGGGTCCCGCGCGACATGTCACTTTCGGTAGCTGTGCGTGACTTTGATACACTAGCCGAAAGTGGTAAAACCGTATCTCTGGTCGGTCGGGTCATGCTCGTCCGTGGTCAGGGCGCTATCCTCTTTGCCGTTCTCTTTGACGGTACAGAAAAAATCCAAGCTATTATCAAAAAAGATACCTTGTCAGAGGACCTCTTTACGCTGTTTGCCGACACGGTAGATATGGGTGACTTTGTCTCTGTCACCGGTACCCTGATGCTCTCTAAAACTGGGGAGAGGAGTCTCCTTGCCACCAGCTGGACTATGGCGACCAAGTCCCTCTTGCCTCTGCCTGAAAAATGGCACGGCCTCACTGATACTGAAGAACGTCTGCGCAAGCGCTACCTGGACCTGCTTGGCAACGACGACTTGCGAGCACTCTTTGTCAAAAAAGCAAAGTTTTGGCAAGAGATTCGCACTTTTTTGCTTGGCGAAGGCTTTGTAGAGGTGGAAACACCAAGCCTTGAGGTCACGACCGGTGGAGCCGAGGCTACCCCTTTTCGTACACACCACAACGATTTTGACCTGGATGTTTGTTTGCGTATTTCAGTAGGGGAGCTGTGGCAAAAACGCCTCATGGCCGCTGGCTTTGCTCGAACCTTTGAGATCGGCCGAGTATACCGAAACGAGGGAAGTAGTCCAGACCACACCCAAGAGTTTACCAACGTCGAGTTTTACGCTTCGTTTCTGTCTTTCGACGAGGGGATTGCCCTGACTGAAAAACTGATCCAAACAGTTGCGTACAACACTTTTGGTACCTATGACTTTTCGACACGTGGACACTCTTTTTCTCTCTCTGGCACCTGGCCACGTGTGTCATATGTCGAGACGGTACGCGAAAAAACAGGTATCGATGTCTTGTCGGCCAGTACGGCAGAGATGGAGGAAAAGCTGCGCGAGCTGGGCGTGGAGTACCAGGGCAACAACCGCGAGCGACTGACGGACACTTTGTGGAAATATTGCCGAAAGAGTATTTCTGGTCCGGTTTGGCTGGTGGATGTGCCAAAGCTCGTCTCACCGCTTTCCAAGAGTAAAGTAGATAACCCAGAATTGACCGAACGGGTCCAGCTCATCGTGGCTGGGGCCGAGCTGTCAAACGGCTTTTCAGAGCTCAATGACCCCCTCGACCAGAAAAAACGCTTTGACCTACAACAGGACCTGCTTGCAGCAGGGGACAGCGAAGCTATGATGTCTGACGACGAGTTTGTGGAAATGCTCGAGCACGGCATGCCGCCGACTTTTGGCTGTGGCTTGGGCGAGCGCCTCTTTGCGTTCCTCGCCGACAAACCCCTACGGGAGCTCCAGCTCTTTCCCCTGATGCGACCTAGGTAAGTGTTACTGTATGCCATTTATCAAAGATCTACTCATTCTCGACTTTGAAGGTGGCAAAGGACCAAAACAGGTCGGTGCTGTTCTCTTGGACAAGGAAACCCTAGAGGAAAAGAAACACTTTTCTAGTTATGTATATTTTGATATGGAAGGGGTGCCGAGCATGAGCTCTGGTATTACCCAAGACATGCTGGACGGTGCTCCACAGCGGGAGGTGGTGGGCAAACAACTCTTTGATACCTTTGGGACAGACGTCCTCCTCGGTTCATGGATTGCAGATATGGACTTTCGGCATTTCAAAACTCTACTCACTGCTGCTGGTGTCGACCCGACTCTGTATGACTATCACTTTCTCGACATTTGGCCTGTAGCGTATACCCACCTAGTCTCCCGGGGGTACACCGGGAGTATAAAGTCAGATGATATGTTTCAGTTTTTTGGTATTCCAAAGAGGGGAAACCATGACGCTCTGGAAGACGCCCGCATCGCAGCCGACATATTGCGCAAAATTATGGGCAGGTAGTCACCCGACCACACAGGTCGGTTTTTCTTTGGTAAAAATACACCTAGACAGGTTGGGCCTTTTCGTTTCCCAGTCTTTTTCCAGAGGAGTTTTGTGGATAAGTGTGTGTGACAGTGGGAAGGGGTGGTATATAATGGTAACTAAGTGGGAAGATGTGGGATAGATCACACGACCCTCCGTCGCTCGAGTACGAGCTATGGCGGGCAAAGAAAAAACATATGCTGATCGGAGAATACACACACACCATCGACGACAAGAACCGCCTCTCGCTGCCAGCGAAGTTTCGTCAGTTGATGGGAAAGAAAGTGATATTAACTCCAGGATTGGACAATTGTTTGTGGGTCTTTATGCACAAAGAGTGGGAAAAGATCCAGGAAAAACTAAACGAGTCATCCCTCCTCACCGCTGATAACCGCAGTTTCAACCGTTTTATGTTTGCCGGGGCTGTCGAAGCCGAGATCGACTCTATCGGTCGTATCCTCATCCCAGACTTTTTAAAAGAGCGCGCAAGCCTCAAAAACAAAGTAGTGGTGATCGGGGTCTCGACTCGAGTGGAGATCTGGAACGAAAAAGCTTGGACCGACTATAAAAAAGTGGTCGAAAAACAGGCTGATGCTCTGGCCGAGAAACTGGGTTCCATAGGAGTGCTCTAAAAGCATACAAGCAACATGAGTCACGTTCCTGTTCTTTTACATGAAGTAGTCGAGGGGTTACGAGTGGTACCCGAGGGACTCCTCGTAGACGGCACGCTCGGTGACGGGGGTCACAGCGAGGCGATGTTGAAAGCTTTGCCGCAGGCAAGCGTCCTAGGCCTAGACCAAGACCAGGACGCTGTAGAGCGAGTCTCACACAGGCTCGCTTCCTACGGAGAGCGCTTCAAAGCGGTCTGTGGCAACTTTCGCCACATCGACACCCTGGTTCCGGCAGGCAGTACTGTCTCTGGGGTTCTCCTCGACATTGGGTTGTCCTCGATCCAGTTCGAGGAAAGTGGCCGAGGGTTTTCTTTTCAAAAAGACGAACCACTCGTCATGTCTTTCAAAAAAGAGCCGACTGCAGAGGATGTCACTGCGGCAGAGATCGTCAACACCTGGGCCGAAGAGTCTATCCGCTCTATCCTAGAGGGCTACGGCGAGGAACAGTTTGCCTATCGCATTGGGAAAGGGATCGTCCGAGCCAGGGAACTGGCACCGATCGAGACGACCAGCCAGCTGGTAGACATAGTCCTCGCCTCGACACCCACCTTTTACCACCACAAGCGCATCCACCCAGCCACCAAGACCTTTCAGGCTCTGCGGATCGCTACCAACGACGAGCTGGGGGCTCTGGAGGAGGGGATGAAGAAAGCCTTTTCGCTCCTCACGCCGGGTGGCAGGCTACTCATCATTTCATTTCATAGTTTAGAAGACCGTTTGGTCAAACGTTTTTTCCGGGGGATTTCTGGCCTGGGTTCAGGGATCGAGGTGACAAAAAAACCGATCGTCCCGAGCGATACAGAGATACAGACAAACCCTCGGGCACGCAGTAGCAAGTTACGCATTATACAAAAAATATGACACAGACATTTACACAAAAAATATATAACGAAAAAGTAGTATTTTGGTTTCTGGTTTCTATCCTCGGTCTGTGTACCTTGGTGTACATTCTTTCTATTCATGCTACGGTCAGAAACATTGTCACACGCGAAAATGTCGAGGAGCGTATCTCAAACCTATCACTTGATATTGCTAGTAAAGAATTTCAATACATCAGCCAAAAAAACACTATCACAAAAGTCCTGGCTACTACGTTGGGTTTTAGCGAAGTACAGAGTCGCACATATATCTCTCCAGAACAAACAAAGCAAGTGTCCTACCTCAGCCGTTAAGCTCGCATGAAGACAAATCAGAGTATACGCATACGCATGATTTCGATTTTTGTTTTGTTTTTTGCGTTACTGATTATTGGCAAGTTGTATGACTTGCAAATTGTCGACCACGACATATACACAGACAAAGCTGACCGACAGTACACAGCCAGGTCGACAGGTATTTTCAACAGAGGTAGTATTTATTTTCAATACAAAGACGGATCACTCGTCTCTGGGGCAACTCTACAAAACGGCTTTACCATAGCCATATTACCAAACCAGATCAAAGATGCTGAAGAAGTCTACACCAAACTGTCCGAAGTAATCCCTCTCGACCGTGCTGTTTTTTTTGAAAAGGCAAACAAAGTCAAAGACCCATACGAAGAGATCGTGAACAATGTCAGTCCAGAGGTGGGTCAGCGTATTATTGATCTACAATTGCCTGGTCTCAAAGCCTACAAAGAACGTTGGCGTTTTTATCCTGGGCAAGAGAGGGCTGCAAAAGTTCTTGGTATTTTAGGGTATAAAGGGGATGAGTATGCTGGTCGTTACGGCCTAGAGAGGCAGTACGAAAAAACACTCACTCGCACTGACAGTAGTTATACCAACTTTTTTGCGGAAATTTTCTCTAATTTAAAGAAAATAAGTGGCGATAACCAAACTTTAGAGGGAGATATTGTGACGACCATAGAGCCGACAGTTCAAGCCTACCTGGAAAACGTTATTGCCAGTACTACCGAAAAATGGCAATCCAAGATGACTGGAGCTATTATCCTCAATCCAAAAACTGGAGAGATCTACGCCATGGAAACATTTCCAACATTTAATCCAAACCATATCGACAAAGTGGCGGATATTTCGCTTCTCTCGAACCCGTTGGTTGAAAATGTCTACGAGATGGGTTCGGTGATAAAACCTCTAGCTCTGGCTGCAGGGTTGGACAAAGGCGTCATCACAGCCACTTCGACATACGACGATAAAGGGTTTGTCATGGTTAATGGTAAAAAGATAGGTAACTTTGATGGCAAAGCGAGAGGGTTAGTCACTATGCAGGATGTCATTTCTCAGTCACTCAATACTGGTATGGCTCATATTGTCTCCCTCTTAGGAAACGATACATTTACTAACTATATGTATCAGTTTGGTTTGAATGAAAAGACCAACGTCGACTTACCAAACGAAGGTAAAAACCTCGTCAAAAACTTGGAAAGTCCAAGAGATATCGAACATGTTACAGCCTCTTTTGGTCAGGGTATTGCTCTTTCTCCCGTCAGTACCGTTGCAGCTCTGGCCACACTAGCCAATAACGGTAAACGAGTTTACCCGCATGTCGTCAAACGTATTGAGTATAAAATAGGGGTAACCAAAGACGTCTCTGTACCGTTG
>JACCDR010671617.1_pt1 | contig 35820 bp, 39 predicted proteins | sample 7446431 | NCBI WGS metagenome assembly JACCDR01 (sample SAMN15323443, study PRJNA562643) | freshwater metagenome | isolation source: river surface water | place: USA:Blue River Watershed | collected 2017-08-17 | reverse complement strand
TCTAAGTTGACCGCAATGTTCATCACTTACGAGAAGTGCTGGCCTATGCGAATGGATCCATTTACGCTTCAGTCATCGGCTTCAGACAGAATCAACCCTAGTCTTGAATTATCGACGGATGACGTTGTTGTGCAGTTTGCTCAATACGATCCTAATGATATACCATCAATTGTTGACAACGTAACAGGCACAGAATCGCTCTCTAGGCAGTCTGAGATTTTACGCCAAGCTGCTAGAGTGGTGTTTGACCAAGTTCCCTTGAGCTTCTGAGTTTTTGTCCTACGAGGTGTAGGAATCACAATCTACCTATGAGGTACACATGTCAAAGCATCATAAACCCCCGCACAAGGGGCACCCCTCTAGCGGCTTCAATCCCGCTGCTCAGAAAGGCTCACCTCGAGTCATGGAAGTCAACACTGAGCACCACGAACTGCGTAGACCTGGCACTCAGCCAGACAGCCAAGTAATTGGCAGCTCGCAGTGGCGTGAACAACCCAAAGGCATGCCTAAGTTTCGAGAGACTTCTCCGACCAGCATTCCTCTTCAGGAAAAGCCTGTCGAGGAGCTGAGTTCTGGATACGTCTCCATTGACCTACCTTCTCAGTTTCAATTCTACGAGTTCAAGACGCTTGCTATTCGCACGCTAAAGGCAGTAGACCAAGCCAAGCTGCATCAAGCGGCTACTCAGAAGCGTATTAGATATACCGTAGAGGCTATTTCTGCTACTCTAGGCAACGGCATTTCGGCTTTTGATTTGACGCCTCAGGATTTCTACTACCTGATGTACTGGCAACAAGTGAACTCTTTCCTAAAGTACCCTAGGGTTGTTACTGCACACTGTACTGATGCACAACACAATGAGGACGTATTGCTAGGCAAGTGGAATGAGGATCTCAAGAAGCGCGTTCCTTTGGACGAGAATACCCTTCAGATGAAGGTGACAGTGAACAAGACCACTCTTGAAACCAAGAACCTTGAGTACAAGCTTAGTGACTTTAGGTGGCCTAGCATTGAACATCTCGACCTTCATGTTGAGACCATGCGAGACATTGTAGACGCCGCAGAAAATCTTACGGAGCTAGAGAACCTAGATGAGATAGAGTGGCTTGCGGGATACGCTGCTTTTCTGCGTCGGCGAGACCCTGAGGATACACTAATCAAGCGAATGGAACGTATTCGTGATCTGACGGCAGATCAGGTCTCTGACCTTGATGAATACATCCTAGCTACTACGAGCTACGGTGTGTCTGAATCAACCAAAATCAAATGCATGGAGTGCGGCGCGTTGAATGAGGTAGTGATACCCTTCGACGCGCACACGTTTCTTCCTCAGTTTAAGCGAAGATGACCTCATGGATCGTGTGTTCAACATAATGCACGATACCGGAGTTCATTTATCTTTGGACACTGACTTAAGACATCTCCTGTATCTGTCGAACAAGGTGGAGCAGGCTAGAGTAAACAAGAACAAAATACCTCCACCAAAAGTGTAGTAGAAGCATAGGCTTAGGAGCCAGATATGGCAGAGAAACCAAAAGGTACTTTTCGTGATCCTCTAGGCAAATGGGAAGACGGGACTACTCGAGGTGTGTCTGCTCTTCTCAAAAATGCTAAGGATGCTCGTAATAGGCTGACTAGGGCCACTGACAAGGTCAAGATGCTCAGAACTCAGGCAGCCTCTTTGACTGGGCCTGAGGCAGTTGTTGCGAATAGGCTGCTGAATACGGCATTGAAAGAACTAGCCAATATTCAAAAGGCTCAGAATGTAACCGCAGACCTTAAGACGCTCAAGGCATTGCAAAACGATAGTGCTAGTAAACTGGCAGCACTTCGCAATTGGATGGCGGAAACAGCATTGACGCCAGGAGAAAAACGTAAAGCCGAAAGTGTTAAGAAGAACTTGGAAAAGGTCATCAGGAATCTTTCGGTATCCAATCTTGATAAGGTAGATTTCAAGCTTCTCGAAGAAGACCTCAACCTCATCAAGATACAGCAGACCGCTCTTCCAGAGGAGTTGTCTGAAAAGTTCAATACGGTAGACGCAGTTCTTGAAGAAATAAAGAACAAGCAGGACGAAGCCCGCAAGTTCCTGGCAGAACATAAGAAGATGCTTGGGGACTTTAGATCAAAGATGCTTAGTAGCATTGGCGGCCTCGCTATGAGAGTCGCTGATAGAATCGGCTACGGTCCTCTATCTGTAGGTAACGTTATTCGAGGTATAGGAGCTGTTGCGCGCGGCGCTAAGGCCGCGGCTTCATTTGGATCGCGTGTGATAAAAGGCGATACCTACGTTCAAAGGTACCTAGACGCTAAGAGAACGGCTAGCGAGGCTTCAACTGAGGACAGTTTTGGTGCAAAACTAATTGATACCATCAAATCTCTTGGGTCTTCGAATATCTGGTTTCAGCGAAGGCTTTTGAAAGAGATCGAATCACAAGGCAAGAAAAAAGAAGGCTCTAAGGGCATACTAGGTTCCTTAGCAACCATGTTGTCAGGCCTAATAGGAAATGTAACTCAGTTTTTTGGTTCGGGTGGTTTCCTCAAGACCATCGCCAAAGTCAGTAGTTGGCTAGCTCCATTGGCCACTGCAGGACGGTTCCTTTTGACCAGGGCAATGCCTGTTATTGGTGCCTTCATGGGAGGTTGGAAACTAGGCAGCGTTATCTACGAGAAATACGCCGTTCAAATAAGCGATGCTGTTGACAGTACGATTGGTGCGCTCAAGTCTGCGTATGATTGGGTGTCCTCTAAGATTGGTGGTGTCAAGAATTGGGTTTCTGGTGCGTACACCTCAGGTAAGAGCGCTGTAGTTGGCGCGGCTCAGTCTGTCTATGGCAAAGCTTTAGGCGCTGCTGAGACGGTTGGGAATATGTTTTCTTCTGGCGCGTCTACTGTCAAGTCTATTGCCGCTTCCGGCGCTAACGTAGCTTCCTCTGCGGCTTCTGCTGTCACTGGCGCGTACAAAACCGCAGGCTCCTACATAGGAGCTGGTGTAAGCAAGCTGAGTAGCCTCGTTGGGCCTGTGATAACTAAAGGCAGTAACGTAGACTTGGATGGATTGACGCCTAGCATGCAGTCGTCCTTGAGTCAAATGGCTCAGGAATATTACGCAACCACCGGTAAGAAGCTTCAATTTAATTCTGGCTATAGAAGCAACGAAGAACAATCTAGGTTGTACAAGTCTCTGCCTCCAGGTATGGCGGCACGTCCAGGTTCGTCCTTGCACAACTATGGATTGGCCGTAGATGTTCAGTCTAGTCAAGCTAATGAGCTTCAGAAGCTAGGACTTCTTCAGAAATACGGTTTGACTAGACCTCTGTCTAGCGAACCTTGGCACATTCAACCTCAAGGATTGTCTGTTGCTGCAGCAAAAGCAGGTATATACTCTGCAGATGCTCCTAAGAATCAAGGACTAGGCACTACAGCAGTACCTGCTAGCCAATCAGTCTCTACTGCGTCTTCCTTGCCTACTAACAGCCAAACACCTTCTATAGTTCAGCCTACTGGCACAGGAGTTAGGCAAACGACTAGTTCGAGACCTGTTGGTCTCAATGATATACCTACTATCGATATGAGTGATGGTCTTTTCGTAGCTCTTAACCTTGGTGTTCTAGGGTAATGTTAAATCGCCAGCAGTTGACTATTACGGCAGTATCTCAGTTTCTGACCGATAGTACAGATTTTGCTCTCTCCTTAGTTAACGCTCAAAAGGCCGATGACATTAAGGATCAGCAGCAAGAGGAAAAGCGCTCCATACCCTGGAAGTTGCTTCTGGTTTCTGGCGGTAGTGCTATCGCAGGTATAATCACCTACATGAAAAATGTTGATGATATCTCGGGCTCTGGCGAAGTCGCTTCCGATACAGAGCCCGAGTCTGATTCCCAGTCTGACGATGATTCTGGAGAAGGCTTACTAGATACGATAGCAAATTGGTTTAGGAGTATACCAAATACCAAGGCTGATTTACCTAAATCTATGCCCCAAGCTCCTGCTATCACTAGCACTGATAGAGGTTCTACATTTATAGGAACTTCCGATTCTCAGTCAGAGTCTAATACCTCAGTAGCCTATATACGAACAGCCGCTCAAACAATTGGTGTGGACCCTGAGTTAGCCTTTTCTGTCGCTAAGATAGAGTCGAATTTGAAGGTTCAGGCAAAGAACAGAGTTACTGGAGCAACAGGTCTCTATCAGTTCACACCCTCAACCTGGAGGTTCTTGATAAAGAAGTACTCCTCTCTAGGCTTCAGTGAAAGTGACGTAAACGACCCTCGAAAGAACGCTATTATGGGGGCGGTTTACCTCAAGCAAATTTCAGAGACTCTGAGGAAACGCTTAGGCCGATCTCCATCTGCCACTGAGGTGTATCTTGGCCACTTCCTTGGCCCTTCTGGGGCTTTGTTGTTTACGCAGCAGCTAGGTCAGAATCCTCAGGCCATAGCTTCTGATTTATTTCCTGCAGCGGCTAAGTCAAACCCTAACATTTTCTTTGATGGCCAAACACCAAGAACTTTGGCTCAAGTGTTTGACTTGATGAACACAAAGGTAAGCAAGGCACGAGATAGCTACACAGTGGCGTCTGTGGAAAGAGCAGCTCCTGTGAATCAGACTACTGTTTCAACCACTTCGGTTCCTTCAGCTGTTTCTCTGGCGCCTGTTCCTCAGGACACGTCTATTTTTCTGTCATCTAAGGTAACTTCAAGAGTGCCTGAAAAACCGGTAGACAGTGTTCCTATAACTCAGCCAGAGCCAGCTGTTTCAGTGTCTAGTTCACCTCCAATGCAGGCTAAGACTTTTGCTAGAAACAAACAAGGCATTTTGATATCGCTGTCCACATCATGAATTAAGGAAGTCCAATGGCAACTACGCCTGCTTCAACTTTTGGTCAGAGATTTAATACCTCGGTTCAAGATCAGCCGCTCATTGCGGCTTCCGCGCGTTCTGAGAAGGAACTCAACTACAAAGCCTTCGTCATCGCGAATGAGTATCAAGGAAGTGACGGTAAAGGCATACTAGTAGAAGCATGGCTTCCTGAGACAGTAGGTATGGACGTGAACGCTAGCTACGATGCACCGTTCGCTCAAGGTATCTCTAACATGATACCTGAAAACGTAGGTGCTCTAGCTAGATTCTTAGGTATGAGCATGACGACTCAAGCCTTTACCATTCAGGTTTGGCAAGGCGGCGCGTTTATAGAATTTCAGATACCGTTCACCTTTCAAGCTGAATCCAGTGCTCGTGACGATGTGATGCGTCCAATCAAGGACTTGCTGAAACTCACTATGCCTAAGGATCCTCAAGGAGGAGGGTTGCTAGAAGCCCCAGGCCCAGTAGTTGACTTGGAACGGCTAGCTCAAGCCAATGCAGGCCAGGCTATAAACAATCTTGTAGGTGGCCTCACTTTCTCCAATCTCAAAGACACGTTCACTGAGCTAAAGTCAGACACGTTCGGTGCGCTAGCAAAGGCTAAAAACAGTGCTCAAGAGAACATTGCCAGACCCCTGTCTAGTGCCATTGTTAACTCGATCAGGAACAACATTAGCTTGTATCTTGGTAGGTTCATGTACTTACCTTCTGTAGTCATAACAGATGTAAGTCCTACTTACGACGTGATGATTGGTCCGGATAGAAACCCAATTCGTGCTACAGTGAACGTGAATTTCAGGACGTTCTTCATTCCGACTCAGAATGATATCGACGTGATGTTCCCTTCTGCTACTTCGTCAAACACTAGACGCAACATCTAGGTGATCACGTATGACTACAGTTCTCAACCTCAAACGAAATTCGTACATGGATCAAGGTACGACTCAACAGTCTTTGGACTACTTGAGTGCTCGTTACCTTAACATCAAGTTCATTGTACCTGCTAGGGACTCCTTTGTAGTTACTCAGGCCTACGAAGCAAACGCGCCTGGCATTGCTTTTGATTTTTACGGCAGTGCGGACTATTGGTGGGTAGTCCTTCTGTTTAATGGGATTCAGGATCCTGTCGAAGAACTGGTAGCAGGCAAGGTTCTCCAGCTACCTGGTCTTGCTGACGTGAACGCTTTCCTGAGTTTGAAAGAGTCGCAAGAGCAGGACTTGACCGTCACTCTCTAATATGGCCTATTCTCTAAAGGATCGGCTGTTTGTCTCGATCCTATTCAACGGCGTAGAATTTCCTTTTGAAATCAACGCTCTTGACTTTGTACACATCAGTGCATCGGTACGAACCACACTCCCAGCGTTGACATTTAAGGTTACTGACGTAACCAAGTTTTTGACTATCAACAATTTTTTGGTTGATGGCACTCAGATAACAGTCACTTTAGGCAAAGAAAGACAAAAGTCGTCCTTCACCTTTAGACTTTTCTCATTTACTGAATCGCCTGGCGCAAGTCCTGTTTACACGATTAGAGGCTACTTGGACAGCCCTTTGTATTGGACGTCTAGTCTCACTGAGTTTCAGAAAGGTGGTTCCAATACAGTTTTAGCTGCTTTGGCTTCTATGTGCGGGCTACGTTTTTCTGGGACCAATACCTCAGATTCTCAAGTGTGGATTCCTCAGAATCAAAGAATCTCTGAGTTTGCTCGCAAGGTGCGCGAGCACGGCTGGATTAATGAAGCTAGTTGCATGCAGATGGGTGTCACTGCTAGCAAGGAACTACGCTATAGGAATGTCGCAAACTTTGCTCAGTTTCCCGTAAAGGATTTCTTTGACCTAACTAAGGTCACAGATCAAGTAAAACCTATTACGTCTTATTCCATCTCAAACAAGGCTGGCTTCTTCAATGTTAACTCTGGTTATAACAGTGTTCGCGTATCCCAGTCTGTTTTGAGTGCTGACGAAGAAGTGTCCAGCCTTACTCTGCAAAAGAATTCAGCAAAGTTGATGGTAAACAAGGCTATTCGTGACTCCATACAGCAGAACAAGGTACTCTTCTCTCCTATCAACGTAGGCAACGTACACGCCAACTACGAGAGAGCGGTCTATCAAAATCAGAGGTTAGGCAATCTGTTTACTCTGGGTATGGAAGTGATGACGCCCGAATTTTCAGAGTCTGATCTATTAGACGTGGTTAGCGTATCTGTAGAAACGCCTGAGGTAAAAGGCAGTAAGCAATACAGCGGAAAGTACCTAGTAACCTCGAAGGTTCTATACGTCAAGGGTGCTAACTATTACGAGAAGTTGGAACTAGTCAGGCATGGTCTAAACGAGCCGCGAGAACAAACACAGGAGTAGTATGTTAACAGGCGTCAACGATACGGAACAGACAGACTACACTGGTGTTGTTTTCATAGGAACAGTTGTTGACAACAATGATCCTCAAAGGCTACAGAGAGTCCGAGTTCGCATCAAGGGTCTGTATGAAGGTCAAACCTCAGATCTGCCTTGGGTTGCTCCGAAAGTAGGGTATGGTTTTGGTAACGCAGGAGGCGCAGGTAGAATAGCTGTCCCTCTTGTGAACTCCAAACTCTACGTAGAACTTCAGGGCGGAGACAGCCACTATCCAGTATACACTGGTAACGTTATTCACTCAGATTCTCCGGTGACTGATGGTAGCGCAAACTACCCTCACAGGTATATGACCGTAGATCGTGCAGGCAATAAGATCATTGTTGACCCTATGCCTGGCGCCAACGTAGTGACCATTCAGCACGCTTCTGGGACGCAGATTACAGTGAATAATGATGGTTCGGTTAACATCGTGGCCGTGAACGACATAACGTCAAGTGCGCCTAATTGGACACATACTGGTGATATCACTATCACTGGCGACCTGGATGTGACAGGTACAGTTGATGCCACAGTAGACGTTAAAGCAGGCCCCCTTAATATCAGTCTCATAGGCCACAAACACGGCGGTGTTACTACAGGTGGCGGAACTACAGGACCTTCTGTACCATGAGCTTCCAAGATCTAGCTATACCTTCTCCTTCAGTACAAACCTTAAATGTAGTTTGGCTTGATGTGAACTCTCGTATGGGAGAGAGTCTAAAACCAGACTTGCTGCCTAATGTACAAGCCATTAACAACAGTCTATACAACCTGTTGAGGTGTCCGATAGGCGCACGAGGACCTATTTTTCAGCCGGAGTACGGAACCTTACTCTATAGGCTTCTGCATGAACCATTGGACCCCATAACTGCCAACAAGATTCGAATCTCGTTTATTCAGGCTATACAGAGATGGGAACCTAGAATTGATATTAACATGGAGAAATCTTCAGTAGTTCCTAACTATGCTCAGGCCTCGTTTACAGTAACCATCTACTACACGATAGTGTCTGAGGCGCAACAAGGTGTGGCGACCTTTTCTCTTAGCCGTTAACTGTCTCGAGGGTAACTATGGCGGATATCATTCTCTCTACTGTTAGTCCAGATCATGCAGATATAGTGGCTCAACTTCAAGCCGCCTTACTGACACGTGATTCGTGGAAAGACAGGATTACTTCGTCTACCGGCCAGACACTTATTGAGTTTCAAGCGGCGATTGGTGCTTACGACCAATTTGCCATTGAAAGCGCATTTCAAGAGGTGTTTCCTGAAAGCGCTAAGAATGCTAGCAGCATATACGCTGCTGCAGAGTTCCTAGGTGTTCGTACTAACAGAAAACTAGGTTCCACTGTCGAAGTAACTCTATCAAGCCCAGTAAACGTAACCATACCCGTCTTCTCTCAATTTCTAGGTGGCGGTACGTTTTGGTACAACAAGACAGCGTTGTCTGTTACCTCTACTCCTACTACATTTACCCTGACTCAAGGTAAGGTAGTGCAGATTTCCACCACAGGTCTAGGAACTGACTTTCAGTCTTTCGTGACTCAGGAAACAGACTTTGTTGTTCACGATCAGGACATCCTCATCAAGATCAACAGTGTCAATCAGTTTGTGACTACCGATGGTTTGTGGACGCGTCCTGGCCTAGATGGAGTTCAGAACAAAACTCTACCAGATGGTAGGGCGCTCTTGTTGTTTGGCAACTCTCTTTACGGATCCAAGCCGACTGCTACTGACGTAATCGACATCACCTATATTGTCACTCAAGGCAGTGACAGCAATAACCTGCCTATCAGTGGTAGGCCTGTTACTCTTGAGACTGATCCTACGGTTGCGGGCACGTTTAGTTCTCTACCTTCAGGCGGTGCTTCTCAATCGCCTTTTCTTGTCTACAAGAATATCACTCCAGCGCTATTTGGTTCGTTCAATAGTTCAGTCACTGCAGCACAGTACAAGCGTCTGCCTTTGCAGTACCCTGGCGTGATCGACGCAGCTACCTTTGCTCAGCGTGAGGTCAATCCTAAGGCTTTGGCTTGGATGAACGTCATCAAAGTCTGCCTTCTGACTACCACTCCTTTTACAACTCCTCAATTCGCAGCCTTTGAGGATTTTTTCCTGCGCAATACGATGTACAGTACGCGCATATACCGGCAAGATCCTATTCCCGTAGATATTGATGTTGATGTTGATGTGTTCTGCTCTAACTTCTCTAATTTAAGTGAGATACAGCAGAAGGTAGAAGACGCTCTTGATGCTCTGTTTGCTCCACGTCAAGGTATCATAGGCTTGGACATCTATCTCAGCGATATCTACGACGCTATTGAAAAAGCAGATGCCAATATCAAGTACATTCTGAGACGAGAGCCTACCACAGACATTGTGATCTCCTCTCTCAATGTAGAGGCTCCGACTGCTACGGTAGTACCTTTGTCAGGTGCACTGGCGCCAGGTTTCTACGACTACGCCATCTCGGTAGTTTCTTCCTTAGGTGGAGAAACTGCCCCTACTAATTGGACCACAGTAGAAGTCACTGTTCCTGGATCACGAGTAGATTTGCAGTGGCCTGCAGTTTCTAACGCAGCAGGCTACAAGGTATGGGGGCGAACTACTCCATCACCGCTAGGCTTGATAGCTTCTGTAGGTCCATCTACATTGACGTTTACAGACAGCGGTTCTATTGTGCCTACAGGTACTATACCTGCTCAGTCAACGGTCGCAATCTACTATCCTAGACTGAATTCAAAGAACGTCGTTACCAAATACAGCACCCGCATTAACGAAATCAGTTAAGCCAGATGCCTCAACGTAAAAAACTCCTTCCTCCCTATCTCGACGATGTGCAGGTATGGAATGACCTAGCAGACGCGGTAGACGAGGTGTGGAAAGACAAAATTGACGATCCTAAAAAGTTTCTAGCAAAGTTGAGAGACACTTGGATAGTCCCTGAGTCTACTCTCAGTAAGATTGAGGCTGGTACTATTCTTGAGCTATCTGACTTTTCGTTGCCAGAACGAGAGATTCTGATAAAGCAAGCCAACATGATTGGTTTTGACTTTAGAGAAGCTGACGCCATCACAGATGAGGATTATCAGCGAATAACGCGTAATCTGAGTCTGTACTGGTACGGAAAAGGTACAGAAAAATTCATCGACTTTATGGGATTCGTGCTAAACAGTCTCATTACTGTCGTGAATCTTTGGTCAGAGGAAGTGATAACGTCTGAGGGGCCTCAGTATGGTCCTTTCTTGCCTGAAGGAGATCCAGGTATAGGTACACCTATTTGGCAGCCTGGGGGCACTTGGTTTCCTACTACTCACGTTCAGGTGACGTTTGATCCTTTTCGATTCGCTGCCGTTACCTTCAGTAAACTGCTGAGTCTCTTCTACGCTATTGCAAACTACAACCTAGTAGTGGACTCCTTGATTTTTGATGGTGTGACGTACATACACTCACACGACTCAGACACTGTGGCGCGTATTCTAGTTGCTTATCCCATTATAGAGATAGAGAGGTTAATTCTTCCGCCTGAAGATTGACCTAGGGAGAGGTCTATCTATTCAATAAAAAGACGTCACCTAACGACTCTTTGAAAGGTCAAATTATGCAAGTCTGCGTAACCGTAAACTGCGACAATTGCGAAACCTCTAGCTGCCAACCTTGTCCGCCTGCGCCTCCTGCAGCCAAGACTCCTGAAACCATGATCGCTGTTCTTAATCCTTTGGGTCAAGGCAACTTCGGTCAGCCTGCTACGATGTTTGATGCCCAGATCGTCAAGCCGTCTGAAGACGCAGAGCTAAACTTCTACGGTTCTTCCATCAAATACAAATCTAATGGTTGGTACACAGTGTCTCTTACCTGTAAGGTTGAGCCTGTAAACGGAAACGATGACGTGTATCCTTATGGTGTCACTGTGTATGGATCCCATGTCACTTTGTCTCTGGAAGGTCGCTCTAATCATGCGCGATACGCAGAGCCTGACGATGGTAACTCACAGTTTGCCAATGATCCTCTGAGAAACGACTTTGGCACTGAAAGCCAGAAGGTTCAGTGGCATGATGACTTTACGGTTAAGATCGAAGATTTTGAAGGTCAGGAATCTGCGATCATCATGTATGCCCAGAAGTATGCTGGCGGCCTTGACAACGCTAAATTCTCTGGTGTTCTGAAGGTTACTAAGATCAGTGACTTGACGGCTTGATACCTAAATGGCGCAACTGACTGTAGTCACTCACACCCGAGGTGACAGACCTGAGCTTTTGCGCCAGTGCTGTGCTTCGGTTGAAGCTCAACTCCCTTCTGGAGCACAGCACATAGTTATACAGGTAGATTCTCAAGGCGATCCTAACGTGTTGATGAAAGCACGGCTAGACGCCCTAGCTTTAGGTGATATCGTTGCATTTGTGGACGATGATGACTACCTGATCAATGACGTTTTGACTTTGGCGTATGACGCTATAGTTGCACACAACGCAGGCCTGTGTTTCACTGGAGAGCGGTTAGTAGATTTTTTAGGTACGCCTATACGTGACTCTGACGTGAACGGTCCTAAGTTTTTGTCCATGCTAGCGATTCACCCTAATATCGCGCACCATCTGTGTTTGATTAGATCGTCTAGTGTGTCTCCATCGTGTTGGTCTAAGATAGATGACTATGGACCAGCACTAGAATGGATGATTAAAGGATCTGCTGGGTTATCTACGGAGTCCACAGTATTTGTTCCTCAAATTGGCTACTGCTGGCGCCAGCATCCTAACTCTCTATCAAAATCCAGGTCCTGGCCTGATCTGTATTCTCCTGATCTGTTTAGCAAGGTGTCTAATGATCTGAGGTCGATGCTAGTCTCAGACAAACGTATTCCAGCCTATACAGGTTCTTTCACACTACCCATAAAGCAAACTCATAGGAGTGAACTTTGAGTTCAACAGGTTTTCTTATCACCACTGGAGGTGAAGCTGCTGCCACTGTAGCCAATCCTGGTGGTCCATATATTCACATCACAGAGTTTCGTGTCGGTTCCGGTGTAGGTTACACACCTGTAGGCTATGTGCCTGGCGTATCTGCCACGACTCAGAGTGCTCTGGTAGGAACTACCTTATACACTAGCGCTCCTGCAGCCTATACGGTCGTAGACTCAGATACTGTGGAGCTCTTGCTCCTTATACCTCCTACAGAGCCGTCTTTCTTCTTTGGAGAGATAGGCGTCTTTCTAGACGACGGAACTTTGTTTGCTATCTGTGTGTTTAACACTCTCCAGGAGCACGTTCACGCAGTAGGAAATCAGGCCGGTACGTTGTGGAGAATCCGTGCTCGTCTTAAGCTACAGCAACTTCCTGCCATCTGCAATGTCGAGCTTATTGTGGGTCAGCAAATCCTGGAAGTACCGAACTGGCAGTCGTTGTTAGCTCCTTCGTTCCAGCCTAGCAACGCCAATGCGGCTATTGTTCATGACAACAACGCCTTTGATGAGCCAGTATTCGTTATTCGAGACGGTGACAGCGAATGGGGTCTAGTAAACTATCGGCTGAAATTTTCGGGCTCTGTGTCTGATTCAGGCGCATCGTCTACTACTGCAAGCCTGACTCACCCTGGCCTGTCAGTTCTTCTTCTTGAGATGCCGAATACTACCTCAAAGTATTTGGTAAAGTTCTCAGACGGTACGATTCGTAAGATAACAGGTAACGCTACTACCACATCCATTCAGTGGACGCCTGCCTTAGGCTCTGCACCTACAGGAGCTGTTTCTGTTTGGGTGGACGCAGTCTCAGATAATCGTGTGTCTTGGGTAGACACCTTAGAGTACAATCAGTTTGCTGCGGACTTTAACCCCTATTGGACAACGCCTACTGGCACGTTTCCTACCACCAACAAAGGTTTGAATCAGACTGCTATCCCTATTCTCAATCGGCGTACAGTTACTTCAGATTGGACTACCTTAATGCAGGCTGTCAAAGCAGTCCTGAGAATTCATGGACAGTCTACTGCCAACATAAATGATGTTGTGGACTTTATCTACAATCCAACAGGTCCAATACCTTATGGATTGGAGACACTGCGACAGCAATGGGACTACCTTAGAATTCATGTCATCCCTAATATTGACGCAAATAGGTTAAGTTTTGACCTAGCGTATCAGGAGTTCCAACTTCTGTTTACTCACTCAGACAACACGTATTTTGCGACTCGCAACTACGATTTTACCTTTGATACGTCAAGCGTGGCTCATCGAAATGCTTTGCTGAATGGTGGCATGCGGCTATCTTTATCCATGGACGTCACTTCTCCTACAGATCCTTCCTGGGTAGACTTAGACGCTCTGTTGGCTCAGATGGGTACATTGACCATTCTAAATGGTTCTGTAACCAGATCAGGTCCAGGCGGTTCTGGTGAAGTGTTCTTCCCATCCATAGATGGCCTGTATCTTCTAGATGATGCGCCAGATTTTGTCAATCAATATCAAAACACGCATGCAGCCTCTGGTTGGCGTATTCTGGTGATGGGTCAGTACACTGCATCTGGTGATATTCTGATTCGAGTGCAGTTGACTGACACAGTTAGTCCTTACATTTATGGTGGCAGCCCAGGTACTATCACCTTTAACTGGGTCGGTTCTAGGCCGCTAGCCACTGAGGTTTCGACTCCAGTTCTTGCCTATCCTACAGTCTCTGTTGTTCAGTCTTAACAGAATAAGTACACGTCCTTCATCTTGTTTTAGAGGAACCTATGCTGTTCAAATTCACTGCCGCCGGTGCTTCACTTTTTCTAAGTAATCCTAATACTTTTAGCATAACTAGGGTTATTCTAGGCTCAAGTTTTGGCTATACCCTTGCAGATCCTCCTACTGATATTCAAGGATCCGCAGTCTATGACTCTACAGAAACTCTGCAGAGAGAAATAATAAACGTAAATACGGTTAGATTCATTAAGTTACTGCCTAATGAATTAGGGCCGTTTAACTTTGGCGAAGTCGCATGCTACTCTGGCAGCACTATCGTGGCAGTAGGCGTAAATCCGGTTCTTATCTCAAAGGTGTCGAGCAGTACCGGAGAAGGTAACGCTATTGGACTAAACATCTTTTTGACGATCACAAATGCTAGTTCCTATGGATTTTTAAAACTCACCAATTCAAGTTCTAATCTCGCTGTTAGCAATATTGAACAGGTAGACGCTATCACTCCTCCGTATGAAGGAGAGCCTAACATTTATGTGGTTAACGGTTTAACTCCTAGCGACATACCTTCACTAGCTTTTTCAGACACCTATGGACGTTGGAATTTTTCCGATAAGTCTCAAATTTACTACACCGGTGTAATTTTCGGTACACCTAGTTCGACTTCACTAAATGTGGAAGCGCCTTTTTCAGTAAGTTTTCTAGATCCTAGTAAACATGTTATTCAATGGGTTAGCGGGATCGCTAGAGGTTATGTTCGTCAATTAACTGCTATAGGTCCTGATTATGTAGAGTGGAACACTCCTTTAAACACTGTTCCGGGAGACGGCGATGAATTTATAATTGTAGGTAGCCCGTCATTTGCCGTAGGCGATATACAAGGTAATACTTTACCTCCCTCCATTGTAAACAGTTCTTTAACTTCCGTAGGAACACTTAATAATCTCAATGTAGCTGGAACTGTTACAGCTGCTGCCGTAAACTCTAATGTGACAGGTAATGCTGACACTGCCACAGTTTTACAAACTTCCAGAACTATAAATGGCGTACCCTTTAACGGTAGTCAAAACATCCTGATTAACGCGCCAGCATCTGGCCTGACGGGCACTGCTCTAGCTAGTAATGTTACTACGTCCAGTCTAACTTCCGTAGGAACACTTAATAATCTCAATGTAGCTGGGTCAATTAATGCCGGCAATCTTTCAGGTACTAACACTGGTGATCAAACAATCACAATAACAGGAGACGCTTCAGGTTCTGGAACAGGATCTTTTCCAATTACTTTTGTGAGTACGGGTGTCTCCGCAGGAGCCTATAATTTTGCTAGTTTTACTGTAGATGCTAAAGGTAGGATTTTATCCGCTACCTCAGGCGGAGTTGCGACTCCTAGTGTAGACGGACTTATGTCTGCTGCGGATAAGTCAAAGCTAAATAGCATAGCTTCAGGTGCTACGTCCAACTCAAGTGATGCTGTTCTTCTATCTAGAGCAAACCATACTGGAACGCAACTTTCTTCCACTGTATCAGATTTTAACAACGCTGCTGATGCACGGGTTAGTCTCCTCAGAACTGAACTTAACAATGCTGTCGATCCTACTGAAGGATCTGGTATCCCTGGATACGGTGGCTTAGTGGCGTACCCTGTTGGATCAAGTGGCGCCAAGTTGCAGGAGATACGCAGCATCACCGATTATGACGCATCGACTGCCGCGACAGATAACTTGTCGGATATCAATGCAGCGTTAGCGGCCCAGCGTCTGCTCCTTATCCCTACTGGTGATTTCGATGTTTCCTCTGACCTGATAAATACCCTAGGCAGCGAGATGTGGGGTATAGGGCGCATTCTCAAGCCAATAACGAACGGTCATCAGCAGTTAAACATTAGCGCAGATCGTTATCAACACATTTTCGGATATGAGTACCTTTACGCTGTCTACACTAAGTTGAGAGCCCGCGGTGCATTCTTAGCGACATTCAGTGGCGACTCCACTACAGCTGGTGACGCTATTGTGGATGCTGACGCTCTAATACACAATCTGGTTAAAAATCTGGTGGCTGATTACGGCTTCAAGATTACATCTGTAAACGCCGGTCATTCTGGAGCCACTGCTGAACAATGGCGTACAACATATTTGGCAGGGGATCTTGCCACAAATCCAGATCTGTATATTATCCGTTGGGGCATAAACGATCCTGGATGGAACAAGGTCGGCACAGCTGGAACTATTGACGCATGGGAGGCAGAACAAGCTAATAGACGAGATATTACTGATTACGCCACGAGCATGCGCGCCGCGCTGACTACCATCCGCGCAACAAAGTCTCCTGCCGATATGGGCATCATCTTGATGACGCCTAATAGCACTAGCGATAGTCCAAATGGACGAGATGAGAAGTGGTACGAGCAAGTTCGCCTTGTTTTGCGCAAGGCGGCGAGAGATTTCCAATGCGGATTCATAGACACGTATTCGCTTTTACCTGATTCGCGCAATGCAGCGAATAAATGGATGGACGATCCATTTGCTGATGGACGGGCTGTTCACCCGCTTGATGTGATGAATCGGATGATAGCCCCTCATATCGCTAGTATGATTGTGCCTGATGGAATATCTTATACAAATGTTGCCTCTGGCGTTGTAATACCTGCAATATCCGTAGCCCCTCAATTGTATCCAGTTGGCTACTCTACGTGGCGTATCAGCACTTGGACGATCAATGGCACCGCTATAGACGGGGCTTTGATAAATTTTAGGTCAGCCGACGATATCAGTTATCAGACTGTTATTTCATATAACACTGAAATGCGTCCTTGTGTGCGCACCTCTGATAGCTCAGGCACTGGTTGGCGCGAATGGAGTAGTTCTCCACCTCAAACCTTAGGTCTTTCTAACGGTTGGGCTAGTGCTGGTCGAGATCTGACCTACGACAAGCAAGGAGGTCAAGTTCTACTAACAGGCCGCATATCCAGCGGCACTACGACAGCTGGTACTGTTATAGCTACATTGCCTGTTGGCTATAGACCGTCATTCGACTGCTACTATCCAGTTCTTTGCGGCGCCTCTCTTAGTACGGCAGCGGTTGTTAATGTCCAAAGTAATGGCAACATAGCAGTAATATCGGTACCAAATAATACACTTCTTGACTTATCTGCAGTCAAGTTTACGACGTACTGATCAAGGCATATATGTTACTCGTAGCTGATATACTTAGCCTAATATACACCTGAGAGGTCAAAATGCTATTCAAATTCACTGCCGCAGGCGACACTCTGTTCAGATCTAACCCGAGTACCTTCACTATTGATAAAGTAGTGTTAGGCTCAAGTTTTGGCTATACCCTTGCAGATCCTCCTACTGATATTCAAGGATCTGAGGTCTACACCTCTATTGCTGTTTTGTCTAGGACAGTTATTGGACCGAACACTATTAGGTTTGTTAAGCTTTTAGATAGAACTGTAGGTGACTTCGATTTCGGTGAGGTTGCGTGCTACTCAGGCAGCACTATCGTGGCAGTAGGCGTAAATCCTACCCCCATTGAAAAAACCAGCGATGACGTTGAGGAAGGAAATTCTATTGGGTTAAACATTTTTCTGTCAAACTCAAACGAGGACGCGTACGGATTCCTTCAGTTAACGAACTCTACGTCGAACCTTGCAGTCTCTCAGATCAATCAGGTAGACTATTTGAATCCGCCCTATGACGGCGAGCCTAATATCTATGTGATTAACGGATTGACTCCTGATGACATTCCTTGTCTAGCATTCTCTGATTCCTATGGTCGCTGGAACTTTTCCAGTAAGCCTGAAATTTATTATGAAGGTACAGTATTCGGTACTGCTACGTTCACTGCAATTGACATTGAAACACCTCACGCAGTAGATTTTTTATCGGCATCTCAGCATTACCTCCAATTCATTTCAGGTGAACTTCGAGGCCATGTTCGTCAATTAACCTCTATTGGATCAGACTTTTTCTCGTGGAATACTCCGTTTACGTCTCTTCCCCAAGAGGGGGATGAATTCATTATAGTCGGCCCACAGGCATCATCTGGAGGTGGTGGAGGAGATTTTCAAACAAAGATTCAGTTCAAGGACGAGGGGGTTGATCGAGGGGGTTTTGGTACTGTCTCCTCTGTAAACTTTACTGGTGGCGGTGTTGATGTTACTGAAGGCTTCTATAACGACATAACGATTAGTATTCCTGGAAGCGCTGCCACTTCTGGCATATTTCAGGCTATATTCTTTGCGAATACGCCTAGCAATTTTGCTGGTAACGCTTTTAGTGACTGGAACGTATCGTCAATCAGTGAAGCCTCTTTTTGCGAACTGAGTGGAACGAGTATCGTATTCAACACTGGTGGCGTATTCAAGATCACTATAGAAGGTCGTGCTATTCCTAGCAGCGATTGGCCAGAAGGCAACAAGACTTTTGGTACTATCATGAGTAACACGGAATATTCTACGCATTCTAGGTATGCTACAACTGGCCAAACTTTTGTCGGAACTATAGCTGCCGATATAAACACGAGCATAGCTAGATTTAGCGATACCTACGTTTTAGATTTTGGTGAAGGTCAGACATATACGCCTATCATGTACGGCTCATCTTACCAGAATCAAAGTGATCCTGTTACCTTTCGTTGCAAGGTTTCTATCGAGTTGCTGAAGGTCGTTGTCTGATTCTTAGCCATGTTTTGATATGGACAACAATAAACTTCTTGTAGTCACTCCTTGGTCTGGGCGCAAAGACAGAGAAAAATGGCTAGAGCTATGCAAGGAATCTGTTAAGGAGAGTGGCTTCCCTCATCTAATCGTACAGTGCGGTTTAGACTGGGAGGTCAAAATGTTCGAGCTTAGAAATGAGGCTCCTTATATTGCCTGGGTAGACGACGATGACATTGTTTATCCAGGCACTTTGCGTAAGTGTTTCGAGGCATTGGAAGCTACTCCGAACATAGGTCTAGCCTACACAGACGAGATTTATATCGATGAGAACAGTCAAGAATTTGGATCTAACAAAGGTCAGAAATCCTTGATTGACTTGATAACTCATCCTAGAGGTGTGCACCATTTAGCAGTGACTCGTCAGTATTCTATTGACGAGGAGCCTCTAAGGATTTTTAACCGGATTGGTCAGCCTTGTCCACTGGATTGGTTAATTCGAGTACGTTCAGGTACTCAACATGGTATGATCTATGTGTCTGGTGTTAAAGGTTACGGTTGGCGAATACATAAGGATCAGATGTCCAAATCTGACAGGTATCACGGTGTATTCGCAGATCATCTGAGTAAGCTTCGACCTGTCATCAAATCTTGGATTGAACCTACTTCGCGTTCACTTGTCTTCCTGTAAATAATAGGAAGACACTAGAGTGAGGCAACGATGACTGCTTTGTCCTTAACAGATAAGGATCATTTGACTTGGTCCTTATCTTACTTTCTCAATATTGAATCTACTCAATTTGGCACTCGCCTGTGGAGTCAGGACAAGTTTTCCTTTACTCTAGGTACTTGTTCCGGTCCTACGCTAGCTTGGTCTACTGAATTTGAAGCGGCTTTGTCCAAACTCATTGGTACGCACGGATCTCGTCTAGCTCTTTTCTACAGTGGTGGATCTGACAGCGAGATCGTACTCAGAACTTTGGTAAAACTAGGCGTTGTACCTGAAGTACATATCATCAAGTTTTCCTCAGGCTTGAACGAGCATGAGACTACAAACGCAGACGAGCTTTGCAAGTGTTTGGGTATTACACCGCATGTGTGGCATCATGATGTTGAAACCTACATTCGAGAGCAAAAGTTTTTGGATCTAGGCATATTATACACGTGTACTCAAATAGCCTATTTGACTGTGCTTGAGTATGCAAGACGCGTCAACCTTCCTGTCATCATGGGAGGAGAAGTTTATTTGCAGAGACACCAAATAAGTGACGGCGCAGTCCACAGTCCTCAGGAATGGTACTACATATACCGTGAAGATGAGGATGGCGTGACCTACAGGTATTCTAAGAACACTGGTCATCCTATCATTAACGAGGTGCTGACCTACACACCTGAACTCCTGTACTCTTGGTTGACTCACCCTACTATTGCCTCTGTTGCTAACAACGAGCATCCAGGAAAGATCACTATCTTGAGTGTGAAGCGCTCAGTGTATGAGCAGGAGTTAGGTTACGCACTGCAAGCGAGATCCAAGTTTCATGGCTATGAACGGCTGCAGTGGACTAACATAAACTGCAGGAACATTCTACAGAGCTATTTGCCTAGGATGCAGACAGCAAAGTTGGAATACTCTTCTCTTCTCTCGCATCTTAGCGCAACAGACTAGGCTGGAAATGAACACCATCAAGATTTTGAAGTCTCAAGAGGACCATTCAGTAAACTTTGTCCACCCAAACGGACAGGAGAGTAGGTTCGTTCAGCGAACACTTGATTACTTTATTGCCTACCTGTCAAGTCACAATGGTTGTAATAGAGCCTGTAGGTTTTGTCACCTGACTCAAACAGGCCAGACAGCGATGGTGCAGGCCAGTCGAGAAGATTTTCGGAATCAACTCCAACCTGTCTTGAATCACTATAAACAATTAGTGGCACAGGGTCAGCCTGCCGCAAAGAGAATTAACATCAATTGGATGGCCCGAGGAGAACCTCTTAGTTCGGTCTTTCTTAACGGCTTAGAGTGGTTCACTACCATTTCAATGTTGAGACAGCAGCTAGACGCCAATGGTCTTGAGAAGTTGCCTGCTAACTTTAATGTTAGCACCATAATGCCTCTTGACTTATACCTATGGTCTTTGCCGACACCTTCTGTCGAAGATCTAGTGGACCCTGGAACTACTCGAATCTACTACTCTTTGTACAGCCTTAATCCCAGCTTTCGCAAGAGGTGGTTGCCAAAGGCTATGAATCCAGTTCATGCACTGCAGAAACTTACCAAATGGTCTAACGAAACTTTAGGTCAGGTAATTTTGCATTGGGCGTTCATCAAAGGTGAGAACGATAGTGAGAAGGATGTACAAGAGATTGTTGATCTAGTTGGAAAATTAGGTCTCAAGACACGATTTAACGTTGTTAGGTATAATCCATTCAGCCCAGATCAAGGAGAGGAATCCGATATGGAAACTATTCTCGCTAGATTTGAGCAGTTAAAATCTGTGGCTCAGATTCCAGGCAGTAAAATTGTGTCGCGTGTTGGTCCTGACATTAAGGCTTCTTGCGGCATGTTTGTAGAGGCTCACACATGATACGCCATCTCTCTATAGACGATTATCCTCAGTTAGCCTCACTTATGGAAAGCCGAGATACATTTTTAGGCGTACCTCCAGGTGAGGCTACTGACCTGCATAGAACGATTAGTTTAGCTACTGCCAAAGATCTTCTGCAAGTTGGCCCTAGTCTAGGTCGAGTATTCGGGCTTTTCTCTGGAGATGTATTGGCCGCTGCGGTGTTCACTGTCATATCTACGTCACATCCTTGCTATTACGTGAATAAGGCTTACACTAGGCCAGGTTCTAGCTTGTCTTCCTTGTCTGAGATTTTTGAGTACCTGATTGAAACCTATGAACGTTTAGGTTACAGAAGATTCTATACCTTGTATAGGCAAAGTGACATCGCCACCTATCATAAGTTGTGGCGCACGTCCAAGGTACTAAAGAACTACATAACCTACTCTGATATTGAGGTAGAGCCTCACATACGGCCCAAACACAGTGATTTCTGGGAGCTTCTATTTGGCCGAAGTCTCTATAGGTCAACAATGGTGGTGCGAGGATTTATTCGCAAATCCTCGTCTATGTTCTTCAACGAAAGCCTAACGTGACTGATCTAAATACACACGTGAATACCACAAACTACCAAATTATTCGTCGCAACGGCACTGTAGTCGCGTTCGAACCTAGCAAGATTGCCGTGGCCTTGACGAAGGCTTTTCTAGCAGTGCGCGGCACGCAAGGGGCTGCTTCAGCCAGTGTGCGTGAAACAGTGGAGACCTTGACTGACTCTGTGGTTCGCGCCTTGTTGCGCTCGCGCCCTAGCGGAGGTACATTTCACATAGAGGATGTGCAAGATCAGGTCGAATTGGGCCTTATGCGAGGCGGTCATCATGACGTAGCCCGTGCCTATGTTTTGTATCGCGAAAGTAGAGCACAGGAGAGGTCTCAGCAAAAGGTTGCACCAGAAAATACACTAAACGTTCTTGACAAAGGGAACTGGGTGCCACTGGACATGCGCCGCCTGCAGGGCCTGATCGAATCGGCCTGCAGCGACCTGGGCGAGAGCGTGCTGGCCGCGCCGGTTCTGGCCGAGACCCGCCGCAACCTGTATGACGGCGTGCCGATGGACGAGGTCTACAAGGCCGCCATCCTGGCCGCCCGCACCCTGATCGAAAAAGACCCGGCCTACACGCGCGCCACCGCCCGGCTGCTGCTGCACACCATTCGCCGCGAGGTGCTGGGCGAAGACGCCACGCAGGCCGACATGCAGACCCGCTACGCGGAGTACTTCCCCCAGTTCATCGAGACCGGCGTGCGCGCCGAACTGCTCGACCCCCGGCTGCAGCAATTCGACCTGGCGCGCCTGGGCGCGGCGCTGCAGGCCGGGCGCGACCTGCACTTCGACTACCTGGGCCTGCAGACCCTGTACGACCGCTACTTCCTGCACGTGCGCAAGCAGCGCATCGAGCTGCCGCAGGCGTTCTTCATGCGCGTCGCCATGGGCCTGGCCATCAACGAGATCGACCGCGAAGCCCGCGCCATCGAGTTCTACGAGGTGCTGTCCAGCTTCGACTTCATGTCCAGCACGCCCACGCTGTTCAACTCCGGCACCCTGCGCTCACAGTTGTCCAGTTGTTACCTCACCACCGTGCCGGACGACCTGGACGGCATCTACGAAGCCATCAAGGAGAACGCGCTGCTGTCCAAGTTCGCCGGCGGCCTGGGCAATGACTGGACGCGGGTGCGCGCGCTGGGTTCGCACATCAAGGGCACCAACGGCGAGAGCCAGGGCGTGGTGCCGTTCCTGAAGGTCGTCAACGACACCGCCGTCGCGGTGAACCAGGGCGGCAAGCGCAAGGGCGCCGTCTGCGCCTACCTGGAATCGTGGCACCTGGACGTCGAGGAATTCCTGGAGCTGCGCAAGAACACCGGTGACGACCGCCGCCGCACCCACGACATGAACACGGCCAACTGGATCCCCGACCTGTTCATGAAGCGCGTGATGGAAGACGGCGAGTGGACCCTGTTCTCGCCCTCCACCTGCCCCGACCTGCACGACCGCTTCGGCCAGGACTTTGAAGAGGCCTACGTGAAGTACGAGGCGCAGGCGGCGCGCGGCGAACTCAAGCTGCACAAGAAGGTGCGAGCCATCGACCTGTGGCGCAAGATGCTGTCGATGCTGTTCGAAACCGGCCACCCCTGGATCACTTTCAAGGATGCCTGCAACGTGCGCTCGCCGCAGCAGCACGTGGGCGTGGTGCACTCGTCCAACCTGTGCACCGAGATCACGCTGAATACCAACGACCGCGAGATCGCCGTCTGCAACCTGGGCTCCGTCAACCTGGCCCGCCACCTCAAGGACGGACAGATCGACCAGGGCAAGCTCAAGAAGACCGTGGCCACGGCCATGCGCATGCTCGACAACGTGATCGACATCAATTACTACGCGGTCAGGAAGGCGCGCGACTCCAACGTGCGGCACCGCCCGGTGGGGCTGGGCGTGATGGGCTTCCAGGATGCGCTCTACCAGCTTCGCATCCCGTATGCCAGCGACGCCGCCGTGCAGTTCGCCGACCAGTCGGCCGAGGCCTTGTGCTACCACGCCTACTGGGCTTCCACCGAACTGGCCGAGGAGCGTGGCCGCTACGCCAGCTACCCGGGCTCGTTGTGGGACCGCGGCATCCTGCCGATCGACAGCCTGGACCTGCTGGCCCAGCAGCGCGGCGGCTACGTGGACGTGGACCGCTCGGCCACCCTGGAATGGGATGCCTTGCGCCAGCGCATCCGCCAGTTCGGCATGCGCAACTCCAACTGCGTGGCGATCGCGCCGACTGCAACCATTTCCAACATCATCGGCGTGGATGCGTCCATCGAGCCCTGCTTCGGCAACCTGTCGGTCAAGTCCAACCTCTCGGGCGAATTCACGGTCGTGAACGAGTACCTGGTGCGCGACCTGAAGAAGCTGGACCTGTGGGATGACGTGATGGTGATGGACCTCAAGCACTTCGACGGCTCCCTGCGCCGCATCGATCGTGTGCCCGATGAACTGAAGCACCTCTACGCCACGGCCTTCGAGGTCGAGCCGAGGTGGCTGGTCGAGGCGGCGGCGCGGCGCCAGAAGTGGATCGACCAGGCCCAGTCGCTGAACATCTACATGGCAGGTGCCTCGGGCAAGAAGCTCGACGAGACCTACAAGCTGGCGTGGCTGCGCGGCCTCAAGACCACGTACTACCTGCGCACGCTCGGCGCCACGCAGGCGGAGAAGTCCACCGTGAAGGCCGGCCAGCTCAACGCGGTGAGTGCAGGTTCCGCGCCTTCATCTGGCTTAGACACGCCTGCTACTGAAGTCAAGCTTTGTTCTATTGACAATCCTGACTGCGAAGCGTGCCAATAAGTTTGCGGCTGATATCCAATGACTTTCGCCAAAGTCTGTGATGACCTAGACATAAAATTTGACCTCAAGAAAGTTCTCGATCTAAGGGAAGTAGTTCATACCTATGGTTCAGGCTCTTTCCCTTCTATTCCTAGAGAACTGTGCTGGATGACTTACGAAGAGCAGAGGGTAGATATCTCTCGTTACGGTGAGTCTCAGACAGGCGCTATATCCTTCTCTAGGAATACCGCTGAATATCTTCCAGACTTTGTTGACTCTGTGGTCTATACTTTGCAAAAGCGCTTTCCTGCAATTGCATGGCGTAGGGACAGAGTTCATTTGATTAGAACACACGGATACATACCTCCACACGTTGATGAAGTTAGGACCTGTGCGCTAAACATAGGTCTAGCTTTTTCCAGTACTGCTGAGACGCAACTTAGTACAAACAACCAAGAGTCAGACTTTCTAATAGGCTCAAAGGATTTTGAAACCTATGTCATGCAAGACAAGGAAGCTTATCTGCTTGACGTTTCCAAGTTTCATGCAGTATCTCCACTTACTCTGTTCGCTCAGCCTAGGTATCTAGTAACCTACGGATTTGGCGTACCTTTCCATAACGTTCTCTGGGCTCTAAGACGTAAACCTGATCAATAGAGGGTCGCATGTTCAAAACTATATCTCGGTACTCTTGGTTTAGCTTTTTACCATTTATGGTAATGGCTTTCATCACAGTAGGACTGCTCGTTGCAGGGGTGATACCTACCCACTATTTGTGGGCTACCTTTGTGGCGTGGATCTTCATTAGTGGACTAGGTATTTCTACTGGATACCACCGCGTTTTCTGCCACAAGACTCACGACCTTCCTACATGGAAGGAGAATGTGATTCTCTTCTGCGCGGCGCTAGGCGGACAAGGTAGTTCAATTACTTGGACTGCTATCCATCGTGGATATCATCACAAGTATTCGGATACTGAAAAAGATCTTCACTCCCCTGTACACGGGTGGTATCACGCGTTCTTTGGGTGGACTTTAAAGATCACTGAAGCTAGCAATGTCATTAACATGAAGCACGCGGTCGATCTTCTTCGTAAGCCTAATCATGTGTGGTTTCATAAGCATCAACTGAAGATTCAGTGGTTGGTTCCTATGACATTGGCTCTGTTCGACTGGAAGCTAGCTCTAACTCTAGCAGTTCTTCCTACAGGCATCTCCATCATGCAGGACAACTTGATCAATGTTTTGGCGCATCAGAAAAGTCTGATTGGTTATAGGATGTTTGATACCAAAGACAACAGTTACAACAACATTCTTCTAGGTTTGTTTGGATGGGGTCAAGGATGGCATCACGGTCACCATCACATGCCTATGAAATTCAACCCAGGCAGTGCAGTAAGTGGTAACTGGTGGGAAGTAGACATGTGCTGCATCTTTTTGCCATTCCTTGGTCAACCTCGTCCGGAAGCACGCTAATCATGAACAATGCTAATGCACAATTAGTGTCCGTCTCTGTACCTGCTGAATTCCTCAGTATGATGACAGCGACCTCACAGTCAAGTGGTGCGGCCCTATTGAGCCTGTACTTTGAGCTAGGTATCAAGTGGGTTGATCTTAAACTGTGGGATCACCGTTCAAAAGACGTGTTCGACACAGTAGCTAAGGGCACACAACTCTACGGAGAGCGCAAGGTACCTTACGAATTTTTTGTGACACGACGGTCTTATCTGAAGTGCGTGTTTACAGCCAAAGAGTATGACCTTAGTTTTTACGATTTGAGCTGCCGATGTACAGTACACGGCTTTTTCTTGGTGCGCGAAAACCTTCGTTCAGGTCTGAGCTTTGAAGATATGTGTCCTAACTGGGTGTATCTCAAGTCATAACCGTGGACAGCCAAGTAAGAAAACTGACGGTCAGCGACTTGCCTGACTACTTTGCACATCTGACACGAGTCTTTAATTCTAAAGGTCTTTTGTCTGTGAACGACCAAGCTTGGGTAGAAACTCAAAGAGATGATGCTCTGGACTTTGAAAAGCTGACTAAGACCTTGATGGAGACTAGAACAGCCATCTGGTTAGACGGCAAAGGTGATTCTATAGAGCGGTCTATTCGTGCTGAGTTTTGTGCGTATCCTCCAAGCATTAGGCTAATCAACTTCAAGTCAGAACTTACTAGGCCGTTCAATCCTGTTCGTGACCTGTTACCGTTGCTCGATAAGGTGATGACGTACTACGAGAAGCAAGGCATCTTCAATTTCTACCTGCTGCGTAGATTGGACTTTTTTGACTCTCGACGCCTGAGATTCTTTGAGGACAACCCACCACTTGATAGGTACAACTGCTACTTTGAGGAAGTGATTCCTGCTGGAACTGAATCCAGATTCAGAACCTACAAGGATCTTGCAGGGAACAAGATATATCCAGTAGATATGGGCGTCGTATGCATGTCACTGAAACAGCAGTACCGCAGATACGGCAAAGATGCACTCCACATTCTACCAGACACAAAGGAACAACGTGTACAAAGGCATTAACTATAACGAACGCCCTTCGTATCCTAGACCCCCTGCACCTCCAAATCCGCCGCAAGTTGCGGCCAAAGCTGTACCTGCTACCGTTGAGACACTTGCTTGTAGCGTGCACATAGTAGGTCACAATGCGCATAAAACAAATCGTCTATCCTATAGTTTGGCTAAGACTTTGCCAAACAAATCTGGTGTTGTGTCAGTTCATGGGTACGACAGAGCTTCGCTAAACACAGACGATGATAGGTGGCCGTGGAATCTCTATAACAAAATAGAATTGAACTCAGCGGCAAGTAACAGACAACTGATCATACTTAATCTGTATGATCACAGGCCAGGTCATGGAGGAACTCAAGAAAAAGTGTTTGATAGCCTTTGGAGACTGTACAAGAGTTTCAAGGACGTTGACCTAATCGTTATTGGTTCTCTGGCTTCTCATCATTCTAGTATTCCAGGCATACCTGATGAGTACATCAGGTCAAAGCGAAGCTTACGTGAGAAGGTAGTAGCATGCTGCCGTGAACCTGACTTTAGGTGTAGAGTGCTTTTGTTCGAGCCAGGCGTTATTGAGTCTCAGTTGCCGAAGTGGCCTACACGATACTTCAAGAACCACGAGGTATCGGATCTCATCTACAATCTTGCTCTTGCCAATAAGAACACTATGTTTGTGACAGCTAGCGGCTCTCACATGTGGGATTTTTCTCCCGTCTCTCCCTAGACTGAGGTAACTCATGTACTATCAACTCCTGATTCACAACATGTTTCTTGAACCTCCGGTGTTCTCAGTAGACATGGAGCATGACAAGTCGCTTGTATCGCAGTCCCCTGCTTATAAAAACAACAAGGACAAGATCGATGAGTTTGTAAGCTTAGACAAGTTAATGACAGATGCTGTTCTTGCAGCTGGAGCCAAGATCACAAAGCTAGTTAAGGACGATCGTACCGAACAATTTGTTCAGATTCAATGCACTCAGGAACAGTCCTCAAAGTTTCTGACTGACCCTAACCTAGGTGAATTTAATCGCTTACGTAACAGTGTGGTCTGGGAAATTCTCATGTGCTTCCATCAGGACTACGTTACTGTTTCTCAAGAACCTACAGTTACCTTCTCGTCTTTTGACGAAGCATTTGCCTCAGTTCGTCCATGAAATGTCGGACACTAGCTTTAGATTTAGTGTAGGTGCGGCAAGTGTAGTTCTCCAGGAAATATACGCCGACGAAGGTAAAGGCGAGTGGTGGATTCCTAGATCAGACTCGCACACCATCTTCGAGCAGGCACGGCTGAAATTCGTAAACGGGAACCTCAACTATATTGATCTTCGCAATATGGTGATTCATGCAAAGGACAAGACTCCTTATTGGAACCCAGCATTTGCCAAGACTCGTGTGGTATGTGATGTTTTAAGAAGACGGCTAGGCGAATCAGGCCCTTTAGGGCGCATGTGCATCTGGTGTGTTCCGCCTAGGTCTCGAATTGAGCCGCATACTGATAACTACGATTATCACCGCATGATCTCGCGATGGATTCTGTTCCTGACTTCCAATTCAGATACCAAAGCTATATTCGACAACAGTGCACAGCCTACGGATAACGCCACTATTCTCAAGCTTCAGCCTTTTTATCAGAAACACGAGTTTGCCAATAACTCGGATAAGCCTTGGTACTTCTTTGCTTTCGATACATGGGACCCTCAAAAGCTTACGCAGTTGGTTAGACCAGATGATTCTCTGTACGAAAAAGATCCAAGGCGAGTAGTTTATCAATCCAAACACTAGGAAACAAACAGAAAGGCACTCATGCGGTACTACAGGCGTTTGGAGATACAGAATCTGTCTGAGCTGACGCAGAATGCTCTAAACTTTATTCGATCCAAACCAAATGTGTTTCACAGAAAGCAAGGCATCAATCTGATGCGTTTGCCTCTGGATGAGTTTAACGCTAAGTGCCCTGAGGCTCAGCGATTTGCGTCTACCTTAGGTCTAACTCTGACAGACGCTTTGACGTTTGTACTGTGGCATCCTTCTCAATGTGGAATACATCGAGACAGTTGGCGACACAAAGCCAGGATCAACATTCCTTTGTTGAATGGGAAGAATACCTACACTTATTTCTACAAGGACGTAGAGACGATTGAGGTACGCAATGCTGCAGGTTCTACAGTGGTAGTGGCGAAGGATCAATCAACTCCTCATGTTGATTTCGTAGAGACTACCTGTCCTATAGTGTTGAGAGTTCAGGAACTACATAATGTCATGCTTCCTTATAACAATCCAGTGCCTCGCATCACTTTAAGTCTAGGCTTTGACATTGATCCTGTCTTTCTTCTAGAGGATGATCCTGTAAATAACGATACTAACACATCGGCGCAAGGATCATGAAGCTCACTATCACGAATAACGGAACTGAACCTTTTGCTGTCCGCTACACGGACATGTATAAGATTTACGGCGACTCACCTCTCAATGAGATTGATCCGAGCGCTTGTGAGGAAGTTGTGCTAGAGCCGGATACTTCCATTACCTTGAACAATGTTTCTGCCATTCATCAAATCTCTACCGTCACAGTAAACGATCCGACTTTTGTCGAAGGCTGGCAGGACACTGAATCTGATCTGGATTCGGATTTTAGCCTTGATACTCTCAGCTTAGCGGAATCGGACGAAGAGGAAGACGACGATAGCGATGACGAAGGACCCTTATAATTTCAGGGCAATCAATCCTAGGAGCTTTCAATGAACTTCAGCATCATCAACACTGGTACAACTGCAATCCGCGTAGACTTCCGTAACAATGATAAGGTTTACGACGCACACGTGCCTAACGAAGACAGTATGCAAGCCAACTTTGACAGTGTGGAGATCCAGCCTGCAGCCACTGAACACTTCACTAATGTAAGCATCATTCGCACAGTAGAACTAGGCGTTTGATTCGAAGGGGCACTTGTTGCCCCTTTCTCACCTTCTAATGGAGTCCTCATGGCAAATCTCTCCGATCGAAAGTACATTCTTCTTCCTGAAGACTATGTGGATGACGCAAAACGCCTTGGATGCGAACCAGAGGCCATACGCGCAGTAGCCGAGGTAGAATCTAGTGGAGGTGGTTTCTGTCCTGATGGATTTCCCAAAACTTTGTTTGAAGGCCACTATTTCTCTCGTTTGACACACGGCATGTACGACGAGAAGTATCCTTCAATTTCGTATCCTAAGTGGACTAAGCAATTCTATGGTAAATCGTGGCAAGAGGAACGTGCACGATTGGATCTGGCATGTAAGCTTAACAGAGTGGCTGCCTTGCAATCTGCGTCTTGGGGCGCTTTCCAGATTATGGGTGCCAATCACGCAATTTGCGGATTCACTACGGTTCAGGCTTTTGTAAACGCAATGTGTGGATCAGCCAATCTGCAGCTAGAGGTTTTCACTTCGTTCGTTCAGGCAAACGGTTTGGCTGACGAATTGCAGCGCAAAGATTGGGCGTCGTTTGCGCGGCAATACAACGGTCCGCGCTACAAGGAGAATCAGTACGATGCCAAAATGGCTAACGCCTACGCTAAATTCAGGAAAGGATGACGATGCACAAACTAGAGCAGCATCAAAAGATTACTCCTTTGACTGCCATTTCAGTAGCTGATCAAGGAATTGCCTACCTAAAGTATCAGCAAGCACTGATATTCTCCTTCCAGGCTGCAGTGTTCAACGCACTGACGGTCATAAGTGTGTCGCCACTATATTCCAAGGACACTCAGGACCTGATATTTGTACCAAACGTAAACTCCAGACCTGTTAGGATAGGTGACTACTCTTCATGGATCCAGTTGTTTGACACAGCGCGAAAAACGTACATTGACGCCTGCTTAGTCTACGAAGCAGAACTAGAAGAAATGAGAAACCGCGTAGCCAAGATATTTGACTCTCCGTTCTTTGATGATGACCTAGGAGATGAAAATGAACTTGTCGGCGACGCCTTTGACAAAGAATAAAGCAGGTACAGGCGTACTGTTCTTTTGCTTTAACAATGGTCTTATTGATTACACTAGGCTCACTCGTTTAGCTACCGCACTGGTACACGAGAACTTAAAATTACCTGTGTGTGTAATCACGGACGAAAATCAGGATTTTGGTGCTGATCAAGTAATACGCGTCAGCAAACCTGAGTCTGCTACTTCTAGGTATTTTGGAGACTACGCTGAAACCGCTACCTGGTACAATGTGGGCAGAGAATCTAGTCTTGACTTAACTCCTTTTCGGCACACAATAGTCTTGGACTCTGACTATTTGGTATTCAGCAACGTATTGTCAAGGTGTGTAGCTATGCCTTTAGCACTATCTAGGTCAGCCTATTTCCTAGGGCCTTCTAGTGATAGCAGTATGTCCTATATGCCTCTGACTAATATGCCTATGTATTGGGCAACAGTCATGATTTTTGATTCCTGCTCTTGGCCAGCAGAAGCATTTTTCACCGGCATGAAAAAGATCAGGAAGAATTGGGGTCACATAGCCTCTATGTCAGGCATAGATCCTTCTCTGTATCGAAATGACTACGTTGCCACAATGGCACTGTCTCTCATACAGGAAAATAGGTGGTCAAGAGAATTTGACCTACCTGTAGACCTAGTGACTGCAGGTTTTGAGTGTGTGGTGAACAAGGTAGACAAAGAGTCTAGGTCTATTCACCTAAATTTGTTGAACTCAACGAAAACTATAACTACCAAAGGAGTTGACGTACACGTCTTCAATAAGAAGAGCCTTTTGAGGAGTTTGGACAGTGTATAGACAAGACATCGGCGGCTTCACCTTTGCTTTTGGTGCATCCTATCAGAAGATGGCATTTCTACAAGCCAAGTCCTTTAAACGTCATGGTCTGCCTTTTGCAGTAGTCGTAGAAGAAGGCAGAACAAATTTTCACGGTGTTCCTTGGGAAACGCTTCCAAACACTCAGGTGATAGAGCTAAAGCATGAGGTAAGTAAACCTTTTGAATTTGAGAGATATGCCTACGATCTATCTCCTTTTGAGATTACCGTTAAAACAGACGCGGACTTGGTGCTACCTCCAGGATGGCAAGGTTTGCCTAAATGGGCGCATGATCTAGACCTTATTTCAGGCGTGCCTATTTCTATTCAAGGCCTAGAGGTGCGGTCTAGTCCGTATCGATATGCCTGGTCTGATCACGGATTGCCAGAAGTGCATTCAGCTTTCTTTGTTTTTAGCAGATCTTCCCGATCGAAAAGATTCTTTGAGCGTGTTGGGCGTCGTTTCGACACCTTCTATCAAACTTCTATTCAGGAAGTAGCCGGACCTTCAACTGACCTGCTATATTCTCTTGCTTGGTCAGATATCGTTGGGTTGGACATAGGGCCAGGATTGCCCTTTCTTCATATGAAGTTTGGAACGTCTGGCTTAGATTCCTATCGAGATCGATGGGTGGATCACGTAAATCTGATGGAAGATGACTCAGGTCTATACATTAACGGTGTACAGTTGATTCACCCTGTCCACTACTACGACAAATCATTTGCCTTTCGTAGGTAATAATATGTTTGTCTGGATAAACAAAGCTACGAATCGATGCGTAGGTTTTGGTCCCCACAAAACCTCTCAGACAGGATTGGACAATCACGCCATCGATAAAGACACCTACTCAGCCCTGATCCAGGATCCTAATAAGTTGCGCTGGGGCAAATTAATTCAGACAGTTGAAGGTCTTGAATTTCGTATAGTGGTGCCTCCAGCATTTATTGGTCTTAGGTGTAAGAGTATACCTGTTTTCTTCTCTTACGAGAAACCTGAGTCAAAGGAAGATCTCAGTCTATGGCTAGACGCTAGTGAACAGCTTCACGTTGAGTGTTCCTTTGGAATCTCTAACCTGTATTTGACCGTTTGCCCTGAATCTGTATTTTTGCCTAGCTACTGTTCGGCAATAACACTAGGAATCCAGTCAGTGCAAAATCTTAGAACCCTCATACTAAGGAAGCGTAGTGCTCAGGTATTTCTGTCCAACGTAGGATCTCAGTGGACTAGTTCGTTAACCGTTCAAATCAATAAAGGTCAGTGATGTACCATACAGTAGCGATCACCGGAAGTAGTGGCTTCATAGGCAGGTGTCTTACCGACTATTTCCTTCAGAAAGAGAAATACGTAAGAGGTTTGGATTCCAGAGACCGTGTCGATGTTTCTAGCAATAGGTTTACTCTGGCTAGGCTAAATCTCCTTACACAACCTCAGGATGTAATTCTCAATCTGAGCGGCACAGACGCTCTGATTCATCTAGCTGCAATTGCAGGAGTGGTGCAGCCTAAAGATCAAGAACAAGCGGTGATTGACTACAATGTAGGTTTGATGGATCAAGCTATGCAATTGTGTCATGATAACATGATACCTTGTATGATTCATGCGTCCTCATCTGCAGTTTACGGGGATGTTCCTACACCATTTGTTGAGAACGGTCCAGCAAATCCTCTGAGTGCTTACGGAAAATCCAAGCTTTTGGCTGAGGAACTGGCCGACAATAAGGCACGCGAACTAGGAATAAAGGTGTTCAGTTTTCGCCTCTATAATGTAATTGGTCACTATCAAAGAATCGATAGTCTTATGTGGGCTGCGCTGGAAGCCTCTACTGGACTTCGTCCCCCTATTCCCCTCTACGGTGTTACCTTCCGAGCGTATACGTGGGTACAGGATGTTGTTAGAGCGTGTGCCTATGTTATTGAAAACCAACGTAAGTGGCCACCCGGTCACTATGTGTTTAACCTAGGCTCTGAAACACCTCTGTCTCAAATGAAACTGTTCTCTGAAATCGAGAAATACACCTCCCGTGTGATTCCTTACATAATGGCTGAGCGGCGTCCAGTTGAAATGGTTACTACTCTCCCTAATATGGAAAAGACTTGGCGCGAACTGAATTTAACTACTACTCCAAACGGAGTTGAACGAGGCGTGAAGGACGCTATTCTTTGGTTCAAATCTTGTCATGGTTTGATCTAAATGGAAATAGTAAGCCATCGCCAAAGACCTGACTTGATTTCTGGCCTGTGTAATTTGGCTCAGGCAGAGAAAAAACGAAAAACACAGGCTCGAAACTTTGAGCCTACAGGGTATCATACCTTAAATCACCTAATAGGTACAGGCAAATTTTCTGCGCCAGGTGCGGATTACCAAATTCTATTGGACGGCGAAAACGTAGTGTGTGGTGCAGGCATGTACATTCACTCTCAGCCTGACGTGGATGGAGAACAGGTCTCCATCATCATGTCCAGGATGTACACTAATCCTTCATTTAGAGGTAACTGGTTAGGTACTGAGTTATTGAAGTCCTTAGCTAAGAATTGCTTGACCCCTACGTGCATGATAACCTTTAATAGGTGCAACACCTTGTTGTACGAAAGTTTGACCAACAAGCGACGAGGTCTAGTGTGGCCTAAGCCTTGGCTAGCATTTCGCCCAATAGGCGAGCACCTGATCAATACCGCCTGGCAGTTGTGTGCTGTTGCCTACACCGAAGATCTAATGTGAAAACAAAGGGTGATTCCTTAATTGGGTCGCCCTTTCCTTTTGTCTGCATTAGGCAAAACACACTAATTTCATTCAGATAAAGTCAAAGGACATGTTATGCGCAAAATCATTCAAGGTCGCAAACTAGCGGTATACGCTGATAGCGAATTCTCTTATGCACCTATGTCAATGCATAAGGAACTCAAGAAAACAGGTGTGATTGCCTCTTCAGGTTCTGATCTGATAATGAACCATCCTGAAATGAGGGACCAGCCTATTCCTATGGATTTCGCATCTTGGTTACCTTTTGCTGCACCTCAGTACAAGATTAGTCCTGATGTAAAGGATTACGTCTTGACTCCTGTGATCATTATGCCTTCCGATTTACCGAATCGTAATTCAGTAGGCTTTCCTCTTCGTGAATTGGTGCGATTCAATCCTGAATACGGGATGCAGGCGTATAAAACCTGGAAAGGTCAGCCTACTCATCTCGAACACCAGAATGAAGATATCACCAAGGCATACGGTGTGATCGTAGACGCATTCATGAAACCAATGAAGACGTACGGTCAGAACAAGATTTGGAAGCTGATGTTGCTCCTTGCATTCGACAGATCTAAGCATCCAGAGGTTACGTCTCGGATAGAGAGTGGAGAAATCAACAGCTATTCGATGGGAGCGTTTGTTGATAGCTACACCTGCAGTATCTGTGGTGCAGACCTAGGCAACTGTCATCACTTGAATCCTAAAATTCAAGGTCAGTTCTACGAACTAGATGGTCAACTGGCATTCAAGAATGTGCGCGGTATCAAAGGCTTCGAGACGAGCGCAGTAAGCGACCCTGCGTATGTATCAGCGATTTCGGATGAAGTCAAGGTTCTCTAACCCTGCGAAATGAAACTCCTAGACTTAGATTTTGCACGAGATCAAGTAAAGAATAAGGTAAAGAACACTCGGATTCAGAAGACTCTTCTGAGTCGCATGACAAATCCTAAAGTGCTCCTGAATCTACAGGCTAAACTTGACAGTAGGACACTAAAGGGTAAAGGCGCGCCTGTTAAGGTTCTTAGCCGTAGTCTAAGAACTGACGTAGTTAGACTGAAGTGTTCTGTCCATGGTAATTTTAGCGAAGATTTTCGCACACTGAGAGACAACCAAGCTTGGACTTGTCGTCAGTGCTTTGAAGATACTCGTACGGAAAACTTGTGGGTAGATCGGGTACGCGAGGTAGTAAGGACCTGCAGTAATTTTAGCCAGGTTCAGGTTAACCGAGCCACTAAACAGGTAAAGTTTACCTGCTCTA
>JACCDR011887361.1_pt1 | contig 35822 bp, 60 predicted proteins | sample 7446431 | NCBI WGS metagenome assembly JACCDR01 (sample SAMN15323443, study PRJNA562643) | freshwater metagenome | isolation source: river surface water | place: USA:Blue River Watershed | collected 2017-08-17 | reverse complement strand
TTGGTTCACGATACAGGAAGGCAGCGCGTTCTTCGGGGGTTATGGTGGCTTCGGCTGCAAGAGATTGGTTATAATTCTCAAACCCGTCAAGTATAACATAATTATCTATTGAAACACCCCAAGCGTTACCGTGCGGATTAAACCCCTCCATCCCCCGCAAGCGTTGCAGGCACTTTAAGCGGGTTAGCTCTGCCTCTGCTGCGGGTTGGGAGATGAATAAATGGCCATATGCAAGCGCATCCGTTTCACTGCCAAAACCATCCCATTTTTCTGCGTATAAACCGTTATTGGTAATACCCCAATAAGTTTCGCTATCTTTCAAAGGAGCAAGTAACCTCCCCTGTGCATCGCAACGGGGTTTGGGGGTGGTGGGTTGTTCTGGCAAAGATAAGCTGAAGCCTTGTGGGCATACAGCCTTCTCAATGGCTTCCGTAAGCGCTTCTAAACGGGCCACACGTTGTTCTAAGGTGTTCATCTCTACAGGCTTTCTTTAAGTTGTTGCAGTAGGGTTAGGGCTTGGGTTACAACGGCTTCATCTTGAACGCATTGCGCGGCGCTTTCTGATGTTTTCTCTTTGGGAAACATATAGCCAATCGCAACCATGAAAGCCTGCTTAAACTCTGGCAGCACCACCTTAGTCACTTCAACCTTGGCGGCGTTGGTGGTCGCGTGGCTTACAGCCAATAGGCTTGGCAAAGCATAAGGCGTACCTTCCAGCACCTTATCAAGCTCACCAGCCTGCAAGTTTTTAAGTTTTTCTAGGGCGGTCATTATCTTGCTTCCTTTGCTTTTTGGATTGCTGCTCGTGCCTCAATAGCCCACGCAACACGGCCGTCTTCGGCAAATATGCTGGGTATCTTACCACCTACCACAGTGTTTACCGTGATAAGCGACACCATTCCGCGAAGCGCAACATCGGCCTCATCAATCAACTCCCACAGTGCTTTGTTCTGTGCCTCTAGCTCTTGCTCGCGGGGTGTGGGGGCGTTCATGGCGGCGGCAAAATCATTCACAACATCTTGGTTGGCTTCTCGGTTTGAAAAGGTTGTAAATCTAGCAACATGGATACGCCCTTCATCTTCCTTATATATTGAACGGCCTTCTATCCAATAGCCTTTTGGAAGTAACTTCACAGCGTCTTGGTTATTGGGCATGGGTGGCGCTTTCCTCTGTGTAATTAAAACCAAACTCTGTCCAATGCTCTCCAGCAATAACATCCTTGTGGGATTTAACTCGCTTGACGTGCCATTGTTTGCCAAACTCGCTAGGTGATACGGACTTTATCCCCATAACGTAAGGTGTGTGTTCGGGTTTTAACTCATGGACTAATCCTTGGCTAAATGTATTATAGGTTTGGTATTTTTGTGATACGATTGCCGTTAAACCTTCAGGGTGAAAAGACTCACCTTCTTCGTAAAAACTAGGTTTATTAAGAAGAACAACAATGTCACCCGTGAACAATTCCACACCTTCAATGTCGCTAAAGCCAGCAGGCAAACCAATCTCACAAAAACGACACTTGCCGCTATTGATATAAATCATCCCCTAACCCTTCCTGTTATCGTTATAGGTGGCGGCATCAATCTTTGTGCACCAAGCCTTAATATCGTGAGCGCGAGAAATATCTGACGGTTCGTAGGTAACTTGAAACTGAAACGGCCCGCCCCATTCTTGTGGGTCAAAGTCCAAGGTATCACCGAAATACACCTTGTTACCATTCTTATCGTATAGTCCTGTAAAGCAACCTGTGAAATCAGCCCCTTCTTTTATCGCAGCCAATTTTGCCTCATATTCTGCAATCAACCCCTTAGCAGCCTCGCGTTCCCGCTGCACGGCCTTGGCTTCGCGTTCGGCTAGGGCAGTGTCTATAATTACTGCCGATTTTTCGCCCCATGCTTTATGTAAGTGAACTGGTAAAAGGCGTTTTGCCAACTCCATTGCTTCTTTACTTGATGTCATGTTATTTCTCTTTCTTTATTGGTCTTTGTAACAACTTGAGCAAAATGTAATCTTTAACATCCTGCACTAAACTTACGGGCACGCGCACGCTTTTGGTTTGCTCTCCGTAGTAACCTGAATTTTTGGGGCGGCCTGCACCTTGGCGCTTGCCGCCCCGTTTCTTTTTATTCTCCGTCATATTCTGGCTCTTCATCCTCTGCGTGAATAATAAATTCTCCTTCGTATGCCTCGTATTCGCCGCATACTTGGTTGTGGCCGTTGGTAAAGACAGCAACAGTATCAATGATGCCTGTGTAAGTCTTTGCCAAATTGGCGGCATACTCGCGGCATTGCTCAAAGCATCCGCTTTCAAAATGCTTCAGGTTAATTTGCTTTCCCGTAACCACTGATGTTCTAGGTGTCACAACCTTGTAAAAGCAAACTACAGGTGGTTCATCTTCGTAAACCCATGCTGGGTTCTTGTATTCTTCAGGGCAGACGCGGTAGGCCATTTCTCTTGCTTTCTCTTATGTATGAATAATGGGGCAGAAATCATAATAGGTCAATACCTATGACCTAATTATTTATCCACAGACTAAACGCATGAATATACTTGAAATGTGTGGCGGTTAGTATAAAGCTAGGTTACTGGAAGCATTTAGGAGGCCGCTATGGCTGATACACTGAAGCCCTCTCTCTTGGAGCAGTTCAACGCCTTGCCGATGCAGGAAAAAAAGGAAGCGCTGGAAGCGATGCAAGCCTCTCTCAATGGCGACATTGAGCGGCGGCGGGCCGAGCTGATGGACGAGCTTGCCCAGCTTGGCGGTGCGGTGCCCAAGGCCGTGACACCCCGTGTGCCAGCAGAAAAGCCTGCTTCGGATGCACGCGGCACTGTGAAGCCTCTCTATCGCAGCCCTGATGGTGAGGAATGGTCTGGCAGGGGGCGCACACCGCGCTGGCTTGTGGCGCTGGAAGCTGCAGGACGCAGCAAGGACGAGTTCCGTATCACGGAATAACAACAGCCCGCCTTTTCGCCATTAAGTGGTGCGGAGGCGGGTTGACACTTTCTACAATGCAAAGAATTGCACCAAGCTGCCGCACATTTGGCGGCGGCGCAACGCGTAGCGCAATAGCATTGTAGGGAGTGTCAAAGGCTGCGCGGGGCCTCGTGGGCAAGAATCTAGCACGCAGGCGAAGCCCAAAGGCGGGGTAGATTGTTGGAACCGCTTTAGCGGCCCATGGGGGCAGACTGCACCTGCCTCTCGGTTAATGGTGAAAATGGTGCGGGGTATTTAACGCCCCCCGCTGGCAATTCGTGTGAGTATTAACGCACCTCACCTGCGAGATATAAGACCACCTCCCTTCCTAGCCGATTTCACGGCATTCGTTGACTTCCTTGCGCGTGGCGTGCACCGAGCCGCAAGACGGGCAGGTAAAGCCGTAGCGCCGTGGGAAAGGCGCACGCTTCACATCGTCCTGTTGGTCGGCCTGTGCGGCCTTGCGGCGCATGTAGGCTTCATGGCTTTCCATCGGGCTTCTCCAGTTGCAGTTCGGGCTGTTGCGGGTCAAGCGCCAGCGTCCACAGTGGGTAACGGCGGGCATCACCCTTTTCGGCCAGCGGTCGGGCGCGGTGTTCGCGGGTCTTGCGTTGGTGCGCAAGCAGGGTTGAGTGCAGAAGTTTCAAGGCTTCCTCCATTGGTGAAAAGGTTTAGATTAGGTCGGGGCATTTCTGCACCTATAATGGTGGCGCGGGTTTAATACTTTTACAATATCTGTATCGGTGCATAACGGGGTATATATTTATCCACAGGGGCTTTACAGGGTATAGGCGTAAGCGCAGTATATATGCACGGGCGGCCATAGCGCTGCTAAGTAAGGGGTTTTGCTTTCGAGTTGTCCCCGCCGCCCTGCGAATTATCGCTAAACAACGGGCCGCAAAACAAACGAAGGCTATAGGAATGGCGCGAATGCGAATAGTTAAACCCAGCTTTTTCTTGAATGAAGAGCTTGCGGTTATGTCTCACCAAACAAGACTATACTTCATAGGGCTGTGGTGCTTATGCGACAGGGATGGAAAAATGGAATATCGCCCCCTGCCGATAAAAGCACAATTGTTTCCATATGAGGATGCAAATATAGAGTCTATGACACAGTGCTTGCACAGTGCTGGCATGGTGCAAGTCTATTTGGTAGATGGGGTAAAGTATCTTAAGGTGAATAATTTCATCAAGCATCAGAACCCACATATAAAAGAAGTTTCAAAAGGTTATCCCGAACCCAGTGCCAGCACAGTGCTAGCACCATGCCAACACCATGCTAGCCCAGTGGGAACTGGGGACTTGATTATGGATAATGGGGACTTGGGTAATGTGCAGCACGCTGCACCGCAAACACAAACAATCGAAAGTAAAAAACATGTCAACACTCGCAGAAGCACTCAACGCCTTTCAGAATACCTTGAAGGCGCAGAACTTCCCCCAGCCGAATGGGGAGAATGGGCAAACACAGAATTTGGATGGAACGCCAGCCGTATCAGTGCCGAATGGTCAGACTTCTATGACTACTGGACAAGTGGCAACGCAGTCGGCGGTGGCCGTAAGGCAGACTGGCCAGCAACATGGCGTAGCCATTGCCGGAGGAACGCCAAAAACAGCGGCAGAGGCGGAGGAAATGGCAATAGCCCTAACGGGGGCCTCGCTGCCGGTATCAGTTCAATGTTGGCTAGAAGAAACATTGAGAGCGGAAGCAGTGGCGGCGTCAGTGGGGATGCCCAACATAGAGAAGCCACAACTGACGCAACAGGAATATTTGCAGACCCAGACCGCTCTGAAATCCCTTTCTGAAATCTTTGCGCCTGCTCATACACGGGGAACGGAACTTGAGCAACTGTTGGCCAAGATGTTTATGGCGTTCAATGTCTACACTGGCGATGAGATGAAAATCCGCTCGCAAATGTTGGTTTGGGCGGAAGAGCTGGAGAGCTTTCCCATGTTTGCAATCCGCAAGGCTTACAAGTGGGCTGTGCGTGGTGAGGGAAAATTGCCAAGTCTGGCGGCATTCATCAAAGATGTGCGCTTGGCGATGAACTTAGATGTTATGGCCCGCCGTAGATTGATGCAGCAGTTGTTAGTGAAACAGCATGGATGAAGCCCGCCGCCTAGCCATACTGGCAGAGCTAGACGCTATGGATGCGGAGAAGCTGGCAGCCTTAGAGCGTGAGATAAACCAAGAGAAGCCTAATGTGTGAAAACCTACAAAGGCACAATGCCGTTTCCGCCAAGCATGAACTCAATCTGGCGAAACATCGGAAACAATCGCACAATCAAAAGCAAAGAGTATCGTGTCTGGGAAAAACTAGCCGATAGCTATGCATATTTAACGCCCCGTGTAACCTTTACTGAACCTGTAGCCGTTGAGTATGTCTTTGGCAGGCCAGACAATCGCCGCCGCGATGTGGCAAACTTGGAGAAGGCGGTAAGCGATACCCTTCAGCGTTGGAAAATCATCTCTGATGACTGCCTGATACACCACCTCACACTGCGCTGGGCGACTGATGGAGAAGTTTCTAAGGGTCAAGTGAGTGTGCGTGTGTGGGAGTTGCAAAAAGCAATATAAATGCGTTTTAGGAAGTCTGTCGCGCCAACCATGCCGCAACCTCTTTAGGGTCAAAGTATTTTATTTCAACTGTGCCGTGCCAAGTAACATAATGGGGCAACGGGTCGCTAGTCCGTTTGCACCATTTATCAATAAAAAAGCGGCTATACCCCGTGTATTCCCGCACTTGCTTAAAGGTAAGCGTGTAGTTTGCGGGTCTATCAAATGGGGCGCGGTATCCGCCTCTCATGCACGGGTTTTGCGGTTGTAGCTGCGTGCGGCCTTGTCATCGGCGTTCTTCACAGCAATGCGTGCTTCATCCACGCTGTCAAAGCTGGCAAGCAGGTTTAGCGCGTGCACCCCCATGATAGCCAGTTCGTTTTGTGTGGTCTTAAAGCGCTTTGCCGCCTTTAGCAGTGCATCCTTCTGGTGGGGATACATGCGCAGGGTCATTTTCTCGGTCTGTGTCATGTGGCGCTCCTAAAAAGGGATTTCATCATCAAATGGTTTGCCCTGTGTAGGTGCAGCAGGCTTCTTGGCTTGGCCTTGTGGCGCAGCATTTGCCAGCGTAGCGCTTAGGCTAATCCAATCTCCGCTGTCGTTGGTGCGGTTCCAACCTGATAGCCAATATAGCTTGCCATCAATGGTAATCTTGCCCTTCATGTCAGGGTGCGTGTCTTTTTCCTTTTTAGGGTTTTGCGACAAACTCCCGCTATTATCCTTTGCCATTTAGTGTGCTTTCATCGTATTTATCCCATGCCGCCTTGTATGCTTCACGGGCTTTCTTTTCGGCTGCTTGTGCAACCTCAAGTTCTTTAAGCGCCCTCATCGTGTTGTTGAAGGCGCTCATGTATGCGTTACGGGCTTCCTCTAGAGTCACAGTGGAACCCCTGCTTTTTCCAGAATAGCACGCGCCTTGGCATACTTGCAGGCGGCGGCAATCTTGGCGCTATTTTCTCCGTCAAGCCCTACCTTGTCATCCCATGCAGCGCGGCCTTCAACATAGCTCAAAGCCCAATCAACGGCGCGGCTCTCGGCTGGGTCTGGTGCCTTCTTAGCCTGCCCTGCACTTGCTCCGTCATCATCCTCGGTTGTGATGCCAAGCATAGCTACAAGGGCATAGCGGCGGGCGTAGGTGATAGCACTGCCATACACTTGGGCGGCACTCATCTTGGCTGTATCGCCGTAGGGCACTTCAATCGTGCTTGTAAGTTCCTCCCCGCTCTCGGCGTGTATTAGGCGGGTCATCACAGCGGCGGCTTGCTTCTCGGTCGGCACAGGGGCTTGCACCACTACAACGCCAGCTTCATTGAGGGCGGTTAGGCAAGCATCCATTACAGCGGGCAAGTCGGCATAGGTATAACCATACCCTTTACGGCCTTTATGCACAGGGTCTAGGTTTTGCTGCACCTGTAACAGTGCGGCGGCAATCTTTTTCATGAACCTGCTTTCTCTTAGTTTACAGTTTCCAGCTTAGGCGCAGAACGCAGCACGGCCAAAAACGCCTCGCCTGTGTTGCGCTCAATCCAGCCTAAAGCAATATCACGCTCACGGTCTGCCCAAATCTCAGCCATAGCATCTTGGTAGTTAATGTTATCAATTGCGTCCGAAGTTGTCTTAGACATGTGTTTTCTTTCTTTTGTTAAGTGGCCGCTGGTTTTTGGGAAGACTGGAGCTACGAGCTTCCCGATAACCAAGCTGGACTCGAACCAGCACACTACTGCTACCGCAGCTTATCTGCCATTACATATATTGGTAACGCAGCGGCCAAGTATATAAAAGCACCATTATAACCCCCTGTCAAGTATAATGGTGGCAAATGTGGTGGCGGAAAGTATTTTAACAAATGTAAATAAAACAGGAGAATAGACCTATTGACAGAAACAAACCGCCGACCCATTATATATTTACTGCATAAGCAGATAACAAGAGAAAGAGAAAAAGATGAAATACCAAATGCACCAAACCGTAAAATACAACGGCAACCCAGATGGGAAAATTGTGGAAGTTAACCAAAGCGGTTATGTAGTGCGTCTTTTTGACGGGCTGCGTATAGTTGGCGATGTTCAAGCATGTGAGGCAAGTTTAGATGCCGAAAATAACTAAACTTGAAGAATGGTATAGCCAGTGGTCAATATTACTGGCTAAACAAAAAACCAAAGAGGAACTAGAAAAGCGCCTAAAGCAAGTTGAGAAAGAGCTTAGTAAAGCGTCAGACAGAGAGTTTAAAGCAATACAGGCAAGTGGAAGTATGCAGCAAAACTCTCAAAGACGAGCGCACGCATATAATACCGTGAGTGGATTATCTACTGAGATGTTTGCCTTAAATGGCGCAATAGAAATTCATGAAAAACATAGAAACCTATTATAACAAAAGAAAGAAAAGAAAATGGATTACATGATGGGATATAAAGAAAACCAAGCCCGCACAGTGCGCAATTTCAGCGTGCCAATGATTGTATGGGATATGGTGGGGTTGACGGGCATTGGGCTGCTGTTCTGGGCGCTTATGCTGCTGGGTGTAGTTGTAGGAGGGCGATAAGATGCCAAGACCATATTTTAGAAGTGCCGCATGCCCAGATTTTGCCGCAACCCACGACATTAAAGCGCGTGTGCACCGCAACCTGACGGAAAAATTTAATGCAAGCAAGTGGCTGGCAGAAAACCCCGACACATACCGCCTGTTCAAGCAATTCACGCTGCAGGCCATTGAAAGCGGTGTAACCCGCCTTGGTGCAAAGGCCGTGGCAGAACGCATCCGCTGGGAAAGCAATCTACGCAAGCATGGCGAATATAAGATGAACAACAACGCAGTGGCAGAGATGGCCCGCCGCTTTATGGCAGACTATCCAGAGTATGCGGGTATCTTTGCAACACGGGGTAAGAAACATGCGTTTTGAAAACATCACCCCTGCTGACTATGGCCGTCCGTTCAACATCAAACTTGCCGCACCGATTACTTACGATTGGGGCATGGAAGAAGATAGCGCCAACGCCATAGCGATAGGTAACTGCACCAGATACAAGGGCAAGGTGTTCAACCTCAAACAGTGCTCGGTGGAGCTAGGGCAAAAAGATTGGTTCTTGCAATCCAAGCGGCACCAGAAGGACTGGCCAAACGATGTTATCCCAATGCGCACGAGAAACAACACCATGGTCATCAAAGAAACAGATTTACCCCGCCTGCGAGAATACTACAAACTGGAAACACAACAAGAAATGAACTTCAATGAATAACCAATTTTTACCAAACCCAAAGTTTCACGGGAAGCGTGTAACAGTTTACATGTCAACAGGGGTAAAGCTGCAAGGCACGCTAAAAATTGAGGGGGATGTATGGTTAACCACAAAGTCAGGCAGTGATGTTCAACAGTTAAACCCTGCACTTATCAGCACAATCGCAGAGATTGACAGCTTTGAAGGCGATACGTGGAGTAACCGATAATGGGAAGCTTATTTCAACCAAAACAACCTGCACCACTACCGCCTGCGCCGCCATCGGAGCGCGCAGGTAGCGATGAAAAAGAGCAACAAGGCGAATACAACCCATTTACAGGTCGAAGAACAAAGGTAATTCCTATACCGCAGCCACCAAGTGAGAGAGATGAACTGCTAAACAATGCCGTGCAGGAATCACTGAACGAAGTTAGTAAATTATCATTAAAGGAATATAAAGCGGACAAACAAACCCGTCAGATACTCAAAGAGTGGGCAAACAGACAGGATGAACTATTAAACGAATATGAGCGCAAGAAGTTTATGCGCTGGTTCCAAGGGGAGTGACCGCTAGGTGGTGTCAGGAGCATTTGTGCCGCCTGACACAAGGAGACAAGAGAAAGAAAAACACATGAACAAAACTGACTTAACCACCGCGTTACAAACAGCAATTGAGATGCTTGGCAATAAGAAAAACACCAAGGCCGTGCAGCAAGACTTGCAAGCCCTGTTGCGCGATTTAACCAAAGAAAAGAAATAGACATGAAAGCATTATGCTTAACAGGCGCGATTATTATTGCGTCAAGCGCATTCGCTGGTGGGATTTATGCCAGCGCGGTTAAAACCGAAACACAACGCCTGCTGGAAGCCTGCGCACAAAAATACGATGTGTATCAGTGCATCATGGTGCCCATGCCAGCCAAGGACTATGCCGTGGTCAAGGTATCGCCTGACTTACTGCCTCCCCCAGCAGAGGGCAACGAGGCTGGGTTTTAATATGGGTGGCTTGTTACTTGGCATACTAGGATTTATAGGGCTTGTGCTGTTGTTGGCATGGGCAATGTGTAAGATAGGAGATGATTAATATGGGAAAATTTAAAGAAATCCTGTGCATTATAGTGTTTGGACTGTTAATACTTGGTGCGGGGTGGGGAATTATAGCACTGGTGGAATTGGTGCTGCCTACGCCGTTGGGGGTGTAAGATGAAACTTCAAATCGCCTGTATGCCGCAAGAACACTTCTTCAAAGACACACAGCTATATCTGCAACCCAAATCATACTCTGGGCTATTTCCAGATAGGCCGAGCATTGATGGAAAGTATATGATTAGCGATGCATACTGTAATCATGCCTATTGCAATTACACGGTTGCTGATGGGTTTGAAGAAATGCCTAAAAACCCTTGCAAGCACAAGTGGGTTGAGTGGACATACTGTAACTCTTGACTAAAACATGATATGCAAGCATTTTAATTACATGCCCGCAAAAACAGAATGGCCGTTTGATAAATCTGTTGCAGATAGCATTTGTGATTTAGTAGCGGAAGGCCAGAATCTTCATGTGATTGGCAAGATGAAGGGCTTCCCACCACGCTGGCGTATCTATGAGTGGTTTAAAGAAAGCCAAGAGTTTGCCGACAACTACGCACGCGCACGAGAAGATAGGGCCGACTGGCGGGCCTCAAAGATTGATGAGGTCGTTGCCCAGATGCTCAATGCACAGATAGAACCTAACGCGGCCCGTGTAGCGATTGATGCTCACAAGTGGCAGGCAGGAAAAGAAAAGCCAAAAACTTACGGTGATAAACAGACTGTAGAAAATACTGGGCCAGATGGCGGGCCGATAGCATTGGCAATAAGCTGGGCCGAACCATCGGAGAACAAGTAGCCCGTATTGTCATCCCCTACGCGCCTCGTAAGGCGTTTTTGCCGTATCACAACCGCACAGAGCGCTTTTCTATTATTGTTGCCCACCGCCGCGCTGGCAAGACTGTGGCCTGCTTAAATGATTTAATTCGTAGGGCGATTGTAGAGAACAAACCAGATGGAAGGTATGCATATATCGCGCCATATTATAATCAAGCGAAAGATGTGGCATTTAACTATCTGTTAAAATACACACAACCGATTACAGGCTCAACATCCAACGTATCTGAATTACGCGTGGATTTACCAAATGGCTCTCGGATTAGGTTGTATGGGGCAGATAATGCAGACAGGTTGAGAGGGTTGTATCTAGACGGATGTGTTATTGACGAGCCAGCAGACGTTAACCCAAGAGTGTTCCCAGAGATTATCCGCCCCGCCCTAGCTGACCGTAACGGCTGGGCAACCTTCATCGGCACGCCAAAGGGACATAATAGCTTTTACGAGCTGTATCAGTCCGCACAGAACAATCCTGAATGGTTTTCTCTGCTGTTGAAAGCTAGTGAATCAGGTTTGCTGCCAGAAAGTGAACTTGCGGCGTTACAAGCGGCCATGAGCACTGACCAATACAACCAAGAGCTTGAGTGTAGCTTTGAGGCGGCGATTCAAGGCGCTTATTATGCGAAGTATATCAAGCCTGACCAAGTATGTGCCGTGCCGCATGACCCTGCGTTGAATGTGGATGTTTATTTTGACCTTGGGTTTAACGATGCCACGGCGATGTGGTTTGTGCAGAGTGAGCGCAGCGGGTTACGGCATCGCATCATTCGCTATTATGAAAACAGCGGTGAGACGCTAGGGCATTATGCTGGCGTCCTGAACGATTGGAAGGCTAAGGGATACCGCTACGGGGACATAGTTCTCCCTCATGATGCGGAAGTTAAAGACCTGCGCACGGGTAAGAGCGTGCGAGAGATATTCCAAGATATGGGTATCCAGTGCCGCGTGCTGCCTCGCACTGATAATGTGATTGGTGAAATTGACCTAACCCGCACCATGTTAGCTAAGTGCTGGTTTGACGCAGAGAATACCCGTGAAGGTCGTGAAGCCCTAATGCAGTATCGCAGTGCTTATGATGAAAAGCGTAAGACATTCCAAAGCCACCCTTACCACGACTGGACAAGCCATGCTGCCGATGCGTTTAGGTATTTTACAGTTGGGTATAAGCAGGAGATGCATCAGTCGGTTATAAAACCCGATTACTCGTGGGTCACTTGACGGGATACCCACTATATGTTGATGTATGTGTAAGGGAAGTTGTAATGAGTGAAGCTGACTGAAGATAATATCCTAGCGATATGTGAGCAAGAACTCACGCGTTCTCGGGCTGCCCATGAAGATGTGCGTGCAGACCAAAGTGCAGCTATCCGCCAATATTACCTACGCCCAAACGGTAAAGAGCGTGAGGGCTATTCCCAAAGCCAAACTAGTGAAACCCGCGATGCGATTGAGCAAATGCTCCCTATCGTGGTGGATATGTTTATTCAGCCTGAAAGCCCTGTGGTGTTGCGCCCGCGCTCATCGGCGGACTTGGCACAAGCACAGCAAGAGACAACCCTTGTTAATGAAGTGATTTACACCCGCAACAACGGGGCAATGCTGTTTCTGCGGTGGTTTAAAGAGGCGTTGTTGCTGAAAAATGGTTATGTCAAGGTCTATTGGGATGAAAAGACTGATGACCGTATTGAGAAGTATAAGAACCTTACCGAAGAAGAATATCAGCGCACTCTGGCAGAGTTAGAGGAGCGCGATGAGGTAATCAAGGTTAAGCAGAACTTTGACGAAATCACGGGCGAAGTCACTTATGACTGTGAAATCCGTGTTGTGGATGGCGACCCACAGGTAAAGGTAGTAAATTGCCCTTCAAGCCGTGTGCTTGTATCTGCTGACCACAATGAAGTGAGTTTAGCCAATGCTCGCTGGTGCTGCCATTACGAGCTACGCACCCGTAGCGATTTGTTGGTAGATGGATATAGCAAAAAGCTGGTTGAGAGCATCCCGCCAAGCACGCCTGAAGATTTGGATGTGATTGGCGAGCGCCATATAGCCGATGCCAACGGCGTTTATGGTAACGCCACGGGCGACCCAAGCCGTGACCTGATTGTAGTCTATGAGCACTATTTGCGTGCTGACCGCAACGGCGATGGCAAAGCTGAACTGCTGCAGGTGGTGATTGCTGGAAGTGCATCAAACGGCACTGTGTTAAGCATTGAAGAAGTGGATTTTGTGCCGATTATCGCAGCAACGCCATTTATGCAGCCGCACGAGCATTATGGCTTTAGTCTTGCTGATATTACCCGCAGTTTCCAAGATACAAACACGCACATTTTGCGTCAGATGTTGGACAATATCAACTTGACCAACAACCCGATGACCTATGTCAACACAAACTCGGTGCGTAACCCTGAAGCAATAGCAAAAGCGCGTATCGGCGGGATTATTCTTGGCACAAGTGATGTAAACCCTGTGCAGGCTATTCAAATTCCCTTCACGGCAAACCAGAGCTTTAGTGTGCTGCAAGAGATGCAAGCGCGCATGGAGCGTGCAACGGGTCTTTCAGAGGCCGCCACAGGGCTTAATGCAGAGGCACTGGCCCAGAGCACCAACCTCGTGGGGGCGATGACGCTCAACCAAGCGCAGATGCGGGCGCGTATGATTGCGACCACCTTTGCAGAGAGCGGTGTTAAGGAGCTGGTGCTGCGTGTGCGTGAGTTGATTATGAAGCACATGGATAATGAGGAGGTTATCCAAATCAGCGGTAAGGATGTGCCTATGGCCCCACGCTCTTGGGTGCGTAACCGCGCTGCTATGGTGCGTATCGGTCTAGGAAGCGTGCAGAAAGCTGAGCGGATTGGGGTGTTACAGAACATAATCGCACTGCAAAAAGATGTTTTCGCGGCGCAGGGCACATTAGATGGCCCGCTGCTTAACCACCAGAATGTTTACAACACATTGAATGAAGTGGCTGACCTTACTGGCGCGCAAGGCGTGGATAGATACTTCACCAACCCGCAAGCGTTTTTACAACAGCAGGCAATGCAGCCAGAGGAACAGCAGCCGATTGATACGGCGCTAGAACTGGAAGCGGCCAAGGTTACGGCAAGCGTCCAGAAGGATGCAGCACAGATTGAGATTGAGCGCGAAAAACTAGAGCTGGAAAAGCGCAAGCTGAAACTTAAAGAGCGCGAAATGGCCTTGAAAGAAATGGAAATAAACAGAATGCCTGTGATTGCATGAGTGACTTAAAACAGAACATTCTAACTATTGCTAAAGACCTGATGGGTAAGGAGCGCCCAAAGGCAAACAATGACCGCTTGGCAGCGCAGGCGACTAGCCTAAAGAATAATGAGGCGTATGAAGAAGCGCGCCTAAGCATTCTCACCAATTTAATAGTTTCATGGGTTGCAACGCGCCCTGAAGAAGTTTCTAAGCGTGAACAGCTTTATTATGAAGTCTGTGCGCTTGGGAAAATACAAACAGAATTAAACCTGTTTGTGTTAAACGCAGAAAATGAGAAGGACAATGGGTATGCCCAATCCTAGTAATGATGTGTTAGCCGAAGCCTTTGGCGAGGTAGCAAGTGTAAAGCAAGCGGAGCCTGTAGAGCCAACCGATGAAGTTACACCTGAACCCGCACAGGAAGAAGCAACCGATGAAGTATCTGAAGGTGTAGAAGAAACTACGGATGAAGATGCGGAAACGGAAGAAGTAGCGGAAGATAGCGATGAAGAAACCGAAACCCGCACCATAAAGGTTAACGGGGAAGAAATTACGGTCACTCTGGCGGAGCTTGAAGCAGGCTACATGAAGGATGCTGATTATCGGCGCAAGACGGCAGAAATTGCGACAGTTCGTAAAGAAACCGAAGCAGACCGTGAGCGCCTAGAAAAGGGCATCCAAACGCTGGTTAAACAGCTTACTGTTGCTGAAAAGCTAATTCAGGAAGCCTCGTTCAACATGACGGATGAGCAACTTGACCAACTGGCTGCGGATAATCCCGCAGAGTTTGTGCGGTTAAGTCGTATTCGTGAGAAGAACCAACAAAAGATGCAAGCCTTGTTTGCCATGGCTCAGGAAACTGAAGCTTTACGTCAACAAGAGCAGCGCGCCGCGTTAGAGCGCCATCGTGCGCAAGAGCGTGAGGCGTTAGCGAAGGAGCGCCCAGAGTTTCGTAAACCCGAAGCATGGGAACGCGTTTACAGCTATCTTCAAGGTGAAGGCTATGGCTTTACCAAGGATGTGTTGGACACTATCACAGATAGGCGGTTTGCCGTATTGGCAGACAAAGCCCGCCGTTACGATGCATTGATGGCGAAGGGTGCGGAGAAAAAGGTTCAAGTGGCCTCAAAGGTCATTAAACCAAGCGCTGCCCGTCCTGCTGGCCCAAATGCACAGCAAGCAAGTGATTACCAGCGGTCATTGTCTCAAGCGCGCAAGGGGGATAAAGCCTCTTTGGATAAACTGCTTGAGGCTTACCTGTAATCCAAGCGAAAGCTAAACAACATGCCACAAGTTAGTGGAACCCTTACCAGCGGTAACGCCATTGGTAACAGAGAAAACCTGATGGACGCCATTTATGAAGTCTATCGTAATGAAACACCATTCATCACCCAAGTCTGTGGCCGTGCCACTGTGACCGCGGTTACTGCTGAATGGCAAACCGAAGATATGCCTGCGCCAAACCCCGCTAACGCGGTGACGGAAGGTGCGACTGCTGGAACTGCCAGTAACTTCGTGACCGCCCGTGTGAACAACACCTGCCAAATCTTTGAGCATGTGGCACAAGTGTCGGACACTCAAGAAACTGTTAAGTCGGCTGGTCGTGGCTCTGAAATGGGCTACCAAGTGCGTCTCGCAACCCGCAAGGTGATGCGTGACATGGAAGCTGCTGCATTGTCTGCAAGTCCTGCTGTAACCTCTGGCAACCGCCGTATGCGTGGTCTGTCAAGCTGGTTGAGCACCAACGTGGAACACAACGGCACTGGCGCAACCAACGCAACGACTGGTGTAGTAACCGATGGAACGCAACGCGCTTTGACGAAAGCCCTGTTGGGTAGTGTTATGCGCAAGATTGCTGACCAAGGCGGTGCTGCTGGCGTGCCAATGACCATGCTGGCTGGTAGCTTTAACAAAGCTGCGATTGATGCCATCGTGAACCCCGGCACCAACGAGCGGACGGTCGCTGCAAGCAAAAAGGAAATCGTTGATGCCGTTGATGTGTGGGTATCTAGCTTTGGCCCTGTGAAAATCGTTTACAGCCCAATGCAAACCACCGACACTGGTTGCCGTGCCCGTGATGTGTTCATCGTTCAAGATGACATGTTTGACATTGGCTACTTGCAACCCCTTGGCAGCAAAGACTTGGCCGTAACTGGTCACAGCACCCCTCGGATGATTAAGGCCGAAGCAACCCTCATTTGCAAAAATGAGCGTGCAAGCGGTAAAGTTGCCGAATTGCTGACAGCCTAATAACGGAACGAAAGGAATATTCACATGAAAACTCTGATTAGTGCCGTATTGGCTCTTGGTCTGGTTGGCGCAGCTAATGCCCAAAGCAGTGAACAAAGTGAGCGCATCGTAAGCGCAACTGGTGTGGTGACATTCGGTGTGAATGACCCTGCCAACCGCGCTTGGGTATGGCTGCGAGGCGCTGCTATCGAAAGCGTAACCTTGGTTTACCGCAACCGCAGTAACCAAGTGTTGGCTGAACAAGCCGTTGCTGTGGGCACAACCTACACCTCGGTAACGCTGCCTGCGCCTCAATATGCTGCATTTGTTGCTATCAGCCCAACTACGCTGACTGGCACGGATGAAGTGAGCGCAACCTTCATTCAGAGCCGCGATATTGGTATTTCGCGCTTCTAAATGATGGAGAGTAAGGCCCCCACATGTTGGGGGCTTTATTTTTTTATAATACCGTCTATAGTGGTTATATGAGCGATGATATTTTAAAGGCATTTGATGGCTATGAGCATAAAGTAGGCACATCAACAAAGCGCGTTGAGGTTGATGGCGCTGATGTAAAGGTGCACGTAACTCAAGATGTAACCGACATTCTTGATGATGCAGAGCGATTGCGTAACCATAATACTTGGGTAAATGCCCGCCCTGATTTTGATAATGAGGGGTTTGTGCATGTTGGCCGCATCCCGCTGGATTTATACCGCTTGTGGGAGGCGAGCCTGCCTGAAGGCATAACGCCAGAATTAAAACACGCAGAGCTGATGAAGCTATTGTCAGGCGAGTGGGCAAAACTTAATGTAAGCAAGTATAAGAGGCTCTCATAATGGTATGGACATATTCAGACTTATCAACCAAGGTGCAAGGCTATTTGAGCCGCACAGATTTAGCGTCACAGGTTGATGATGCAATAATGCTCTTTGAAAGCGAGTATAACACGCGCAAAGGGGTATGGCGTAGGCAAAGCATTACAACCCTCACAGCGGTAGTAGGAACGCCAACGATTGACCTGCCAAGCGATTTTGAACGACCTGTAACCTTGTCACGGGTTGGCTATCAGCCTCTCTCATTTACTAGCGTTGATGGACTGGCGTTATATCGTGGCCCTTCAAATGGGGTGCCTGTGGCGGCTGCTATCTATCCTGATGATAAGCTTATGCTGGCCCCAACGCCAGATGCAGCTTATGAGTATGAATTCATCTATTACCCTCGCTTGTCTGGCTTGACTTCAAGCAACACAACCAACTGGCTGATAGAGAAATACCCCCACATTTATCTGTATGGGGTGCTATCCTATATGCAAGATTACATTCGGGATGATGCACGCAAAGCAACGGTGTTGGCACAGCACGAAGCAAATATGCTGGCTATGGAAAACAGCTTGAACGGCATGGCGGAAGGGCAAGCAACCATGACGGCGATGCAGGTGATTTAATGCTGCCTCTAAGCCCCTTACAGAAGTTTGGCGAGTGGTTGCCTGATAGACCTCCTTACGAGGCAGGCGGTGCGAGTGTGGTCAAAAACGCCATACCTGTAGGGCAGGATTATGCGCCATTTCGCGGCGCGTCTATCATTACAGACGGGCTGTCAGCACCATGCAGAGGGGCAATAAGTCTCAAGGCTACAGATGGGGTGGTTTATACTTTTGCGGGCACAGATGAGGCGTTATGGCTGCGCAACGGCACGGGTTGGACTGATGTTAGTCTAGCGGGTGGCTACAACGGCACTGCGGCAAATCGTTGGCGGTTTGTGCAGTATGGTGAGTATGTGCTAGCAACAAACGGGGTTGATACTCCTCAATACTATCTGATTGGCACGAGCACAGACTTCGCTGATGTAACGGGTGCGCCTGTGTGTCGGTTTTTGTCGGTGATTAATAACTTTATCGTGGCTAGTGGGCTTGTGTCTGATGGTAGCCTTATTAAGTGGTCGGCGCTGGATAACCCGCTAGACTGGACGGCGAGCGCGGCAACGCAAGCGGATAGCCAAAACTTCTATGAAGTCGGGCAGACCACAGCGGTAACAGGTGGGCAGAATAGTGGTGTGGTGATTGGCACCAACGGTATTGGCCTGATGGAATATGCAGGGCCTCCCTTTATCTTTACCTTCCGTGTTGTTGAGCCAAACATGGGAAGCCGCCATGCAGGGAGCGTTATCAGCTATAGCAGCGGGGTGTTTTATCTGGCTGAAGATGGTTTTAAGTTCTTTGATGGGTCGGCAAGCGTGCCGATTGGGTATGACAAGGTAGATAACTGGTTTGTGCAGAACGCGGATTTATCAAATGTAAGCAGCATGTCTACGGCATTTGATGGCCGCACCAATACGGTTGCATGGGGTGTGCCTTCCACAGATGCGGACTATTGCAACAAGGTGTTGATTTACTCGCCAAGCGCCCAGCGGTTTAGCTATGTTGAGACAAGCGTGCAGCAGCTTATGTCGGTATTGACCGAGAGCGTAAATGTAGATGACCTAAGCACTATCAATGTGGATGATGTGGATGTGTTTTCGGATGACCCTCTTTACGCAGGGGGGCAGATAACCTTCGGCGGGTTTGATACAAGCAATCAGATGGTATCGTTTTCGGGGGATAACCTTGAAGCGACGCTGGAGACACAAGAGTTTCAACTTAACCCTGACGGGCGGGCATTTGTTGGTGGGATTGCATTGCACGGCACTTACACCAGCGCAACGATTGCAATTCGGCACAGAGGCACACAGATTGAAAGCCCCAGCGTAACAGCGGCGGTATCGTTCCAAGCCAATGGTGAGGCTTATATCAATTTAGATGCCAGGTTTATGCGTGCGGTAGTCGTATCAAGTGACTTTACCCGCCTCTCTGGCATCAAAGTGCGCAATAAGGCTTCAGGGCAGATTTAATGGCATTAACACCGCTTTCTAGGGTAAGCACCATTGAGCAAGTGGTAAACGCTGTAAACGCCATTCTGCGAGGCCGTTCTAACGCTACAGGCACGGTTACACTAACGGCAGGGGCTACAAGCACCACGATAAGCGATGCGCGTATCAGTGCTGATAGTGTTCTGCTGTTATCTCCACAAACAGCCAACGCGGCGGGTGCTGTTGCGACCACGCGGCAAGGGGCAACCGATAATGGGTCGGTGGTGATAGACCATGCAAACACGGCAACAGTAGACCGCACTTTTAAATATGTTATCTGCGGCTAACCTTCGGTCTATTCCAAGAGAACAAGCCTTAGAGGCATGGTCTGATATAGAGCCGCTGGTAAATCGGGCGGTAAATGTTCAAGGCAATGAAGATGCGCTTGATGTATTAGGCCATATACTTACGGGCCATTATCAATGCTTGGTGGTGGTTAAGGATGAAAAACCGATTGCGGTAGGTATAACCCAGATTACCACATATAGGGGCGGCAAGACTTGCACGATAGTATATGTAGCGGGTGAGTGCTTGACAGAGTGGGTAAACTTTGTTGATATAATAACAGATTGGTGCAAGGCGCAAGGTTGTAACCGTGTGGAGGGCATCGGGCGAAAAGGTTGGGAGCGTGTGCTTGCCGACAAAGGGTTTCGCCAGATAGCAACCACAATTAGGAAGCAGCTTTAGGTGGGTTCAAAACAGTCAGCACCAGCAACGCAAACGGTGACAAATGCACCTCCTGCGTTCTTGGAACCTTATCTGCGCAATGCTGCACAATCAGCAACAGATTTATATAACCGTGGTGGTGGGTTCCCTCAAGGCAATACTTTAGCGCCATTATCAAGCACCACACAGCAAGCGTTACAGCTTACCACGCAGCGGGCCTTGAATGGTAACCCCCTAGACGCAACAGCACAAAATACCGCGTTGCAAACGGCTGGCGGTGCGTTCTTAGGTAGCAACCCATACCTTGATGCAGCTTCACAAGCGGCCAATCGCTCTACCATCCGCCAATTCCGCGATGCAACCATGCCCAGCCTGCAGGGTAGCTTTGCCCGTGCTGGTCGCTACGGCAGCAATGCCGCTGGTAACGCAGTGCAGGGCGCACAAGAGGCGCTGGCAACAGGGCTGGCAGACAGCAACGCCCGCCTGTATGGCCAAGAGTATAGCAACGAGCGTAACCGCATGTTGCAGGCCGCTGGTATGGCTCCTGCGCTTACTCAAACCGATTTCCGCAACCTCTCGGTGCTTGAAGGTGTAGGCGGCACGCTGGATGACCGCGCACAAGCAGAGCTGGATGCACAGCTTGCACGGGATAGCCAAGCCCGCACGGCGCTGGATGAGTATATTGCCCGCCTGAATGGGGTAAGCGGCAACTTTAGTAGCAATACAACCACGGCATCGGCTCCACGCACTAGCCGCGCTGCTGGTGCCCTCGGCGGCGCTGCATCGGGTGCAAGCATTGGTGGAATGGTGGGCGGGCCATGGGGCGCGGGTATTGGCGCGGGCCTCGGTGCATTAGGTGGATTGTTTATGTAATGATGAACTGGCTCAACAATCTCGGTTTTGGGATGCTCTCTAACCCGCTGCAACAAGCGGAAGCTGGCGGTATCGGTGGTGGGATGCCAAGCCAGCCTAAACCTACAATGCCACAAGCACAGCCTAATCGGTTTCTGAATGACCCTGCGATGAGTAACGCTCTTATGCGTATGGGTGGGGCTATTCTGACTGCAAACAGCCAAGGTGCTGGGTTTGGTGGTTCGCTAGGTGCTGGTGCAACTGCATTTGCCGATGGCTTGCAGCAAGGGCAAGAAGGTGCGTTGCGCCGCGCCCAGATTGAAGCGGAACAAGCCAAGGCCAAGCGTGAAAGTCAATTTGGTGTGCGTTCTGCGGGGTTTGAGGGTGATATTGCCCGTGCCATGGTGGTGATGAACACGCCAACCAGCACAGATGAAGAAAAGCGCGTGGCTCAATCTATCATTCAGACTGCGGAACGGATGCAAGGTGCTTATGACCCTGTTTCTGGGGAGTATCGCTACAATCGCCGTGCAATGCTTCCGCTTGAGCTGCAACGCCCTGCAACTGCAGGCATGATGACTGCCCCAGCGGTGCAAGAAGCGCCGTTGCCGCCTGCTGGCAACATGGAACTTCTGCCTGCGCCTGCTGGTGACGTATTGCTTCCGCCTCGTATGGACGGGCAGCCAAACACCCCAGCTAATCGTGTTAGCTTTACACCTGCTGCAACCAGCGCACTAAATCCAAGTGCACCAGCAACAGATGAGGAACTTAGGGCGTTTGGTTTTATCCCCACGGGGAACCGTAAAACAGACGCAGAAAACCGCGCAGCAGCTATTCAAGCCCGCATAAACTCCATGAGTAACCAAGGTGGTGAGGCGCGTCAGCGTATTACCGATGCAGCGGCATTGGCACAAAATGCAACTGGTATTCTTACCAAGCTGGATGAAGCGGAAGGTGCGTTGCAGGCATTCCCAACTGGTTTTGCAGGCAATATACGTGGGGCGGGACGTCAAGTAGCTGCGGCGCTGGGTGTTGAAGGCGCAGACCAAGCAGCACAGGGTTATGAAACCATTTCTCGGTTATCTAAGGAGCTTGGCGCGGAAGGGTTAAAGCAGTTTGGCGGTAGCGATACTCAAATGGAGCTTAAAGTCGCCATTGAAACAGCGATTGACCCAAATGCACGGCCTGAAAGCAACCGTCGTGTTATTGAACAAAAGCGCACAGCGATGCAGATTATCGCAGAAAAACCAACTTTCATGGAGCAATACCGAGCTGCCAACGGCACGATGGAAGGTTTTGAGAAGGCTTGGATGGATTATCAAAAACAGCAATGGGATGCGTATAAAGGCCGTGCAAACACTGGCAGCGCACCACAAGATGACCCATTTGGATTGCGCGGGCGATGAACATTACAGATTTTCGCAAGCAGTATCCCCAATATGATGATATGAGTGATAGCCAACTGGCTGATGCGCTGCATGGGCGGTTTTACTCTGATATGCCAAAAGATGCGTTTTACTCTGCAATCGGGGTAAAAAAAGCGGGGTTAGGTGAAGATGTAGCAAAATCGGCAGTAAGTGGAGCCGCAACTGGTGGTGCGATGCTGTTGGATGCGGTGAACCCGCTAAACATGGCAAAAGACTTTGTCACTAGAACCAAAGATATTGCTAACATTGCAATGGGTGGAAAGCCCAAGCCTCTACAATTCTCTACCCCAGCAACAAATATGGCCGTAAGAAGCGGATATGACCCACAAACCGCATCTGGTAGATACACTAAAGCGGGTGCAACTGGTGCAGTTACGGGTTTGGTTGGCGGGTTATCGGGAGCTGTATCTGGTGCAGGCGGTTCTCTTGGCAGCGAGGGGTTAGGTGATGCTGCCGCCTTCACATTTGGAGAAGGCGCACGGCCATTTGGACAGCTTGTAGGTGGGTTTGCGGGCGCAGGTATCGCTGATGCTGGTCGGCGTGCGGCGCAACGGCCTGCAATGGTTGATGCGGCACGTAAATCAACCGAGGCTGCAAAGAACGCTGCTTATCAGGTGGTTGACCAATCAAATGAACGAATTGCGTTGAAAAGCGTAAACAAGTTTGTGCGTGATGCAAAAGAGAGCCTAAAGCGCCAAGGGTATGTGGAAAGCGCACCAGAATATGCGTCAATTACCCGCAAACTAGATGAACTTGCCTCTAAGCCTAGTGCAGAGCTTACACCCGCGGGGTTTGATGCCTACATGAAGGGGCTTGATAATATCGCTGGCGGGACGAGCGAGGCTAAAGGATTGGCTGGGTCACTGAAACGGATGACTATTAACTTTCTTGATGAAGTTGATAGTCCGTATATCAGAGAGGCACGGGCGGCAAACCGCAAGAACGAAGCGTTTAAATTGGCCGATGATGTTCAGCGCAGGATTGAACAACGCGCCCCAAGCACAACAAGGCAAACTGCTGCGATTGACCAATTTCGTGGCATTGCAAACGATGCTGACCAAATGGGCTATTTAATGCCTGCACAACGTTCTCAAGTAGAACGTGCCGCTACCACCACAGGGCTGCAACGCGCACTTAGAGAGGGTGGAAAGCTCGCCCCTAATAGACTGCTAGGGTTTGGTGCTGCTGGTGGTGCGGTGGGTGCTGGTGTTGCTGGCGGCACAGGTATGGCAGCTCCATTTCTTGCATTAAATGCGGCTGGTCTTGGTTCGGAGGCATTGTATCGCATGTCTGTAAACAGACAAACGCGTGCCGCACTTGACGCCTTGCGTAGTATGCCTGCCCAGCAAAAGTATAGCGGACTTGGCGCACTCACAACGTTATCGCAAGATGAAATTGAGCGCATGATGCGTGAGGCGAAGAAATAGGAGGAAACATTGCGTGCCAATCAAGAATTACTCAACCACCGCTGGGAATAACACATTAAGCCCACCTAACGGGGCACCTATTGGCACGACCAAGGTAAGCCAGCTTGATGATATTCAGCGCCAAGTTATGGCCGATGTGCGTGAGTGGTATAACACGCCAGAGTGGCGCGATTTGGGGCACACACCGACCTTCGTAAGCAGCTCTAGCTTTACAATCCCAACCGATGTAACGGCCAGCTATCGCACAGGGCAGCGCATCCGTATTTCTGACAGCAGCACGCTCTATGGAACGATTGCAAGCGCGACCTTTGGTAGCCCAAATACCACAATTTCTGTGACACTGGATAGCGGCAGTATCACAAGCAGCATTAGCGCGGTATCTGTGGGAGTTAACCCCGATAATAAACCGATTAACGGCACGGCAATTAACAACCTTATTGGCGGTGTGGCTGATAATACTCTAGCACCCGCAAAGGTAGCCTTTACGGCAACCGATAAATTGCTTGGGCGTTCTACATCTGGCGCTGGGGCTGGTGAGGAGATTACTTGCACATCGTTTGCTCGGACGCTGTTAGATGATGCCGATGCGGCAACGGCCAGAACAACGCTTGGGGTTGGAGCTGCATCCGATACAGCGGCGGGCATTGTAGAGCTTGCCACAGCGGCGGAAATGCAGGCAGGGACTGATACTGCACGCGTGCCTTCTGTAGCAGTCGTGCAAGCAAATAAAATGGTTTATGCCACTACTGTTGCAAGCACCTCTGGCACAAGCATTGATTTTACCTCAATCCCAAGCTGGGCACGGCGTGTAAGTGTGTTTCTGAACCAAGTCAGTAAGAGTGGCACAAGCGCAGTTATAATCCGAATTGGAACGGGTGGGTCGCCAGCAACGACTGGTTATGAAACTGGTGCCGTAGACTTTAATGGCTCGGCACAGGGTGGCGCGGCAAGCACTACGGGTTTCTTGTTAAATGCGAGTATAAGTGCAACAACGACTTATTCGGGTATGTTTAACATTGAGAAATCAACATCAAACACAAACGCATGGGTGTGTAGTGGGACTTGGAACGGGGCTGCTACAGGGCAAATTGGGGTAACAAGTGGTAATATCACGCTTGGCGGTGTATTGGATATGGTGCGTGTGACAATGGAAAACGGCACCGATACCTTTGATGCTGGTAGTATAACTGTAAGGTGGGAATAATAAATGATTGGCAATATTATCTCCGCAAATACAGGGTTCTTGCCAACATTAGGTGGTAGTGGTGTTAGCATCGTTACTCTAGGCATGACTTCCCTTCCCAGCTATGTGACTTTTACCCGTGCCTCTAATGCGACATATTTTGATAGCACGGGCACACTGCAAACAGCATCAACCAATGTGGCGAGGTTTGATTACAACCCTGCTACATTGCAGCCTCGTGGCCTGCTGATTGAGGGGGCGCGGACTAACAGCCTGCGTAATGGCGAAGCTATAGGCAGCACAGCAGGGGTTTTTGGTGGAACGGCAGTTATGCCGACAAACTGGGTTATTAACAATCCGGGCTATACGCGCGAATTAATAGGTAGATTTACGGAGAATGGTATAGTTTATACTAGGTTTAGGTTTTCAGGAACGCCAACGGGTGGCCCACAAACCATAGCCTTTGAAAGCGCGACGCAAGTTGCTGCAACTGTAGGGCAGACTTGGACTGCATCATTTAGAGTTCGCAGAGTAGGAGCGACTGAAACCAATATTACGGCACGTAGATTGCAAATCCAAGAATGTGATGCGGGCGGTGCAGTTCTAGCAACTGGAGACACGTCATTCACTTTAAGTGAAACATGGCAACAAATAACGCAGACCAGAACACTTAACCAAGCAACAACTGCGTTTGTAAGGCACCTATTAACTTTATCTGTAAATATTGGTGTCAATACAGACGTTACGGTAGATGTTGCAACTCCACAGTTAGAACTCGGCGCCTTCGCCTCATCCTACATCCCAACCACCACAGCAGCAGCTACACGAGCAGCGGATGTGTGCACGATTACAAACCTCGCCAGTATTGGATATAATGCCAGCGCAAGCACATTGCTGGCGAATTATGAGATACCTGTTGGGTGGTCAACTGGTATAAGTGAACAAGGCATTGCGACATTTAACAATGGGTCAAACAACAACCGCATGCAAATATCACGTGGTGCCACAGGTAACATAGGGTTGTTTGCTGCTGATGGTGGAGTTGCGCAAGCAAGTCTAGTTGATGGTGGTGGGGTGCGTTCTACGCCAATTACACTTAAAACGGCTATGGCGTTCCAAGCAAATGATTATGCCATGTGTTCAACGGGATTATCAGTATCTTCTTCGGGAGCTGCATCAACAGTTGCAACAGTAGACAGATTAACTATTGGTGCGCGTTTGGGTGGACTAGAGCTATTCGGATGTATTCGCGGTTTAACCTATTATCCATCCCGTTTACCTAACTCAAAATTGCAAGCGATTGTGGCCTGACATGTGGACTGAAACGCATTATTACCGCTTCCCAGACCAAGCCACGGCTGATGGCATGGAATTACCTGAAACGCATGCTGTTGACCATGTGGGCACGATTGAGGGCGCAACAGGATGGCATGTAAACGCTCGCTGGTGGGGTGAAGCACCTGCTGCATGGAATGCTTATAAAATCCCTGCACCACAAAACCCTGTGAGGGTATTCGCATGAGTGAGAAGCGTTTATCCAACATTGAGAGCGATATTAAGCTAATTAAAGCGGCTCTGCTTGGCCCTGAGGGTAACGCTGATGAAGGTGTATTAGCAATTACTCGTAAGACTGAGCACCGTGTAACTAAATTGGAAACAGAGCGCAGCACGATTTGGGCTGCAATTGTGGCAATTCCCATTATAGCGGCAGCCGTTGCAATTTTCATGCCCGATACTCCAACTTTCCCACGCAACCAAACGCACCAATAACTAAATATAGCGGTGATGCAAAGCCGCAACCTACTGCATGTAGTTGACAGAATATAAAACCCGCGCCACCATAGTTAGCGTGTATATTTTAACTCGCACCCTTATGGATAAGCGCGGCACAATGGGCCGCTTGACTGGCCCAAACATCACCACGCCAATCTATACGCTAGAAGAGCCGTGGCAAGGCAATCAACGGCGCGTGAGCTGCATCCCTGTGGGCACATACCTGTGTATGCCTCACGGCTGGGAAGTAGGTAGCACGAAGCATTTTACCCGCGTGTGGGAAGTGACGGGTGTGCCTAACCGCACGGCTATCCTTATTCATGCGGGCAACACACTGGCAGACACTGAAGGCTGCATTTTGGTTGGCCTTGATGTTGGGCAGTTCACAGTGGGGCGTAGCCGTCCTGCTGTTGAGATGCTGCGCACAATTATCGGTGAACGCCCCTTTGCGTTAACGATACAAGAAGCGCCGAATGCGCGTAGATAACAGTTACCCACCAAGTGTTAAATGGGCAGGCACCTTTTGGCCTGCCTTTTTTTGATACTATAGTGGCAGTTTAGACCGAAAAAGAAGCGAAAGTAATAAAATGGTATCAGGCAGAAAAACCCCAGAACACATTGTAAACCAGATACGCCAGCTTGCGGCGGAAGGGATAAGCTGCAACGAGATTGCACGGCGGTTAGATATAGGGCGTGACCAAGCGCAGAAATACGCACGGGGGCATCGGCCTGATGAGTGTGACAATTTGTCACGGGTTGAACCCGCCACTCGGTTACAGACTGTTACCAACTCACGACCACTAGACTGCGCACCACTTCCCGATGATTATGGCCGTTTGAGAATAGCAAAACTGCCAGATACGGTTTTGGTTATTCCTGACCTTCAATTCCCCTACGCGCATGAAAGCGCCCTGCCGTTCCTTTCAATGGTTTCCCAAAGATATGCGCCTGATTGTGTGGTTGGCATCGGTGATGAGGTGGATAATTACTTTTTATCGGCCTATGAGAAAGACCCTGACGCGTTTGAAGGCACAAGAGAGTATGAACGCGCCCTAGAGTATCTAGACAAGCTTTATGACCTGTTTCCTAAAGTTATGGCGCTACACTCCAACCACGGGCGCGGAAGGCTTGAGGGGGCGCGTAAAAGAGGCGGTTTGTTGCGGTCTATGGTTTCTGACTACCAAACCTTTATCAAGGCACCGAAAGGGTGGGGGTTCTATGAAGAAATCATGTTGGGCAATGTTTTATTCATGCACGGCGATGGGGAAAAGGCACTGACCAAACCTTATCTTGAGCGCCACACGCCAGCGGACTACGGGCGGCATTACAGCGTTGTGCATGGGCACAGGCACGAGATGGCAGGGCGGCAAGCAGAAATATTGGTAGGCGATGAGAACTATTGGGCGGCTTATACAGGATGCCTGATTAACCCTTACGCACCTGCATTTAACTACACTAAAGCGCGAAAAGCAAAGCTAGGCTGCGGCATTATCACTCACGGCGAATATAAGCAAGTGAGATTGCGCCGTGATGAAAACAATAAGTGGGTTGGAAGTCTCTAGGCTTGCGCCATGAAATGAACGGGGTATAATGGTTATAAGGAAAGGGTGAAAACATGTTAAACGGTAAGAAAACTTATATTGTAGCATTGGGCACAGTATTAACAGCAGTTGGCGGTGTGTTGACGGGCACGATTGATATGGGCACGGCAGTCAACATGGTGATTCAAGCGGCGTTGGCTGCAACCATTCGCAACGGGATTGCTAATAAGTAATGCCACGCAAAAAGAGCGGTGATATGTTTGAGGTCATCATCGCTCTATCTGTATTTGTCTATGCAGAAAACGGCCAAGCAGCCGCAAACAAGGTGGGTGAAGAACTGGCAACCCGCCTTGATGGCTTACAGATTGATGTGGGTCACTCTATGGTAGCCCCTGCAAACTTCCAACACTATGATGCATAAACCCCGCCGAAGCGGGGTGTTGTTAGCGGTAAACTATAGCAAAAAAACCGCTATGCAACAGGCTCTGGTCTGGTTGTCATGACAATAGACCGAATTGATTGAGTTGTTTTACCATTGGCGTTTTCAATATAAACCGCCGTTGTAACACCATCCCGTTCCATCCATTCAACAGGTAGGATGTTGAAAGGAACTTCATAAATCATACGGCCTTCATCAACGGTGACAATCCACATATCTTCTAGGGTATCTACATCAACAGTATTGGCGGAAATAATGCGTGTCTTTGTAGCTTTCTCGGAGCGCTCATCCCGTTTAAAATTATAATCGGAAACAATCTTTACAACAAAGTTACTCATATTTGATACTTTCTACTGGCTATTACTACGCTGCGGCTCTACCCGTTCAGCAAATAAATAATGCCGCCCCAATAACATTATGTCAATGGGGCGGGTAATCGTCATGCGGCGTCAAGCTCTGCATCATCATCAAACGCAGGCATCAGCCAGTCAGCAGCAGCCGCAGCCCACGAGGCGGCGGTAAAGATAGCCTTGCTGTCCTCTTTCATCTTCCGCACCCAAGCGCCGATATACTCGGCGTTCTCGCTGGCATAGGGCGTGCCAAGGCGTGCGCATAGGAAGGCGCTGCCAAGCTCGGCAACAAGCTCCTCAAACGCGTAACGCTCGTCACCAAACCGCTTGCCAAACTCACGGGCAAGGCGGGTATCATGGCCCGTGGCGTGCACCATTTCGTGCAGCAGCGTGCGGATGTAGGCAGGCTCGTCCTTGAAGGCGGCAACATAGGGCATGTAGACCATATCTACATCAGGCCGATAGAAAGCCTTATCGTAGCCATGGCGCACTGTTATCTGCGAGTGGGCGATGATGCGGTGAACATCGGCGTTGGTGCAGGTGCGCTGCGCGATTTCGGGCAAGGGTATGCCTTCAATCTGCGCGGCGTTGAATACCATAAACCAACGGGCAAACGGGCGGTAAACCTGCTTGCCGTTTTCTTCCACCTCACGCGTGCCCACATAGATAACAGGGCTTGCCTTCTCGCCCTTGCGCACATGCCCGCCCAAATCGGACACCTGCTTGAAGGTAGCCCAAGAGTGGTTGGGATACCCCTTTTCACAAGCTTCAAGCCACAGGGTGAGAGTGTTTACCCCGTTGTAGATGCGGCCTGTTGCGAGGTTCTGCGGCATGGTTGCCAAGCCATGCGAAGTGGTGCGCCATGGTTTCTCCCACGGCTTCACACCCTTCTCCAGCTCGGCCACGATGCGGTTGGTGACTTCGGCGTAGAGGTCACGCACCATCATCCTCGTTGAGCTTCAGGGGTGCGCGAAGGGCGATGGTGCCATCCAGCGGCAACGCGAACAGCTTGACAGTGTAGCCCTTGCCATCCGAGTTCTTCCACGCGGCACCGATGCGCCGCCACGTCTTGGTCTTGCCGTCTGCGCTTGAAATCACCACGCAGGCTTCTAGGTTGGGTTTCTTGGCTGTCATGGGAGTGCTCCATATGTGAACAGGATTCCAGCCTCACGGCAGGGTGAAAAAAAGATGATGTGGCTGGTTCCTAAATGTTATGGTGGGTTATGAAAGGCATTATGGCAATACTCCTATTCCCCTTCCTGTTGGGGTGGTGGGTTATTTCTGGCGTGGCTTTTGCGGGAAAATATGTGTTTAAAAGCATACTTGGCCTGTTTTATAAAGAGAGCAAATCAAGCACCTATGGCAATGCTGAATGGGCGGATGAAAAAGCCCTGAAGCCTCACTTTAAGGGTGCGGGGTTTTACATAGGGCGGTATGGGATAAATCGGGTGTTTACCAAGCCTGAAGCAAACTTACTGCTGATAGCCACGCGGGGGACGGGTAAGAGCCTGACCATGGGCGGGGCAATACGCTACGCGGCACAGGCCAAAGACAAGCCTGATATGTTGATAAATGACCCTGAAGGCGGGTTAGAGAGGCTGTGCCGAGAAAAGCTGCAAGAAGCGGGGTATCGGATTATCACTTTAAATGTCATCAATCCAAGCACGGGGGATTATTACAATCCCTTTTCTTTTCTGCGCCGTGATGTGCCGTTTGCGTATGATAGGGATTGCGATACATTTTTGCATGCCCTGATGCCCAATGATGCAAATACGCGGGATGACCATTTTCAGGAAGCTGCACGCCAGATAACCCTAGGCATTATGCGCACCCTACCGCCACATAAGCAGACTTTGTATCACTTGGCGGAAGCGATGAGCACCAACCAAGAGGCGCTGCGAAAGGAGTATGATAAGCTGGTTATGCATGGCACAGGCCACGCGATAGAGCGTGCCTCGGCCAACCAATTTACTGCTGCAGGGGATAGAGAAAAAGGTAGCTTTACCACAACCATTGTGCGTAAAATGATGGTTATGCTGCGCGATAGCGTGCGGGTGGTAACAAATTATTATGTATCGGCTGGGTCTGGGCATAACCTAGGATGGACTTGGGAAGATATATTCAATAGTGACGCACCAACTGTGGTGTTTGTGAGGGCTGGGCTGGGTGAAGAAGCATTTCTGGCTCGGCTTATCTTTACGATTGCGGTAGAAACCCGCAACCGCATGTGGCTGCAAATGGGTGATAGATATAACGCGATTAAGCAGGCAGAGCCAAAAACCAAGGTGCCAGAGCCAAAGTTTAAGCGCAAACTCTACCTGATTGCTGATGAAGGGCACAGCCTTGGAAACTGTGCGGCACTGGTGAAGGCGGTGGAAGAACAGCGCAAGATGGGGGTAAATGTGTTTACCTGTTATCTATCGTTGGACTTGGTGCGCAACAGTTTAAGCAACGCCACAACATTTTTGAGCAACTGCAATATCGCGGTGTTTGGTGGGTTTACCGAAAAGGCGCTTGCGGAAGAACTAAGCCGTGCGTTTGGGCCTAAGACTATTCAGACAAAACACGGGGAAGATGGGGTTCCCCTTATACGGCCTGATGAACTGATGGGGCTTGCAGGTAACAAGGTCGCCGTGAAAATGGACGGGCTAAATGTGCTGATGGAAAAGAATTGGCGGATAAAGCGGGGGAAAGTGATTTACTAAATATCAATACCACCTTCAAGCTGTTTTGCCTCTTGGGTATAACCAAGGGCCTCCAAAAGCTCTCTTGCTTGCACATTATCCAGCGTGCCATCGGATAGCATTTCAAGGATAACATCGGCGGAAAGGTCGCCAGCATAACGATTTACTGCATCTTCAAGCAGCGCAGCGGCATCATCAAGCTCTTTATCATCGCCTTGAATGGCGTTCATACGCTCAAGGGCGGCGTTGTAATCGGGTTGGATAAACTCAAAGCGTTGGGCTTCAAGCTCGTGCAAGCGTTTGGCATTATCTTGGGCCGCAATCGCCTCGTGATACGCGGCCTCGGCGGCATCCGCTGCTTTACGGGCAGGGCTGGTATAGCTAAACCCGCCAAGAGAAAAACTAAACCCTTTCTTGCGCCCGAATAGGTTTGTGTGCTCTTGCACCAAGGTATCTTTGGCAGACGCCCGCAAAGCATCGGCGGCAAGCGTTGCAACATGTGCAGCATTAACGGCGTGCATGCTATCTTCATATGCCTTGGCAGCGGCATGGTAACGCGCCTTAATCTGCTCGCGTTCATACTGCAAAGCATGGACGCGGTTAAGCTCTTGCACCTGTAGGTGGGCAAACTGCGCACGCTGTGCGGTGGTCAGCTCGCCATCAAGCTCAATCTCTGGCACCTCGGCCTCCGTGTCGGGCGGGACTTCAGAAGGTAAATGGTCACTTACATGTGGCGGATTTTCAACTTCCGATTGTAAGTGTTTACTCACATCATCGTTTTCGTTGGCCGCTTCAAGGTCGTAAGTAGCACCGAACTCAATGCGAACATCAAGCCCCATCTCTTGAAAGCGGTGGTTGACTTCCTCGGCCCATTCCAGCTTCAGCTTCTCGCTGCTGCCCTTCTCGCTGGTGCCGAACACGCGCTTGCCCGTCTCGGGGTCGCGGTCAATGAACATCATGTGGGCGTGGGGGTTATGGTCATCCCAGTGCAGTGCCACAAGGAAGGGGGCTTTGCCCTTGCCGATGCGCCGCCCATAGGAGCGCAACACGGCCTCTGCTTCCTTGGGGCTGAACTCACGGGGGATAGCGATGATGAACTTATCGCACACGCGCCCATTCTTGCGGATGCTGTCCTCTTGGTCTTGCAGCCAGCGTTGCACGGCGTGATACTGGCGCGGCATACCTTCGGAGAACACATGGTGCAGGGCAGACTTGCGCATGATGTAGCGTGCATGCTCCACGGCCCGATACGGCTTGGGCTGGGTGGATTTGCCTACATGGCGATGGGCGAAGTATGCGATTGCCATGACTTAGATGCTACACCATTGGCTGCGGATGTGGCACACATCCATATTGCGCCTTCTATCCCACTTCGCCCTGCCTCACACTTTCATCATCGGCGTTTAACGGTGCATAACGGTCACAATGGATAACGATACAATTCGTGTGCTTGCGGCGGCGCAGGTTGTCGCCACATGTGAAGCGCAGAGCATCGTTCTACAGGCAGGTGCAGGACTGACCGCACGAGAGCTTAACGCGCTTGTGGCAAGCTACCCTCCCCCCTCTATCAGCATTGAGCGCATGGGGTTGGATGCGGGTGATGTGCCTATCCTGTTTGTGGATATGGGGTTCGGCGGGGTGATAGACCTGCTGCAGTCGTGGATGACCACGCGGGGGATGCCATTCCCTGTGTTTTACATGCCAGTGAAGGCAATGGACGCTTGGGCGCAAGCGGAAGGCGTGCCAGCCTTTCTGGCGTGGTTAGAAGAAAAGGGGTTTGAATTGCAAATGAACATCGGGGGCAGCGCCACATGGTTGCGCGGCCATTGGGTGATGTTGGTAGATGTGCGGTTACGCTTTCTACAAGGGGTTGAACAGCCCCCGCTGATTGAGGCGTTGGCGGAAGTCTTGCAAATAGAAGGCGATGGTTAAGACTTGTCGCCGTTCTTCTTCTGGTTGTGTTGCTTTATGGCGTTGTAGGATGATTTTGCGCCATGCGCCACAAGCTTACGCACAATCCAGATAATCAGCCCTATAATAGAACCGAGAATCAACCCAACCAACTGCGCAATACCTTGCATGGAACCTCCTAAGCTTTCGCCCCCTATCATCCTCGCGGGGTGCGTGTTGACCCTGTGGCTGGTAAATTATGGCCTCGTGCAGCTTGGTCAAGCCCCTTGGGTTTACTGTGTGGCGATGATGGCAGCCCCATGGTTTGAAGGATACATGCAGGCCGTGCGCCTTATCCTGTTGGTGTGGTTTGTTTATTCTGTGTGGCGAAGGGGGCTGTTTGGTGGTATCTTCGCGGGTGCTGTCATCGTGGCGGTGTATGGATTGCCTGTTTTTATGGCAACGCTGTGGGGCCTAGGGGCGGAGGCGTTGTGTCTATGAGGTTGTCAAGATCGCGTATTGGCGGTAGAATCAAAACACCAGCGGGGAGGCTGGTGTATATTAACCCAATGAAAGTGAGGTTCATGGGCTTTGATGAAGCTACCATTGAGCGGTTTTGGAGTAAAGTGGATAAGCGCGGGCCAGATGAGTGCTGGGAATGGCAGGCCGCAAAGACCAAAGGTTATGGGGTATTTTGCGCCAACGGTATGAAAAATGGTAGGGCGCATAGAATTGCATTAGGAATGGCGATTGGTTGGGAAGCCATAAAAGGCAAGAGCGTGTGCCATACTTGTGATAATAGAGCATGTGCAAACCCAAAACATCTATACGCTGGCGATGCAAAGACCAATATAATGGATTGCATAAAAAGAAATAGATGGAAGAAACTGCCATCTCGTTATGGCCCAGATAATAAAAACACAAAGCTGAAAGAGTCACAGGTAGCTTATATAAAACTACTGTTAGCCAACGGATACGGAGATATCCGCATAGGCCAATGGTATGGGGTATCAAGGGGAAGTATAAGGCAAATAAGGCTGGGTCAAGCATGGCAATGGGTGGAAAAAGCGACTTTAAGAGCCGTGGGAAGCCCACAAAATGCTAAATATTGGTCGCGAAGAACTAGAAGTGCTTAGGGAAAAGGTAGCAAAAGAATACGGGTTTGCGCTATACAGGCAGTATAGTGAAGAAATGGCAGCGCACTTTTTGCAAGTCGATATATCGAGCATAAAAAGATGGAGAAGGGAAGGGAAAACGCCCTTCATAAATCTGGGGCAGCGTAAAATTCGCTATCTTGGCATTCACATTGCGGACATGTTGCTAGGTGTGAAAAATGGGGAAATACAACAATAATCGCTTCCAGCTTGCGGAATACTGGCTAGGGCAGCGCTCGGACTCGCCAGCATGGTATCGCTGCTGGATGGAAGGCAGGCGCACGCGCATGGCTAGCCTTGGCACAACTGATTTTGAGGAAGCCAAGAAAAAGCTCACCGCATGGTTTGTGGCCGAACAATCACCCAAGCAGGCGGAACCCGTGGGCGTGCCGCTGGCCGATGTGCTGACAAGGTATTACGAAAAGCATGGCAAGCTGGTGCGCTCGGCGGCACAGGCAAAAGTGGGTGTGGAATACTGGCAAGAGTTTTGGGGCGCTGCATCGGTGCAAGATGTGGCCAACATAGACCGCCAAGAAGAGTTTCACCGCTGGCTTGAAGCAAAGGGCCTCAAGGCATCGGCAGTGCAGCGTGTGCTGACTGTAGGCAGGGCGGCAATCAATCGGGCTTACAAGCGGTCAGAGATAACCGCTGCGCCCAGCATCATGAGCGTGAAGGTGCCGCAAGCTGAACCGCGTGGCAGGCCCCTTAGCACGGCGGAAATCAAGGCTCTGTTTATGGCATCGGCCCCACATGTGCGTATGTATATCCTGTGGGGGCTAGGAACGGCGGCACGGCCAGAGGCACTACTGACCATGCACCGCAGCCAGATTGACCTAGATAATGGCCTGATTGACCTAAACCCCGTGGGGCGCACACAGAACAAAAAGCACCGCCCTGTTGTGAGGCTTATCCCAACGCTTGCAGCACACCTGCCAGAGGAGTTTCTGGCGATGGACGGGCAAACACCCATAAAGAGCCTCAAGACCGCGTGGAAGGCCGCTGTGGTGCGTTCTGGCCTGCAAGGGGATGTGTTGCCCTATTCCCTGCGGCACACGGCGGCGCGGTGGATGAGGGCGCGTGGTGTAAGTTTGGATGATGTGGCTTTGCAGCTCGGTCACAAGCGGTTGGGGGTTACAGAGACTTACACCGCGTTTTCGCCTGATTACCTGAAAGGTGCAAGCGAGGCGCTTGAAGGGCTACTGCGCACCAGTTGCGCACCAGAGGGCAAGCCGCTGGCATTTGTCGATTGGGCCGTAAACCGTTCTGCTGCTTGAGAAAAGTGATGGTGCTGCAAGAGAGGATTGAACTCTCGACCTCTCCCTTACCAAGGGACGCGGCAAGTCAAGTATAGCGTTGTATCAAGGTGTTAGGCGTTCTTGGTGGTGTGCAAAAGTGCCTAAAGGTGCA
>JACCDR010009970.1_pt1 | contig 35867 bp, 58 predicted proteins | sample 7446431 | NCBI WGS metagenome assembly JACCDR01 (sample SAMN15323443, study PRJNA562643) | freshwater metagenome | isolation source: river surface water | place: USA:Blue River Watershed | collected 2017-08-17 | reverse complement strand
ATCGGGGCCGGCCTGGAGCACCAGCTCCCGACCGGTGACGAACAGGTCGGTGACGCGGTGCAGGCGGGCATGGAGCTTGTCGGGCACGGTTGCCTCGATTCACCTACGAAGGACGGATCTCACGTACGGGTCCAGCGAACGGGTCCAGCTCCCCTCCCCCAGGGGGGCCGGGGGAGGGGAGCGCGTCGGCGGTAACGGGGGTGCGCCGACGTCAGTGGGTCAGGCGGGGTAGACCAGGAGCTGGCCGGAGTCGGACTCGAACGGCATCTCCATGGTCAGCTTCTGCTGCACCCGGGGGCTGTAGCCGGGGATGTCGAAGCGGGCGTCGGGGATGCGGATCCGCTTGAGGACGTTGCCGTTCAGCGGGTTCTTGAGCACGATGTCGACGCTGAGCAGCGAGGCCAGGTTGGGGCCGATGGCCCGGTTGGCGGCGACGCCGGTGGCCTGCTGGAGCTTGGCGAAGATCTCCTCGGGGTTGCGGGGCTTGAACGTGATCGAGCCGGAGACGTCCGGCACCTCGTAGTCCTGCCCGACGCGGTAGTAGTTGCCGAACTCCTCGTCCGCGTCGAGGTTGACCCGCCAGTCGACGTTGGCGCTCTGCACCGAGGTCCACTTGTACTGCTGGGAGCCCGGGATGTCGGTGGGGTCGTACGCGCCCTGCGGGCGACCGGCGGCACCGACGGCCGGACCCACGTACACGTCGATGTCGCGGCCCCGGATGGCGACCGGCTTGGTGGCCCCGGCCGGGGTGTGGACGTTCTGCGGGTAGTCGCGGGTGACGTTGGAGAAGTACACGATGCGGATCTGCTTGCCCGCGGTCACGGCCTTGGTGAAGGTGACCGTGGCGGTCTCGAAGTCGGTGCTGCCGGCGGAGCTGACCTGGTAGTCCGGGCCGAAGCTCAGGCGGTCGTCGTCGACCTCGACGCTCAGGATCCGCCGGCTGCCGCTGGAGTCGGTGTAGAGCCCGGCCGGGTTGACGGTGTCGATGGTGCCGCCCGCGGCGACCCCGGCGGTGGTGCGCTGCACGTACACGGGGCCGGGGCAGTAGAAGATCGAGTCGCCGCGCAGGCTGACCGTCTGGCTGGCGTTGTCGCGCAGCCCGAAGCGGTAGCTGACGGACTCGGGGTAGAGGTAGGGGATGGCGACGGCCTGGACCGTCGTGAACGGGGCGACCGCGTTCTTGCCCGGCTTGAGCGGGGTGGCCAGGTCGAGCGGGCGGCAGGTGCCGAGGTCGAAGACGGCGGCGTTGAGCGCCTGCCGGGTGAGCATGGCCTCCAGGGCCACGGAGACGTCCAGGGACTCGAGGCTGTAGGTGAGGTCAGGGGTGTCCCGGACGGTACCCACGCTCTCGTAGTTGCCGAGTTCGTAGATCTTCTCCTTGGGGATGTTGAGCGACCCGGGCCCGCCGGTCTGGAGTCGCTCGACGAGCGTCGTGTCACCCGCGACGTGCAGGATCTGCCCGGACTTGACTGCCATGATCGCCCCTAGCTCTGCCGGCTCTTTGGGGCGTGTGTCGGCGCAGGGGCCCTGGTTACCTACTTGAAGGTGGTGTACTCCCGCCGGATGTAGGCGTCGGCCAACTGCTGGGCCTGGGCCCGGTGGAACGCCTCGCGGGCGGCCCGGACGAAGTGGTGGGCGTGGATGGGCTCGCGGATGATGCCGGTCACCTTCCGGGCCCGTTCGGCCGGCACGCCCTGGGCCCGCAGCAGGCGACGGGCGGCCGTCGCGGCCTTGCGGGTGCGTCGGACGGCCAGGATGCGGGAGCTGGCTCCCTGCCGGTAGAGCCGCTGCCCGGTGCCCTCGCCCCACGGTGTGACCTCTCCACCCAGGGTCCAGGCACCGGACAGCAGCCGTCCCAGGGAGGCGGTGGAGCCCTGGTCGATGGCGCGCCAGTACGGCACGTACTCGTCGTAGAAGCTGGCGATGAACATCTCGATGCGGTTCTTCACCACGCGGCGGCCACGGTCGTCCCAGAACGCCTTGGCCAGGCGGCCGGTGGAGGCGTTGGGCCGGCGCAGCTCGCTCCTGAGCTGCTCCTCCGCCGCAGCGGACATCTGGTCCATGATGGCCCGCGCCACGGCGGTGTCGAGGGCGACCTCGCCGCCGTCGAGCTGGATCTTGCCCTTCTGCTCGATCTTGATGAAGTAGCGCAGGCGTTGGTAGCGGATGCCCCGGCCGAGGTCCATCTGCTCGACGGTCAGCGGGCCCTGCCAGCGCCTGGCCATCAGCCGGCCTTCTGGGGGAGGGCGAGCTGCTCGCGGATGTCGCGCAGCAGCTCCAGGGCCTCGGCGTTGATGATGACGTTGTCGTCCTCCGCGACCCCGACGATGTCCATCACCAGGTCGTGGTAGCCCTCGACGGCGGTCAGCACCTTGGCACGGAACGCCTGCTGCTGGTCCTTGCTGATCTGCGGGTACAGCTCCCGCTCGGCGAAGCCCAGGATCGTCCCGACGAGGCGGCGCCGCTGGACGACCAGGAGCTTGCGCAGCCGGTCCTCGGTCATGGCCACCTCACTCCTCGCCGGGGAAGACCAGCTCCAAGGTGCAGGTGAGGATCTGCCAGTTGAGCTTGGTCTCGGAGTTCTCCGGGCGGGCGCGGGAGACCTGGACGAACTCGATCAGGTAGTCGTCCTGCGGGACGCCGGCCGGGTCGGTGGTGTAGTCCCGCAGGGTGATCATCCGGGCCAGGCCGGGGACGCGGCCGGTGAGCAGATCCTTGATGTCGCTGGCGACGGCCAGGCCGATGCCCTGCTTCTCCGCGATGATGTCGCAGTAGAACGTCGTCTCCATGCGCATGTTGCCGCCGCCCAGCTCGAACGGCTCGTCGTCGGACTCCTCCCCGAAGAAGATCCCCAGGGTGTTGCTGGTGATGGCCTGCACCTCCGACTCCCGCAGCCGGCGGGTCTCGACGGTGAAGGGCGTGGCCCCCAGCGGCGCCGGGGCGGCCAGCCAGCCGAGGGTGGCCAGGCGGCCCCGGATGTGCTCGGTCACCGTGCGGGCCAGGTGCCGGGAGGAGTGCTGGAGGTAGGGCATCAGGTGTCGTCCTCCGCGCGGCAGTGCACGATCCAGACGGTCTCGGTGACCATCCCGATCGCCGGCTCGGTGCGCCGGTAGTTGTAGCGGTCCTGCCCGATGAGGACGTGGTCGAAGCCCTTGACGCGCTGGTACTGGGCGTCCAGCAGGGTGACCTTGATCTGGGTCGGGGTGATGATGCCGAACTCCACCGCCTGCCCGACGGAGTCGAGGTACTCGATCGCGCACAGCACGTCGGTCTCCACCCGGCCGGCGGTGGTGGTCGGCTGGGTGGAGACGTCGTAGGGGATGCCCTCCTCGTCGACCGGCGTGGTGCTGGTGGAGGTGCCGGCGAAGACGAACCGGGGCCGCTGCGCCGGATCGGCGGGCAGCCCGATGCCCATGGCGGTGAGGATCCCCGTCTGGAACCCGACGCGGTCGAAGGCGACGACGTCCATGGGCTACCTCCAGTGCCGCTGGCGCCGGGACGTGGGGTCGCGGGGGTCGTCGCGCATCACAGCCTCCCGGCGATGGCGTAGCGGGGCAGCTCGGCCGGGAAGAACCGGGTGAGCCGGCCGTAGTAGGCGTCCAGGACGTAGTCGATGGTCTGGCCGCGGGCCAGGTCGGTCATGGCCTTCTTGCGGTCGGTCAGGTCGCGCAGGAGTTGCACGATGACGGTGCTGGAGGAGCCGGTCTCGTACTCCACGGGGCCGGCCTTGTAGCGGGTGCTGGTCTTGTTCGCGGTGAACGTGGCCCGCAGGACCCGGGTCCCGGCGTAGATGACGACCAGGGCCTGCCCGGCCAGCGACAGGCCGTTGGTGGCCGGGTCGGGGTCCTCGGCGTTGGCGACGATTCCCGTTGCGGGGTCGAGGGTGTACGTCGGGAAGAACCCGTCGAGCTGGGCCTCGGCGAAGCCGTCCTGGAGGGTGCCGATGATGTCGGCCTCGCTGGTCTCGGGGAACGCCGTGTCGAAGGTGCCCGGCGTCGCGACCTCGCGCTTGAAGGAGTCGACGAGCGTGGACAGGTCGGTGGACATGACGGCTCCCTGCTGCCGGGTGGATCAGCCGGCCTCGCCGAACTGCTTGAGCGTGCGGTAGGTCTCGGTGTCGCCCTCGATGCGGTACTTGGTCTTGATGACGGCGTCGAGGTGGGAGATCTGGCTGGCGGTGGCGTCGACCTCCTCCGCCATGCCGCGCATGCGGCGGACGTTCATCTCGTTGAGGCCGTCGACCCAGGCGTGGAACGCCTTGCCGTTCTTGGTGAACCCGACCATCAGCTCCTCGGTGGTCATCGCCTGCGGCGAGTTGTCCTCCGGGGTCGCGGCGGCGTCGACACGCTTGAGCAGGCCGTTGGTGAACGGGCTGTCATCGACGTTGTCCTGCATGATCTGCCGGTCGGTCGTCTTGATCCGGATCTTGTCCCCGACCTTGCCGCCCACCGACTTCACGACGTCGCGGCCACGGTCGTCGACCATCGCCACCCAGACCCGGCCCTCGGTCGTGGTCTCCCAGATCTCCTCGCCATCGCGGGCGGTCGGCGTCTTCGTCGGCATGTCGGCTCCCAGTCCAGTCCCAAGGTGGATCACACGTACGGGTATCGAGGGCTGGTTCGGGCCGGCCGGGCAAGGAATGGATCCGGGAACGACGGAACCCCCGCTGCCGGCGTGCAGCGAGGGTTCCGCGTGTCCCGCTGAGGGGACTTCCCCAGCCTCCCCAGGCGGAGAAGACGTGCCGTGACCCGGACGGCTCGTCCTCAGGTTACCTCAGGAGATGCGGATCCGGCGGGCCTGCTCGGGGTGGTGCACGAGGCCACCGATGTCACGGCGGTGGCGGTAGTGCACGTAGTCGACCGTGTTCTCGGTCCACTGCTTGGTCACCGGGCCGCCGTAGGTCACGAACATGCCCACGGTGCCGCCGAACACCCACACCTCGTTGGCCGGGATGTAGGAGATGCCGCTCTCGTCCGTGTAGTTGGTGATCCGGACGACGTTGGCGCCGCGGTACGTGCCGATCCGGCCGCGCAGGCGCAGCTCCTCGGCGGCCTCGGGGTTGAACACCCCGGGGGCCGTGGCGAGGTCGCTGATCTGGTCCACGGCGATGGCGCGGCCGAGGATGGTGACCGGCGTCGGGCCGACCCCGTTGGGCTTGATCGCGTCCTGGACCTCACGGATGGCCGTCGACAGGACGGCGTTGGTGAGACCCGTGGCGGACGCGTCCACGTAGTACGGCGAGCTGGACGGCACAGCCTCCTGGAGGAGGTTGAACATCCGGCGGTTGACCTCGGCCTCCATGCGGGCCTGGCCGAGGTTGACCATCGCCTCGAGGCTCTCGGCGAAGTTGAGCCGGAGCTTGTCCTCGAACTCGGAGACGTGGAAGCCCAGGGTGTCCCGGGGGATCTCCCAGTCCTGCGTCTGGATCTGGGATTCCTCGATGTAGCCGCCGCGATGGGTCCAGAAGACCTTCATCCCGGTCCGCTCGCGGAGGTAGACCTTCTCGCCCTCCGGGACGTTGCGGGTCAGGAAGTACGTCGAGAACAGGTTCTCGAACGTGAACCCGTAGTCGAGCTGGCTCTGGAGGATCAGGGCCTGCTGGCGGTGCCAGGCCGGGTCCTCCCAGTTCTCCTTGGCCTCGTTGTTGAGCGCGGCCTTGAGACGGTCGTACTCCTCGGCGGCGGCCTTGTCCCGCGGGTGGAACGCGGGCGCACCACCCATGGTGAGGAGGTCGGAAAGAACTGCGGTCATGTTCGTCCTCCTCCTCAGGCGACGAGAGTGGCTTCGAGGTAGTCCGAGCCGTTGAACAACGTCACTCGGGCCACGGCCAGGTCAGGGTTGGTGGTGCGGCGGAAGACGGACCCGTCCCAGCCGAGGTACTCACCGATGGCCAGGCCGGTGCCGGTGAACTTGTTCACCGCCGCCCGGGGACGCTGCCCGCGGTTGGTCGTGCCCGGCGTGTTCCGCATCCAGACCTTGAGACCGGCGCCGGTCCAGATGGCGCACTGGGAGTCGTTGTGCACGACGTCCAGGTCCTGGGTGTTGAGCACCTGGTTCCCGTTGAGCGGGATGTCCCAGGCGTCCTCCTGGATGATCAGCCCGCTGAACCCGGGCTGGATCGGGGTGTCGGCCGGCGCCTTCTTGATGAACCCCGGGTTGGCGGGGTCGAAGGTCACCAGGTCGCCCTGCCGGAACGTGGTGGCGGCGTTGTTCGCGAACGCCGGCACCCGCTGCCGGCCCTCGGTGCCGGACCGCATCGACTCGTCGCTGCGGCGGAACCCGAAGTTGAGGCCGTAGTCGGAAGCCATCAGTTGCCACCTCCCCGGCGCATCGCCAGGAGCTTCTCGGCGGTGCTGGGCACCGGGGCGGTGCCGGTCGCGGTGGCGGCCGGGGCGCCGGCCATCGCGGTCTGGCGCGGGGCGCCACTGGTCGGGGCCTCGACGTCGTTGAACGCGGCGATCTCGGCGAGGTAGCCCTCGAACGCCGCGTCGTCCATGGCCGCCCAGCGCGCCTTGCGCTCGTCGGTGAAGAAGTCGTCCTTGAGGCTCTTGGCGACCTCGCGGACCTTCCCGACGCGCGTGTCCATGCGCGATGCGATCTCGCGCTCCGTCTCGACCTGCGTCTTGAAGTCGGCCAGATCCTGGTCCGCCTTCTCCCGAGCGGCCTTGACGGTGGCCAGCTCGGTGTCAGCGACGTCGAGCTTGCTCTGAAGCTCCGCCTTCTCGCGTTCGAGGCGCTCGACCTTCTCCGTCAGATCCGCGGTTTCCCGCTTCACGTTGGCGGCGGAGATGGCGTACGCCTCGTCCTCGGTCATCATGCGGGGCTTCGGGGCATCGTCAGCCATGCCTGCTCCGATCCCAGTCGATGCGGCCGACTTGACTCGACCGTTTCTGTCGTGGGCTGGGATCGGTGAAGGGTCTGCGGAAACTCAGGCGGAAACTCAGCCGCGCTGACGGGCGTCAGCGTGGCTCGATTGCCGGATACACGCTGGCTAGGCGCTGGTGGGGCCCTGGATGAAGGCGAGGATCTGCGCGGCGAGGGCCTCGTCGCCGTCGGTGAACGCCATCGCCTTGTCGTTGCTGCCGGCCTTGCGGACCAGCTCGACGTTGGCGTTGGCCCACCCGGGCTGGACCGGCGGGACGATGATGGCCGCGCCCTGGAAGACCGGGTTGATCAGCCGCCGGGCGGACGCCTTGGCGCGGATGTGCTCGCACGCCCGCTCGGTGCGCAGGGTGGCGTCGGCGTAGGAGACGACGTTGCCGCAGCCGTTCGGGCCGTAGCACTCCACGTTCTTGCTGACGCACTCCATGCTGTAGAACAGCTTCCCCATCGCGGCGGCCTCGCGGACGATGTGGGTCTCGCTGGGGAACAGGAAGCTCCACATGCTGGCCTCGGCCTCGATGTGGGGCAGGCTCCAGCCCTCCGCCGCAGTCTGCTTGCCGCCCTCGACGAGCCGGGCCTCGGTCAGCGCGCCGACGATCCGCCGTTCCTGGTGCAGCCAGTTCAGCGGGCCGCCCGCGACGGTGCCGACGCCGAACACGAGGTCGCCGGTGGTCCAGAATTGGCCGTTGCGGTTGGCCTGCTCGGCCCCGACGAGCCGGCCGCGCAGCCGGGTCAGGAAGGAGTCGGGGTCCAGCGCGGCCTCCTCCTTGGGCACCTCGGCCGGCACGGTGACGACGGTCCGGTTCCCGGCGTCCACGACCAGGGCGCTGGCCTCCTGACGCTCGACGTTGGGGAAGGGTCCGTCGGCGGTGAGGATGTCCTCCCGCAGGTGCCCCTGCATGCCGGTCGGCTTGATGCGGTCGAGGACGTCGAAGTAGCTCATCAGGTGCTCGCCTTCTTGGTGGCGGGGCTGCCGGTGGTCTTCCCCGAGCCGGTGGTGTCCTGCTTGCCGCCGCCTCCGGCCGGGCGACCGCCCTGCTGGCCGGGCAGCGCGGTGGGGTTGGTGCCGTTGTTGGCGGGGGAGTTGAACGGCACGGCGGTCTGGAAGATGTCGTCCAGGCCGGACTCGGCCTCGTACACGCGCCGGTCGGCCTCCACGGCCTGGTCGAAGCCGGCGAACTCCAGCACCGACTCCCGGGACAGCTCCTTCTGGGCCCGCAGCGCCATGACCATCTGGGTGATCTGGGCGTCGGAGTCGAGCTGGACCTGCCGGGGGGTGAACGCGAGGTTGGGCTCGACCTCGAACGCGTCGGGGTTCAGCTCCTTGATGGAGCGGGCGATGTGCTCCTCCACCGTCCGCTTGAGCATGTGCCGGCGGGACTCCAGCAGTCGCGCGACCATGCGGGCGAAGGTGACGGTGGAGTCCTTGTTCTGGTTGTTGCCCACGAAGAACGAGCCGAGCAGGCGGGCCAGGATGCGCTGGTCCAGGACGTTGTACTTGCTCTGGTCCAGCGTCGTGTCCACGGCCGGGGTGATGATCTCGATCTCCAGGCGGTGGTCGGAGACGATGACCGGCAGCTTCGCCATGACGGCGAAGTTCTCCTTGAGGTTGTCGATCTCGGCCTGGTAGGCCGGGTTGTCCTTGGTCCCCTTCTTCACCAGCAGGATGTAGTTCGCGGCACCGACCAAGCTGACGCGGTCGGCCTCGCGGAGCTGGCGCTTGAGGTCGAGCAGGGAGAAGACGCTCTTGAGCCGGACGTCGGCCCAGCGGGAGTAGGAGGGCCGGGTCAGGGTGTGCCGCCAGACCCGGACCGGGTTCAGCTCCAGCAGGTTCTTGGGGTCGATGCCCAGCTCGCCCAGCTCGATGGCCTCCTCCCGGCTGGGGGTGTAGCGACCGAGGATGAGCTGGGCCATGGTCGGGTCCAGCGTGCTGGGGGAGGTCAGGCCGGAGTCCCAGATCTGCATCTCCTCGGCCGTGCCGTGCCAGGCCAGCCGGTCCCCGCCCCACAGGCGGTTGCCGACGGGCACGACGCGGAGGCTGTCGAGGATCGTGAGCTGGGTCGGGACGTACACGGAGTACTTCTTGCGCCGGGGCCGGCCGCGCTTGGGCATCTCCGGCGGCGGCACGACCCCGGTCAGCGGGTCCGGCGCGGGCGGCGGCGGCTTCTCCGGCGCGACGTGGCCGCGCACGGTGTAGGTCTTCTGCTCCCACCACGACGCCACGACGACCTGCGAGCAGGTGAACACCTCGCGGTAGGCCGCGCGCAGGAAGCCGTCGAGGTTGAGGTCCGCGGCGACCTGGTTGTACACGTCCACGTCGTCCGCGTTCTCGCCCTCCCACTTCACGCCCTGCCAGACCAGGCCCTCGGTGACGTCGGCGGTGCCGGAGACGATGTCGTCGTCGGTCACGGCCTGCCGGGCCAGGGCCATCTGCTGGAGCGGGTTGGTCGGCACGGCGTAGGCGTTGCGGTCCAAGAAGCCGCCGGTGCGCCGACCCCGGGACTGGGTGCTGGTGATCCACTCGGTGAGCTGTGCCGCGATCTGCCGCGTGTTGGTGAGGATGTCCTTGTCCGGCAGGTCGGTGGCGTTCATGACCGAGACGTTGACGCCGTCGACCTGGCTGACCTCGATCGTGGGGATGCCCATCAGACCTGACCTCCGAGCAGGGCGATGTCCTGGCGCTGCACCTCGACGAGCCGGGACGCGATCTTGAACTGGCGCTCCAGCTCCGTCAGCCACTTCTCGACCTGCTGGGTCCGGACCCGCAGGTACTGCCGGTCGAGGGATTCCACGCGGTGCATCAGCACGCACAGCTCGGTGAGCCGGGCGGTGTAGGCGGCGCACTCGCGCATGACCTGGTCCGGCTGCTTGACGTGGAAGGCCCGCGCCGCAGCCGCGATCCCGTCCAGCTCGTCCTGGATCATCTGCCGGGTGCCGAGCTGGCCGGCGGGCTGCATGACGGCCATCTGGCCGAACCCACCTGCGCTGACGGCCGTCAGCGGCTGCTGGTTGGCCGCTCCGGCGTCGTCGGGCACGGCTCGCAGATCGGCCCCGTCCTGCACTGTGGTCCGTGGCATGGCCGCTATTCGGGGCTCGGCGGCACCTATCTGAGGCTCGGAGCCGGCTCACAGACGCCTCGCGCGTTGTGACCATGTGAGTACGCGCCGTCAAGTAGGGTTGGCGGGTGAGTGACGCGACGACAGTCGAGTTCGTGCATCCGGACCTGCTGATCGAGGTCTGGGACGACGGCGGCTTGTGCATGACGTACGGGTGGGTGCGGGTGCTGGACGGCCAGCACCGCGTCGTGTCGCCGGGGGTGGGCTACCCCCTGGTGGGACTGATCAGGCCGGTCATGCCGGTCGACTACATGCTGCCGGGCTGGCCGGAGGAGGGGCAGTGAGCGAGGACAGCGGCGCGACCTGGGAACTCAACGAGATGGGCGAGCCGGAGGTGACCGACACCTGCGACAACTGCGGGGAGACCCACACGGTGCGGCTCATCGACCCGGCGGAACAGGCCGTGATCTTGCAGATCCGGCAGGACGGCAAGACCCGGCTGCTCGCCACCGTGCCACCGCACATGGCCGTCGCCGCGGTGATGCGGGCGCTGGAGGAGTTCGCCGGCCGCAACGGCATGACGGTCCGGGACGCGTTGAAGCGTGCGAGGGTGGAAGCGGAGTTCGGACCCCTCGGGATGCCCTCGGAGAACTGATGGACCGCTGCACCGTCGTGGAGTACGCCGGATTCCTGCGCTGCATGAACCTCGCCGGCCACCGCGGCCTGCACTGGGCGTGGGACGTCGACTCCTACGTCACCTGGGGCGAGGCGGCGGGGATGGACGCCAGCCTCCACGGTCCGCCGACGCGCCGCTAGGTGGCCGCGCGGTAGTGGAAGACCCGGTCGAGGATGTCGGCGTCGTTGAGCAGTCCGTCGGTCCCCAGGTACGTCGGCTTGCCGTACCCGCGGGCGTCGGCGTACTGCTGGGCGGCGATGTCGGCCTGGACCCGCAGCAGCGCGTGGACGATGAAGTGGGTCTGGCCGGCCGGGATGTTGAACTTGATCGCCCTCATCAGATGAACGCCTCCAGCACCGGCGGGGGTCGGTGGTTGGCCAGGGTCTCCTCGATCACCTGGAGCTGCTTGGCCGAGATCAGCATGCGGGCCGCGTCGAGGGTGTGGCAGGACCCTCCGGAGTAGCGCTTCTTGATCCCGGCCGCGTTGCCCATGTCCTTCACGACGGTCACCGACTGCCCCTGGAACTCGGTGATCTCCTCGACGTCGTAGGGCAGCTCCAGCGCCTGGCTGTCCACCAGCTTGCGCAGCTCGTCGGAGGCGAAGTCGACGATGTTGCGCTCGATCACGAGGTCTTCGAGCTTCTCGCTGCCGACCGCGTCCCGGTCGTCGAACTCCACCGGCAGCTTCTCGGCGAACCCGTAGCCGGCCAGACGGCCGGTGATGTCCAGCGCCAGGGACTCCGGGTCGTCGCGGAGGTTCTGGAACAGGGGCAGGCCGTTGCCGGTCTTGTCCATGCCCCAGCGGCGCAGCCGTTCCCCGTAGAAGACGAAGATCTTCTTCACGACCTCGGCCTGGTCGCGGGCGCTGATGCGCTGGAGCTGGACCCGCAGGAGCTGCCGCATGAGGTCGGGCTTGCCGCGCCGGGCGACCACGCCCCAGACGAGGATCTCGGTGGGGTCGTTGGTGTACCCGACGTCCATGCCGGCCCAGTAGGAGGTGTACTGCTCCTCCAGGTGGGACATCGGGATGTCCTCCAGGAACGCCGAGATCGGCAGCCCGGAGCGCCGGTGCACCTCGTCGTTGATCTTGATCTTGCAGTAGACGTCGTTGTTGTACGTGGTGGCCCAGGCGGACTCGTGCTGCCGGACGCAGGCCATGAGCCGGGCCAGGACGAACAGCGGGTTGAACGCGTCGCCGTGCTCGCCGAACACATTGCGGCGGTAGTCGGGGTTGTCCTCCGTGCCGCCGTAGAGCGCGATCTTCGCGCGGCGTTCCTTGTCGCTCCAGCTCGGCCGGTGCGGGGCCATGTAGCGGTGCACGTAGAAGGGGAGGTCGGGGTTCTCCTCCTGGGTGAGCTTGTAGTACATGTCGCGGACGCCGCGGGAGACGCCGTGGCATCTCCATTGCGCCCCAGGCGTTCCCGCCTTCATCGTCTCGATGATCTCGACCCAGCCGGCCTCGGGGTAGTCCTGGCTCTCGTCCATCTCGATGACGAGCGGGTGCATCCCCTTGACGCCCTTGCCGTCCCGGTTGGGCAGCCGGGACAGGATGCGGGCGTTGTTGCGGAACCGGGCCTGGAACTGGGGCTGGTGGTTGATGCCGTTGCCCTTGATGTTGGGCAGCATCTCCTTGCCCAGCCGGGTGGTGGTGAACAGCGTCTCGATCTTGTCGGTGACGGGCCGGAGGTGGTTCAGCTCCGGGGCGGTCACCAGCATCTCCTGGCCGGGGTGCGCGAACGGGAACGCATACGCGCGCATGATGATCCCGACGGTCTTCCCGAGTGACCGGCCGCACTGGTCGATCTGGTACGTCGACTCGTTGCGGTACAGCGGCCACTGGAAGTCCCAGCAGCGGTAGACCCGGTCCGGGGTCTCCTCGTCGACCCAGGTCAGCTCGGCCAGCTCGATGCCGGAGGAGTCGTCCAGCACGGCCGCGAGGTAGCACTCCTCGTCGGTCAGCTTGGCCACAGCGGTCATGGCCGCTGGATCGGCGCTGCTGCCAGTTCAGCAGAATCTAGGAGCTGACTGGCAGCAGCGACGCTACACCGCGACCAGCTTCCGGTCGTGCGACCTGCCGCCCCGGGTGCCGGCCTTGGAGAATGCGCGGGCGTACCGGATCGACAGCCCCGGCTGGAGCGTGAGGAGTTCCTCGATCAGCGTCAGGACGTACGAGGTACGCCATTCCAGGAAGTAGGCCGGCGAAACGTCCATTGCTCGGGCGATTGCCTCCAGTCGCCACATCTCGACGCCCTTGCCGTTGCACATCTCGGTGAGGCGCTTGCGGCTGATGGTGGTGATCTCGCAGAACTCCTCCACGCTCATGTCGCCCATGAGCGCCTTCACCGACTTGGCGAACGGCTCGTTGGAGTACTGGGGTGTGATCATCTCCCAGACCTCGCTGAGGGAGCCCTCGATCACCTTCGGCCGGCGACCGATGCGGGCCTGTCCGGCCAGCCGCTGGGCCTCGGCCCTGGCCTCGCGGAAGATGTCCGACAGGATCGCCGCGTAGACCCCGGGATCGGCCTGCATCCTGGCGAGCCAGTCGGCCTCGCTGGGGAGCCGGAAGTGGCTGCGGGCGTTGTCGTAGTCGGCGCCGCGCCCGCGGGGCCCCACGGAAGGTCGGTAGCGGGTCCCGATCGGGCTGATGAGGATCTCCGGCGCCGGGACGTCCGGCACCTCGACGTGGACCTCGACCCGCTCCGGCCGGGGCTGGAGCGGGGCCGGCGCCGGGGCGGGCCGGGGCTGGCTGGTGGTGGGCGCCGCTTCGACCCGGTCGGTGCGCGGCTTGGCGACCGGGACGTCCCGGCGCACTACAGGTTCCCGACCCAGTAGCGCTGGGACGTGTCCCGGAAGTGCTCGTCGACCTCGCGGAACTCGGGGATGAACTTGGCCCGCAGCCACTCGACGATGTCGGACTCGGAGTCCAGCCCGAGCTTGGCGCGCTCGTGGTCGTTGCACCGGTCGTAGGTCTCGACCAGGGCGATCAGCTCGTGGGTCAGGGTGAGGGCCTTGAACATCTCCTCGTTGCGCTTGACGCCGAACTCCTTGGCCCGGCGGCGCAGCTCGACGAGGTAGCCGCCGACGGACTCGGCCGTGGCGTCCCGGGCGGCCCGCGACAGGCCGAGCGAGTTCTTGATCTCGGTGATCATCGCTGAGAGGTAGCGCTGCTGGCGACGGAAGTCCGTGGCCTGCGTGGCGCTGATCGGATGGTTGTCGTAGTCGTAGCCGGAGATCAGGAAGCGTTCGATCCGGAACAACTGGAGTTCCAGCGCCAGCAGACGGTCCAGGTCGGCCGCGTCGGACGTCGCGGTGAAGGAGTTCTCCCGGGTGTAGCCGTCGCGCTGGCGCTCGTAGAACGCCACTTCCTGCTGGGAGAGCACTTCCATCGGGTGGCCGTGGGACGGGGTGACGAAGTACGTCGGCTGGGCGTCAGGCAGCACGGCGGTCATGGCGCTCCCTGCTACACGTCGGGGGTACTGGCTGCGTTCGGGCTGTACTTGATTTCGGTCCTTGCCGGTGTCCTTGTTGGACGGTCCAGCGCCATCGTAAAGCAGCCTGATACATCCGCCGCGCATGCGCTACTGGTGCGCCGTGACCACCAGCCACAAACGATTCCCTTTCGGGCGCGCCGGCCCTTTCCGGGTGATCTGGGGCATCACAGAGGTGTGATAGCGGCTTGAGTCGTCGGGGATGACGCGGGCATCCACGAGGCCGTCCTCGCACGCCTTGAGGCTGGCGACCAGGTTGAGCGGGTCGCGCGGCCGGTCGTCGCGCGGGGTGTACATGAGCTGGACGGTGATGCGCCGGCACGGGGGGATCTTCGCGGCCCTGGCCAGCGTCGTCGCGGCGTCGCGCCACTCCTTGGTCTTCGCGGCCTTGACCCGCCAGTGGTCGCGGTGGTTCAGCGACATCGGGCTGGTGAAGGGCAGCTCCAGGACCCACTGTCCGTCCTGCGCCGGCGGCACGGTCTCGGCTCGGGCGGCGGCGGGGACGTCTCGGCGCATGCCCGGTTCATCGGTGCTGCTGCCGTCGATCGGCGGGATTCGCTTGCGGCGCGTGGTGTCCGGGTCTCAACCGGACCACGCTGACGGCCGTCCGCGCGTTCGGGTCCGATGCCCTAAGAACTTGACGTTGATCTTGGTTTGGGTAGGGAGATCCTTAACCCACCAGTGATCTTAAGAGCCAGTTCACAGTCAAGTGCTTGGCCCGCTTCCGGCCTTCGGCTCTCCAGCGACCCACCCCCCCGACCCCCCCATTGGAGCGTGTCGCCGCATCCTCGTCAAGTCTGGTCCGGAGGGACGGGCGTGTCCATTCGCTTGATTCCCAACGGGATCCGGCCGGTGGCTGTGCATGGTTGCGACGCGAGCGAGCGGTCGGCCCAAGGAACTGGACCTGGGCGGCTGGGTCTGCGCGGACCAGATGTCGATCGAGGACGAGCTCGGCACGGCCGTCTCGTCGGAGCCGATCACGATGTTCGACCCGCCCCAGACGCGCAACGGCCCCGGTGACGGCTGAGGACCCCGGGGCCGTTGCGCGCTCCACGAGATGCTCGCAGAGCTTGTGGATCTAGAGCTTGTCGGAGTTCTCCTCCTTGAGCGGCGGCAGCTCCCGCGTCTCGCGCTGCCGCCTGCCGGCCTCGACCTGCTCGGCCTCGGTCTCCTGCGGGCCCTGCGAGCCCTCCTTGAGGTACGGGCGGGCCGCCTCGTACTCCTGCTGGATCTGCTCCGAGGTCCGGGACTGGTCCTCGACGTCCTCCGGCTTCGGGCCGGTCGGGAAGGAGGCGCCGGCCTTCTCGTTCTCCGTGTACAGCTCCTCCGGCTTCACCGCGGCCGGGTAGTAGGCCGGGTTCAGGACCGAGGACGGGACGCCGTCGCCCTGCCCGCCGAACGGCACGACGCGGTCGACGTCGCGGGTCTGGTCGCGGTAGGCGTAGTCGGTCCCGCCGGACTGCTGGAGTTCCTCGACGCTGAGCCCGTCCGGGCCGTCCTTGTCCTTCTGCTTCGCGCTCACTTCGTGACCTCCGTCGCCTTCTCGCGCTCCTGGACGAGGTCGGCGCTCTCGCGGGCCGCCGTCTCCAGCAGCTCGGCCTCCTCCGGGGGCACGTCCGTGGCCGCGGCACGCTGCCGGGCGGCCTCCTCGTACGCCTGGTGGCGCACCTTGTCGTTCACCTCGCCGTGGAAGGTGACGGAGCCGTCGTCCTCCACCGTGTAGTCGTCCTTCTTGGCCACCACGCGCTCCTCTCGGGGTCGTGAGCGGGGGATCGGCCGACCGGGACTATCTACGCAGCGTGCCCGTGTGTCACGGTAGGTTGATGGTTGAGGACACCTGCAACGCGGTGAGCAAGGCTGGGTCGAAGCTGCTGATCTGCGATCTGCGGCTGCACCACGAGGGCCGGCACCGCATGGGCGACCACTGCTGGAGCGACGACTGATGCCCCCACCACCCGCGATCAACGCGCTGCGCCCGACCAAGCCGCCGGCCGGGGACCTGGTCGACCGGATCCGCCTGTCGGCGGCGGTCTACGGGGTGTTCGGCGGGGACCCCCGGGGCCGAGACCGGGTGTTCACCGTGCAGCGCGCCTCGGCCAGCGGGCACTACGCGATCAGCCAGGGCTACCTCACCAAGGACCACGCCCTGCTGGCGATCCCCGAGGAGGACGTCCGCACGGCCGCCTCCGCCATCACGCTGTTGGCGCCGGTGATGGTCGGCATCGACGGGGTTGGCTGGCTGAGCGTGCGGAACGTGATTCTCGGCGGGGAGCCGGACCCTCAGACCGACTGGCGCTGGGCGCTGTGCCGACTGGGCAAGCCGATCTGGACGCTGCCGCCGTACATGGTGCTCGACTCCTACGACATGGGCCACGAGGCCGTCGTCACCAGCGGGGAGGCGATGGGGGAGCAGGGGATCGTCCAGCAGATCCACGGCTTCAACTACACGCTCTCGACCGGCCGCGCCCACAGGGGCGAGTGCATCGGCGTGCCCCGCACCGGCACCGTCGAGGGCGACATGGCGCTGGCGCCGATGATGCACCGGCTCCCGCCGGGCTCGGACGTCTGGGCGTACGTCTCCGACACCTGGCGCCCCGGGATCGTCGGGAGGTACCGCGCCGGCCAGGTGACGGTCCTGCTGCTTGACTCCGGCGTGGTGTGGGTCTCGCCCCGCTCCCGCTCGATGCTGCGCGAGCGTGTGGGCGCGACCCCGCCGGCCACGCCGCGACGGCCCCGCGTGCCGCGCAGCCCCCGCTTCCCGCAGGTCACCCGGAAGGCGCCCAACGTCGAGTTCGTGGCCAACGGCGAGTTCAAGGTCAAGCTGCACGGCGGTGGCGGTGGCGGCGGCCGGCTCGGGCTGCGGGCGACCGGGGCATACGTGGACGAGGCGTTCGAGGCGGCGATGAAGGAGTCGATCCCGAAGTCGACGTTGACGCCGGAGCTGCTGGAGAAGCTGCGCGAGGCCGGCCCGAAGCCGCGAAAGGCTGGCTGAACACGCCGGTTCAATCGCCCGATCGTCGCAATCTTGACGGCCGTTGCTTGGTTTTCCGCAACCGCGTTCCGCAGTCTTGATACATGGCAGGACTGACACCGCAGCAGCACGCGAACGACCGCGCGATGGCCGAGGAGCTGATCGCGGAGGGTCTCGTGACCACGTGGAAGCAGCTCGGCGCCGCCTTCGAGATCTCCGCGCAGGCCGCGAACGCGCGCTTCGGCAAGCAGTACGGGCTGCGGATGCCCAAGCGGCCCCGGCAGTTCCGGCGCATGGTCTCGGTCTCCCTCGACCAGGAGATGGACACCGCGCTGGAGACCATCCGCAAGCGGCTGGAGGCGCCGGGCATGGAGACGCCCTCGCGCGCCCACATTGTGCGGGAGCTGCTGCGGGACCACCTGCTGTCCCTCCAGGGCGAGGCCCGGGACGTCGTGGCGGCCTGATGCCGCACCGTCAGCTCGTCGGGCGCGAGCAGGTCGCCCTGGCGTACATCGAGGCACTGGAGCGCTGGGAGATGCCCGGCAAGGCCGTGCGCGAGCAGTTCGGCCTGAGCGTGAAGTTCTGGGAGAAGCTGCGGGCGGAGCTGACCCGGGACGGCTGGCTGCCCGCCACGCAGCCGCCGTGGCGCGGGCCGTTCTACCGGATCGAGGCCAACCGATACGCGGCCGAGGCGCGGAAGGTCCTGGCGCGCAAGCTGGCCGCGCAGATGGAGCAGATCCGGGCCCGGGAGGCGCAGGACGCCGCGAAGGCAGCCCGAGTCGAGGCGCGGCGGGTCAACGCGGAGCGGACGGCATCGCGGAAGCGGTACTCCGCCGACCGGCGCGAGGAGATCCGCGCGGCGCAGGTCCGCGAGCAGCCCTCAGCCGTGGTCCTGGACGCCTTCCTCTGAGACCACCCGCAACCGGGACCGGGCCCGCGGACTGGCCGGGACCGGCTTGGCGACCTTCCGGGCCGGCTCCGGCACCGTGAAGTCGAGCACCTTGGCCGGGATGTCGGCCGGGGGTCCCACCGGCGCTACATGGCGCGGCAGATCGGGCTGCTGCTGCTCGGCGTCCCGCACCCAGCCGGCGACCATCATCGACAGCACCGCGACGTGGTGACGGCACAGCCGGATCTCCCACTGCCGGTCGCCCAGGCGCAGGATGCGCTTGGCGACGGCCTGCGCCGTGCAGGCGGATCGCTGGCAGGGTCCGAGCCTCATCGCGGCGCCTCCGATTGATGAAGCCTGTTCGCCGATGCGCACGTCATGGTCGAGCTGCGGTCGCCGAACGAGCCTGCCCCGATGCGCATCTCCGCGGCGGCAGTGGCGACGCGCAGCGAGCCGGTCTTCCGCGAGGCACGGGCGATGCTGCACCGCATGGGGATCCGGCGGGTGCTGCACGCGGTCCCGCACAAACTGCTCGACCTGGGGCCTGACGTCTTCTGGATCGTGGACGGTCGGTTGCCGGGGGCGATGGACGTCATCCGGATGCTGCTGTCGGTGGGCCGCCGCAACGGCATGGTGCTGTCGAATCCGTTCGACCACCGTTTCAACACCCAGTGTGCCCGGATCGGCGTGCCGGCCCTCCTGATGCACCGGGCCGCGCAGGAGGCCGAGGTCATCGACGACATCGGCGGGTACAAGCTGTCGGCCCGTGAGATCGGCATCGTCGGCCTTGTGGCACAGGGGAAGTCGAACAGCGACATCGCCGCCGCGCTGCACCTGTCGCCGCTCACCGTGAAGTCACACCTGACCCGCATCTCGCGCCGCATCGGTGCCGCCGACCGCGCCAACCTGGTGTACCGGTGCCTGCGCGCCGGCATCATCGAGTAGGTCGCCCAGCAACGGCAGGTAGAAGATCTTCGCCTCCAGCGGGAACGGCAGCGCCTCGTCCAGCCTGGCCACCTTCGGCACCAGCCGCTCCAAGATCCACGGGTAGGCCGATTCGTGCACCTGGACGGGCTCGATGCCGAAGCGGGAGCAGGCGTACCCGACGAGGCGGTAGCCCTCCTCGCGGTCGCCGGTCAGCACCCAGACGCTCGGCAGGCCGAGCACCTCGGTGCGGCAGTCCTCACAGACGAGGGACCCCTCCTGAGCAGGGGGATGTTCGCCACAGTGCAAACACAGCTCAGTCACCTGATGTAGCGTGCCATTACTTGACAGTGATGACACACCAGGGTCAAGCTGACGCCGCGGTCGCGGCCCCCCTGCTTGGCGAAGGGACAGTGGTGAACCCAACAACTCCGACGTTTGTTCGAGCGCTCCCGCCGCAGGTCCGCGCACTGCTGTCCCAACGATGCGGCGGCGACTGGAGCAGGGTCACGCAGGAACCCGACGGTTCCGTCATCGTGCACAACCATCCGCAGAGCATTCAGCGCCGGATGGCGACCGCGAGGACGGTGGAACTCCCGCCGGAGGGTGAAACCCGGACGCAGATCAAGAATGGCGCGAAGAAGGCCGCGAAAAAGCCCACCCCGAAGCCCCCGCAGGTACCTGCGGTCACGCCTGCTACCCCAAAACCACGCGCCAAGAAGGCCGCCAAGAAGGCTGCGCCCCCGTCGTTCTCCGAGCCGTCAGTACCGGTGCCGCTGGCCGCGGCGCCCGTGCCTCCGCCGGTCCCGGCGCAGCGTGAGCCGCAGTGGCAGGTGCTGCCGGGGTCCGGGGAGGAGCAGGATCCCGAGAAGCTGGCCGGTGCGGTCTACACGCTGGCTCAGGTCTGCGCCAACGGTCTGCCGCCGGAATACCCGGTGACGTTCCACGAGGACGTGCTGGCGCTGTCCTTCGTGAATCCGGATGAGGCCGAGACGGCGATGCGGCACCCTGAACGGGTGGTCGTGGCGGAGCAGTCCCGGGAGAAGGGCTACCCGGTCCTGCGGTTCCACAAGGGCTCGGTGACCGTGGTGGTCGGGTTCAAGTCGCGCACCACGCCCTCGATCATCGCGGTGTACTACGCCGAGACCATCGCCCGCAACGGTGAGGGCGCGGCCGGGGGCGGCGGCAAGCGTCAGGGCATGGGGGTGCCGAAGACCACCTCGCAGCTCATCAAGGCGCTGCGGGAGCTGGGGGTGGAGTTCGACACCGAGGAGGAACACCCGGTGGTGACGTTCGCCGGAAACGACCTGGGGAAGATCACCCTGACGCGGGTCCGGCAGAAGGCCGAGGTGGAGTCGGACTGGCAGCGGATCCAGCGCAAGGTTGCGGCGATCAGGAATCGAAAAGAATGAGGGCCGGTGGTCTAAAGGCAGGGCACCCGGCCTTTTAAGCCGGTGGGTACGGGTTCGAGCCCCGTCCGGTCCACGGCCAGGTAGCTCAATGGGCAGAGCCCCGGCATGTCCCGCCGGTAGATGTGGGTTCGACTCCCGCCCTGGCAGCGAACAAGTGAATAGCAAGTCGAAAGCGCGATGGTCTAATGGCAGGACGCCCAGCCTCTTAAGCCGGTAGGTACGGGTTCGAGTCCCGTTCGCGCTACGGCCAGGTAGCTCAATCGGCAGAGCCCCGCCCTGTGTAGGTGGTAGATACGGGTTCGAGTCCCGTTCTGGCAGCTATCCGAGATCCTTGCTGATCTCGACCTTCATGTACTGGTACCCGGGGAAGGTCTGGGGGTTGTTCGGCGGCCAGGTGATCTCCACCTCGGCGTCGAACACCCCGGCGGTGTCGGTGTCCCCCAGGACCCACTGGTAGCGCACCACGCCCTTGTACTGGGTCTGGTCCCGGATGCTCATCGCGGCGGAGACCTTCACGCCGGTGCGGTCGCGCATGATGAACTTCGCGCCGATGGCCTGGGACAGATCCAGCGCTTCTCCGCCGTCCAGGAGCTGGATGTCGAGGGCCGGCGCCAGGTCGTTCTGCTTCATGCGGTACTTCTGCACGGGGCTCTCCTTAGACCGCGACGTCGGACTGCTCGGTGATGACCTCGACCGCCGTGACCCGGGTGTGGATGCTGACCGCGCTGACGGCCGTCAGCATCGCCACGTCGCCGGTGGCGGTGAGCACGTTCACACCGGCCTGCCCGGTCACCAGGGCGGCGCTCGGGCGGACGACGTCGGGCCAGTTGCCGTAGAGCCGGCCACCGCCGGACAGGGTCCAGGTGACGTAGGCGCCCTTGCTGGCGTCGGCCTGGGCATCGCCACCACCGGACAGGACCGCGGTCGCGGTGGAGGCGCGGGTGACGGTGACGTCGAGGGTGCCGCCACCGGACAGCGCGAAGGTGGCGAAGCTGGTCCGGCGCATGGTGACGACCAGGTCGCCGCCGCCGGTCAGCCAGAACGCGGTGGTGTTGCGCTTGGCGGAGGAGGCGCGCGACTGCCCGCCGCCGGACAGCTCGGGGTTGCCGAACGCGGTCTTGGAGCCGGTCGCGACCAGGCCACCGCCGCCGGTGAAGGTGAAGTCGAGGTAGCCGGAGTGGTAGCCGGTGGCGGTGAAGGGCTGGTTGCCGCCGGAGAGCCGGAACGTCGTGCCGGTGCTGCGGACCCCCGCCGCGTCCAGGACGCCGCCGGTGGACAGCACGATGGCGCCTCGGGAGACCTTCCGCCCGGTCATGGCGATGGTCCCGCCGCCGGTCTCGGCGAAGGGGCGGGTGGCCTGGTGCAGGGTCGTGGCGTCGAGGTCGCCACCGCCGGACAGGGTCCAGTCCTCGCCGGTCCGCTTGACCCCGACGACGGCGTCCCGCAGCCCGCCGGACAGCGCCGGGGCGTCCCCGGTGGTGAACTTGGTGCCGGTGGCCCGCAGGGTGCCTCCGCCGACGAGGGCGAACTGCTGGGCCAGGCCGCGGGAGCTGGTCCAGCCGGTGGTGTCACCGTTGCCGGACAGCCGGAAGGTCCCCCGGCCCGCCTTCCTCCCGGTCGCGACCAGGGATCCGCCGCCGGTGACGTCCAGGTCGCCGGTGATGCGCCGCTGCCCGGCCGCTGCGAGGGTGCCGCCACCGCTGATCTCCAGCTCGCCGCTGCGCCCGGACACGGGCTCGGCGCCGATGTCGCCGCCGCCGGTGAGGGCCAGCTCCCCGAAGCCGTGCTTGAGACCGGTCAGGTGCGGGTCGCCGCCGCCACCCAGCAGCATGACGAAGACGCCGGGGGCCGCCGAGGGCGCGGCCTTCAACCCGACGGCCTCCGCCGCGCCGCCGCCGGTCTCGGTGAAGGTGCCGTCGGTGGCCTTGCTGCCGGTCGCGGTCAGCTCGCCGCCGCCGGTCTCGGTGAAGTCGTCGGTGGCGCCCCGGGCCCCGCCGGCCGCGAGGGTGCCGCCGCCGGTGGCGGTCCCGGCCGGCGCGCCGACGTGCTTGACCGCGATGAACGGGTCGGGGACCAGGTCATCGCCGCCGGACAGCACGAACTGGCCACTCAGGGACGCCTGTCCGGACAGGGAGATGTCGCCGCCGCCGGTGAGCTGGAAGGTGCCCCGGGTGACCTTGCGGGCCGCCGCCGCCTGGTTGCCGCCGCCGCTGAGGTCGGCCGCGACCTGGACGCGCTTGGTGCCGGTGAAGGGGTCGATCTCGACGTCGTCGCCGCCGGTGACCACGAACGCGCCGGTGCTGGTCTTCCTGGCCTGGGCGGTCAGCGACCCGCCCCCGGGCAGGTTCCAGGCGACGCGGCCCTTCTTCACCCCGCTGCCGGTCGGCGTGCCACCACCGGACAGGGTTGCGGTGCCGGAGCGCCTGGTGGTGGCCGAGGCGGTGAGGCTGCCTCCGCCGGAGAGGGTGACGGTGGTCCTGCGGGTGGCCCTGCCGGTGGCGGTGAGGGTGCCGCCGGTGGTCATGCTGATGGCGCCGGTGGACTGCTTGCGGCCGGTCATCGCGATGCTGCCGCCGCCGGACATCGTGGCGGTGACCTTGCGGGGGCCGGCGTAGGCGTTGCCGGTCGCGGCCAGCGCGCCGCCGCCGGTGATGGAGCCGGAGCCCCGGGCGGCCTTGCGGGCGACCGCGGTCAGCGTGCCGCCGCCGGGGAGGCTGACGGTGGCGCGGGCGGTCTTCCTCCCGGTCGCGAGCAGGTAGCCGCCGCCGGAGAGGCTGGCCTGGGCCTGGGCGATGAACTGGCCGGTGGCGCTCAGGGCCCCGCCGCCGCTGATGGAGCCGCCGCCGCGTGCACCCTTGGCCCCGGCGGCGCTCATGGCGCCCCCGCCGGTCTGGGTGAAGGTGCCCCTGCCGGCGTGCCGGGCGACCGCGGTCAGCGCGCCGCCGCCGGACAGGACGGCCGTCCCCTGGCCCTGGTGGACGCCGCTGGCGCTGAGCGCACCACCGGTCGTGGTGACCGGGAGCGCACCCCTTCCGGCCTTCCTGCCGGTCGCGGTCATGGCGCCGCCGCCGGGGATGGAGATGGTGCGCAGGGCGGTGTGGCGGCCGGTCGCCGTGAGGGCTCCGCCGCCGGTGATGCTGCCGCCGCCGGTCTCCTGCTTGCGGCCCGTCGCGGCCAGGGAGCCACCGCCGGACAGCGACATCGCGGTGCGGGCCCCGGCGGCGCCGACTGCGGTCAGGGATCCGCCGCCGGAGAGGGTGAGGGTGCCCCTGCCGGTCTTCTTCCCGACGGCGCTCAGCGACCCGCCGCCGGACTCGGCGAAGGTGCCCGTCGCGGCCTTGGGCGGGTTGCGGAGGAGGACGAGCAGGGGCATCAGGTGCCGCCCGGGTCAGTACTCGTAGCCGACGAGTTCGACGAAGCCGTACCCGACGGCGCTCGGGGTGACGGCGGACATGCCGACCAGGGACACCCCGATGCCGCTGCCGGCGGGGAACTCCAGGCCGTCGAACGGGGCGGTGGCGCTGAACCCGGTGGCGTTGGCGGAGGTGGCCGCGACCGAACCGGCCATGATCACGCGGGCGACGGGGGAGCCGATCGCGACGACGCCCGAGGGGTTGTGCCGCAGCCTGGCGATGGCGTAGCCGCCGGTGATGGTGGCGATGTAGCCGAGGTTGAAGCCCGTGACGCGGAAGGTCTTGCCGGCCGGCACCACGGCCGGGGTGGTGGTGGCGGCGACGGCCGCACCGCCCCGGTACCCGGTCAGGGACAGCAGCGTGTCCGTGGCGCTGGCCTGCACGGGAAGGGCCATGAAGTAGCTGACCGGCGTACGCGACGGTGGCGCCAGGGACACGAACGGCATGAAGTAGCCGCCGCCGGGGTTCAGGCTGACCGTGATGCCGTTGGCCGTGGTGCCGGTGGTAACCCGGACCCGGACGTAGTTGATCCCCTGGAGCGGGGCGTTGAAGACGAACTCCAGCAGGTTGGTGCCGGCCGGGAGGATCTGGGTGCTGGCGACGGAGCCGGTGTCCATGCGCTGGACCGGCATCGGGGCCCAGTTGGTGTTGTCGTCGGACTGCTCGAAGACCAGGACCGGCGTGCCCGTCCAGGGGGAGCCCAGCGTCTGGTTCTTCGCCGTGATGGTGATGTTGCCGGCCTCGGAGACGTCCAGCGGCCCCACCGTGCCGGTGACGGTGGCACCGAAGCTGTTGGACGTCCCGGGGATGGAGGCGCCGCGGACGGACAGGCCGCCGCTCTTGCCGACCTGCGCCTTGCGCCAGGGGTAGGAGGCGTCGGAGATCGTGCCGTTGCCGGCGGTGGTGTCCGCGATGGCGACCGAGTTCAGCAGGAAGGTCAGGGCGTTGGAGACGGTGCCGCTGGAGTTGTTGAACGCCAGCACCTTCACCGGCAGCGTCTGGGTGTTGGGCATCAGGTAGTTCGCGATGGCGACCGGCTTGTCCTGGCCCTCGATGTACCAGAACACCGAGTCGGCGCGCACGTGCATCCCGAACCGGTGGGACCCGCCCTGCCAGGTCAGCAGCGACCCCAGGTTGGAGACGCTCGCGCCGGCCGGGACCGCGGTCCCGGAGCCGCCCGCGCCGGGCACCGAGCTGGAGATCTGACTGGCGCTGGTGGAGTTGATCACGTACTTGACGCCGCCGATGAACGCGACGCAGGACAGGACGCCGTTGCCGTCGACCTCGAAGCCGACGCCGTCGCTGGTGGGGGTGTTGTAGCCGCCGCCGGAGCCGGTGCCCTGCCCCCAGAACCGGTACTGGTTGTTCCCCGCCACGGCCGCGCTCTCCAGCGTCACGACGCTGGCGAAGGCGTTGTAGCCGGTGCCGTTGGCGCCGAACGCCGGCTGGGAGTACAGCGAGGACCAGGCCGACAGGGTCGTTCCGGGCGCAATGCTCATCGCGCCGCCGGTGACGTTCGGCAGGACGGTGCCGCCGGTGCCCCACTTCGTGGTGTCGATCGTGGCGGAGTCGAAGACGTCCCAGAACAGGGTCGTCGGCTCGCCGGTGACCCGCAGCGCGGCGAACGGCGTGATGCGGGCGAAGACCCCGAACGGCGACATGGCCGGGCTGGTGATGCTGGCCCACTGCTCACCGCCGGTGCCGACCTTGGCGACGCTGTCGGTGGTCGGGTCCCCGACGACCACGACCTCGCGGTGCTCGCCGCCGGGGTTCGTGCGGGTGTCGACGAGCGCGCCGGTGCCCGGCGTGACGCCGATGTTGGAGTCAGCCACGGCTCACCTCCTATCTACCTCCTGGGCCAGGAGGTGAGGATCAGGCGGAGGCGGTGGCGTTGAGGTCGATCGAACCGCTCGTGACCTGGTAGGTGCCCTGCGCGGCGTAGACCTCGTCGGTCACATCGATGTAGCCGTAGTAGGTGCCGCCGGTGGGGGCGGACCACAGGCCGAGGAAGGCCACGGTGGTGCCGGCCGGGACGTCGAACGTCGGAGAGTTCGACAGGGTCTTGGACCCGGCGCTGGCCGCGTTCCAGGTCAGGGACTTCCTGGCGTAGGCCGGGCTGCCGCCGGTGACCTCCGATGCGCCGGTCGAGCCCGGGTTCGCGGTGTGCATGGAGCCGTACACCGCACTGGCTCCGAGCTGGTCGAGCATCAGGTTCTTGCCTGCCACTGCGTACGGCATGGCGATCCTCCCCAGGAGTGGTCGACCGGGGCTTCGGTCGGGCCCGAGGGGAATCGGACGTGCCTGCGCTGACGGCCGTCAGCGCGTGTCGGTTCGCCGGCTCCGGACATACGAATGGCCGGGCGCCCACTCCCGGCCATTCGGATCAGGGTCAGGACTGCTGCGTGTCCTGCTCGTCCTGGGTGTCGGTCTCGTCGTCCTCGTCCGTCTCCGGCTGGTTCACCGGCTGCTGCGGCTCCGGCTGCTCGGCCGGCTGCTCCGGGGTCTGCGTCGACATGGCTACCTCCCCTCGCGGGCTCGGGTGGATGCCTATGTCGGCCGTCGATCAGCAGCAGCGAACGCGAAAGCCCCCGCCCGCACGGCAGCCTCTCCTAGGGCCGCAGTGCTGACAGGGGCTCGCCGGACGGTGTCCGACTATGCATGGGGTATCGGCCTCGCCGAAGGTCGCAGGCTCGCGAGCGGGTGGCACCACCCGGCAGGAGCAATCTCCGGCACGGACCGTGTCAGGCGTCGAGGGCCTTGAGCCGCATCGCCGCCGCGAACAGCTCCGCCACCTGGTCCGGGATCGCGTAGACCGGGGCCTCGCCCCACTCGATCGTGGTGAGCCCGCCGTGGCCGTGGACGTGCTCGACGGCCTCGATCCCGCGCAGGTGGATGTTCCAGCTCGGCCAGGGGCCCTTCCACTGGATGATGGCCAACTCGTGCTTGCCCCAGTAGTAGCCGGTCGCCACGACACCGGTGCCCGAGACGTTGGAGACGTCCTTGACCCGGTTGAGCTGGAACGCGGCCGGGTACGCGGCGTCGGTCAGGCGCCAGAGTTCGTCGATCGCGGCGTTGTGCTGGCGGACGGCCTGCTCGGCCAGGTCCGGGGTGTCGAACATCCCGATCAGCCGGTCGACCTCGCCGGTGTTGCGGATCGTCTTGGTGGCGTACACGGTGCGGCGGACCTTGGTGCCGACCCGCCAGCGCAGCCGCAGGGCCTCGGCCATGGCGATGTAGCGGCCGTCGAGGTCGGTGTACTTGACCGTGACGTCGCAGTCCTCGCTCACGGCCACCACCGCCGCGGCCGGGGCGCCTGGGTGAGATTGGCGCGGCTGGGGATGGCCCGGTCCGGTCCGGCGATGGCCAGGGACATGACCTCACCGGTGTCGCCGTCGTAGACCACGTTGTAGACGGTGTCGCCCTCGTGCGCGTCCAGCCAGTCGGCAGCCAGCGTCGCGGCTTGCTGCGCGGCATCCAGGGCGCCTGGACCGGTGGAGATCGCCTGCTCGGCCAGCACGGTGCCGGACTTCGTCTCGGTGCGAGCCCACAGGCCACCAGGGTTGCGGCCCGGCTCGATGCGCTCGATCATGCATGCAGCTTGTCACGGCCCGTACACGCTCCGTCAACTTGGACGACATGATCGGCGGGCGATTCACCGGCGCGCAACCTGTGATGCGACCGCATGACCGGCGATGCAGTGGCGGTGATGAGCCGCAGACAGCGGGCCGCCGACGCCCTGCGGGAGCGCATCGAGGCCCAGGGCATGACCATCCGCGACGTGGCCGACCAGGCCGGCGTCCACGAGAACAGCATCTACAACCTGATGTCCGGGCAGAGCTGGCCGAAGGAGGCCACCCGCAACCGGATCGAGGACGCGGTGCGCTGGCGCCGGGGGACGTTGCACGAGTTGGCGTACGGCGACGAGCCGGAGACGGCCGACACCCGGACCTACGCCGGCTTCACGGTGGCGCTGCTGCCGGGCTGGGACGCGGACTTCGACGAGTTCCAGATCGCTGAGGTCAAGGCCCGGGTGGCCGGCTACGCGTACAAGGTGATCCGCGAGGTGCGCGCGTTCTCCGGCCTGCCGGGGCTCGTCGAGGCGACCGAGTCCAGCCTCCTGGACCTCACCAGGCCGGACCTCGACCGAACGCCTTCGCCTCCTGCTGGGCCTGATGCTGCGCCCTGACGCCGGGCAGGATCACCTGGCCGAGCCACCAGACGCCGCCCGCGCACACCAGGTACCACAGGGCCATGAGCACGTTGGTGGCCTCCTTGGCCGCGAACCAGGCACCGACATCTAACAGGCCGGTGACGAAGGCGATCCGCGCGACCCACAGCATGACCAGCAGTTGCCGCAGCTTGCTCCAGCGCTTGACGAACAGGCCCGCCAGGCCCAGCCAGGGCAGCAGGGCGTGGAACCAGATCAGCGCGACGATGGGACTCATGGGGCCCAGCTCCTCACGACGGCGTTGAGCCGCAGCAACAGGTAGCAGCCGAAGATGATGAACAGCGACAGGGCCGGCGCGGTGAGCCGGCCGAGATAGATCCCCAACACCGTCAGGAACCCTGCGGCGACCATCGTGGTGACGGTGGCCATGCGCGCGATCCCGAGCAGCTCCAGCGGCTCCGGCCGGGCGATGCGGGCCCAGACCAGGATCGCGACGTTGATGACGACCCAGCCCACGGCCAGTCCGATCACGGCACCCAGCATGCCGGCCACCTTACGCCGTGTATTCACCTCGTCACAGGAACGTGGCCGTGCCCACCAGGGGGATGGCTGGCCGCAGATGGCGGACCTACCGTTGATCTCGCCGCACCGGTCCCTACACCCCCGTCACCGGTGCCGGCCCCGGAAGTACCCGGGGCTTCCCCCGTCACCCGGGCAACCCGGCTGGAGGAGGCGGGTGGGGTCCTCGTCGCGGCCCCACCCGCGCTCAGAGGGTCCGCAGGAACCGATTCAGCAGCCAGGCCGTGAAGTGCCGGCCCCGGCTGTCGAGCAGGTCGATGACGTTGGTGACCCACACGCGCTGCACCGCCCGGCCGACCTGCTCCGGGGTGATCTCGTGCCGCTGCATGACGTGCTGGATCTCGGCGTCGGACATCTTCCGGAACGCCTGCTCGACCTCCCGTTCCTCCTGGTTCACGACCCGCCGTTCAGCTCGCGCAGGCGCCGCTCGAACTCGGCGCTGATCCGTCGGTACTCCCGGCGCTGGGCCAGATTGATGGCGATCCCGATCCAGCCGAGCCCGATGATCAGCGCGAGCCACGCGACCCACTGGAGGTCGGTCGGGACCAGGTGCACGACCAGGGTGGAGTACAACGTTCCGAGCACCAGACCGGCGACGCTGGGCGTCAGGATCTTCGTCGCGATGCTCTGCCGGCAGTACCAGTCCATGTACGCGTTCCAGAGCCTGTGCACGGACACGAGGCTACCGCCGGGGTTGGTACGGGTTGCCCAGATTCGCGACGACGCTGCCGCTGCGGGTGATGGCCGCGCAGACCAGGCACAGCTTGGTCACCTCGACACCTTGCCGACCGGCGGCTTCCAGTGCCTCCTGCTGGCGGGGGCCGACGATGATCTGGATGGCGCACTCGTCACAGGTCGCGTAGACGCTGCCGGGGTAGAACGGCGGCGCGGGGAGCCCGCTGGCCTTGATGCCGTTCCAGATCGACAACCGCGGCCCGCCGTACTGGTTGGGGTCAACGGGCGCGCATCCGATGGCGGCGGGGAGGCTCAGATCCGTCATGTATCCGAACGTAGCGCCTTGCGATCAACAGACCACACAGTGTCAAGTGTGACGTTGTTGGCTGAGCCGGGGAGATCACCCGCGCGGGCTACCGACACACCGGCATGCCTGCTTCGCAGTGGTCCTGGCCGGCCTCGAAGGTCGTGAAGGTCATCGACGGCGACACGGTCGACGTGCTGGTCACCCGCGACCTGGGGTTCGGCGGTGCGGCGACGTTCCCCATCCGGCTGCGGCTCAACCGCATCAACACCGCGAAGGTCACCTCCGCCAAGGGCCGGGCCGCCCGGGACCGTGTGGCGGAGCTGCTGGCCTCCAACGTGGTCGACCTGGTGACGGTCAAGCCGTACAAGTTCGGCGGCCCCGAGGACCAGCGCGGGGAGTACATGGCAGAGGTGACCCTGCCCGACGGACGCAACCTGTCCGACGTATTGGTCCAGGAGAAGCTGGCGACGAGCTGGAACGGTCAGGGCGCACGGCCGGACGACTCCTAGCTCCCGAGCGCGACCCGCAGCAACGCCGAGGAGGCCGGCGCTTCGTCGGAATCCTGGATCCGCTTGGCCGCGACGGCCAGCTTCTCGCGCTCGGTCGGGCTGAGCCCGGCCACGTAGGTCCCGACCAGCTCCTCCAGGCCGGGCCGCTCGTCCCTGGCACCCATCAGGGCCGCGGTGATCTGGTCGAACCGCTTGTAGATCTGCGCACGGGCGCGCTGGATGTCCTCGGCCAGGGCCTGACCGCTCTCCCGGGTGGCCTCCTCCAGCCAGGTGATCACCCGCTCCTTGATGCCGGCCCTGGCCTCCTCCAGCTCGCGCCGGACCTCGCTGCGCAGCTCCTCCAGCGCCTTCCGCTCGGCCTTGAGATCCTTGATGGCCTCGTTGGCCGCCCGGGTGGCCTCGCGCAGCTCCTCCGCGGTGCTGGGTGGCCTCTGCCCCTTGCTGCTGCCCACGTCTCCTCCTCACCACGCCGACGGCCGTCAGCGACACGAGGTTGAGGTTAGCTGAACGTGGTTGGGCAACTACACTCCGACGGATGACGTCGCGACACCGGCCGACCCACTGCCACGCGTGCGGGTACAAGGTCGACGCCGCCGACATGGTCAGCGGGGAGCGTGCGAAACCCCGGGACGGCGACGTCGCGATGTGCTTCAAGTGCGCCGAGCCGGGCGTCTACCAGAACGGGATCCCGCGCGCACCCACGGAGGAGGAGCGGGCGCAGTTCGAGGGCGACCCCCGGTTGGCCGAGATGCAGAAGGTCATCCGAGCGTTCTGGGCCGTGAGGAAGGTGACGGACTTCGACCAATGCCTGACCTGGCTGGCCGACCTGATCTACGAGTTCTGGGGCCTCATCCCGTCCTTGGCTGATGAGAGCTGAACTGCTAGCGTCAATTCCGGCCGGCGCCGCCCTTCTTCCTCGCTTCGGCGGGGCTCCGTCGAGGCTCTCACGCTTCGCGAAACTTTGCGGCGCCGGCCGCCAACGTCTCTCAGGCCAGGTGGTCGAACTCCCCGGCCTTGGCCCCGGCCAGCCAGGCCGCGAACTCCGCCCGGTTGAAGGTCAGGGTCGGCCCCTGCTTGTCCTTGCTGTCGCGCACCTCGACCTGGCCGTGGGAGGTGCGCATCTCGACGCAGTTGCCGTTGCCGCCGCTGGCTCGGGCCTTGATCCAGGGCGTGGTGTCGGGGGAGGCGGTCATTGCAGGTACTCCTCGATTCGTTGGGCCTGTTGCCGGATCGCGGCGAACATCTCGTGATAGTCCGTCAACGACTCGTCCCGGGTGATGAGACGACCTCCGGCTCGGGTCTCCAGGTACACCACGTCGGGATGGTCGGCGTTGACGAACTGGAGGACGGTGAATGCCCCCTGCATGGCTGCGTGGGCACCCGCCGTCCAGGGTAGTACCGCCAGCTCGACATGGTCCTCGCCCGCGACGCGCAGCAGGTGCGCGCACTGGGCCGCCATGACGGCGGAGGAGCCCACCTCGCGGGTCAGGACGGCGGCATCCATGACGATGGCCAGCCGCACCGGGGCGGGCCGGTCGAGGGCCGCTCGCTGGCGCTGGCGGCGCAGCTCGACGATCCGCTCAACGGCGTCCGGCTCCAGCCCGTGGGCCGTGGCCACCGCGCGGGTGTAGTCGGGCGTCTGGAGCAGCCCCGGGACCAGCAGCGCCTCGAACGCCTGCATCCCGTCGGCCGCCGCCTCCAGCTCGACGTAGGTGGCGAACGCGGGCGGGATGACGTCGTGGTAGTCCTCCCACCAACCCACCTGGCTGGTGTTGCGGGCCATCGCCACCAGAGCGTCCATCGTCTCCTCGTCGGTGCGGTACAGCAGGCACAGGGCCTGCACGTCCGGCACCCGCACGGCGGTCTGGCCGGACTCGATCCGCGCCAGCTTGGCCTTGGAGCAGATCCCGGCCGTGACGACGTCGCCCACGGTCTTCCGCGCGTCGTTGCGGAGCTGCTTGAGTCGGCGGCCGAGGGAACGGCGCACAACGACTGTTCCGGTCGTCATAGGGGCAGTCTCCACGTAGGGAGTATCTCAGAGCGAGAGTCTCATCCAGGGACCCTCCGGGTGAGACGTTGTGACAGCACTGTACGTCGCAGCAGGCTGCGTTGCGTGACACGACACAGGTCGCTTCAAGCGCAGACGTGGATCTGGACCGGACGGGTCGAGTTCGTCGCGCAGAGCGCCCGGGGCGGCCGGGACCGCAGCATCGAGCTGATGGTCCGCCTCGACCTGGTCGAGCTGCTGGTCGACGGCCGCTCCCGGGGGTTCCTCGACCGCGACGCCCTGCGCCTGTGGCTGGCCCGGCCCGCCGGTCAGCTCGACTTCGACGACGCCCACCTCACCATCGCCACCGGGGGTCTTGGCCTGGTCCTGGTGGTCGGGGAGACCGTCCTGCCGCTACCCATCCGCATCGAGCAGCGCCTGCACGAGGTCGCCTAGAGCTGCCGGCCCGACCGCGCCGGGGGCCATCTGGTGCGGCGGGCCGGCGTCCAAACACCAGCAGCCCCCCGGCGCCAGGTCGAGGGGCTGATGGTGTCCAGGCCGATGGACGACCCGAGCATAACCTGTGACGACATGAACACGCTCTGTCAGCTAGCGTGGCGTCGTGAGTGTCGAGGAGCTGACCAACGACCCGGAGTTCTTCCAGGGCGACCCGAACCGACCCCTGCTGATGGACATGGACGGGCGGCCGATGGGGCTGCGCGACTGGGCGAAGGCGTACGAGGACACCGAGGGCCGGACGCTCAAGGTGACCCCGGCCGGGGACGGTGAGGTCCGCACCGTCTGGCACGGGATCCCCGGCGGCGACTTCATGTGCCTGGGCTCCGACAACCCGGAGATCTTCGGCAGCGTCATCATCACGCCGGCCGCCGACGGTCACCTCAGCACGTACGGCAAGGAGATCCTCACGGGCACCAGGGAAGCGGCGTTGGAGGCCCACGAGCTGCTGGTAACCGAACTTAGGCAGGAGGTAGGTCCATCGTGACCGCGTCAACGGCCGTCAGCGTGGCACAGCTCGACGAGATGCTCGGAGCGCCCGCAGACTGCGAGCTGCCCACGCTGGAGCCCACGCACCCCGGCTGCACCGCCATCTGCGGCCTGCCGGCCGTGGGCCGCTGGCTCAGCCGGCACCAGGGCGACGAGATGGAGCTGTGGGTCTGCCAGGCGCACGAGGCGCTGATCCTCAACGGGAAGCTCGACTTCTGCGGGGACGGCCACATGGTTCTCTGGACGCCGGCATGAACGAGGAGCAGCCCCCGCCGCCGTCGTTCACCTGCCCGCAGTGCAACGCGACCTCCTACAGCCGCAGGGACATCGAGGAGGGCTACTGCGGACGATGCCACGACTGGACCGGCCGATAGCCGACGACGGCAGGGAGTGCTGGCGCACCGTCACCCTCGTCGGGACCGCGGAGCGCATCGAGCTGCGGTTCCTGTCCCGCGGCACGGCTGTGCTGAACCTGCACCTGCGCACCGACCACGGTGCGCAGGTCGAGGTCGAGGTGTTCGGGTTGCAGGCCACCAACGGCGCGATGTCCCTAGAGACCGGCGAACGTGTCATCGCGTGCGGCCGGCTCTACGGCCGACGCCGGATCACGTTGCGGGCGTTCGAGATTGCGCTCGCCGTGCGCGGCAGTGACGTTCACAGATCCTGATCCACGGACCCGGCGCGGTCCAGTAGAACGAGACCTCCGGCCAGGCCCACTCGAACCGGTGCGTCTTCGCGGCCCAGTGCGCCAGGGAGTCCAGCGGGCACCAGATCGTCCACCGGCACCTCTCGTGCCGGCTCACTCCACCTGCTCGATCAGGCCGGACTCGAAGCCGGTGGCCACCACCCGCAGCAGGTGCGCGACCTGCGCGACCGAGCGCCTGCCGTCGGACCAGACCAGCACCTTGCCGTTCTCCAAGAACTGGAGCTGGAGCACGCAGTCGTCCGGCCGGGCCGGGGGAGTGCTCGCCTGGCGCTGGTCCCGCATCCGGTTGGCGATGGCCTCGCTCAGCGGCGGCTGGTCCCGCTCCTGCTGCATCACGGTTTCCAAGACCGTGGACAGGGTGCAGTCCATGGCGAACCCGTGCTCTGCGGCCATGACGATCGTGCCGTCGCGGTGCTCCAGCGTGAAGTCGACCCCGCGCCGGATCAGCTCCTCCAGCTCGTTCACACCTCACCCCGCTTCTGGGCCTTCTTGAGCGCCCGGCGGGCCTCGCGGTTCATCCCCATCTGCGCGTGCAGCGCGGCCAGGTCACCGCGCTCGCCGGTCATCTCGATCGACGGGGCGTCGCAGCCGGACTCCCAGCGCGTCGCCGCGGGCTCCGGGGGGTTCGTCAGGCGCCACCGGCAGCCGGGCTTGTCGTCGGTCAGGGTGACCTGCTGGCCGCACTTGCACAGCCCGCCCTCCAGCAGCCGCTCGGCCAGGGCCCGCGCCGCCCCGCCGGGCAGCCGGTGCTCGCCGCTGTCGAAGGTGTGCTCGTTGTACCGGGCCTTGGCGTACCAGCCGGCCTCCTCGATCGGCACGTCCTCGCGGAGGAACCCGATCTCGAAGTCCTTCGCGCCGCAGCGCCCGATGAGGTCGGCGCACGCGACGACCATCGCTTCCTCGTTCCGATCCATCGCAGGCATGGGTTGACTCTACGCACTCAGGCGGTCACAACCTGCGCTAGGCTGCTGAACGCGCGGCCCGGCGACACCGGTGCCTCCCCCGTCACCGGTGTGCGATCACCCGCCGGGCCGCGCCTACCAGCTCCGGACGAAGGCCCAGTAGCCGTACACGCCGATCAGGAACGCGAAGACCGGCAGCGCGCAGGCCACGGTGACCCAGTCCCAGACGCTCCTGGCCTTGTCGCACAGGTTCCAGGCACCGACGAGCCATGTGAGCGTGCACACGGCGCACGCACCCCGCATGAAGACCTCCGCCCAGCCCACACTGACGGCCGTCGGTGTGGTCAGAAGGCGATCTCAGCCAGCACGGCCCCGGCCAGCCCCGGGGGCACGGCGTTGCCGATCTGCTCGTAGATCTTGGTCTTGGAGCCCTTCCACCGGTGCCCGGCCGGGAACGACTGGAGCACCGCCGCCTGGTCCGGCTCGACCCTGACCCCGTCCGCGCGGGGGTCCTGCGCGGTCTCCTCCGGCATCCACTCGACCTTGTTCGAGCGGGCCGAGAACTTCACCGTCGGCGCGGGCTCGTCCAGCCCCCGGCGGGCCGCGTGGGCCTGGTTGGAGGCCCGGTAGACCGTCGGGGCACCCCGCCACGGGAAGTCGGCCGGGAAGGACTGGAGCGCCGCCGCCTCCTCGATCGTGACCCGCACCGTGCCTTCGTCGAAGTGCTTCGTGGTCGGCTTCCCGCAGCAGTCCACCGTCATGCACTTGTGCCCCGGCTGCCCGATCCGGGGGTCGGCCGCGACCGTCGTGGCGGGCCGCTCGAACGTCCAGTCCGGCTCCCACCGCACCGAGGCCATGTCGTTGCCGAAGGCCACCGTCGGCGCGGGCTCCTGCGCCTTCCTGCGGGTCGCGTTGGGCATCGTGGAGGAGACGTAGACCTTGTTCCGGGCGAACTTGCTGGTGACCACCGCAGCCGGCTCCTGCGAGGTCCGCTCGCCGCGGTTGGCCGGGTCCCCGCCGGTGCCGTAGTTGCTCACCACCACCCGCGCCTCGGCCCAGCCCAGCGCCTGCGCCATCGACACCCACGGCAGCAGCCGCTGGTCGCCCTCGTGCTGCGCCACGCCCTTGCGGTAGGCCCGGTGGGTGGGTGCCGGTAGCGCTACCGGGCGGTCGATCCGTGCGACCAGGAAGGCACGCTTGCGGGTCTGCGGGACCCCGAACTGCTCGCTGCTCAGCCGCCCGGTGGTGACGGCGTACCCCTCGTCCTCCAGGACCCGCTCCATCAGCTCCCAGACCGGCAGCACGGTGGGCACCTGCT
>JACCDR010238791.1_pt1 | contig 35885 bp, 38 predicted proteins | sample 7446431 | NCBI WGS metagenome assembly JACCDR01 (sample SAMN15323443, study PRJNA562643) | freshwater metagenome | isolation source: river surface water | place: USA:Blue River Watershed | collected 2017-08-17 | reverse complement strand
GAAGCGCCCCGATGGGTCGGTCATCCTGAGCGGGTGGCCGAAGGCAACGGGGCGCGTCGTGGCGCTCACGGACGGGCCAGTGGCGAAGCTGCGAGAGGCGGCTTACCGGCTGTGTCACGACCTCGCGACGCACCACGACCGAAAGCCCGCGTTCCTGTCGCTGCGCACCGCGCCGAACGACTGGAAGGCCGGCTGGGAGCAGTGCATCGCGGCGATGAATCGGGGCGCCGACGTGCTGGTCATCGACGACGTGTGGGCGAAGCACGAGCGCCCCCGGCTGAGGTTTCTTGCGGAGCTTCTGGTCGCTCGCCACGGGCGGTCGCTGATTTACGTCGGGGATGCGCCGGTCTCGAAGCCGGGCGAGCAGGACGAGTGGGCCGCGTTCACGGAGTTGTTCAAGCGGGATGACGGCGTGAGCGTGGCGGTGGGGCGGTAGGACAGCAATCGACGTGGCTTCGGCCAGGGGGCGAGGGATGAAGCAGGTTTACGAGGCAGCGATGCGCGTGCATCGAACGCAGGAGCGGATTCGGGAGCTTCGGGAGTCGCTGGAGCAATGCGAGCCGGTGAAGGCGTGGCGGGACGCGGAAGAGGCGTTGACGCTGGAGCAGCGCGAGGCCGGGGTCACGATGACGCCGGAGCCGCAGTTCTGCGCGAAGCGGGAACCGCTACGGGCGCTGGTGCAGCGCTACGGCGGCATGGGCGCCCACGACTACGAGGATTTGGTCTGCCTGCACCCTGACGAAGTTCCGGCGTTCATCGCAGTGCACTGGTGCGCGGCGTGCCAACGGAACTCGCCCAAGGTGGTCGAGATTCGGGCGCTGAATCGGGCGCTTGGCTCGTACCGAGGCACGCTGACGAAGGCGTGTCGGAAGGCGGCGAAAGGGGGTGAAGGGTGACACGGTTCCAGACGTACCAATGGGCGGTGATCGCGCTTGAGGGAGCCCGAGAGCGGGGATTCGCCACCGATGCCTATGAGGGCAAGCGTTCGCGGCGGTGGAGCCTGCTGAGCGCGGAGGAGCAGGAGGCGGCGCGGCGATGGAACGAGGAGCGGAATCGGGCGCGCGGGTTTGGTGGACAATCAAGCCCAGATTGTGAGGCTGGCGTGGACAATCGGGCGCGGGCTCGGCAAGGCGTCTGCGAGCCACGCTGAGGCGCGGTGAGAGTTTTGGGCTACCACCCTAGCGGGCAGGTTGCTTGCGGGGCTTCTACGCACGCCGGAGACGGCTGGAAACGCAATGGATGGGAGGGGGAAACGATGAGGCTAGTGATTGAGCGAGAAGGCGGATTCGACGTCATCGAGGACAGCGACGCCATCACGAAGATCGACGTCCAGAACTACGGGGTGAAGGTCTCGTTTCTGGACGACACGGGCGGCGAGTGGTCGGAGGTGTACCCGGTCGCAGACCACGCGGCGGCGTGCCGGCTGTCGGCGGCGATTGCGGTGAGGTGCGGGGTGCTGGTGGAGGCGTTGGCGGAGCAGCCGGGAGTCGTGACGGAGTCGGTGATGTTCGACGGGGGCGAGGTCATCACGCCGCCGCCGAATCCGCGATGGGAGGGTGGGAAGCGGAGCCAGTGGGCGCAGGGCGAACCACCGAAAGATGGCCGGTGGTACGTCGTGGCGCTGCACCGAGAGGGCAACGGGTACGGAACGCCGCCGTCGCTTGCGGCGTGGTACGGCGGGCGGTGGCTGCGGTGCGATGCCGAGCCCGAGACGGCGGTTGCGTGGTATCTGCCGACGGCGGTGCCGGGGGTGCCGGTGGGCTAGGGTGCCGGTGCCATCGGGGGCGTGAGAAAAAGCGAAGGACAAGCAAAAAAAGACTTGCGCAGTGAGTTGAGGGGCGGCATAGTCAGGACATCAACCAAGACGGGCTGAGCGCCCGGAGGAAAACTGACAATGACATACCAAATCTCTGACCGACGCGCGTATCTTCGGATCAAGGTCTGCAATGTTCGCCCCGACATGGGCGACGCAGAGCCGACTGTCGCGACGGTGAAGGCAAAGATGGAGTCTGAGTACGGCGGCGTCTGGCACGTGTCGGAGTGCTATGGCAACAAGCGCCAGTTTTTCCACGGTTACGATTGGACGTGCGACGCGACCAAGGTTGCGTGACGCACCGGCCCCACGGGGCCAGCCCCTCCTACCGGCCGCCTGCACGCGGCGAGGGGCGCACACCGCACGGAGCGGTGACTGAGGGCCGGTTGTTGGGCTGAGCGCCCGGGAGAAAGCAATGCAAGTAGCTTGTGACACCATTGAGTTTGTGGCGGTGTGGAAGTCGGGGACCATCGACGAGTGCTGCGCCATGTGCGTTGACATCGCTCGGGACAACCCGCACGTCGAGGAAGTGCGGCCCGTGCCGACCTGCACCGGAATCTGCGAGTGGTGCGAAGCTGACGCTGAGTTTGGGGGTGGTGATGACGCCGACTGAGCGCATCGCCCACGCCCTGGCCACCTACCCCGGCACCATCCGGGAGGTGGTCGGGGCAAGTGGTGTCTCAAAGTCCCGGCTCCGGACGTGGGCTGGGTTGGAGAGGGGGAACTACCTGCCGCCAAACGCTTCCGACGCCGAGTGCGTTGTTGAGGCGGTGCGGTCCCTGCTGCACGCTGCCCTTGCCAAGCTCGACGCGTGAGCGCACCGTGAGGCCATGCCAAGCCTCATCGCGCCGCTCCAGTCCGTCACCGCGTTCGGCTCGAATGAGGTGTACTGCCACCGAGGCTACGCCTACACGGCATTCGTCAAGGCGACGGTCAACACAGGCGTCACGGTGGACGTGCTCCTCACCGTGCCGGCGAACCTCCACGTACACGCGCAGCCGGTCTTTTTCGCGGACTCGCTCGCGGACGTCGTGATTCTGGAGGGCGTCACCTTCGTCTCGGGCGGCTCCGACTTCACCCCGGTGAACAAAAACCGCAACTCGTCACTGGCCTCGGCTGTCACCGCCAAGGTCGGCACCATCTCGGTCACGGGTGGCACCACCATCTGGCAAGAGCACCTTGGCACGTCGAAGAACTCGGGTGGCGCGGCGGTCACGGAGTTCGAGTGGGACCTCAAGTTCAGCACCTCGACCCTGTTCCGCATCACGTCGGCGGCGAACTCGAACATCATCACGCTCGCGGTTCCGTGGACCGAGCCCCCGTGATTGTCCACGAGCGGCGCACAATGGCGACTTGCCCTTGACCCGTGCGCCCTCGCCGTCCATGCTACCGGCGCGGCCAGTGCCGCAGAGGGCAAGCCATGGCGACGGCGCGAAACTACTGGAACGACACAAGCTCACCGGGCGCTCCGATTTCGTGCAACGGGGCCGGCCCGTACTCGCTGAGCGGCGCTGAAGCCGTCGCCGCGCTCGGCCTCGCCCCCGGAACCCCCATCCGGTACAACGCCAAGGACCCGTTCGGCGGGTACAACCAAGTCGCGGTGGTGGTTCGGGGTCTTGGCGGCGGTCGGACGTGGGGGCTAGAGGCCAACGTCGGCGGCGCGTGGATCGAACTCGATTCGGGTCTTGTCACGGACGTGACCCTTGTGGTTCACGGCGTCGGCCCGCAGGTCGGCGTTCACGAGTCGGCCACCCCGAGCTTCCGGCAGCTTCCCGCGTTCCGTGCGACCGACTACCGCGTGACCCTCTCGGCGTCAGACTCGACGGGCAAGATCTACTTCGTCGCTGAGTCGTTCCCGCAATGAGCTTTCCTCCGCGCTGCCGGTGCCCCAATTGGCACCCCACGTTCGTCGTGGACGACCGGCCGACCCCGGTGGCTGAGGACTGCCCCATTCACGGGAAGGCGCTCCGTAAGCGCAGCACCGACGACTGGACCCCGTTTCTGGGCGTGACGTCGCCAAATCAGACCGAATCGAGCCAAAAGGTGGGCGTGACGCCCATTCACTGACCGCGCGGCAACGAACCGCGCACGAAGCGGAGCCTATGACCACCCAAGCCCCCGACATCCTCCGCAACGGCTCCAAAGGCCCCCGCGTCAAGGCGCTGCAACTCGCCCTGATGCGCGCGGGCTTCTCGCTCCCCCGCTTCGGCGCGGACGGAGACCTCGGTTTCGAGACCCTCGACGCCGCCGAAGCCTTCGCAGACGACGACACGCGGGACAACACCCCCGGCGACACCATCCCGCTCGACCTCGAAGCGCGCATCCTCGCCGCGCCCGCCGCCGTCTTCGCGAACCCCACGGGAGGCACGCTCACCGAGGTCGCCCCCGGCGTCATCGACGCGCGGCGCATGTACTCGGGCAAGAGCTTCCCGACGCGCAACCCGTGGGCGAGCATCGACACCATCTGCCTGCACCAAATGGCCGTGGACGCGCGCTCGGACTGGACGCGGTGGCGGAAGCTGGCGATTCACTTCGCCGTGTGCCGAGAGGGGCCGACCGCGTGGCTCAACAGCCTCGATAGGCGCGTGGCGCACGGGCACGGCTGGAACTCCCGGAGCGTCGGCTTCGAGATTGAGGGCCACTTCGCGGGCGTCGCGAACGACCCCAAAACGCACTGGACTCCCGAAGACGCGAAGGGCTCGCGGCTCATCCCGCAGACGCTCACGCCGTCGCAAGTCTCGGGCGCGCTCGCTGCCATTGCATTCGTCGCCGACGAGGTCAAGCGCAACGGCGGGGCCATCAAGTACGTCGGCGCGCACCGGCAGAGCTACGGGCGCAAGACCTCGGACCCCGGCGAACTCATCTGGAAGTTCATCGCATTGCCGGCCATGCGGGCGCATGGGCTGACCACGGCGCCGACGCTGGGTCATCCGAAGTTTCCGGGGCGTCCGATTCCTGAGGCGTGGGACCCGGGGCAGAAGGGGGTCAAGTACTGATGAACCCCGAATCCCGCCCCATCCGCTACCGCCGCAAGCCACTCGGCACCGTGCGTCCGGTCCCGCTCGCGAAGCTCGACCTCGCCGCCGCGCCGCACCCGGATTGGTTGCGCGGGCTCCCGATGCCGTGCGATCAGCCGTGGTGCCTGTGTGCTCACTTCGTTGTTGGAGAGGCGTGACGTGAACCTGAGAATCGACCTAACCCCCGCCGACCGCGCCTGCCCCGACTGCGGCGAGAAGGCTCACCGCGCGCTCGACGCCATGCTCTTTGCCGAACTCGGCCAGGGGCTCGCGAAGGGCGGCGAGGTGGACGCGCTGCAAAAGCTGGAGGCGATTGTTCAGCGGGGGGTGGATGAAAGGCTGAGGAAGCTCGCAAAGAGCTTGGGGAGGACGTGAGATGGTGACGACGCACAACCTACACAACCCGGTCCCACCAGGGCCGCGCGACTTCTTCGCGGAGATGTCCGCGCAGGAGTACGCCATCAAGTCGAAGATGCACGAGCGCGCAATCAGCACCACTGAGGCCGCAAAGCAACTCAATGCGCTAGGTGGCAAGGGGTGGTGGTCTCCCGGCTCATGCGGGGGATTGAGTTGGACCATCGGCGGCAACCCGCTCGGCCCGCTGTGCTGCGCGTGCGGTGACACCAGTTTCGTGAGGCGACTCGGGACGGCTAGCGCTGAGTGTCGTGTGTGCCCCAAGGGCAACGACCTCGCCGCCATCATTTCCCATCGGCGCGAGGCAATGAAGCTGTGGGAGGGCGCTGAGAAGAAGACCGCTCCGACGCCTCGCGACGACTACCACGATGTCACCATTGTGAGTTGTGGTGGCACGACAACGGTGCGACCGGGTGACGTGATGCCGACGCTCACGGGCGAGCGGATTCGGTGCATCGAGGCGTCTACGGAGTTCTACAACTCGCCCGCGTTCAACCGGCTCAGGTCACAACTCACCCGCGACGCGAAGCTCATCACGCGCCCGCGACCGGGGGCGAAAGAGGAGCCAGTCCCGGCGTCCAAGACCGTGCAAGGCGAGCGCGTGACCGTCCGTGTTGACGGCGTGCCGGTGGGCTACGCGACGGGAATCAGCTTCAGCACGGTCCCGAGCAAGTCCGCGCCCGACGAAATCGACATGACAGCACCGCGCCGGTTCGGCTTCACCGCGACCGCCGCGCAGCCCAAGCCCGACGGCGCTGCCACCCCCGCACCCATGGCACTCCGCCACGCCCGCATGAACGTCAAAGACCTCCGCAAGAAGCTCGACGACGCGCGGCGGGAGCTTCGGTATCAGCGGGCTATCGCGCCGGAAGGGACGAAGCGGGTCGATGGCTTTGTCTCGGGGGTGAAGGGACGGAAGACGCCACACGACGGCGCCATGCACGTCTACTTCGACGGCAAGCGGGCACGCCGCGTCATGGAAGCGCACTCCGGGGCCGAAGGGTTCATCATCGTCTGCGAGGATGGCAATCCCGACGCGCGCCGCATGAAGACCGGCATCGTCCACGTCTTCGAGCTCACCGGGGCGGCACCCGCGCTCCCGGATAGCCTGGAGTTCGCCCCGTGAACTTCGCCACCGCCCTAGCCCGCGTGAAGAGCGCCGCCGCCGACGCAGACCGCGCACTCGTGCCAGGGCTCGCCGCGCTCACCATCCCCGGGCTCAAGATTGACCCCTGGCTCGCGGCCATCATCATCGGGTGGCTAATGGCAGAGCACCCGAGCGAAGACCCCGAAGAGGACCGCCGCCGCTCGCTCAAAGACTGGACCCCGCGCATCAAGGCGCAGCTCGACGAGTGGCGCAAGGACGCAAAGAACGAGCCGCCCCCGCCCATCGGCACCACTCCGAAGGCCGGCGAGGTCACGGCGACGGGCGCGGTATCAACCGCCATCACCCCGCTCGGCACGCTGCCCACGACGGCACTCCCGCCGCCGCCCCCGTCTGCGGTGCCGACCTACACGGTCCCGCAACTCCCCGGCGTCATCGACCCCGAGGTCATCACGTCGCGACTGCCGACGAAGCCAGCGCCCCCGGCCCCTCCGGTGGACGCGCACGTCACGGGTACGCTCATCCCCGCGCCGCCACCGGGCATGCCCGAGCCGCTCCGAGAGGCGTGGATTCAGGCCAAGGTGCGGGCCGGTGAGTACGCCCGTGGTCTCGGCTCCGTCATCCGGCAGTGGCCCAACGACGTCGAGAAGGAAGTTTGGGCCGGCGAGCGCATCACGACGGAAGTGGACGCCGAGACGAGGCGCGCGAAGCGGCAAGCCATCCGCGACCTGACCGCGCAAGCCGTCGAGAAGCGGTGGACGCCCGAGAAGTTGGCGAGCGAGCTGGGCCACAAGACGCAGGAGTGGTCGCGCAACTGGAACCGCATCGCGGCGACCGAACTTCAAAACGCGCACAACGAAGGCGTCGCCATTGCGGCCCTACGAGCGGACGGGACGGAGGCGCGTGTTGCTCGAATCCCGGAGTCGAACGCGTGCGCGGACTGCAAGCGCCTGTTCCTCGACGGCGAGGGTAAGCCCATCATCTGGCCGTTGACCGAACTCCTCGCCAACGGCACGAACGTCGGGAAGCCTCGCGCTGACTGGCTCCCCGTTTTGACGGCGGTCCACCCGAACTGCTTTGAGCCCGGCACCGAGGTTGCTCTCCGTAGAGGCCCCACTCCGCTTCGGGACGTCGTTCCGGGAGACGAGTTGGTTGGAGCGGGGCGCGTGCTCGCGGTGTGGACGTCTCTATATCAGGGGGAGTTGCTGAGATTCAGCGATGGGCCGCGAATCGTAGTAGCGACGGGACAGCACCTCTTCGCATCGCGGGAAGGATGGATTCCGGCGAAGCTCATCAACGAGCGCAACGATCTGGTCCGCGTACCAGTCGATGGGAACGGGGCGCTGGGTGTTGATGCCCACGCGGACGATATGCCACCCGAGCGGCAACAGACTCGCCCGCTTGCGCGCATCGGCATCGGCTTTCTTGGGGGACGAGTGCCAGTTGCCTCCGTCCACTTCGACGGCCAGCTTTACGTCGGTCAATGCCAAGTCGACCAGCATCCTGCCGACCTGAAAGCCTGGGCTGAGTTGGAGTCCGCGCTGTTCGAGTGCGCGCAGAACCTGCTCCTCGTTCTTCGAGCGAATCTTGCCGGCTTCGCGGGCGACCCTTCGGATGACCTCCTCATCGGGGACGGATCGGCCTCTGACAGCATCGTGAGCGGCGCGCGTGATGGCTTGACGGTACTCTGGCGTCGACTTAGCCATGCGGATCTTCATGGTCTCGGACTGACCAGTCTGGACACGGCCGGAGGCTCGGATCAGCCGAACGATCACCGACCGGCTCACGCCGAACGCCTTAGCTATTCTGAGCACCGTTTCGCCATCGTCGAAGTGCCTTCGGACAACCTCCTCAGCGCTGATGCGGGTAATCACGCGACTGGATTGGCCGTCGGCCCTGACGATGGGGGTGAATCCGGCTTTCACGAGATGGCGCTGGACAGTGGACGGGGTCACGCCGACGCGGACGGAAACTTCGTAGAGGCTAAGTCCTTGTTCAAAGTGAAGGTTGACGAGTTCGGTGATGTTGATGGGGTTCTTCAGTCGCATTACGGCAGTATAGCCGATGCTGAGTTATTCACAACGACAGTTCCGGTTCAGGTGGTCACGCTGACTACAGAAACGGGATGGTTCCCGCTCGCCAGCGGTCTCGTGGCAAAAAACTGCCGCTGCGGCACGATGGCCGTACCCCCCGAAATGACCCTCAATCGCAAAGGCTGGCTCGTACCCGAATGACCCCACTACGTCGCCCCTACCGCGCCCCTGCGGCCCCGTCCTCCACGGCCATCATGTGCCAGAGCTGCAAGAGCCCCCTGGGCGAGCTTCGGACGTCGGGCGTGACGAAGATCCCCCGGCCCGTGTTCGTCCGCGCCGACGGGCTGCTTCAGTGCCAGTGCCCCGGGTGTGATACCGACATCGTGCTCCCCTACGAGCGCCGGCATGGGTGACGCTCGTATCGACGCGTCGGCTTACGCGGTCATGGCGGGCGGCGTTCACGTCTCGACGGTGGTCGACGTGGGCGGCCAGAAGACGATCATCTTGGAGTGGCCCAACATGCAACCGTGGTTTCCGGGCGCATGGGGCACCGACGGAATGGGCAGCGCCGTGTGCCGATTCGGAGACGTGCTCCTCACCGTGACCCCGACGAAAGCCGGCCCCTTCGACTGCACGCTTGTCGGAACCGTGCGTCATCGGCACTATGACGTGCGATTCTCGGCCCCCACGCTCGACGCGGCGGGGCGTCACTTCCGCGAGGTACTCCTGTGAGCTTTCTCCGAGTCCTGACCCAAGGCGGCGCCGCGCTCGCCAAAGCGGACGCGGTGGAGCCCCCGCAGGCGGTCAACTTCGACCCGTACATCAACACCTACGCGCAGAACGAGTACCGGACGAAGATTCACCCCGGCACGCTCGCGCAGACCTACGAGCAGCTTGAGTGGTGGTCGCGGCAGCCGGTGATTCAGCTCCCGCCCATCATCCAGCGGCGCGCGGTGTGCGACTTCTGCAAGGCGTCGGACACCGATTGGAAGCCGGGGTTTCAGGTCAAGCTGAAGGAAGAGAAGAAGGAGATGAGTCGCGCGGCGCAGAAGGTCGCCCGCGAGATCACCGACGTTCTCCTCCGTGCGGGCGGTCAGTGGCAGTGGCCCCCAGCGGGCGGCGTCGGCGGCAACATGGAAGCGGCGATGGGCATGCTCGTGAGTCAGTCGCTCATCTATGACCAAGCCGTCTTCGAGCCGCTCTACACGAAGGGAAACAAGCCGTGGGGATGGCTCCCGCAAGACGCGACCACCTTCCGACTCGCGCAGCCGAGCGCCGCCGAGAAGTCACGCGGACAGGTCTACCCCGACGCTGACCGGACCTACACGCAGCTCTCGGACACGGGCGCCGTCGTGCGCGTGTTCGGAGAGGACGAGATCGCGTGGCTCATCCGTAACCCCCGCGTCGGGATGCGGTGGCGCGGCTACGGGTTCCCCGAGTACGACGAGCTGAGCTATTCCATCAACTCGCTCTATCAGACGTTCGTGTACAACGACGCCAACTTCCGCAACGGCATTCACGCGCACACCATCATGCTCTTCAGGACCGCCATGGACTCGACGCAGTTCGACTCCGTGCGGCGCGGCATGATTACGATGCTCTCGCAGCCCCGCAACGCGCACCGGGCCATGATGCTTCAGCTTCGCCCGCAGATGCCGGGGCAGACCGAAGCGGGCCGCGAGGACTTGGACATCAAGCAAGTGGGCCAAAACAACTCCGAGATGGAGTTCAGCAAGTGGCTCGACTTCCTGATCAAGATTCTGTGCGCGGGCTACGGCATGGACCCCATCGAGATGAACCTTCTGTATGGGAACGAAGGCCAATCGAGTTCGATGCAGTCCGCGAACCCCGAAGCGCGGGCGTCCATGTCGAAAGGGCGCTGGCTCCCGTCGCTCCTGCGCAAACTGGAGTACGCGTTCAACAACGCGCTCGTGGACCGCTTCGACCCCGACTTCGCCATGCGGTTCACGGGTCTCGGCGCACCGTCCGCGAGCGAGCGCCTTGACCTCGACATCAAGGCCGAACGCAGCTTCATGACCCCCAACGAAGTCCGCGCGCGCTACGACCTCCCGCCGCTCGACTTCGAGGTTGCGGACAAGGTACCGCTCGACCCCGCGCTCATCAACGCGTTCCTCCAGACCGCCGCGCAGGGCGACGCCACGCAAGACCCCGAAGGCTTCGAGGGCTTTGAGCCGGCGCCGGGGACCGAGAAGGCCCCGCTCGACGACGTGATGAAGGGCACCGACTGGAACAACGTCGACGAGTGGACGACGAAATTCACCGCCGCGATTGCCCCGCGCATGCGACGGATCGACCGTGGCGCCGGGTGCGTCACTTGGCAGGCCACACTATGAGAGCACGCGACCTCCGCAATCTCACGAAGCGAGTCGAGGCGGTCATCGCCAAGCATCCGCTCCCGCTCCACATGCGACTCGACGGCGAGCTGGTGCGAATCACCGCGCCCTCGCTCGGCCTCGACGTCACGGGCGAACACCCAAACGCGGCGCAGGCAGCGGCCACGGCGCACGCGGAGGCGCTCACCGCCGAGTGGGCATCCTCGCTCGACGAGGCGACGTCAGAGGCGGCACTCGACGCACTCCGCGAGGTGTGGGACTGGACCCCGGGCGTCGTGCGGGCAGCTCTCGCAGTCGCAGCGTGGCGAATCACGAACGGGTGGACGGTGCGCGGTGATCACTTTGTCACCATGCGCAACAAGGCGCCCGCCGAAGACAAGCGCGCGATTGCGCAGGTGCAGGCCGACGGGTTTGCAGAGGGACTGGTGATCTGATGCCTCCAAGCATGGTCGAGACGAAGAAGGACGAGAAGGCGTGGAAGCGCGCGAAGGCCCAAGCCGCGAAGGCAGGGCACGCGGAGGACTGGCCTTACGTCGTGAGCATCTACCAGATGATGACGGGGAAGAAGGGCGCGGAGAAGGGCATTCCCGGCATCCCCGCGAACTTCGGCCCCGGCATGCCGAGACTCGACCCGGCGACCGGGATGGGTGACGCGTCGACGTGGGTCCTGGGCGTGGCGAAGCCGGCGCGGGGTCCACTCGGCCCCATGGTCGACGTGCTCCGCAAGGCCACCATGACCACCGCGCCCGACTACGAGACCCCATCGGGCATGGCGAAGCTCGTGGTGATCCAAGGGCTCCGCGTGAACATCGAGCAGGTCCCCGGCGACATGCGACACGGGCGCATGATGGGCGTGGGATACGGCGACGTGGCCGGGACGATCTCCGGGGGAGATGGTGAGCCCTTCGACTGCTACATCGGCCAGAACAAGGACGCCGAACTCGTCTACATCATCGACCAGCTCGGTCCCGATGGGCAGCTCGACGAACACAAGGCGATGGTCGGCTTCGATACCGCCGAAGACGCCGCCCGCGCGTACTGCTCACAGATGGGCTTGAACAAGATGGGCGGGATGGTCGCGATGCGCGGCCCCGACCTCGCGCGCTTCCTGCTCAACAACCCCGAGGTGAGCGCGGAGCCCTTCGTCGACCTCGTGCGCGCCGCGAACTACCCGATGGTTCAGGTTTGGGCGCCCATGACGGGCGTCGGTCCCCTCGCGAGCCCCGCCGTCATCCAAGCCAACGGTGGCATGTGACACTCCGGGTGCTCGCGCTCCTGATGGTGGTCTCGGTAGCGCACGCCGAAGGCCCCACGCAACCCCAGCACGTCATCGAGGCGCGATGGGTCTCCGTCGTCCAGCGGCTCCCCGCGAAGCCGGCGACGTGCTTTGACCTCGCACGATGGCTCTGCGCCGCCGAAGCCACGTCCGCGTTTGGCAAGGGGCGCGAACCCGACACGAGCGCGTGCCTGCAACTGCACGACGTCGGACGCGACCTCGACGTGAGCCGCGACAACAAGCGGCGGTGCGCGGCGGTCTTCACGACAGCCATTCGCAAGACGCGGGAGTATCTCGTGTCCATGCGCTCGCTCGCGGAGTCCGAGGGCCGGCACGCACCGAAGCCCCACCTCTCGCACCGCGCTATCCTGCGAGGGCAGCCGTTCCGGGCGCTCCTGGCGTCCGTGTTCCGGGACGCGCTCCGGTGACTCCTGCTTGACCTCCCGGCGCCCGCGCGCCATCCTCCCCATGTTCCTATCCTCAGCCCCCTCCCGGGCTCTCCTTTGGCGGTTGTGCGAACGCTCTCGGCTTGACCGGGGGCGTTCATTTTCCAAAGTGCGCTTGACGCCACGCGCCCTTGATGTCTACGCTGCGTCCCAACCCGCGCGAGGTGTCGCGCGAGCCAAACAGACGTGAACCCACGAAGGGGCGATGCCGGAAGGTGTCGCCCTTTTTGCGTTTCAGGGGCCTACGCGGTGCAGACGGTCGAGCTTGGATGGATTCGGTGGGACAGCGAGGCGCTCTGCAAGGGCGCGTCCGCGTCCGTCGATGACCGTCTCGGGCTCATCGAGGGCTTCGCGACGACGGAGCACTTGGACCTCGACGGCGAAGTGGTGGAGCAAGCGGGCCTTGACTGGTCCGGTTGCCGGCACCTCACCTTGGAGCACCCCAAGACGCACCTGAACGTCATCGGGGAAGTCCTCGGGACGGAGCCGCGCACGGCGCCGGATGGCGTGGCGGGCACCTACCTGAAGGGTGGGCTCTACCGGAAGCTCCCCGCAGGCCAAAAGGTCTTCGACCACGCGCTCGGTATCGCCAAGTCGGGTGGAACCTCCCCCTTCGGCTTCAGCGTCGAAGGCCCGCCCGATGGCCTCGTGCGTCGTGGCAATCGCATCGTCAAGGCGCGCGTGACTTCCGTCGCCGTGACCATGGGGCCGCGTAACCAGCAAGCCATGTGGAGCCCGATGATGAAGGGGCTGATGCGCGGGCTCGACGTGGCCGGCCAGCTCACCGAACAACTCGGACTCACCGTGACCGACATTCAGATCGCGGCGCTCCTCAAGGCGCACCCGAACCACTCACTCACGCGCAGCGAATGGATCGCCGCGCTTCGGAGCAAGGCATGAAGATCAGCGCGTACATCGCGACCCTGACGGGCTCGGGTCTCACCGAGGACGCCGCGCGGGGCATCGCCAAGGGGCAGGCCGCCGCCCTCAATCTCGTGGACGACATCGGCCTCACGATGCCGCTGGCGTCGGGGCTCGTGAAGGGCATCGTGGCCGGCGGCATCCCGGAAGATCTGGCGACGGAGATGGCCCGCGTGGCCATCGCCAAGGGCGAAGCCGTCGATGACCTCGCCTCGAAGCCGGTCGAACCCGTCACCGCCGAAGACGCCATGGCGCAGCTCGAAGCCGCGTCCGAAGCTCTCGTCAAGGGCAAGAAGGCGCAAGTCGAGATGGAACTCAACGGCGACGAAGAGGGCGACGACGACGAGGGCGATGACGGCGACGACGACGGCAAGCCCGAAGGTCTCGACGGCGACGACCGGGGACGCCCCGACACGATGCCGGCCAAGGCTCGCAAGGCCGACGGCGGCTACGGCACCATGAAGGGCGAGGTGTTCGCCCAGGCCCTCACCGACGCGCTCGCGCAAGTCTCGGCGGGTCTCGACGCCCACTTCCAGAACCTCCACGCTCGGCTCGACGGCATCGCCAAGGGCGTCGGCGCGCAGGGGATGGCGCAAGTGGAAGTCCTCCGCACCTTCGCCAAGCAGGCAGCGGCGCTCGACGGCATCGCCAAGGGAATCAACGCCCCGCGTGGCCCGCGCTCCGTGCAGGACATCGCCCCGATTCCGCACCCCAGCGAAGTCGAAGCGGCCAAGTCCACGATCAACCGCGCATCCATCGCGACGCAGGCGCTCGTGAAGGGCGCGGTGTCCCAAGACCCGAAAGAGCGGGCGGCACTGGCCGACCTGCACAGCCTCATCAACTCGACGGCGAGTGACGCCGACGTTCTCGCCGCCGCCACCTCGCTCGGTCTGGCGTAAGGAGCCTATCCATGGACCTGTTCAATGCGCTCTTCTCGCCGCACACCGTGGCGAGCGACTTCAACCGGCTCGCCGGTCAGCACATCACCATCGGAGACTTGGAGCAAGTCGCCGCTCGGGCCATCGAGGAGGGCGTCTACCGCACCACGTCGGCGTCCGAGGCGCTCGCCAAGGGTCTTCGCGGCGAGGGTGGCTACACGGTCATGAAGGGCCGTGGGCTCTCCAAGGCCGACGAGCAGTTCATCGGGACGCAGCTCCAGGGGCAGGCGTTCAACTCGACCACGAACGCCAACTCGAACCTCGCGCCCATCGTGCCGCAGAGCATGTCGGGCGACCTCGTGGACCTCACCATCGACCCGGATGAGGTGTGGCTCTCGAAGCATCTGGAGAAGGTGCCGGTCTACGGCCTCATCCATGAGCGTGCGGTGCAGACGGCGACGAGCAACCGCCCGTTCAAGACCAACTTCATCGCGGAAGGTGGCTCGGGCTCCAACGCGGCTGGCTCGTACGCCCGTCGCATCGTGCAGATCCGCTTCGAGGCCGACCGCGACGAGATCTCGGACGTGGCGATGCTCGTGCGCGCCGCGACGGAGACCGGGTTCGTCAACCGGGGCGCGATGGAAGTGGTCCGCAAGGCGTCCATGGCGCGACTCCTGAAGGGCCGCGAGCGCAACCTCTGGCTCGGCAACAACGCGTGCGACCCGCGCTCGTATGACGGGTTCCTGACCTCCATCGGCGAGATCAGCTTCTCGGCGGGCAACCTCTCGGTCTCGACGGATTCGAGCCGCGTGACCAACCTCGCGGGCGCGCAGATCACCTTCGACGCGCTCCTGAGCGTGTGCGAGACGAAGTACAGCCCCATCGTGGGCCGTAACTCGAAGATCAAGCACATTGTCATGCTCCCGCGTGCGCACGCCTCGCTCATGCGGCAGGCCGTGTCGTCGTTCCGCACCAACGGCACGACCGAGGGGACCGGCTACGTCGGCGTCACGGGCGTCAAGCTCTACTCGGGCAAGCTCGCGATCATGACCTCGTACGGCGACGTCGAGATCGTGTCCGCGCCGATGCTCATGGGCGAGTACCTCCGCAACTCGTCGGCCACGGCGGGCGGCACGGACCCGGGCGTCATCGGGGCCTTCACCCCGACGGCGGCCACCAACGCGGCGTCGCTCTTCACGGCGGCTGACGCGGGCGAGTACTGGTATCGCGTCACGGGCGTCGGGGCCAACGGCGAAACCGCGCCGCAGGTCGCTGCCGCTGCCGTCACCGTGGCCGCTGGCGACAGCGTGACCCTCGACGTCGGCACCACGCAGACGAACATCGACTACTACGTGGTCGAGCGTTCGCCCAAGAACGCCTCGAACGCGGACAACTCGCGCATCGTCTTCACGTGGCCGAAGAACACGAGCGGTGCCGGGTCCATCACCCGCATCATCGACTCGAACATCATGCAGGCGAACACCTCCCCGGTGGCCTTCATGACGGGCAAGCGCGGTGACTACGAGTTCGACCAGCTCCTCCCGCTGTTCTTCAAGCCGCTCGCGCAGACCGGCACGACGTTCCCGTTCCTGATGCTCGACTTCGGCTCCCCGTTCTGGGTCGCCCCCGAGCAGCAGCACCTCATCATCAACGCCGGCTACAGCGCCTAACGATGATGAGCACGATGACGGCATGGCGTAGCGCAAACCTCCGGGGCTGCAAAGCCTCGGTGGCTGACATGGTGCTGACCGTGGACCCGCTCGGGTTCGTGGTCGAGACCGGGCTTACGCCTGCCGTCGCCGCGAAGCTGCGGGGATCTCCCTCGTGGTCGGAAGTCACCGTCAAGGCGACTCCGAACCCCTTGGAGGCCCCGCAGGCTTCGACCCCCACGAACACCCCGGCGCCCATCGTCGAGCCCGTCCCCGTGGCTCCGGTGGCCGCTGAACCCGAACCGTCGGAGCCGGTCAAGGCCGCGCCCGAACCCCAACCCCTCGCAGCGTCGGCAGAGCCGCGCAAAGGTAAGCAGCGCAAATGGCAGTAGCATCCACCGACGTGCTCTCCGACTACCAAGTCAAGGTCCTGAACGACTCGTCCAACGCGTTCGCGCAAACGTTGAACCTGCCGCAGAAGCTCCAGACGGTGCAGGAAGCGACCATCGAGAATCAGGACGCCATCGACATCCTGAACAGCGTCTATGACACCGCGATTGCGACCGCCTACCAAGGCAACCGCACCATCGCGCAGATCAACGCGCTGTCCCCGGCTGCGGGCGACTGCTACCTCTCGACGAACGCGGGCACCCCGTCGGCGGGCTCCTCGGACGCGCTCACGGCGGGCGACCTCGCGGAGTACGACGGCACCTCGTGGAAGAAGCTCCTCGACGCCGTGGACGGCTTCCCGCCCGCTGGTACCGTGGTGATCGTCGGCAACGGGACGCTCGTGGCACCGCTGACCGAGGGCACCGACGAGAAGAAGGTCGCCACCTTCAACGGGACCTCGCTCACGCCGTCCCTCGTGGCTCCGGTCGCGGGCGATTACCGCAAGATCAGCAACTCGGTGTCCATCAGCTACGGGCAGGTGCTCGAATACAACACGACGTGGAACAGCCTCTCGGGCGCCGTCCCCGCCGCTGCGGCTGACCGAATCACCAACCTCGCGGTCAAGACCTACTTCACGACCACGCGCACGCTCGCCGTGGCCGATGTCGCCGTGGGCGACCGCTACGAGTTCGATGCGCTCATCCACGTCGCGGACGACAACGGCGCGGACACGCTCGCTCTGACCCTCGAACTCGGCGCGGTCACGCTCGCCAGCATCGGCGCGTTCAACCCGACCACCGACGACGTGATCCACATCAAGGGCTGGTTCCAAGTCAAGGCGACCGGCGCGAGCGGCTCCATTCAGGGCGTCGCGGACGTCACCGGCATCGCGGCGGGCAGCCCCTCGGGTTCGGCGCAGAAGATCGGGCCGTCGCTGTCCATCAACCTCGGGTCGAACGTCATTCTCCGCGCGTCCGCGACGTGGAACAACGCGAGCACGGACAACGATGTCGACCTCCTCGGGCTCTACCTCACCCGCATCCCGAGCGGCTCGTGACCCGATAGGGACTGACGCGGGGATGCTCCAGCGTCCCTGCTGACCCAAACCACCGCGCTTGGAGGCGCTAACGCACCGTGCCCTTGACCGACATCATCACACCGACGTGGGTCAAGGAACGGTTCCTCGTGGGCGTCAACCTCCTGACGGACGACGGTCAAGAGTACCCCGACGAGCTGTTCGAGATCGCCATCGACAACGCCATCGAGGCCATTCAGGACGAGCTAGACCTTGTCCTCGACGCCACGACGGTGACGGGCGAGAAGCACGACACCTTCAACAACGTCAACGGGTTCCCCAACTTCGCGCCCATTCGTCTCCGTAAGCGCCCCGTGCGCGCGGTCACGGCCATGGAGGCGAAGTGGGGTCAGAACGATGTGGTGAACATCCCGACGTCGTGGCTCAACCTCGACAACTCCACGGGCGGGATGTCCTACACGGGCTCGCTCACCATCATCCCGACGCAGGAAAGCCTCGCGGCGTCCTCTTACGGGCTCGTGTGGCAGCAGTGGCGCGACGTGGCTCCCTTGTGGTGGCGCGCCTCGTACACGGCGGGATGGGCGACGCCCGAGGAGGTGCCGTCCTCGATTCTCATGGTCATCGGGTGGACGGCGGCAATGCTCCCGCTCGACACGGCAGGCGACCTCATCGCGGGCGCGGGTATCGCCTCCAAGTCGGTGAGCATCGACGGCATGTCCACGTCCATCAGCACCACGTCGAGCGCGACGAACGCCGGCTACGGCGCACGCATCCTCTCGTATCAGAAGCAGATTGCCACCGTCATGGCGGGACTTCGGCGTAAGTACGAGATCCGGGAGTTCTGCGCCATATGAGCCAAGTGTGGCGAGCACTGACGCAGGCGGTCCCTCGGGCCGTCGGTGACTTGTTCATGCCCGCGATCATCGCGGAGATGCAGATCAAGGGGATCGACTGCACTTGGCAGAAGGCCGACATGTGCCCGTGCTGGGTGCCTGCGGTGGTCGAGGGCTCGTCTATCCCGGACACCAACAGCACGATGCCGCAGTCCGATTGTCTCGCGTGCCGTGGCGACGGGTGGCTCCTCTACGGCTCGCAGTCGGGACGGTTCCTCCTCACGTCCGCGCAATCGGCCATGCAGACGCAAGGCGCGGGCGGCTATGTGCAGCCGGGCTCGTTTTCGGTCACGGCGCTTGTCGAGCAACCACTTGGCATTGGGGACCGCATCACGGTCAATAGCTCGGTTCGCGCGGTGCAACAGCAGTTCACGCGGCTCGCGACGACGGACCAGCTCCGGTTCCCCATCGTCAACAACACGTGGACCATCGGCAGCGCAGCGGACTCGAACATCGCGGAGACGGTCACGCTCGGCGTGGACTACCTCGTCGCGGCCAACCCGACCACGGGTGCCATCGTCGGCGGGGCGACGCCTACTGAGTACGTGCAGGGCGTGAACTTCACCATCACGGCGGGCGGTCTCATCGACTGGACCATCGGCGGCGTCAACGTGCCTCCCATCGGCGCGCGGTGCTCGGTGCGATACTACGCCCGGCCGCGCTACATCGTGACCTCGCTCCCGTACACGCACCGGCAGCTCGGCTTCAACGAGTTCGCCCCGGCGCGGTACGAGAAGCAACTGCTCTGGCGCGGCGTCGCGGTGCTCGAATCGCTCGGAGACGCGCCACCATGAGCCGCTTCGACGTCACCTCCATCGTTCGGCGCATGATGCCCCCTGCGGACATCCTCGCGCGGCGCGTACAAGCGGCCATCATGGCGGCGTGGTCCGCAGAGGCTCGCGCGGGCCTCGGGCGCTCCAACAAGACCACGGCAGCCTACGTCCAAGGGCTACAGCCGGCCACGTCGTCGCAGGCGGGCGTCGAGCTGACGGGCACCTACCCCAACATGTTCGAGCAGGGCATGGGACCGGGTGGTGTCGGGACCGAGGGCGCATACGACCTCCGCACGACGCTTTTGCAGCCCACCACACGCTCGATTCGCTACGGGCGGCGGGGCATGTACCTGAACGTGCCATTCGACGTGAGCGCGGCGCAAATCAAGGCGCTCGGCGGCGCGGGTGCGCTCAAGCAAGCGCAGGGGCTCTCCCCGACGCTGAGCCCGCACACAGGCGGCAAGACGCAGTGGGGCGACCGACTTCCCCCGGGCCTCGCCCCGAAGATGCGTCCCGACCATCACAGCGACCCCCTCGCCGGCATCGTGCGACGGGAGGCGGCCTACTCGGCGGCAGCGGCGGCGGGCACGCAGAGCACCTATCGCAAGTGGCGCACCATCAGCGAGGGCGGCAAGCCGTGGATTCACCCCGGCATCCGAGCGGCGCACATCGCTAACCGCGTCATGGCGCGCATGGGCGACATCATCGAAGCGGCGTTCCTCGGAGGTCGCTCGTGATAGCACTCGACCTCACGGCAGCCATTCGGAAGGTGCTGAACGACCTCGCGGGCTCGTCGTCGCTCTTCAACGCGGCCATCGAGTCCATGGGGCGCACCTACCCGTCCGCGCAGGTCACGGCGTGGCACAACACCCTGTTCCCGAGCGGAAGCGCGGCGAAGATTCCCATCGGCATCCGCTACACCCCCGACATGGCGGCGAAGGCGGCGATCTGGATTGACGACACGGACGCGCCCTTCGGCCTCAAGCCCCTCGGGGACTTCGTGCGCTACGCGAGCGGGTCGAAGATGCTCGGCGGGATTCGGACGCTGACGGCGACGGTCTACGTCTATCACGAAAGTATCGACCTCTGCACGGTGCTGACGTCCGCGCTGAGCGCCCGCATGGTCCTGATGACGCAGGATCTCCAAGAGGCGGGCTACCTCTCATTCGAGTACATGGGCGGCGGCGCGCTGAGCACAACGGACATGGCGATGAACGGCTGGACGCAAATCGGCGTCCGCACCCTCTCGTATCAGGCGACCGTTCAGCAGCAGCTCGCGGACACCGTGAACCCGATCACCGACCGCAACCTCTCGGTTTTGCCCGAAGGCGCGATCTCACCGGACGACATCGAAGGCGCGGTCATCGCCGCGTCAGTGGAGTAACTCATGGCAGGAGTCACGACGGCCTACGGCAACCCCGTACCGCGCCAAATCAACACCCCGCTCGCGTCGAGCGCGTCGCAGCGGACCCCCGACACGGGCAAGACGCTCGCGCTCGTGGGCAGCTTCCCGTACCTCGACCCGAGCGAGGTCTACACGGTCTCGTCGAGCGCGGCACTGAAGGCGCTGAACCCCGCCGACTCGACGCTCAAGCTCCTCGAACGGCTCATCTACAACTGCGCCCCGAACGAGCCCCAGGCGCGCAACAAGCCCGCTGCGGTCCACCTCGTCAACGCGCTGAACTCCACGGCGGCGGTGGCGACGCTCTACGACGCGCAGCCGCAGGCGTGCCTCGACTTCGAGTCCAACCTCTTCGGCGCCATCGGCAACCGGCTGACCATCACGGTTGCGGACGGGACGGCGCAGGGCAAGAAGTACACCATCGCCGGCCCCGGTCTCCCGACCGAGGTCTACGACAACGTCGGCGGCGCGAACGTGATCACCGTGAACTACACGGGCACCGAAGCGACCACGATGGCGATGGCCTACGACCAGAGCACAGGGCTTCGGATCAGCTACACGAAGACCGCCATCGCCGTCGGGACCTACACGCCGTCGCAGATGGCGTTCGACGGCGCGATCACCGTGACCCCCTCGCTCGCTCCGTCGGGCGGCGCGTTCACCGTGACCATCACGGGCACGTCGAAGACCACGGGTCTCCCGGCGAGCGACATCCTGACGTGGCCCGATGGTGGTGGCGGTGCGGCGCAGGTCTCGGACCCCTTCTCGGCGGTCACGTCCATCGTGTTCGCGACGACGGTGGGCACGCCGACCTTCTCGATTGGGGGTTATGCCTTCGACCTCACGCCGGGCGCGGAGTACCCCTACGCGTCGAGCTTCGTGGACCGCATCAACGAGTTCACGGCGGCGCTCTTCGCGGCGTCCACGGCGAGCGTGACGGCGGCGGGTCTCGACTCGGCGCTTCTGGACACGTTCTCCTCCGCGACCATCAAGAGCGCGGCGAAGAGCCTGACCGCCAACGTCAACGCGGCGGTGGTGGCGATGGCGGGCTCGTTCCTCGTGACCGTGACCCGGGCGACGGGCGCGGACGGGGCACCGGCCAACGGGACGACGATGATGGGCGGCGGCACCAACGGCACGGAGTCGGCACAGCGGTACATCGACGCCCTGACGCTCCTCGACGCGGTGAGCGTGACCCACCTCTGGATGGACACGGACAACGCGACCTATCAGGCCGAAGGCGTCGCGAACGTCTCGACCAACGAGGGCGTCGGCGGCAAGGCGCGGCAGCTCTGGCTCGGCGCGACGGCCAACGAGACGCTGACGCAGCTTCGGGCGCGCGTGCTCAACCTGAATCAGAAGCAAACGACCCTCTGGTATCAGGAGTTCAACCGCACGTCTCCCGCAGGCGTCGCGACGTGGTACGCCCCGAAGTACCTCGCGCTCCAAGAGGCGGCGCTCGCGTGCGCCATGGCCCCCGGCGAGCCGCTGACCTACAAGCGGCCGAACGTCCTCGACTACCGCAGCGCGGCGACGACGAACGCGGACACGCTACAGGCGACCCTCATCCAAGAGGGGCTCTGCTTCGTCTCGTCCGTGCAGGGCCTCGGGAACATCAACATCCGGCCCGTGACCACCTACGGCGTCGGGGACAGCGTGTTCTTCACGGAGCCGGGTTGCGTCGAGTCGTACTACATGTCCACGAACGACGTTCACACGGCGGTGACGGCGGCGCGGGCGCTCGGTGCGTCGAATGTCCGGTTCACGGATCAGGACTACAAGAGCATCGTCGAACGCCGGCTGAACCTCCAGCTCGCCGGGACGTCGCGACTCATCAAGGCGTGGGATGCGTCCTCACTCGTCATCCAGACCGTCAACGGGGACTGGTATCGGGCGACCTACGACGTGCAGCCCATCCAGGGGATCAACTTCATCGAGACGCAGCCGGTTGCGGCGAGCGTGGAGGGCTAAGGCATGGCGCTTCAGACTGGCAATGTCATACCCGGCGCAATCGCCAAGGTTCGCGCCAATGGCGTCGTGATCGGCTACGCCACGGGTGTCAACGCGAACGTGGCCCTCTCGGCGGTTCAGGTGAAGGTGCTCGGGTCGATGATTACGCAACAGATCGTCCACACGGGCGTGGATGTCTCGTTCAGCGTGGACACGTTCCGACTCGTGAACGACTCTGCGATGGTCCAAAACCTGTTCCCGCGCGGGAATACGGAAGCCGTCGCGAACTTCCCCTATCTCGACTTCGAGGTCATCGACGGCACCAATGGAGGTTCGACGCTCACGCGCTACCTCAAGAGCAAGCCGACGTCGATGGCGCTCAACATGACGCGGGATGGCCTCATGGGTCAGAACCTCTCGTTCACCGCGTGTACCTACGGTGACGAGACGCCCGAGCAGATCGAAGCGGCGGTGCAGTAATGCGAAGCCTCGACCTCGGGAAGCGCACTCCCACCGATACCGACGTCCTCGCGGAGTCCTACAAGCGGCAGAAGGAGGACGGCGCCGCGCCGGGCGTGGCGCTCAAGCCACTGACCCCGCGCGTTGTCACCCTCCGTCTGAAGGTGCGCAATCCCGAGACGGGGCTTCCGCAGGTCTTCGCCGTCGAGTCCACGGCGCCCAATGCGGACATGCGGCGGCGCATGGGCATCGAGGCGGCAAAGCTCGCGGGCGGCGTGCAGTGGGGGCAACTGCCCTTCGGTGACGCAGCCTACATCGGTGCGCTCGCGCGGATCGCCGTGCAGTGCGCCGAGATCCCGGCTGAGCTTCGATGGGTGCTCAATGACGCCGGCTACGCGCTCGCGCTACAGGAGGCGCTGGTCGATCATGACCAGCGATACTTTCGCGGAGACGATGGACCGAGTGATTCGAGTCCGGTCTTTCCCTGGGTGGAGCGTCCTTGGGCTGAGTCTCGCCCAGAGCCCGGAGAAGGCGCTAGCCCTGGCTGAGCGCGCACTCGAAGACCCGTCCGCGCTCTCGGAGGCGTCAGAGGCGCTGCTTCTGACCGCTGACCCCGAGTCGTGGTCCAAGGCGCGTGCGGCACATCAAGCGGCCCTCGCGTCGAGCGTCGGTATCCGCACCGGGACCGTCATGGACGCGCTCGAAACCGAGACGGGTGGTAACGTGACAGCAGAGGCCGTCGAAGCGTACTTCGAGCGGCTGAAGGCGGGCATCGGTGGCTAACACACGTCACAGCACGGTCATCGACGTTGACCTCTCCGCAGAGGCCGCAGACCGCAAGCTCGCGCAGCTCCAAGCCCTTGCCGACCGACTGAGCGCGACGCTTGCCAATCTCGGCGGCGGTGGCCTTGCGCCGGCTGGCGGTGGTGCGGCACCGAACGCCCCTCCGGGCGGCGGGGGCGGTGGTGGAGGCGGCCAAGGTGGCGGTGGCGGCCCCGCACCGGCCCCGAACGCGAATCCCGGTGGTGGCGGTGGCGGTGGCGGCGCTCCCGCGCTCCCTCCCGGCTCAACCCCCGGTGGCGCTCCTGCCCCGGCTCCATCTGCGGCTCCGGGCGCATCCCCCGGCCCAAGCCCCGGCCCTGGCGGCGGTCCCGGCCCCGCTCCTGACGCTCGCCCCGGCGAGAGCGCAGAAGAGCGCGCGGCGCGACGGATGCGCGGCGTCACCTTCGGCGCGGCGGGAATGGGAATCATCGGCGTCGCAGCGCAGAACAGCATGACCATGCAGGCGGCGGCGTCCGCTGAGCGCGTCGCGGGGCTCCAAGCGGCAGGCGACACGTCCATTGCGGCACCGTTCACCTATGCGGCGCAGAGGGCGCAAATCGCAGGCACGCGCGAGGCGGCGACTACGCGCGGCATCGGCGGCGCACTGACGGCGGGGGCCGGTCTTGGCGCGGCGCTGGCCTTCGGCGGCCCTGCGGGTATGGCCGTCGCGGCACTCGGCGGGTCACTGACCGAACTCTTTGCGAGCGGGAAGGAGCAAGAGGCCCAAGAGAAAGCGGCGGCACTGAGCGCAGCCGGTCAGGCCGTTACCTTCCGCGCGGCGATGGCGTCGCGGCGGGCAACCTTCGACCAACAGAACTCGCTCCTCGGCATGTACGGGCGCGGGATCGGGCCGTCGTCGGGCGCGGGTCTTGGGCTCCTGCCTGAAGAGTCCATGGAGGCCATGCTTGGCTTTGCGGGCGCGGCGGGATTCAGCGGCGCGCTCGACGGACAGCAAGTGCTCCGAATGTCGCGGTCCACCGTCGGCGTCGGCACATCGGGCGCGTTTCGGGGACTCGCGGCGGCGGGCGCGGGCGGGCGCGGGGCGGTCAACCCTGCGGAGTTCATCGCACTCGCGCAGCAGTCGGGGCTCATGGGCTCCAAGGCCGACGAGTACCTGAGCCGCATCGCGTCCGCGACGTCGAGCCTTGCGGAACAGGGTCTCTCGCTCGACGTGAGCGCGACGAGTCGCTTCCTGCGCATGATCTCGGGCGCGGAGGGGCCGGGCAACTTCTCGGGCCTAGAGCAGTCCCGCGCCGTGGGGCAACTCACCGGGGCCGGCATGGGCGCGCGTGGTCGCTTCCTCGCGCCTTACGGGTCCGTCGTCGAGAACTCGATTCTCATGGAGGCCATGCGCGGCGGTGGCGACTCCATGGCGGTCTTGCGGCGCATGGAAGGGATCACCGCCGACCCTGACCGCATCCGGCGCTCCTCGATCAGCAACTACGGCGCCTCGACAGCGGCGCTCGGTTTCGCGGCGCGCGGGATGTCCGCAAACATGGCCGAAACCATGCTCGGGCTGACCCCCGAGAGCATGACGTCCCCGACGATGCGAGCGGCGGGCGGGTCGCGTCTCGCCATCGCGCGAGCACGGGCGCAAGGGGGGCTCCTGAGCAGCATCGGCCCCGAAGATACGGCCACCTTCGAGGCTGAGGCTAAGATTCAGACGCGGGCGCTTGCGCTCGGTGAGCGCATGGTGCAAGTCATCGGGAAGCTCGAAACGGCGCTTGATGCACTCAACGTCGAAGTGATCAAGACCATCGAGAACACGAGTTTCAACCAATGATCCACGTCGAGCGATACGGACGCGTCGGACCTCGGTACTCGGCAAGCCGGCCCTACCAAGGCGCGGGACCGACGAACGCGGGCAACGTCACGCTCGACTGTATCAGCGCGCAATGGTCTGACGGGCTCGACGCTCCGTGGCAGTCCATCACGCTCCGGGTCAACGGCACGGTGAGCCGCCCGCCCTTCGATATCGGGGACCACATCATCGTGCGCCGCGCCCCGACCATCCCCGCGTGCGCGTGGGGGATCGTGGTCTCGTGCTCATCGGATCGGGTCCAGACGGAGGGCGCGCGGCTCGACCAGGGGATATGGACGGTCAAGGCGGTGGGGTGGTTCGACTACCTCGACCGCGTGGACATCGTGAGCGCGCTCGAAATCCAAGACTCGCAGTCGGTCGGCACCGCGTTTGGGTCGGCACCGGAGGACATCTCCGCGCCCGTTCGCGAAGAGCCCACCAACCCCTTCAGCGCCCTGATTCGCGGCATCAACGTCCCGTCGCCGCGCGACCTCGTGCCGGGCGCAACCCCGCCGCCAACGCCGCAGCCGGCACCGACCCCGGCGCTCGGCGGCGTTCCGGGGCTCTTCCAAGCGCAGCTTCAGATCGCGTTCGGCGCGGGTCTCTCGCTGACGCAGTTCCTCCGTCTCGCGCTCCGAATCGCCATCCCTCCGGGGCTTCAGGGGACGACCGAGAGCGGGTCCGCGACGCTGCTTCGCGACTCGGTGCGCGTCGTTCACGATGCGTCCACGGCGTCGGAGTTCTGCGGCCCCGGCGCGTTCGACCGGGCGGGGGTCCCGGCGCGTCTCTGCGAGCCCATCATCGGGCAGAACCCAAGCGCGCAGCCGCTCCACAACGGGTCAACCAAGCTCCTTTCGCTCATCCAAGGAACGTGGGGCGCGGACTCCGGTCTGACGGAGATGTTCCCCTCGCTCGAAGACCCCGGTACGGGCGCGTCGCCGCCGTCGCGAGACAAGAGCACGATCAATCAGCAGACCGACCCGACGCCGGCCAACCTCGTTCGAGGCCCCGCGCAAACGCTCGGACGAAACCCGGTGCTCATGTACCGGATGCGACCGTGGCGCGTGCAACCGCTCGCGGACTGGATTCGGCAGCAGCGGGGACTCGGGCGACAAGATCCGGGACTCCCGGCGCTGACCATGGCGGGACTCGCAGACGTGGCGCTCGCGGCCCTCGAAGAGTACCCCACATTCTCGGTGGTGACGTGGGACCTCTCGCGCGCCGCCAAGGTCGGACCCGACGACCTCATCAGCCTTTCCCTCGGTTTCGAGGACTCGGACGCGGTGACGGCGGTCACGTCGCAGTTTGCGGGCGCCCTGACCGCTGACGCCTTCAACGGGCAGATCGGGCTCCCGATCTTCCAATCGCTCGCGGCGGTCTTCGGCGCTCGGCTCTACACCGTCGCGTGGCCGTTCCTTCGCGGGTCCGACGCGAACAACACAGAGATCAAGGCCACGGCGCAACAGCAGGTCGCCATCATGGCGGCGCAGGCGGCGCAATGGCTCATGGCGGGCGAGCGTTTCGCGCACGGGTCCATGATGCTCCGGTCTCGAAGCGACATCCGGCCCGGCGAGCCGCTGATCCTCCAGTTCCCGCGCCCTGAGTCCTACTTCGTGTGCTACGTCGAGCGCGTGACGAACAGCGTGGACCTCACCGACGAGACGCGGCGCGAAACGACCACGGTGACGTTCAGCCGGGGCCTTTGGGACGAGGCCGAACGCTCGTGGCCCTACCTCGTGCCGAACGCGCCCAACATCCAATTCACCCCGAGGCCCGTATGAGGGGCGGCGCTCCGTCACTGATGAACGCGGCCACCGTGCCGGGTATCCTAATGACGCCAACGCGCTACTACGTCGGCACCGACAAGCGCGTCTATGCGGACTTCCCGCCCCAACTCGGCTACCCGTGCGGGCTCATCGGCGTCCCGATTCGCGGCGGCGGCGGCGTCGCGGACAGGTACACACAGACCGGGCGACTCACGGCGACGGACCAGTACACCCCAACGCAGCTTCCGCAAGTCGTGGTCATCTTCATCGGACCCGAGCGGCGGCCCTACGCGCTAGAGCCCGTCTCGGCGGCAGCGACGACGCTCCCCCTCACCTCCCACGGCTGGGTCAACGGCGCATCCTCCCTCTCGCTCACCGACGTCGGCAACGCCATCGCGGCGCTTCACGCATCGGCCACGTTCACCGTGTCCCGTGGCGGCGAAGCGGACGGGCGGCTCACCCTCGTGGCCGAACTCGTGAGCTACCTCCAAGACCTCACGACGCAGCTCAACATCCTCCTCGGGCGCGTGGCCGTGTGCGAGGCGGCTATCCCGATTCCGCCCGTCCCACCCATCCCGAGCGTGACGTTCCCCGACCCGACCGATTACACTCTCGGCGCGGCGGTTTTGCCCGTTGCGAGCGACGCGGAGTGACCCGATGAGCACCGGCCATGTACCCCCCGAGAACGTCCGCGCCGCCGCACGTCGTGGCCTAGAGCTTCGCAAGAAGCACGGCAAAGGCGGGCTCACCACGCAAGAGGCGGGCAAGCAGGGCATCGGCTCGGGCGTGGCTCGCGCATCGAACCTCGCAGCCGGCGACGCGGTGAGCACGGCGACACTCCGGCGCATGGTCGCGTTCTTCTCGCGGCACCGGAAGAACAAGAGCGGCGGCGAGGATGACGCGGGCTATATCGCATGGCTCCTCTGGGGCGGCGACCCCGGCGAGGCGTGGGCCAAGCGCGAGCTGGCGAAGGTGGACAGCATGAGCAAAGGCGGGCCGTTCCAGCCGTTCATCGACCTTCTCGTCCCCATGCTCCCCGGGTGGCTTGAACTCCCCGCGAGCTACGCCAAGACGCTCGGCGCGGCGCTCGAAAAGGGACTCTCGCACCGCTACATTCGCCGGGTCCCGACGGGCAAGACGACGAAGACGGGCAAGCCCCGCTATCGCTACTACTACCACGCCGCGCACGGCGGGACGGTCGGCAACGAAGACCACTTCGTCGTGGGCGCGAGCTTCAAGGACGACGACGGCCACTGGCACATCACGGCGCGCGACGGGGACAAGATCACCTTGCGCCATGACGAGACCGGCGCAGAGCAGACGATGAGCCCGAAGGCGCTTCGCGAGCATCTCGTTTCGCTGCACCGCGAGGCCATCGAGGGCGCGCAGGCGCGCGCCAAGAGCGACCTCGCAGATGCGACGGCGGCGGGGGCGAGCGCGAAACAGGTGGCGCGGCTCAAGGAGCGGGCGGCGCGTGTGGGAGCGAAGGACGACGCAGAGGCGGGCGGCGCTCGCGCGGGCTTCAAGGAAGGCTCGTACACGTCGAAGAAAGGCAATCTGAAGAAGGTCGCCGTCTTCACGGGTCGCGTTGACTCCGACCAGTTCAAGGCGCTCGCCGCCGAAGCGAAGGAGCACGGCGGGAGTTACATTCGGGACGCGGGCGGCTTCGTGTTCATGGGCGATGCCGGGTTCCATGCGTTCATGGGGCAGGATGCCGGTGCGACGCAGGCGAGCGCGCCGCAGGAGCCGGTAACGGTCGCATCGCCTGCGCCCAAGGCCGAACCGGCGCCGAAGCCTGAGCCGGCTCGTGTTGCGCCGCGAATCGCCAAGTGGACCCCTCCCGCGTTCGGGTCCAAGCCAAGCTCGGACACCGCTGAAGCCGCGAAGAACGTTCGCGCCGACATCAAGGCCGCAAACAAGGCCGGCGCGCTACCAAACGGGCTGAAGCTGTCAGTGCGCACGGATCGCTATTCGATGGGTTCCGCGATTCGCATCAGCATCGAGGACGCGCCGTTTCAAGTGCTCAACCCCGAGAAGTTGGAGCGCGAGAAGAACGATCCCTACACCTACAACGGGCTGACGATCCTCACCCCGGAAGCAACCGAGATCCAGAACCGCATCAAGGCCATCGTCAACGCCTACAACAAGAGTTACGGCGAGGACAGCGAGGGGCTTCGCAATACGAAGTTCCACACCGATGTCAGCTACGGCAGTGACGTGATGAGGCGCGACCGGGCCGCGTTTGAGGCGGGGTCGAAGCCCATCGCCCCGGCAGTACGTCCGCTCCAGGGACAAGCGCCTAACCGCGAGCGCACCGAAGCGGAGCGCACCTCACAGGCGGCAAAGCTCCGTCAGACCGCCGAGAAGATGCGTGCCGATGCGCGCGCCGAAGCGGCCAAGGACAGGCAGGTCAACACGCGCCGCCGCTCATCGATTGCAGCGGACATCCTGAAGCGCGCCGACCGCCAAGCGGCGCTCGCGGACGCGATGGACAAGGTTGCCGACGCGGTAGAGTCGGGCGCGGCCCCGGCACTTGCCGGCGTCTCGTCGCGACCGCAGGCGCAAGTGCTACAGAACCTCATGCACGACGCGCACTATCGCTCGATGCCCTACTCGGAGTGGCAGCGTACGGGCGCGGAGTCGCTGCACCCGCCCGAGACCGTCGCGTCGCAAGTTCGGTTCCCGACGCAGGACGAGCCCAAGGCGGCACTTGCCCGGATGGGGATCACGACGTCGCATCAGCTTTACAACGCCGTGCGGGAGTGGATCAAGGTCACGGACCCCAAGGGCAAGCGCGACGACATCGGGGCCAGCAAGCGCGCGGAGATGGCCGAAGCCGAGCTGATGCGGCGCGGGATCGCCGGGTTCTTCCCGACGCCGAAGGAACTCGCCAACCGAGTCGCCATCGAAGCCGACATCAAGCCCGGCATGACTGTCTTGGAGCCGTCCGCAGGCACCGGGCGCCTTGTCGATGCGGCCAAGGCGGCAGGCGGCGATGTCACGGCGCTGGAGCACAACTACACGCTGCAAGAGCATCTGAAGCAAAAGGGTCACGCGCTCGGGCAGGGTGACGCGCTCTCGCACTCGGGCAAGTACGACCGAGTCGTGATGAACCCGCCTTTCGAGGACGGACAGGACATGGACCACGTTCGGCACGCGTTCGAGGAGAATCTCAAGCCGGGCGGCAAGCTCGTGGCGATCATGAGCGAGGGATCGTTCTTCCGCTCGGACAAGAAGGCGACCGCGTTCCGGCAGTGGCTCGAAGCCAACGGCGGCACGTCGGAGAAGCTCCCAAGCGGCACGTTCAACGAGTCGGGGACGGGCGTGGCGACTCGACTTGTGACGGTGGAGAAGGCAGCGAAAGCAGAGGCTCCGAAGCCTGAGCCGAAGGCATCCCTGCAACCACTTGAACCGGCGAAGGGGCGCCTACACGTCTCGGCAGAGTCCGTGCTGAAGAAGTGGGAGCCGCGCTCACGAATGAGCCCGCAACCCCAGTATCCGCGCATCGACAAGGCGAAAGAATCACAGGTGTTCAAGGTCTACGGCGACGTCGGCCAGCACGCTTTCGACGCGGCTCACGGTGTCAGCTCACACGCGAAGACCATGGTGGATACATACCGGGCGGCGCGTGCGTTGGGCTACGAGTCGAAGCGCGTCATGATCGGCGGCAACACGGCGCTGGTGTTTGAAAAGGACGGGCGGTTCCTGACCCCGGCTGGCGCTGAGTCGATCCGGGGCGGTCGCACCTACGAGCGCGTCATGGTCCCCAAGACGGGCGACAGCATGAAGGACACGACAGCGCAGGCGCAGTCGGACGCCGAGTTGATCTCGTCGTGGACGAAGACGTTACCCGAAAGCACTCGTAACCACGGCGCCGCGTTCATGGCGAAGTTCAACGACTCTCCCCTAGCGGAGCACTTCACCATCCGGCCATCCATCTTCAAGACGAGTCTGGAACTCGTCCCAAAGAACGGAACCGGTAAGCACTTCATGGTTCCGTATGCGGAGGGCCATGCCGGCCTCATCGAACACATAGAGCACTACGCGACCAACCCGCGAGAGGACTGGCCGTCGCAATCGCGCGCCGCTGATGAGTCTCGCCGCAAGCCCGTCGCAAAAGGCCCGTTCGCCCCCCTCCTCGCCGTGCTGGAGTCCTGCTAAGTGCCCTTCACCCTCCCATCGCCCCCAGGCCGCGCCCTCATCCCCGGCGAGGTCCGATACCTGCTCGAAGTGTGGGCCGGTCCCGTGCTCGTGCGGTCGAGTGAGTTCCCGCTCGTGGCGTCGGTGGACGTGGACGAAGGGCCGGCGCTCGCGCTGACGCACACGTTCGGGAAGCCCCATCGGGTCTACAACGCCCCCGTGGACACGCTCGGGAAGGTGCTCGACGGCTTCCGCGAGCGGATGATCACATTCACGGGCTCCTCTGGCGCGGACTTCCGTCTCGGCTACGACTCCGAAGGGGCGCGCACGTTCGCCAGTGGCTTCGACCTCTTCCAAGGCTTCCGAGGCTTCCTCGCGACCTACGCCAAGGACCACGCCAATTGGGAGGTGGAAAACGACTGGAAGCCCCCCGGCGACCGCGCACCGGAGCCGACCCTCGTGCTCCGCATGCTCAAGGAGCAAGAGGCGTACTCGTGCGACGTGATGCCGCTCCGCTCGCGCCGCCAAGACGTCGGCAACCTCTGGAGCTACACCGCGCAGGTCAAGTGTTGGGGGCCGGCACCGGAGATGCTCGACCCCGGGGGCTTGTCCGCGTTCTTCGGCTCCATCGTCGGGGCGGCGCAGACGGCGACCGCGTTCGTGGACAGCATCACCGCGTATGTCGCCTATGCCGCCGAAGTGACGAACCAGACCACCTACGTCGGTGGGACGCTCCTAGAGCCCATCCGCGCCGTGGGCCGTCTTGGCGAGCAACTGACGCAGGTCGCGCAGGCCGGGCAACGGCTCACGCAACTTCCGCAGCGGTTCGTGTCGGCCATCTTCGACGCGGCGCAACAGGGGGTGAACGCGTGCTCCGCGTTCGCGCAAACCTTCACCTTTGGCACGATGACCGCCGAGGTGGACGCCTTCCAGCGCAACGCGTCGAACCAGCTCAACGAGTCCGAGATGGTCGCCCTTGCCTACTTGGGCGCGCGGGGCATCAAGGCCGAGCCATCGCCGTCCCCCGCGTCCTCCGCGCTCGGGCAGGTCAACAGCGGCACGGGCGGCGGTCAGGGCACGTCGCGATCCTCGCTTACGTCCGTTGTCGTCGGGGCCTTCGACACGACGGAGAGCATCGTTCAGCGGGTCTTCGGGAACCTCTCACGCCTCCCCGAAGTGCTCGCCATCAACGGGATGCCCGACCCGTGGACCCTCAACACGGGCGCTCCGGTCACGACGGGCGCGGCGCTCCTGCTCCCGGCAGGCACGGCGGGCGTGCCCTCCGTCGGCTCCGTCGTCGGCCCCAATGACCTCTACGGCACCGACCTAGCGCTGAACCTCGAAGACGAGTCGGACAGCTTCGGAGACCTCATCGCGCCGGGCAGCGAGCCCGATGACTTCGCCCTGTTCACGGGGCTTCAGAACTTCGACCGGATGGTGGCCGTTCGGCTCACCACACCCCTCGGGGACTATGCCGTGTACCCGCTCCTCGGGCTCCCGCTTCGACTCGGGCAGAGCAACGCGGACGTGTCCCGCGCCGACATCGCATCCCGCACCGCGTCGCAGATGCTACGAGACCCCCGCGTCGCTCGCGTCGGGGAAATCAGCGTAGCCGTAACCGACGGGGACCGTTACACTCTCGCCGTGGCACTGTTCCCCGTCATCGGAGACGGCGTTCAGGTGTCCGTCCCGCTCGGAGGCTAGCCCGTGCTCCAACCGTTCATCGACGCCCTGATTCCGTTCATGCCGGGCTACTTGGAGCTTCCCGAGTCGTATGTGGGGCTGCTCAAGTCGGCGTCCCATCGCTACATCAAGAGGGTGCCCAAGGCCGGTGGCGGCTATCGCTACTTCTATCACGTCGGGCATGGGTCAGGCGTAGCGCACGAAGATCACTTCGTCCCCGGCGCATCCTTCCGTTTCGACGGCGGGCACTACCACATCAAGAGCGAGGAAGGCGGGAAGCTGGTCATCGAGCACGACGAGACAAAGGAGCGCAAGACGGTCAGCAAGACCGAGCTTCGGTCCATGCTCACGTCGCATCACGAGCCGGCTATCAAGGCGCACCGCGAGAAGGTCGCCGGGATGCTCGCGGAGGCGCGGGCGAACAAGGCCAGTCCGAAGCAGATTGCTAAGCTCGAAGCGCGGGCGAAGGCGGCGGGAATAAAGACGACGACGAAGAAGCAAGCGCCAACTGGCATCGACAGACTGGATAAGCGGATCGCAAAAATAAAGGAAGAGATCGAGGCATCGCCAATATCCGAGGACGACAAGGCCAAGCTACTGGCTGGCTTGCCCGAAAAGAACCCGAAGCGGAAGGGCGACGGGTACTCGGACGGAGCCGCTGACGATGAGTACGACGACTATGGCGACATGGTCGAACGGTCCTTCAAGCGAGACCTGAACGATGCAGTCAAGCGCGCTCGCGACACTTCGTCAAAGGCCGGGCCTTCCGTCGAAGAAGTGCTGTCCGAAGTGCCTGAGTATCAGCGTCGGGCTTACCGGGACGATACGGCGTCTGAACTTCGCGCGAAGGCCAAGTCGATACGGAAGCAGGCAGAGCATACGGGCGACGATGACCCGTCGCTGAGGTTCAAGACCGCTGACCAGATCGCACAGCGCAAAGCCGAGAAGCATAGAGACGCGACGTTCATGGAGCGGCTCGCGGATGCAAAAGACCGGGCGGCGCGCTAACCTATGGGCTTCACACAGATCACCCAGCCCGAAGCCACGCAGTTCGTCACCGGGCGCCTCGTGGCGTCCTCGGGGCTCACCGACGTGGCCGAAGGTGGCACCGCGCTCGCCATCTGCACCGTCATCGGGCAGGAGCGCGCGAGCATTGACAACGCCATACAGGGCCGGCTCGACGCCAAGTTCCTCGACGTGTCCGGTCCCGACCTCGACACGGCGTGCGCGCAACTCCCGAACGGTGGCGTAGCGCGTCAAGGCGCGGCGGCGGCCTCGGGCGCGTGCATGGTCCTGACGCGTACCGACACGTCGGGGACGCTCATCGTCCCGGCGAACACGGTTCTAGGGCGCTCGGACAACCCCTCGCTGCGCTACGTCACGACGGTGTCGGTCACGTTCACGCCGGGGCAGGCCACGAAGGGCAGCGTCGGCACGGGCTACATCCCCGTCGTCTGCACCACGCTCGGCACGGGCGGCAACTGCCCCGCAGGAACGATTGATACGATCGTCGATGGCCCCGAAGGGCTAACCTCGGTGTCGCAGGCAACGACGCTCGGCGGCGGCGTGGCGCGGGAGACCGACGAGCGATACCGACTCCGGGCGACGCTCTACCTGCAAGCCTTCATGGGCTCCAATACCCGCGCCGCCATGGAATACGTGGCGCTCACGTTCCAATCGCAGGCGGGCGTGAGGGCGCGGAACGCTGCCACCTACTTCGACCCCACGACGCTCCCCGGCTACGTCGAACTCGTGGTGGACGACGGCACGCAGTTCGCCGGCCAGACCATCACGGGGCAGACGGTCACGGGCACCATTGCGAACAACCAGCGGCGCGTGTACCTCGAAGGCCCCATCGTCCAAGACAACCTGAGCACGGCGCAAGTGACGGTCGAAGGCGGTACGCCGTCCTCGGTGCAGTGGTCGCTTGTGTCGGAGGCGGGCGAACTCTGGTTCGACTCGGGCTACGTCACGTCGGGTGACACCTACTCGGTGCAGGACTACACGGTCTACACCGGGTTCATCGCTGAGCTACAGGCGGTCCTCTTCGGGACGTCCACGAACGCCCTATCGGGACTCGGGTGGATGGCGGCAGGGTGCCGCGTGCGCGTGGTGCCGCCGACGCCCGCATACGCCCGATTCTCGGTCAACATCGTCCTCTTCGACGGGTTCGACTTCGCAGCGGTCTCGGCGCAGGTTCTCGCCGTGCTCACCGAATACTGCGCGAGCCTCGGGCCGGGCGTGGCGTTCCTCGTCATGGACGCGCTCTCGTCGCTCCGTCAAGGCGTGCCAGGGCTCCGCAACCTCACGTTCCGCGAAACCAACAGCGACGGCCAGACGTGCGTCGATGCTGACACTTACCCCGGAGACCGCGAAAGCATCCGGCTTCTCTCCTATGAGGCAGTCTAATGGCCGTCGATGAGATGGGCGATGTCGTCAACATCACGGACGACGAGCGCCTAGACAAGCCCGACTTCACCGCCGCGACCTCGACGCTCATTCAGGCGACGGTCGCCAAGGTCCTCGGGGCGCTGGTGGGTTCGCTCACCGGGACCACGCTCCCCTTTATGGGGTGCATCTCCGCGCCAACGACCTCGTGGGACAACGGAACCAAGTTCCTGACCATCAACGGGGCGACCTTCTATCAAGGCGGCGCGGCGGCGTCCCCGACGTCGGCACCGGCAGGGCGCGTCATCACCTACGACCCCACGAAGCCGTGGCAAACGACGGTCACGGGCGTGGACCTCACGTCACAGGCGGCGGGCTCGCAGACGTGCGTGGTTTGGGCGCTGCGCTCGACGGCAAACTCCGACCTCGACACGCGCAAGAAGTGGCTCCCGGGGGCATCTGCGGAGACGTCGTTC
>JACCDR010845849.1_pt1 | contig 35892 bp, 55 predicted proteins | sample 7446431 | NCBI WGS metagenome assembly JACCDR01 (sample SAMN15323443, study PRJNA562643) | freshwater metagenome | isolation source: river surface water | place: USA:Blue River Watershed | collected 2017-08-17 | reverse complement strand
CCTTTTTTGGGGTTTAACGCCTCCATTACACCCTGCTTTGCACCAAACTGAATCTGTTTAATCGCGTTACGCTCATCGCCAAGTCTTACAGCTTTTTCATGGCGAATCTTTAACAATTCGATTTCATCCTGCTTCACCTGTTCTTCTAGCAGTCGTTTGGCCGTGCCAGTCATCTTAACACCAGATTGGGCAAATGCAGCACGATTAGCTCCTAAACGGCGTTCTTGAACCTGCTCGGTTTGTTTCTGTGCAATGTCACTCGCAGCACTAATTTGCGCCATGCGCACACCGCGTTGTTTAGCCAGCGCCGTTGATTCTGCACGGGTGGAAAGCACATCCGAACCCATCTTTATATAAGGCGCATTTTCTTCAAAGAAACCACCCACCTCTTTCCTCGTTTCAGGAAACGGGAGATTTACCTTGGAAAATACATCACCTAAAATTGAACTGGTATCACACATTAGTTGCTATTTACCTCCATGCGAGCCATTAAGCTCACAAGCGTACAAGGGAATGGTTGTGAACTTCGTATATAAATTGTAGGCGAGCGTGTCCACTCACCATCAAAGGGAACAACGACTTCTTCAGGATAGTCACCGCCTATTTTACTAGGGCCAGAATCCATTGCATCGCTGGTTTTCCTAAATGGAATCGTCTTTAGATTATCCACATCTCGGCCTATTTCTAAGCCCAAGGTGTTATATAACGTAAGCGCAACCTCATTCACGCGAGAAAGTAGCGTTTGTGTTGTGCCACCCGTGTTAGGGACTGGTATGCTTATAGGCATAATCTCAACATCCGCATTATACGGCAATCCAATGTGCGCTTTCATTACCGCGCTTTTGCTCGAAGGAATGGTAATAGAACCGCTCGCCACCGTATAACTGCCAGCGTTTGCTCCATCACCCCACACCTGTACTGTCTCTCCCTCTAAATGGTCAAGCCCCGTAATTGTACGGGTAGCAACTCCATCATAGGTAACGGCACTATCTACAAAGATTTCCTCTTCGGAATTATCAATATACTCAATATAGCGAACATCAGAGCCATCTATAGTGCGCTTAATCACCACCCATATCTGGTCATCACCCGTGACGCTTGGGATAGTCGCAACGCTCTCTACTATTCCGTCAAAGTTATATTCATACCAGCCTATAACCTCATTTGTAGGCTCGCGTATCAATCCCTTTAAGTCACCATCAGAGGGCATATAAACCGCCGTATCAGGCTGTTCTACGGTTGAGATATACTCGGTATCCCCAACCAATATATCATTATTGATTGAAGATAGCTTAACAGAGGCATATTTCAGAGAGATATCGTTGTACTGCGTTTCATATAAGTGCTTTTTTGCTTTATGAAGATAAACCACTTGGTCATTAATCTTCACACCCTGAACAGAGGCAGAGCCAAAATTTGAACCAACCTTTGCCCGTGGTGTAATCGTGGTATCGCTGATTTGAAACTCCACGAACCCAAGGCCTCCCAACGTACCACACACTAAGAAGTCACCATCTGAAGCCATCCATTGAATGCGATTCGTTTGCCCTGCAAGGTTAAAATGTAGCCCATCATCCGCCGAAGCGTCATCAATGTCGTAGTTTTCATACGAGCTAACCACGCTGCCAACAATATCAAGGGGATTTTCATCCAACCCGCCCCAGTAAAGCCTATCCTCATGAAACGCCACTGCATAAGGGTAGCCCCTTACCGCGCTCCATGTGGCTTCGTACCAATTCGCCGAGGCCGTGGTTGTTACGGGTGTTAAATCGTTTTGATTGGTAAACGTAGCCACAGTACCACTAGAATAGCTAGCCATCCGCGCATAGCCGATAATAGCGGTGTCATTACTTTTAGCTATAGCCCAAACACTGCCTACATGCGCCGCTTGGAAAATAGAGGCGCTCGCCGTCCATGTAGACGTGCCGCCTTTAGTTAGAGTGCCTGAAAGCGTCACCGTAGTGGTTGTTTCGTTTACATCCTCTACAGGGCCAAGTTGATTGTCGACGTTCGCAATAGTCCAGCTTGTATCTGACGTGCGCGTAATTTTCTGCGGCCTAATAGACTTCCCACCCGCAGCCAGATACATAATATCGCCATACTGGGCGTATTTAATGTTTGGAATATCCGCCACGCCATAAGGTGAAACAATCTCATAAGGCGACATGCCTGACATAATCGGCTCGTTATTCTTAAAGAACCGAATGTATCCATCACCAAACTCAAGTATAACAGAATCATCCTCGTCAAATACAAATGGGATTAATCCAGTTTTGTCGGCGCTATCCTTAACGGGGGTAACGTATATCGAACCCTTGCGCTTTACAGTAGGACCTTGAATCGTTGGGCGAAAGTTGGAATACGTTTTGCAGCCCTTGCCATAGAAATCCCTATCGTGCCGCCCCTTTAGAAGCTTGCCGAGCTTGCCGCCGTTAAATTGCTCTTGGTTGTAATATGCACGCATATCATAACATCCCTGATACAAACGAGCTAATTTCTAATCTATCAAACACACCTTGTTGACTGTCAATCGAGCGGAAATCCTCAAACTCTTCTTTAAAGATTGCCATTTGAGTATCACGCTCGCCCTTGTTTCCAGTCAATCTGTAAGCAATCTTTGCCGCTAGAAACCTAGCCAGCAATTCTACAAAGTATTTAGAGAATTTCTGTGTGTCTTCCACATCAGCAACATAAATAATATTCACATTCTCATCATTTGATAACAACACATTATTGCCATCGGTATCCGTTTCAATCTTATATTTATCAATACCAGCAGGGTTAACCAACCCATGCACATAAAGGTTACTATCCAATACCTGTCCAGCAAATCCTTGGTGCTGCTCTTCAAGTCCAGTCATGCACAGATAAAGGAAATCAGCTGGTAGAGTAAATTGGTAATTATAACCAAATGCAGGAGCCGTTACTTGCCTATTAAGGCTCGCACGTTTAATGGCAAAATTCCATTGGTGCATTGAAAGGAGGGCACGTCTAGCAGAGTCATAGCGCAAATTGCACTCGTTCGCCGCAGTCGTGCCCTCATTGAGACTCGTAATCGTGCCAGAGCCTAACTCTTGCAAAGCATAATTACAAATCTCTACTTTCGATACCATATCAACCTGCTGTTGCGATGATCAGGTCAACGTTGATTGTGCCAGCAGCAGAACCAACAGTGTTAGCAGTAAGTGCCACCATGTAGGTTTTCTGCGGGTCAGCAGACAAACCAAGCAATTGCCAGAACTTCTTACCACGAAGGTCAGCCGTTACAGCACCCATGCCGTTAAGGACAAGTGATGCAGTAGCCATTGTCTGGCCATCCATCAAAATGTCTTTGTCGGCTACCGCGCCAACCACGCCATCCATGTTATAAGCATAGAGGCCAAGGTCATAATCCGTACCACTGGTGATTGCAGTAGTGCAGATATTGCACGATACAGGCGTATCGTTAGAGTTTACAGGAAAAAGGTGATAGACAGAACCATCATCATCAGCAGCCGCAATCGCGACAGATTGAGACAATAGCTTGGTGCTACCGCTTTTTGAAGAATCGAGCAACGTACCCGTACCCAAAGAGCTATTAGCGAACTTATTTTCTACAGCCATGATTCATCTCCATTAGCTATTGGTTACATCGATTTTAACAACTTTCGCATCATCGGTACGCAGCGCAGCGAGGCGGAAGATTGCTTTGACTTGTTTTGAGTCAACAAGGTCATAACGAGGCTCAACGCGAACTTCAATTTCGCTATTGATACCAACGCAGATGCCAGTTGAAGCAAATGCAAAGCAGTTATTCACCGTGCCAGAAGCTGCATTGATGATTGAGCTGCCAGTCGTTGGAGACGATGGGAACACAATTACATTCATGCCCAAAGCCGTAGAAACGCGGCCTTTTTCAATCGTATAATCGGAGCGGTAATCCCCAGAGGTCAATTCAGCTTGGTCAAGCATCGTGCTGTGTTCTTTCTCGGTAACAGCCAGATACAGCTTTTCGTCAGCTGTGAGGCCAACGCCACGAGAGTAGAATGCAGCCAGAACTTCACGCAGCTTGTCATAAACAAGCCCAGAGCCAGCCGTTACGGTCGTACCAGCAAAAGCGGTAGAGCCTGTCAGGTCAGCGCCAGTGAGAACCGTACCAAGTGCAGCATCGGCAACAACAGCGTCATAACGGCGAGCCATCGTTTTAGCCAAAGCCTCAGCGTATGGAGACTCAAGGTCAATAAGTGATTGCAGGTCATCTGAACGGTCAACAATCCACGTCTGGGTGTAGCCTTTAACTACAGCGCCAAGGCGTTCATGTTGAGGTGCACCAGCAGTCACAGCTTGGTAACGAGACGTAATCTCGGTATCTTCACCCGGCTTCAGGTTTTGCCATTCGAATTTGTTGCCTTTAACAGGTTTTTGCAGAACGCGGCCACGAAAGAAAGATTCCGTTTGCTGCGCCTTGTGGTTTACCATGTCGGTAAACTGCGTCACAAGGGTTTGATTTAAGGTATCGGTCATGCCGAACACTCCTTGCTTAATGGTTGAATAAAAAAGAAATATTCAAGCAAAGCTACCCACGGAGCGTGGACTTATACTCTACCGATTCACGGCATAATTGGACGTTGTGACGCTACCCAATACGGGAAATATACTATAGTTGGATTTATCTTGCAACTACAATCTTGAATAAAGGTCATCGGCCTGTTTCTTCAACAGCGCCGCGCCTTTGAAATCACCCTTGCGATACAGGTTGTTTGCCTCAATCATCTTCTTGCGAGCCTCTTGGTGCATGTCATCCTTAGACTGTGTCGAGGTGTTGGAGCTATCGTCCATCTTGTCCTCGCCCAGCTTCTTGTTAATCTCGCCGATGGTTTTTTCCCATTCTGCCAATACAGAGTTAAATCCCGTACCGATAAAGTTGACAAGCTGCTGATATCCCTCCGCGCTCATACCGCTTTTGAAAGCAACATCCGCTAAGCCATTCATAAACTCATCGGTGTAGTACTCGCTTTTACTGCCTTCTGGTAGTGTAAACTCATACGTCCCGTCTTGAGGGCGGCCAAGCTCGGTATAAAGCTTCTCACGATATGCAGCCTTTTCTTCATCGCTTGCCTTCTCATCAGGTGGAATAATACCCTTTTTACCAATGGCGGAATTAAGATTGCTAATCCATTTCTCTTGCGCCTCAAAGCTATTAACGCCATTCTTTGTCAACAATTCCTTGTGTGTATCAGGAAGTGCAGAAATATAGGTGTTAAAGTCAAGTGATGGTGCTGCACTAGAGGGTGCAGATTCAGGCGTGTCAGTCATTATAATTCTCCATTAATAGTGGGTTGTCGTTGTAATTAGAAAGCTCATCAGTCCATTCGGTTTCTTTTAGTTTAATGGTCATCTGATTGAGAATATCATAGCATACATACTTCTTGCCTTGGTCAAACATGGACTGTGATGCGTTGTCTGGTTTATCACCTTTGGGAACAAAAGGCCGAAAGAATCCAGCCGAGGAAAGAATATCCTGTAAAACCTTCGGGCCATAACCAGTGCCAAACACTTCTTTATACGCAAGCTGCCTGTCCTTTGCGTCTGCAAAGGGCGACTTTGCACCGTGCGCTGTGTATTTCTTAAGCCCCTTGTCCATTAGATTTCCATACCATATAATTATACAAGGTTGACATCTCCTGCGCTATTTCTAGATTAATAACATCTTCCAATTCTAGTGAATTGGCATCCTTAAACGCGCGGATATAGAATAATTCTTTTATGCCATTTCGGTTATATGTGGCTTCGAGTATCCACACATCACCAATTTTTGTTACATCAACCCTAGTATTTTCATCATAACCAAGCATGCAAGCAATAGTCTTACCGCTTGGATTTCTTATTCCTTTTTCTTTATCCATTTAAAGCCCCTTGGATGGCTTGGCCAGCGTCACCCGCTTGTTGCGCCATCATCAATGTTTGTTGTAGTTGTTGTTGTTGTGCCCTATCAGCCCTGATATTTTCAAAGCCAACATCATCGCCTGTGGTTTCCTTCGGGCGAAGGATTGATTCAGGAACGCCGCGAATCTCTGCCATCTCATCAACCATCTTGTCAGGGTCAATCTTGTCCAGAGTTTCGGGGAACATCTGCGCCATAATGCCCAAGTCCTGCATAAACTGCAACATGTTTTGTGCATCGTTGAACCGCTGCGCCTGTGCAATTGGGCTGATATATGTAATCTTAATCTCACCACCAGCGTCAAGCATGGCGCGTGGAACCTGTAGCATCTTCTTTTGAATCAACTCGGCTAATACTGTTTCAGCCAATGGCCCAAGCAAATCGCTTTGAATACGTGCGGCCTTAGGCGTAATAACCCTCAAGCGCTCTTGATTGCGGATATTCGCCTCGGTTGCCGTCATATTCACGGCCTCTACCGATTGAAACACGTCCGTATAAAACGCTTGGCGGATTTGTTGACGCTTGATTTCCATCCATTGAAACGCTGTTGATACATTGCCAGTTGTACGCAGTTCGCGAATCGTGTCGTTAGGATTCCCACGCCCTACGTTCACCGCACCCGCTGATGTGTCCAGCTTCCCAAACTTCGCTTCACTCGACACAAACAAGGTGGGACGCAATTCTTTTTCCATCGCCACAATCATAGCGCGGTCAGCGTTCTGCATGAGTTTCACACCAGCCAAAGCAACACGGCCACATGAATCGGGCCATTTGCAAGAATCAATCCTATCCCAGCGGCCTATTGCAGCGCGAGCGGAGTTAAAGAAACCACTGTGAACCAACTTCTTTTCATTCTTCAGGTAGTAGTTGCTGTGGAACTTGGCGAACTTCTTACCCAATTTTGTTGGGTTAAAATCAGGATTAGGTGCAATATGGCGGATAATCTTTACTTTGTCTGTATCAGGCCGCGCCAATATCTCGGCTGGAATATCCCATTCAGTCTTTTCCTTCAGTGACGCAATGGTAAATTCACGCTCAAGGTAAACGTCTTTCACGTTTCCGCCAAAGTCCTCTGTATAATCGAAGTTGCGCGGTGATTCTGCCCTGAACTTCATTATCACATCATCATCACTATCGGCCAGAATCATCCCCGCACCGAATGCGCCTATCATTTTTAACGATGTAAAAAGGTTATCATAGAACTTAGAGCGAGGATTGTTAAACACACTAAGCACCTTGCGCTGTGCGTCATCGAGAAACATCTGTGTTTCGCGGTCATCGAGTAGATTTAGGTCATCCGTTTCAAATGCCAGCCATTTAGCCGCAGGGTTAGCTAGCAAGCCAACCATCGAGCTTGCGAATATATCCAGCGAGTACTCGCCTGTGGGGTCGAACAACAGCCGCCGCTTGTCTTGTCTGTTTGATTGCGTGGTGTAATACCTGCCAAAATCCGATTGGCTAGGGTACATAAACTCGCCAATCTCTCTCCATAGCGAAAGCTGAGTGACTTTCTCGCCTAACAACTTTTCGTATGTTTCGAGGGCTTTAACCACCTAGCGCATTCCCTTGCTGCTGATTCGCTAAAAATACATCAGTTTGAGGCCGTTGCAGAGCCTTGGCCTTACGCTTTGCTTCAGCTTCCTGCTTTGCCGTTTCTGCCTCTGCGTTAATCCGCGCAGTCTCAGCACTTGCGGCTTTGGCTGATGACTTTTGAGAACCACCGCTAAGTGCTTTGCTAATTAATTGCCCTGCCACTGCCTGAACTATCGGTCCACCCATGGGGAAAATCCTTTTCCATAATATATTTAGTGCACTTATATCCCTGACGCTCCAACATCTTGCGTAATAGGATATTTCCAACGCCAAGACGTATCTTACACGCTTTTAGATTCTTTTCAACATATTTTATGAAGCGCATACCTGTAAGCCCTCGATAGGCTGGGAGCACATACCAACTCACCTCGGTTGCGGTTATATCCGCGCTATTCCATATCTCAGGATTATACACCAAGCCCATCATCCCAACCATTTCACCATCTGCCCATGCGGTGTAAAGCTCGCCCTGCTTAGTCTCAATCAATGCCGCCACATGGTGTTGGATAACTTCAATGCTGTAGTTTAGCCCTAATTCATGTGCCAAGCACACAACTAAAGTTGCAACTCTATCGATTGTTTCCTTTGTGAGTTTGTCTAAGTCGCTTTTTTCAAAAGTAACTGTATGTGAAGTCATTGTCGTGAGCCTTTTCGTAGTGGTAATCGTGGGTTGTTTTGATATTGAACTCGCTAATACCTAGCGGGTAGGCGTAGGTCATGGCCAGAGCGTCTGCTGTATCAGGCGAAGCAAGCCCTCGTTTCTTCATATCGCTCTTTTTCTCAAGCATAAGCCGTTGTTTCATGTCGTAATCATACTGCAAGCCCGTTAAGTCAGCCATTAGCCTGTCGTTATTGGGCAAATCCATGCCCTCTAGTATCATTCCACGCATTGAATGCCACATCTCAGCCCTGATATTTACGAATTTATCAGCCTGAAACGCCGTTGCCCCTGCATTTACTGGTTGTAGTATGCCTTCAAAGCCCATTTTGCCAAGCATATCATAGACACCCTGCCCCATTCCAACTGTGTCAATGCAGAGTTGCTTGCATTCTGGGTGAGCCTTAACGATTCCAGCTACCTTTGTGGCCAGAGTGGTGAGGTCATCAATGCGCCATTGCTCTATGAAGTGTATCTTACGCCCTTGTCTACATACCAATACGCTCGTATCATCACCATGCCTAGCCACATCAAGTGCCATAACCATAGGAAAGCTGGTGTATGCGTTATCATTCATGGCAAAGCACTTTTGCACCGCTGCTGTAGATATAAACTGCATATCCCCAGATTCAGGGAACTCGCCTAGCACGCGCACTCGGTAAAAGTTTGATGTTTCCCCATACTCACGCTTGCAGTTTTCAATATATTCAGGTGATACACGAGAGCTATCAAAGCATGATACTGTAAAAGTTTTCCATATATCGCGGTTGAGATTAAACGCTCGGTAGAAGTAGCCGCTGGTTTTCGTGGGGTTTCCTGCCATGATAACCCTTGCGGATGGTGTAGAGAGTGCACCTTGAGCAACCTCGAAGATTACTTCTTCAACACCAGAGGCTTCATCAACTATGAATAGCAGGTTATCATCGTGGAATCCTTGGAAGGCATCGGGGTTTTCTTTCCTTGCTGTCCTTGCCACTGCGAACACGTCAGGAGCCATGCTTAAGCGGTCAGTGCCTAACTGATACGAGCCGCGCATGTGCTCTGGCATTATCTGAAGCCACTTTCTTATTTCAGACCAGAGAATATCCTTTAATTGGTGAGCCGTGGGAGCCGTGCAAGGCACTTTACAAGGCGCGTGAAGGGTGACATACCAGATAATAACCCAAGCTTCTAGTGTAGTTTTGCCTACGCCGTGGCCTGATTTTATAGCTATCTTCGGGTGTTTGGGTATTGCCTTTAATACTTCCACCTGCCAAGGCTCAGGCGTTGCCTTGAATACCTCTTTGACAAACGCAAGCGGACTATTCTTCCAGCGTGTCCACAGCTTCTTTAGTTCCGCCTGCTCTTGAGAATTCATTGATTGCTTGGGCAAGGGTAATGTTTCCCGTCAGATTGAGGTTGTCGTTGTTTCCATACTTCTTAGGCAGCATTTTGGAAGCATACCACTTGCGAGTGTCAACCATAATGCGCTTTTGGTCTGAAGGGATGCTGTCATTATCGCATATTTCTAGTGTTTCTTCGCCGACATACTCGGCTTGATGCTCTCTTGCACGTGCGTACTTGTTGCGGAATGTTTCATTTTGATCAAGCCAACGCATACAAGTGACATAGTGAGGCATTCCCTCTTGCTTTAAAATAGAGGTGAGGCTTTTACCTTGTGATAGCTGGAAGCATATTTCATCAACCTTTGCTTCGGTGTAATCAGAAGGGCGAGCCATTAGCACCCCAACTTATCGCCGCATGAACATCCACAAGGTTCAGGCCACGTGGTTTGAGCTGTTGCGGTTAATGGTGATGTGATTAGCATTAGTGCGATGATGTATTTCATATTACCCCATAAGATTCGTTACGTGGATTATCCCACACCCACATCATAATTGCAAGCAAAATCAATGTCAAGTGAAAAACTAGGATAAAAGCAACATTTTCTTCTTGATAAGTTCGCTAACTTAGCTTATGTTAGTTATATGGACACGGGAACAACCCATGCCAGTAACCAAAGGAGAATGAGATGAAAAACCAATTTGCAATTATACACAATACGCTTGCTGATTCTTTCAACAGCACAACCGCTGGCAAAATGAAAAGCTCGCTGCCAACCCGCAATGAATTTAACGAGGCACTGATTGCTAACGGCAAAAAAGATAGCCTTATTGATGTTTTGGCACAGGCTGCTGTATCAGCTGAGAAGTATTTGTGTGACGAAAACCGCGCAGCTGATGATTTGTTGCCGGTTATTGAAGCCCTTCAAGCTGCAATTCAACAAGCTAAAGATATGGGGGCGTTATGAGTATAACGATAGAAAATGCAACGCTTTTGTATGCTCAACACGGCGAAGATACCGCACTTGAGTTGCGGGCTGTTTTTGCTTATTGGCGCGAAGCACTGCTTTATCTTCAAGCTAGAAACATAGATGATTATTTAACCAATGGCGGGAAAGGTAGTGTTAGGCTTTTTCTAGTAGATACACAAAGCGGCAATTCAATCATCCGCCTTTTAACCAACAAGGAGTAACCCCCATGAGCAACGAAACAATAGCGGCTTTTCTAGAAAACTACAACAAATGGCGCAGGGGAGAAGAAGGCATCGAGATGCCAGACCCCACCGAACTTGGCATGGTCATTGATTGCGCTGTTTCATATCTAAGGCATGACGACGAGATTATTAAACGCCAGCACTTGGCTTTGCGGGATTTAACAACACCCACAGGTCATTTGCCACACTTAAACGGATACTGCACACCAGAATGTAAGGCCGTTATGCGCTGTTTGGCTGCATATGGAGAGCCAAAACCATTAATTAATTCAACAAAGGAGTAACCCCCATGACCCCCGAACTCAAGAAACACGTACGTACCACCCGCCGCAAGCAATTCTTTGACGCGGAGCTAATCACTTGGCACATTCTGGCCGCTATTGGCTGGGGTTTGTTTTACCTTGTGTTTTTCCCCTTTATCGTAGCGTGGCTGTCATGAGCATGATTATCTGCCACCATTGCGGGGCGTTTATAGACTCAGACGAGTTTGAAACATTCCCAACCCCAGATCACCACACAATATGCGAGGACTGCCATGCGAACACCATTAGCGAGTGAAATAGATATTACGACAACCTACCCCTGCATTAACGGGCAACATGCAGGCCACAGAAGCCCAGAGGAAGCGGGGGGTGCTGATAGGTACTACGGGAGGCCTTTTAGCCCTAACTTTGCCTATAACGGCCATACATTCACCAAGGATCATATGACCGCAGAGCAAATAGAGCAATACACCGAGGGATTTAACAACGAAACCGACCGCAAGGATTGGGGTGCGGAAGAAAGCGAGTATGGCAATGACTGAACATGTATCAATAAGCCATTGGGGCATGTTTCCCGCACAAAATGAAAGCGCTACTTATCGACCAAAATGCGAAGCGGAGCGCCTAAACCAAAACAACTTTGACTATTTATCCACCAAATTCCAACACGGATGGGAAGCCGCGCTTGGGTTACACCTTTTAGAGGAGGCGAACTGATGGAATGGAAAACTATAGATACGGCTCCTAGGGATGGAACGCGCATATTGGCTTACACCAATGGCGCGTATTCAGTAGCACTATGGCATTTTGATGGATACTGGGCAACCGTGCCAATGGTTTCTAAAATGTCCATACTAGCAACCCACTGGATGCCGCTTCCACCTAACCCAAAGGAACCAACCAAATGACCAACCAAACCTACATAGACACCGTAAACGGCGCAAACGCCAAATATAACGCACTAATGTTTGCTCTTAGGGCCTCCCTACCAGAGGCAACCGAACATGCGCTAAAAACGCTATCGGACGCCTTGGAAACGGCATTGCTAACGCCGAGAGTATACGAAGCAATCCAGAAGCTACAACAAGCCGACATCATCGCCAGCGTGCGGGGAGGGGTACAATGACCAAAAACATCAACATAACCATTCCCGATGAACTGCACCATTTCTTGAAGGTTGAGGCAGCCAAGGCAAAGATGACGCTTAAAGATTACATTATCTCCAAATTGAAACAATGAAAAGTGGGCTTAGTCTCTAGCGTCGTAGCGCTGCGCTTAAGCTGCGCGAACGCCGCTGAGACTACCAATTTTTTTTGCTTTTGTCAAGTGAAATAATACAATAACTTACAAATTTCTTACACAGGCAAAATAGTTAAAAAGTTGGCAAGCCACTATTTATATAAAACAAAAACTTACAAAGTTGGCAAAACCAAGTTGCCAACTAGTTAAGTACTTTCACGCAAATAATAGGTTAATTAGTTAACGAGCTTTCCATCACCAGAAAGTACTAAATCACCTTGTGCAAGCATTTCGTTTATAAGGTTTCTGATTGTTTTTGATGCGCCAAGGTCAAATCTTCCCGCAAGTAATTCAGATAACCCTGCTTTTGTATAAAAATCACCACGTTCAATTCCTGCCCGTACTTGCTCGCAGATAACATGAACCTTCCTAGCGCGTTCATTATCATTTTTCTTTCCAACACCTTCATGCGCAACCCTGCTTTGTTCTTTAGGTATGATAAACCAGCGGCCTTCAATCTTATCCAGGTGCATATTCTTTATTGGCTTTCCATCACGAAGCTCAAAAGCAAGTACACGCTCACTAACTTCTTCGTCTGGCCGATACATCATCATACCTGTGTTATAAAACCCCCTCAACGAAGAAGCTCCACTAAACGCAAGGAATGGGTCAACAGCTAATTCATCCTTGGCAATCTTTTTAGTATGGTGTGCCATAATAATTCCAGCTTCTCCACCAGAATAGGGGCGCAATGCTTCAACCCTACCAACAAGAAACTTTATCATTTCGGCATTGTCATTTTCGCTTTCACCATCGAAAACATTACGCAGTGGGTCAATGGCTATAATATCACAACCGCCCATAGCCTTGATTGCGTTTCCAACTTTTACCACACCATCAGCATCAAGCAGCATACGCATGCGCGGTGTAATAACCATATTACCCCTAGCTATATCCATGCCACGCCTGTCAATCTCAACCTGCGCGATACGCTCTTTAATGTAATGATAGCCTATTTCAGCTTGAAGATAGAAAACCCGCAATGGACGCGCTGGCTTCATACCCATAAATTCAATGCCTGCCGCCATGTGCATAAGCCATGAAAGGATAAAATCAGACTTACCTACCTTTGGCGCACCACCGAATAGGCACATTCCGTTAGGCACTAACACACGTGGGCTTATAAGGTCATCGGGCGCTTTGGTTTTATCATCAAGATAATGGCCTAAGCTAAAAGCTTCTACGCACTCCATCAGCGCTGGTATAATATCGCCAACTCTATCATTAAAATCACCGCGCTCACGTGGCATTACATAGCCTATGCCATACAAGTCTTTAATTTTCCGTGCTACAAATTCTCCTTTGCCGCTTTCGTCATTATCAGCGGCAACCACAACACCAGACACATTTGCAAACTCAGCAGCAACCTTCACCATGTTGTCAGCATTAAAGCAGACTATGACCCGATAGCCCGTTGCTTCATGTATGCTTGCGCCAGTTGCATAGCCTTCGCACAAAACAACCCTGTCAGCGCTTCCATCAATAATAAAGTGGCAACCAGAAACCTTACCACCAAACTCGAATAGTTTTTCTCCATCCTCCGCAATGCGCTGTAAATTCCACAACTTCCCCGCTTTATCCCTTAATGGTATCCACAACACACCAGCAGAATCAACTTTAACGCCCCACGCATTAACGCCTTTTTTGCGCAAGTACTCGCTTTTTCCACCATCACGCAACGCTTCCCACTTAGCAACGCACTCACGCGCTACGCGCTCCCAGCCTTCAATCTTGCGAGCCTTAATGCGCTCGCTATCTAATCTCCACTTCTCACGCTTGGCATCATCTATAACCGCGCCCCTATCACTCCAGAAAATGCCATCTTCATCGGTTACGCCCCAGCATCCATATATTCCAGCTTCACCGCCAGCGAACTTAACAGCCCACGCGTTTTTACCAGACTTGCCATTAACGTGGAAACGATATAATTCTCCATCGTCAGGAATATGCCCGACATTAATCGCACCAAGGTCGGCAAGCATGGATTCAAGGGACACGCTACACCTCAATGTTGCGGATTATTTCCCATAAGTGGCGATTATTGGCCACCTTGTAATAGACATCCATGGGCACGCGCTTTGCGGCCTGACAAGTGTCGTCAACTGGCAAACCATAGAAAACAATTAGCTTATATAGCGTTTCCATTTTTGGCTTTTCAATCTTGCCAAGTTCTAGATAGTGAAGATGGCTCTGGCTAATTTTCATCAAATCAGCGGCCTCTTTTATGCTGAGACCCCTATCTTTCCTTTGTTTTTTAATTGTTTTTCCAAACTGCATATTTTTTCCCTTTTTTGTTAAAAATGTTCTTGACGTAGAACAAGTGGCATATTATACCCATACCTGTCAACAGCAAAAATAAGGAGTCAACATGGAAGACGAAAAACAACTAATTGAGCAAATGATTTCTGGTGCGGAGCAATCTATAGCCAGAACAAAAGAATTGCTTGCCACCTTTGAACGGCAACTGGTTGAGGCGAAGCAAGCAATGGAAGATTTTATAACTTACAATAAGGAGTAATGAGCATGTCGCTATTGAGTAAAGCAATTAAACCAGAACAGGCCGCGCCGAGCAAGCCGAAGGTTGTTATCTTCGGGCTTCCCGGTGTTGGTAAAACATGGGCAAGTTTGGATTTCCCCAACACGCTTTATATTGATTCTGAAGGTGGGGCGAATCTTTCGCACTACACGAAGAAGCTGGCCGCAAGTGGCGGAATGTATTTTGGTGTTGAGCAAGGAGCGCGTGACCTTTCGACAATCATTGATATGTTGAAGGAGCTGGCCACAACAAAACATCCATATAAAACTGTGGTAATTGACTCTATCAGCAAGCCATTTAATTCTGAAGTTGCGAAAGAGGCGGAAAGGCTTCAATCCAAGGGAATTAAAAACGAGTATGGCCTTGATAGAAAGCCAGCGGTTGCACTTATGCGAAAGCTAATCAACTGGATTGACCGGATTGATATGAATGTGATTCTTATTTGTCATGAGAAGGCAGCATATAAAAACGGCGAACAATCTGGCAGCACTTTTGATGCGTATGATAAGCTAGAATATGAACTGCATCTTTGCCTTAACATTATTAAGACGGGGGCAACACGCCGAGCATTGGTGCGTAAAACCCGTTTACCTGAATTTCTTGACGGCTCCAGCTTTGAATGGAGCTATCAGGAATTTGCGAAACTCTATGGTGAAAAAACCATAGAGTCTACCCCCGTGCAAATCGTTCTTGCAACACCAGAACAGGTGGCCGAAGTTAAGAGGCTGCTTGATATTATCAAGCTTGATGAAAAAGAGATTGAGAAGTGGTTCAGCAAAGCGAAGGTTGAGTCATGGGATGAGATGAGTACGAAAACTATTGAGCAATGTATAACTTATTTGAAAAACAAGGTATAGAATTTATGCAAAGCACCATAAATCTAGAAAAAAGATTTTTGCAAAAAACTGGGGATTACAATCCAGAAAAGTGCTGGATATGGACAGCACACAAAGATTTATCTAATAAGTACAATATAAGTATTACACACATTCACAGAATAGTTAACAATCAACAAAGGATAGTACAATGACCGCGCTTTATACACCAAAGACCGAGAAGGAACTAATCGAAGAAGGATTGATGCCAGATGGTGTTTATGATTTTGAAATCCTAAGCTGCATCCATGGCAAGAGCAAAAACGAAAATGAGATGTTTACTGTTAAAATGCGCATTTTCAATCCGCAGGGCGGGTCACGTAATGTAACGGATTACATTGTTTTCGGCACAAACTTCGGAGAGCGCAAGTTTCGAAAAATTGCCATGGCATGCAACCTTGTTTCGCAATATGAAAAGGGCACATTGTCTGCGGATGATTTTGCTGGGCGAAGCGGAAAGGTGGAAATCACCAAGCAAGAAGCGAGCGGAGCATACAGCGCGAAAAACGTTGTTAAAGAATATGTTTCCGAAGCCCCAAAGGCAACGGCAGTTGAAATCGAAGATGATATTCCGTTTAATTGATGCCTAGATTTCAACTTCGTGATTATCAAATCCCCGCTGTTGACGCTGCAATCAAGCATATCGCCAGCAGCGGGGATAATTTCTATATTAAAGCAGCGGGTGGCGCGGGGAAATCCGTGCTTATCGCCGCCATAGCGGAGCATTGTCACGATATTGGCAAGCGCGTGCTTGTATTGGCTCGCAACGAAAAGCTGCTAACACAGAACCGAGACAAGTTTTCTTCACATTATCCTGTTGGTTTATACTGCGCTGGCCTTGGTGAAAAAGATTTAAGCAAGCCAATCACGATTGCCAGCATTCAGTCTATTTACAATAAAGCCCCGCAAGCTGATATCGTTCTGGTTGACGAGGCGCAGAACATCCATCCTGATTCTGACAGTGAAACACAATATCACCAGCTTTTCAAATCTATGGGAAATCCACAGATAATTGGCTTCACAGCAACCGACTGGAGAACAGCGAGTGGGATGATAACGTGGGGACACAAAATACATGACATACCAGCCTCAACGCTTATCGAGTTAGGTTATCTATGCCCCCCCACTAACAAGGCTGTTGGCAATGCAGATATAAGCAAGGTGCAGATTATACGCGGAGAATATGACGCTGGGCAACTTGAGGAAATATATCTTGAGCCCGAATTGCTTGGCGCATCTATTGAGATATTGCAGAAATACACACAAGACCGCAACAGCGTGGTTATCTTTGTTCAAAGCCGAAAGCATGGACAGGTGTTGCGCCAAGCAATGGACGATAACGAAATGTACGCCGTCTTTGTTGATGGAGATACGCCGAAGGGCGAGCTTTCTCAGATATTAGATGATTTCTCCGCTAGAAAATTTAAATATCTAATCAATGTTGCCCTACTAATTGAAGGCTGGGATTGCCCACAAGTGGACTGCATAGCCATGTTTTGCAGTACGCAAAGCAAGGGGAAATTTGAGCAAGCCTTGTATCGTGGAACGCGTCAATGCGAAGGGAAGAAAGATTTTCTTGTGTTGGATATGGGAAAGAACTTTCAGCTTCATGGTGCGCTTGGAAGCCCATACAGACAAGCGGCAAAGGGAGAGAAAAAGAAATCGCAAGGCAAGATATGTCCTCAGTGCGAAACGTTTACTCCACCACTTTCTAAGGATTGCCCAGATTGTGACTTTGAATTTCCACCACTAGAAGCGGCCAGAGTACACCACAGTTCTGCACCCGATAGTACAACTTCAATGATTCACACGGGGAACGTTCGCCGTTATCAGGTGTTTGACACGTCTTATGAGCCGCATATCAATAAAAAGGGCGTTACTTGCGTGAAGATAATATACACCTGCACAGATTCGCACACAGCAATACGCAAATATGTTTCTCCATATAGCGACAATCCAAACGGCAGGGCTATGGCAAAGCAGTTTTTCAAACGTGCTGGGTGGGATTGCTATGGAGACATTAAAGACTATCCACTTGATGACTTGTTATGGCACTGTGAGAATAGTCTAAAAACACCAAAAGAAATAGTTGTTGACCATTATGACCCTAAATATCCAGATGTTACGATGGTGATTTATCATGCAAACTGAAAGCGCAATACAAAAGTACATAATCCTTTGGGTAAAAAAAGAATACCCGCACCTAATTATAACAGCAACAGCAAACGAAAACTTTTACAGAAACCCGCAGCAAATAGGCTCAATTGGCATCACCGACCTAATCCTATTTCACCCAAATGGAGCGGTGTTGTTTCTTGAGCTTAAAACCACCAAAGGAAAGCTCAAACCATCACAAGAAGATTGGAACTCTGCATTTGATGCGGCTGGTTTTCCACACACCCGCGCCGTTGCCTATGGCTATAGTGAGGCACAAAAAATAATTTCAGATTGGGTATTGACACAACACACAAACTAGGATAAAAGTCACATTATGCAAAAAGAAAAACTGAAGCTATGGCGAAAAGATATGGGTTGGACGCAAACAGACTTGGCTGAATGGCTTGGTTACGAGCGTTGGACTATTATGAAGTGGGAGCAGGGTAAAACAAGGATACCAAAGTGGATGTGGATAGTAATGGGGTTAATTCAAAAAGAGCACATCAGGGGGATAAATGAAAACACACAAAGACCACTTTCTAATCGTGGAAAGTGTACTACAAGGGAAGGCCGTTTCTCGACATAGACAGAAAGCTGGGGTTAAAGCCGTACGAGTCAAGAAGCTACCTGATTAAGATAGGGCTGTTTAAGATTTACACTGTGGCGGAACTGAACAAGAAATTAAAGGAAGGCGAAGAATGGTAGAGGTTATATCGTTTCCGCCGATACCAGCTAACGAATTGTTGAAGCGGATACGGGATGACCTGTGCAACCTATACAACAGGGAAAGCTTGGAAATAAAAAAAGCCACTGTGTGTATACAAGAGAACAAGAAAGTTTCAGGTGCTAAAGCGCTCCAGGAGCTAGGAACTATAATGTATAACTTAGGGTGTCAAGTGGATGGTAAGTTATGACTGAAAAGCCTTCGCATACACTGATTGAGATCACCATGATAACGGCTGGCGTGGTCTGTGCGCTTGCTGCCATAGAGCTAGCGGTGAGGGGATAAAATGAGAGGGTGTAGGTTTTGCGGCAAAATGCCTTTAGAGATGAAAATGGTCAGGCAATTACCGCTTTATCGTTGCTCTGACAGAGCGTGTGTTGGTTATAGCCTTATTTGTAAGGCTGGCGAGTGGAATGCGCCAGTTCATTTGGGGGTGGATCGTTCGATGGTGGCGAGCATTATCAGCGGGGCTATAGGGCTTAGCGGTACTGTGAAGCCAGAAAAACAGGCCGAGGATGCGATTAAGGCACTAATTAAGTGTGGGATTATTGAGGTATAACAACGTGGATGCCGAAGCGGTAACGTTAGGCGTCAGAGTAGTGAGCGAGCCTATAAAGCTGAGCGTCTACCATCCACACTTTAACAACGAGAGGGGATTTATGGAATTGACAAAACAAACAGAAGTTGAGTGGCTAAGAGAGAAGAACCAAGAGCTGCAAAAGCGTATCAGCCAGCAACACCAATGCATGCTGAGAATGAAATACGACCCTACCTGTTTTGCTTCTGGCCGATACAAATTCACCACGCCGTACAAGGATAGGTATTTTACCGTTGAGATTGACAATGGCGATATTCGACTAATTGAAAACCACAACGATTATAACGTGATTCTGGAACAGGTAGAGTTATGAAAACATATTTTTGCTATGCACCAGAACATGAAGAAGAGAACGAAGCTGAGATGGTTGAGGCGTTATGTCAAACATGGGCGGCTGAGGAATATGCCGAACGTGTTTATATGCGCGGAGACCTGCCGAAACATGGCGATATTCTAGAAGTGAATGTTAGCCTTGATGGTAAAGTCTTTTGGAAATCATACAATGTTGGGTGCGAGTATAGCCCGACGTATTTTGCAACATTGAAAGGGGATGAAAATGACTGAACAAACACCAAGCAAAGAGCTTCTAGACCTAGAGCGTATGGGCTGGAAGCGCGAACCAGATGGATGGGTATTCCCAGCGATGCTTACAAAGCAATATTTTATTTACGAAGATGCTGTTGAGTTTAATAAACACCTTATGGATTGGATGAAAAAATGAACAACCATTTAAGTGAAATGTGTGTAAAAGCGAAACACCTTGCGGCAATACAAAACAAAATTGCGCAGTTGCAAGCAGAAGCGCATTCTATAACAGTTGAATTGGCATTGCTTGCTAGCCAATGTTACCAGATAAGGAGTGATGAAAATGCTTAACTGCGCAAACACTATCGGGGGCTTAGAGCTTTCCGACCGCCTATATTATGCTGAGGCACAAAAAATATGGCAAAGCAAAACCAAGCAACAGGAGTGCGAGCTTATTGATAGACGCTTTGCCGAGTTATGGGAACGAATGCGTGACACAGAGCAGCTATTGCAAGCTGCATTTAGGCATATTGAGGAATTGAAAAAGAATCAGCCATGCGGAAGCCAGATAGCAAAAGATAGCAACGTTAATTTGGGGAGTGCGCTGCATGACCGATAAAATCACACACATAGACGACCACCGCAAACTATGAGTAATTCTAGCATGGCTTGGGCCGTTTCCAATGGTGACAGAAGTGCACACAAAATAAGAGAGCGTATCTTTAATCTATCGGAAGCCCTATCCCAGCTTGAGCGCTTTGTGGTGAAGGGGGGTGTGGAATGAGAACATGGGCGCTTATACTGATTATGCAGGGGGCTGGACTGCAAGTCCCAATGGCAGATTTAAGGTCGTGCTTAGAAGCAAAGGCAGCTTACGAAAAGCGATACTATAAGTTGGATGCAAGCTGCTTAAACACAAAAACAGGCGAGGTTGTCTTTAAGCAACCAGCCGAACAATAGGAGGACACAGTGTCACTACAAGAACGAATGAAGAAGTATGCGGAGTTGGTGAATAGCAAGACGTTTACCAACTATGGAAACGATATGCTCACCGACCTCCAAGCCACAGTGCGTGCGCTTGAGGTGGCAAGGGAGGCTTTGGAGTTTTATGCAGAGAATAGGTCTTACATAGCAGAACAAGCCCTACAACTCATCAACCAAACAATCGGAAAGGCGGGGGTATGACTGAATTATTCGGAGGCAAAATGACGTTTATGCAATCTGGTGATGGGTTGATTGACGTTGAAATCAATGACCATGGTGGCGGTAAATTCTTTACAATTACAACACCTAAATGGGAGTTTGATAAAATAGAAGAATTGGTAGGACTGCTTGAAAAAGTAAAGCTAGCATTTGAGATGGAGAAAAGATGACCCAACCAACCAACACCGATGAGTTGCTCAGGCAAGAGTTTGAGGAATGGTTCTCAGCGAACTACCCCGACCCTGTGCCTATTGAATGCATAGACGAATGGCGGGTGTTTAGAAGCAACCAATTTTCGGCCTACCAAGCCTGCAACGCCAAACGCCAAAAGGAAATGGCGCGGGATAAGGCGTTGTTGCGGGAGTGCTGGAAGGCGCATGCAAAAGTAGAGGAAGCATTAAAACAAGCGGGATATGGAAATGAGTAGCGAGATTTATAACAATCTTACTATAGTTTAGCCTAAACCACCCTAAACTAGGATAATAATCATAATATGAACACATGGTATCTCACACAATTCGTTTTTGCCATTATTCCTTTTTTAATACTTTTATGGTTTATATGGCGGAAATAATACTTGCATACTAACACTAAAACGTCACTTTAGTTCAAAACAGGGGGAAATATGATATACTTCATAACACTGGTAACGGCTATACTTAATAGATTTCGTGGCGATGATACTGTGAGCAAGGGCTATTGGTTCTTGTTCATGATCCCGCTAGTCCTTCTTGTTAGTACCGATCCCGTAGTCATTGCCGCTTGGGCGCTATACCTAGCCTGTTACGCCGTTCCACCAACCAATACCCTACTCTCTTGCATGATGGGGCGCTCTCAAGTTAGGGAAGATTCCCCACAATGGCAGTGGATGTATAACTTCACTGTGGACGTTCGCTCGTTTTTTATTAACCAAGTATTCAAGAGCAAGAGTTTAAGCATTGTAGAAACATGGCGAGTGTCTACTATAACTTACGGCTTTTCCCGTGGCCTTCCGTGCGTGGTTCCTGTGGGCTTCCTCTATGGGTATACCAACGACCCAATGGCGCTTGTAGGGCTTCTTTTACTTCTTCAGGGTGTTCCGTATTATGTGTTTAAGAAGCTGTTGATGCAATTCCCTAACCATGGTGATATGCCTGTGGTGTATGCAGAGTTGACGATAGGGTATTTCCTTGGTGTTTACTTGGTGATGCTATGACCCGCGAAGAACTTACAAAGCAAATAAGTATGACTATTGGAATGTACCTTGGTTACAGGCCAGAGCGTCAAGCTGAAGAAATTATGAAGTTATTAGAGCAGTTAAAAATAGCCCCGCCATACAGGGTGTAGGCAGGGCTTAAGTGAACCAAACGGAGTCAAATCTTTGGTGGTGTCAACTCAAGATAATTATCAAACCACCAACTGTCAAGCAGAAGTTGTCCCATCTAAGCGCTCCAATGCATCTTGAAACAGGCTGATTATTTCCTGCTCTTTTTTATCTAACTGGCGGTTTAAACAATACGATGTCATTGCAAGCGCGCAGTATGTGGTAAATTCCTTATTATTCATGTATCCCCCTAACGTACTCTTGGCATCCTAATAGCTGTATTCTAACCTGCTCGGCCTGCTCTGCGTAGTCAATCAATTCTGAAGAATGGATAGCATACGTTCCAGAAACGACTCCGGCGGGGGTTGCATTATCCCCGCTGGTGGCCTTGCTAACTGGCAGGCAGTGGTCGGATTTGTACACGCTCCTAACACGCTTAACATCAGCGCGCAGCTTAGCAATCTTTTGCTGATATGCATTGTCTACATCCTCTGTTAATTGTTTCGCCTTTTCACACTCTTCGTTAATTTTTTTAGCTTGTGCTGTCAATTCTCGTATTAACTTTTTTTCTGCCCACACACTGTTTACTTTAGCGCCAGCGCCAAAAGTTACCAAAAGAACTATGGCGTATATATAAACCTTACTCATGCACCGCGCCTTTTAAAGAATAGGTACAAACCAAAACAGAAACCGACAAAAACCATAGCTGCCAAAGCGTATTGAACGGGGCCGTTACCATCAAGAAAGCTGGTTCCAGTAAGGGCAACTGTAGAGGCGGCAAAGGTGACGTTCTCTTTGTTGATGACTGTAGGCACATCGCGTTTAACCTCCCTTGACTCGTTCGGTTCGTCGTCGGCTTCCCAATCATCTTCAGACCACAAAGCCGCTTCCTTTGTTCTACGGTTTACAAGGCCCTGATTGCGCTTTCCGCCAGCCCTTACCCATTTCATTAACTCAACCGGCACAGCGTCGTATCTGCCCTTGTTTAGCTCTTTAAGTAGCGTTGATTTCTTAAAAGCACCTTCACCAATATTATAAACAAAGCTAACCAAAGCGTCGTATTGGCTTTGCTTAAGTTCAACTTTTACTGATTCGTTTATGCAATCTTCAAATGTCGCAAGCGATTTAACTAAAAGCATTTCTGCCTGCTTAGTGTTTATTATTGTAGTTGGTTTAATGTCAATCAAGCCAGTGGCAGAAGTCGTGCCATAACCAATAGTCCACACACCCGCGCTGCACTTATAGGACTTGAGTCTTAATCCCTCGGCATCTTTAATAAACTGTAGTCCGCGCTCACTGATTTTCATAACTCAATATCCCCTAGCTGGTTAATATCCATCACTATTAACATCGTGCTATACGCTTTTCTTTTTTCAAGCTCTACTATGCGATTATGAAGCGCCCCAGAAAAACCACCAAACACCATAAAAAAGCAAATTTGAAAAACAAGCACCAACTTCATGATGCCCTCGAAAAAAAGGCTTGTATCTTGTCTAGGAATGTCATTATAAACGTACCAAGTGCGGTTGCAAACATTAACACACCGCCCCATTTAGCGGCCATTTTGTCATAGCCTGCTATTCTTTCTTTGAGCTTTTCTATCTCGCCCACGTTTTTTTCGTGCAGCTCGTTTAGTTGCTCGATGCGCTCTGCCAATACTTCTACTGTTAGCTTGTTTACCATACCCAAGCCCCATTTTCGTCTTTATACCATAGAATATAAGCCTTAGGGTGTACTAGTAGTACAGGAAAGGCTAAAATAAGCCACCAACTCCATTTATACTTACGCGCCATTTTATACGAAACTAGAAAATCTGCAACGGTTTTTGGGATATCCCGCACTACATAGCGCGCATCGTGCCACTCGCATTCTCTGTAAAAATGCTTGTCAAACCATGCGCGCAACAGTGCGGGTACGGTGCAGTGCATTACTCTACCACTAAAATGGTTGTAATTTGCCCTAGCGCTGCTTGCCCTTGTTCGATAGTGGATTTACGGGCAGCATCAGCAGCAGTTATGGCCTGATAAGATACAATCGTATTATTTACATATTCGTTTAGCTTTTTACGGTTGTGCTCAAGCTTATCTGCTTCTTCATCGTAGCCCTCTGGTTCCACAGCAGGCAGCTTCCAACCGGTTGCAGAAGCAAAATCGCTAACGCACGCATCAAACATTTCTTCAGGTAGTGGAATGGTGTAAATCAGGGTTTTAATAGTCATTGTTGTTCTCCTTCGGGTTTAGGTTGGCGTTTAGCAAGCTCCTGCTCAATCATTGCAAGATTGTTTTGCGCAGCATTGAGTAGCTTTACTTGCTCGTATGCTAGCGCTTTTAATTCTGTGTCTGTTAGTTTGGTGATGTCCATTTTAGGCTCCTTAAAAGGTTGTAGTGTTGAGTTTATCCAACTGGGCAAGCGTGGTGCATTGTGTTATTTTAATTTCCAACTCATCAATCGATGCACGCACTTCTTGTATACCATTAATTATATTAGCTTGCTGCTCTTCACTTAGCAACCCAAGTGCTGCGTTTATTTGTTTATAAAAGGGAAATTGAGAGATAATTTTTTCACCGGCAACTGTTTTAAGCTCTGCAATCCTTCGGGCTTTTTCTCCCTCTAATGTGCGAAAATCCTCCGCTTTTACCAACTTACCGTCTTTGTAAAGCTCGCTGCGCATGTTACCCCCTATGCTGCTCTAAATAAAACGTTAGCGGTGGTTACCACACCTGCGGCCAAATCAGTGGATGTAAACGTCCATGTGCTTGGCGCGGCAGTGGCATAGGCAAGGGTACGCCGCAAAGCACCAAAGCCATCTGTAGTTGAGGTTGCAGGGTTTTGCCTGCCTAAGTTTGGCATCCACGCTTGCGCTACAGCGCGAAGTGCGCCCGCAGCACTAGAACGGAAACCAATCCAATACTTTGTATTAGCATTAAATGTATAGCTCCACGCCTCTGAAACATAAGTCGGACCCGCTGTGCCCATGCTCAAATTGCCCGTTTCTTTAATCAATGCATCTGGCCAGCCGTTGCTGTCGGATGAGTAGATAATCACTTTTGCGTTGCCGCCCGTGGTCGTTACAATAAGCCCCACTTGGTCAATGGCCAGGCTAACCTGAGGACGGAAGGGTATTAACTCCATGCGGTCTGCCGCAACCGTATAACTACTCGCAAGGTTAGCTGCGCTTGCTTCCAGCCCTACATCGTAGAAATTACCGCCAATGTATTGGCCAAGCTGAGTAGGCCTAGAGCTTCCGCCGCCAGGCGTGTAAGCTTCCCAGCCAGTATTACCGGCATTTACGCGGATAGACTGCCCTGCAGATGGATTTAAGTTAGAAAGAATTGAGCCTGTCGTTGCCATCTATGCCCCCAACAATCCGTAAGTTTTAAGTTGAGAAAGATAATTATAAGCTTGGTATATAAGTGAAGCATCATCTTTGAAGTAACCTAACCCCCTATTGCACTTGCCGCACAACAACCCTCTTACATTTCCGGTTTGATGGCAATGGTCAACAGCCAGTCTTCTGCCAGTTGCACACGCTTGTTTACAAATGGCACATACCCCATTTTGCGATTGTAACAGATTTTCGTAATCTTCAATTGTTAAACGAAATTTCTTGAGATTACGTTTACGAACTTTTAAAGCAACCTTCTCAGGATTACGCAAAGAATAAGCTTTCTGGTACTGAACTATTTTTTTTGAATTCTTTTTGCAATATTCTTTAAAATATAAACTGCGATTTTCTTTGTTTTTGCTTTCGTAAAGCTCTCTACTTTGCTTCCTTTTCTGACGATATTCCGCGTCATTTTTATAACGAAACATTTCGTTTTCTGATTTTGCAAGCTTTCTGCACGGTGTGCAATACTTGCTTGCCTTGTAGCCGTGGTAACTCAGACTGCACCTCTCACAATCCTTATTCCCAAAATATGCTAAGTTTTGCGTCATGCTCCTAGTAGCCCCATGGTCTTGAGTTGTTCGATGAGTGTTCCAACCACGTCAGCTAACTCATCAACTGTAGTGGCGTTAGCATCAAAGCTTTTGTCTGTGGTGACGTTTGAGACAGACCATCCCGTAGACTGAACAACGGGTGTTGCGTTCCAGAAGCCTAGCTTTTGTGTGGTAGCTGTGCCTATCTTTGTGCCTGTGGTTGTTCCAACATTGAGATTGATACCATCAGTAAGCTGAAGTTGTGTCGTGGTAAGCTGCATTTGCTCAGTGCCGCCATTTAGCCAGCGGAATACGTCACCAGATGATGTATGAAACTCTAAGCCTGTAGATGCTGTTATTTTGTAATTGGCGGTGTAGAAAGAAATGGCACGCGTCATGCCATTGCCACACATTATGTTGCCCGCTGCATCCATGTAGGTTTGAACTGTCCCATCACTTGATTGGCCTTCAAGCAGGTTGCCAGTTTGACCCGATGTTCCACGAAGTGCTAGAATCTTATCCGTAGCACTTGATGCGCCAGCAAATAGCATTGTTCCAGATGGAGATAGAACTAAAGCCTGAGTGCCACCCGCCATTAAGTTGGTTGAGTCCCATCCAGAACCATCACCAATACGTAGCTGATTGCCAGAGCGTGAAATAACCGTTCGCCCGTATGTTTTGATTTCGTGGTCGGTTAACGATAGTGCGGTAGATGTAAGCTGCATTTGAGGCGAAATAGCCCCAGCAGAGCCACTAGCGAGCGAGTAGAAGTCTAACGCACCGATGTTGTAGTGAATGCCAGAAACAAAGCCCGTTGAATCTCTGTTAACTGCACCGCCATTGATGTTGATGTTATAACCGCCTACCCAGTCACCGCTTGCCCCAGCTTGTCCGACTCTGGAATAAGTAGCGTTATTGAGGCGGAATTCAACCTGAGAGTTGATAATTCCTGTTGGGGTGATGTTTGCAACCAGCGTGCCATCACTCAATTGAGCTTGGAACAAATCACCCGACTGAGAGGCTGCACCTTTGACAATAGCTGGCACAGCGGAAGCATTCAGGGCGTTAAAAGTCACTGAGCTGGTAAACGCACATGCACTATCAGCTATTCTGAATCTTTCGACTAGAGAAGCTCCGCCAGTATAGAAAACGATATTGCTAGATGAACCAACACCAGAAGCGATGCGAGCATCCTGTAGTGCTGAGCCTGTGGCTTTGAAGTCAATAAGCGATATACCAGATCCGTATGTGGGGAGCAGGTTTAAAGTTGCATTCGTACTGCCACCTAGATTTAGAGCCTTAGCCGAGTTATCCCACACAAAGTCACTCGATGCACCAAACGCACCAGAGTTATTGAACTGTATTTGAGAGTTAGAACCAGCTGCGCTCTGTACTGAGCTATCTGCTAATGCTAAAGAAGCCTGCACGCCAGCTGAGGTTTTCGCAAGCGTTACTACACCATTGTCAATCGTCCACGTTGAGCCGCTACTTGAAACCGTAATATCGCCCTTATCGCCATCAGAAATACTGCCACCGCCGCCAGAAATACTTATTTTCTTTGCTGCGTAATCTGCGGTAATGTCATCTGGGTTAAACCAATTAACGAAATCTTTGAAACGAGTCCTGCCGCCGCCGCTTGTAACATAATCAGGTTTTGGAATCTGAAACAGTTTTTTCCAATCCCCAGAGGTTAAAACCTCTACAGAATCACCCTCAGCCCTTAACTCTGGTGTGATTCCGTCTTTTCCGTCTTTACCATCTTTCCCATCTTTGCCGTTTTTACCATCCTTACCATCACGGCCATTCAAGCCATCTTTACCATTAAGGCCATCCTTCCCGTTCTTCCCGTCAATTCCGTCACGGCCATCCTTACCATCCTTACCATCAACGCCATCCTTACCATCAACGCCATCCTTACCATCAACGCCATTCACAACATCAATTACATTTACGACTTCGACATAGCGCTTTCCAGACTTGGAATCGCCAGTCTTTTCGTATTTTTTTGTTTCAGGGTTGTAAACTATTGTCATTTTATATCCTAAGCAGAACAAAATTCTGTTATCACAACATAACCGCTGCCACCAGCCCCACCAGCAAAAGCACCGTTTGAATTAGTGCCAGCACCACTTCCGCCGCCACCTGAATTTGCAGTGCCAGCATTGCCAGCAGAGGCAGGCATAGCAATACCTTTTCCGCCCCCACCAAGACTCGTACTTCCGCCAAAACCAGTACTTCTATTAGTAGCTCCATTGTCTTGGCCGATTCCTCCAGCCTGTCCTCGTACGTTTATATCGCCTGAGCTACCTAATCCACCATCACCGCCAGAAACAGTAGTTCCTGACGTAGAGCCAGAACCACCAGAACCACCAGTTGCACTTACTATAGTGCCTACGCTTGTCGTTCCACCCGTCCCACCAGTTCCACCAGTGTTCGCACCCGCTGTGCCACCTGCCCCGATAGTTACAGATTGTGAAGCGCCTATTGTGGCTGCTGATACAACTTTTCTAGCATATCCACCAGCACCGCCGCCGCCGCCAGAAGCGCCACCCACGTTCGTAACTCCACCGCCGCCTCCACCGCCACCCCACACTTCTATGTCGCAATACAGCATGTTTGCATGAGGGGTGTATGTGCCAGTTGCGGTAAATACTTGGCGACGCACAACATTAAATGCGCTTGTTAAAAGCGTGCCAGTCGCGCTTGGAAGTGTTACGGTATAGTCAGCCGCTAAAGATGTAGGTGCAATAAGTCTTACGCGGTTTGTACCATTATCAGTATCCTCAGCTAAATCTAAATATGCAGATGTTGAGCTTGATGCAGCCGTGAATGGTACACTTGTAACGCCCAATGTCGTTCTAGCCGCAGCAGCCGTTGTATCGTCTAAAAGTGTTTCGATAAATGGTGAAACAACCAAAGAACCAGAAGACACTACACTTTGATAGTCATATCCATCTTCGGTTGCGTTTACCCTTAAGAAATACCCTGCATTACCTGTGGGGTCAGCAAATGTTAAGGCCGTTACCGCGCTACCATCGGCAACCTTAACGCATCGATCAATCTGCTCCTGAAGTGTCTGGTCACGAATCACCGAGCGGTCAAGCCCTTCTTCATGCGCCACCGCTGGGAAGTCGTCATTCTCAACATAATCAATCTCTTGAGTAAGAGGCTCATTGCGGCGGATAGTCACCACTGCCCCGTTAGATGGCGCAGTAAGAAATGTGATATTTCCACCAGAGCCAGAGCCTACACCAGATACAGTGTAATGTGTTGTGATGGTTTTTAATACTCCATCCACCAATACCGCAATATCCCCTTCTGCGAATATCTTAAAGGTATAAGCAAAGACAGTATTGCTACCATTTGCCGTGTATTGGTTTCTATATGTTGTAGATGATATTGTCATAATGCACCTTTTATAGCATAAATTGTTCAATAAACCAACGCTTCATTTAATCCCTTTTCAACCTCATCAAACATTCCCTTGAGATACCAATTGTTCTGCAAAAACATTAATCTTCTTATACTTTTGCTATCCGCTTCGCTTAGCTCACCAGTACCGATTGCGTGCATAACTTTCAGCATATCATCAGCCTTGCCAAATGTAGGGCCAAATATCGCACCCATAGCCCCGCGACTTGAATAACGTGAAGGTGGCCTTGTGCCCATTAATGCTGATAAACCAACATTATTACCACTTAGTTTTTCTACTACGTTATTCGCTTCCATAGCCCAACCAAATACACCGCTTCTATCTATACCTTCCCTCAGCCACCCATTGAAATCATCTGGCATCTGGTCAGGTTCCATACGAATATACGCAACTAACATACCCATGCCAATCATTCCTATAATACCCTGCAATGTTTCGGCATCTCTAGCCTGAAGGCCAGCGATAAGAATCCTTTGATTTGCCGCAGCCACAAAGCTCTTAAACTGGAACATAACAGAGCCTAGGCCAGTGCTCATGAACAATGGCTTTTCTTGTCCGGGTTGGATATTTGCTTTTAATATCTCTTTGCCAAGCGCAGAAGTCCACTTTCTCGATAAAGCCACGTCATCCCACAAATGCGAATTAACCACAAATTCACCACCATCCATGGTTCCGTGCTTTTGGAATTGCTGCCATATTCTCTTTGCATCGTTTGCATCTAATCCAAACATGGCAAGCCGTGTAATTTCTTTCTGTGATACGTTTTGTCCGGCAGCTATCTTTTTAATTACATTCATGCTTCTATCAATTGAAACGCCGGCAATAATCTCACGCATCCCATCAACAAATATATTAAACCCAGTAATTGCTACAGATTTGTCAGCCGCATAATTAATAGCGCGTTCAAATTTGTTGCCTGTATTATAAGGGTCAAGCACGTCAGAAATAGAATGAGCGCGAGTATTGATATACGCCTCACCTACCACACCAGCAATCTCAGCTTCTCGCTTCTCAGGGCGCGGAGCTTTCTTAATCCGCTTTGCAAAGTTTCTCATTGTGCCTTTAAACATCCTGCCAATGCCGTGACTGGTAACAGCAGAGAAAGCATCAACCATTGAAGATATAACCACACCACCAAGACTTGTTGCCACGTTATACCCCAGAATGCCTCTAGCAACCCTTCGACCGCGCATTCCCCATGCGGTAGATGGCCTAGCATAGGTTCCATTAAGCCTATCTCTTATGCCTTCAATATGCTCTAAATCCATTTTTTGATTCTGCGTAATCTTCTGAATTTCTTTCTCAGAAGCACCTCTGGCCTTAGCATCGTTCAACAGCTTAACGTAATCGCCACTAATCTCTTGAATCTGGTCACGCAAATCAGCGCGGCCAAACTTTCTGGTCATTTCAATATCAGGCGCAACTGTATGCACATACCGCTTTGCTACAGAAAAAGCGTCTTTCTCGATATACCTACTCACCATTTTATTAGGTATATGAAACGTTCTTTCTTTTAACGAACCGCGCCGCAATGCTGGCATCTTCAAATGCGTATTGGCAAGTGACATGCCCAATATGTTTTCTGTAACTTCCGTAGCTATATCTCTAAGCTCAGCCTCACCCATACTAGAGAAAATCCTATTCTCATCCAGCATACGATTCATGCGCGAAATACGCTCGTTCACCTTGCTAAGCTCATACTTCTTATTATCAATGATGGATTTTCCAGCCTTCATCTTTTCAGAAGCCACAGAAACACTGGCAGCCAGCTCATCAGATTCATTCTTCAATTTAACAACGCGCTGGTCAATCTGCTCTAATCTCTTACGCGCATACCTTTCATAAAAGCCAGCCTGCGCTTTTAATGCCTTACCTTTTGAATCAGCAAGCTTTAACTTTTTCCCCTCAGATTCAGCAATGCGCTGCGCTATCTGTTCGTTAGTCATATCACGAGTGATGCCCATCTCAGTAAACATCTGGTCAACTTCTGCTATGTTTTCCAGCTTTGCATCAATGTTGGCAACCTCTTCTGCATCAATAATGCTATATGATTTTCTTCCCTGAATATCATCCTCAAGCATGTTAATGACTTCGGCAACGGTAGGGCGTTCAGAAAAATAGCCTTCTTCAAAGCCGCGCTCGCCTATATCATCAAGCGTCATTCCTTCCTTGCGTACAATGTTTTTCCCTTCACGCATTTTCGGCGTTAAATCTATATCATCAGCAGATACGCCACCGATAGAGCGCACAAATTGAGAAAAACTCTTAGGATATTTTACATTTGCGCTGCTTTTCCATGTATCAATTAACGACTTAACCCTTGCGTCTACTTCAGCCACACGCTTAGATTCAGACATCTTTAAGAAGTCATTGAAGGTTTTTTCTGCATCCTTCAAACGCGCCATTTCAACGCCAAGCCTATATTCTCTACGTTTTAGCTTTTCTCTATCTTTTGACAATGCAGGTGATATATCGCGGCCACTTTCTTGAATATCTTGTATTTCAGCCTCTAACTTGCTTTTCAGTGTTCTTGCCTTGTCAAGATTAGCACTAACGTTTTCAGCGTAGGAATTAACATTACGCTGTGCATCTGCAATGTAATCATACGCAATTTGCTCGAACTGTGGACGTTCAGCAGTTATTAAGTCCTGATTCCACACCCTAGAAAAATAAGACTCAGCCTGTAAAGCATCTATATCGTCTGGCAACAACCCAACATCTATCGCCTCGTTTTTCAAAGGTTCAAAGATTTTTTGTCTTATTACTTGTGCAGCCTTTTGCACTTCAGGAATTGGGTGCTTATCATCATTAATTAATGCATTCCCAATTTCTTCGCGGAATTGCATCATAGTCATCTTTCTATTATCCGACTTAGTAACAAACCCAGATACATCCTCTGCAAATATCTTGGCCGTACCAGCTTGACGGTACTGCTTAAATAATCCTTCAACATCTCGCATACTATCAAGCACCCGAACATTATGCTGCCTAATGATTGATTCAACAGCTTCAGGCGCAGCAATCCCCTCTTCAAACTTTTTGAGATAGTTTGGTATTTCTGCTAATTGTTGTGCAATGCGGCGCGACGCAAGCGAAGGTGAATTTAATAATGCAAGCGTTGGTGAGCGAACAACATCAGAAAGAACAGGAACACCCTTAGCCCCAAATGCTTTTTCTAACCCAAATGCACTTTTAAGCGTTTCTTGCTCTAATGTAGTCGCAACCTCTTTAGATACTTGAGCAGCGCCAACGGAGCGTAATGCTTCCATTGTATCCAATTCTTTTTCCATTAAATCAGAAGTCTCTTTAAGTGGCCGCCTCAAATATGCAGATGCACCACCTAACACACCGCCCAATAATGTTGCAGCAGCAATAGACACACCAGAATCAGCGGCCGTTCTGGTTTCCATTGTCATTTGCGAAGTAACTTCGTTGGCAGCTTGAGTGCCACCAGCGAGTAAGGCTGTACGCTTTGCGGCTTGCTTCATGCTTTCGCGTGTAGCTAAAGAATAAACACCCTTAGCCTCACCAATCCCTATCCAGTTTAATGGGTCAGCAATGCCAGACAATAACGCAGCACCAGCGCTTTCCCAAACAGAAGCATTTTCATTCATTTTGTAATATTCTAATTCAGAGTCTAACTTCTTAATCTTACGTTCAAACGCTTTTCTGTTATAAACATCCGTGAATGAATCAGCATATTGTTTGTAATTTTCAAACTCTGGCTGTGTAAATGGGTCAAACTCTGGGTCAATGTCGTTTACCGAATAAAGGTCATCACGCGCTTGATTGTATAATTGCGCCGCCGTGTTAAACGTAGTAAACTCTTTTTTTAATAATTCACCAAAACCAACGTCCTGTTTAATGGGCTGGTCAATTTGAACGCTTAAAGAACTGCCAAGAGGACTATCTTTCACGAGGACCTACCTTCCAGTCCATGATAGCTGTTTCGTAGGGATTAACCTGTTTGTTTGCAATCCACTCATCTTTTGCTTTTTGAAGTTTAACTCCAAACTCTTTTTCTATTTCCGCTTGTTTTGCAGAAGCGTCAGGTTTCCACAGCATCGGCGTAAGCAACCCGTTGTCATCTACAATAGTGACATTATAATAGTTTTTATCGGTTTGATTCGGCCTAATTAAAATTTCCAAGGTATCGCCATCACCCACATCTTCTTGAAAGAAATCCTTCTGGTATTGGGATAGGATTTGCTCGCGCATCCATTTAGAGTTTTCTTTTGGTGTTAAATTCTTAATCCCATAACGCTCTTCTGGCGCGTTCTCTACCCACGCGGGTTTGTTATTAATCAAAGTAACGCCCCACGACCTTCTAACTTTTTGCAAAGCTTGCTTTCTGGCGGTTTCTGGGTCTTTGTAATAAGACATTAATGCTTTTGTTTCTTCATCTAATGCTGCTGCCATTGTTGCGGGAATATCGGATGCGCTTACCCCAGAATCCACAAAAGGAACAAATGATTTCCATGAAACGCTATTCCAAAATCCATCTTGTTTTTGGATAAATTCAGCACTGCTATTTTTCTTAGCAAATGCGTTATATTGCTCTTCATACGCCTTAGTTTCCGCTGGACTTACGTTGTTTGCAGATTTAATCCGTTCAGCTATTTCACTTGGTTTCAATCCTTGAGAGTTTAGGCTTTGAACCAATAACGCGCTTTTTTGCACGTCTTCTGGGAACTCATTACCAACCGCTGTATTAGAGTCCATAATTTTAACAAGAGCATCAGAGGCAAGAATCATTTGATTGGCATCACCACTACGCATCATTCCTGTAAAAGTATTTTGTACGGCAGAGGGGACGGCGTTATATGTAGCAGCATACTCAATGCCAGATTGTAAAACAGCATCACTAGTAGGCTCTTGCCCTGCAAATTTTTGCCCTAACCATTGCTGATAGTGAAAATCAGCCGCTTTGTCTCTTTTACCTTTTTCCATGTACAGCGCTCGGCCACTTTCTATTTCTGCTGCATCACTAACAACCGCGCCTATCTTCTGTGCTTCGTCCATTGCCCTTACCTTGTCAGATAAATCCAAATCATCAAAAGGTGTGCCTGTTTGCATATTTCCACGCACAGCCGCGAGATTTGCAGCATATTGCTCGGTGTTCTTACCCATTAGTTTTTCAGAACCAGCATAATAGAGTTTATCGACCATCATCTGGTCGCCACCCGCTTTTTTCTGGTGTTGAGCAAGTAACTTTGCAGCACCCTCTACTGATTGGCGTGGGTCATTCCTATCCGTAACGCCTAACCTTTTTGCTGTTTCTGCTTCCAACTGCATCAACCCGCCTGATTGGCCGTAAGGTGTAGGTGCAGCCTGCGCTGTCGCTCTAAGTCCAGATTCAACAACTGCGCGTAGCTTTAACTCTTTTGGGTCAACGCCGTATTTCGCGCCCATTTCTTCAAACAGAGAATCATATTCGCTAGGCTTAGAAACCATTTCACGAATGCTTTGAATCCGTTGGATAGTGTATGGTTTCACAGTATCAGCACCCAAATCGGGAGGTACAGCACCAACGGCAACAGTGTTGTACTTGTCCATGTCTGGCATGGTTTCCCACGCAACACGCGCCAAACCCTTCTTAGTGTTTTCCGCGAACTTTCTGGTTTGCTCACCATCCAAGAACCGCTCACCACCAATGGCTACTTTATCCAGCATTGCCCTTCCCTCAGCATAAGGGATAGTTCCCTGCGCCACAGCGCTAGCCACTTTATCCGCTGATTCCTGCATGCCAGCCAAGCGGTAGGATTGCACCTGCCTTACCTGTGTTTCAATAGCCCTGCCACCAAACGCCCCGCGATAACGTTCGTAGGTTTGGCTTAACTTCTGCTTAGCCAAGCTGTTAGGCGCTTTGGCCATTAACTCATCGTTCTTTTGTTTGAACATCTCAAAGAACTTTTCCGTTATTTTCTCAGGGTCTTCGGTTTCAATCTCAGCGCGGTTTAAGGCTTCAACACCAAACAATTGTAAATCCGTTTCTGCCGAAATGTTAAACGCATCAGAATCACGCTCGGCCTTTTCCATTAAAGCGCGTGAGAATCCCTCGCCAATCAAGCCTGATTCCTGCCCACGGGAAGGCGCAGCTTGTGGGCTGCTTATCGCAAAGTCACCACCACCAATTACAAGGTCACGAATCTGAACCATAATTTAACCTAACTAAAAATTGATTTCCCACCGCCTAATGCAGCCAGCAATTCCTTACTCAATCCTTTTTTGGGGTTTAACGCCTCCATTACACCCTGCTTTGCACCAAACTGAATCTGTTTAATCGCGTTACGCTCATCGCCAAGTCTTACAGCTTTTTCATGGCGAATCTTTAACAATTCGATTTCAT